>WNGA01011631.1_pt1 | contig 11453 bp, 11 predicted proteins | sample 5400061 | NCBI WGS metagenome assembly WNGA01 (sample SAMN13153366, study PRJNA577476) | soil metagenome | isolation source: 100 cm soil or saprolite under grassland replicate 2 | place: USA:California | collected 2016-06-15
CTCTGGGCCGCGGCCACTCCGGCCTTCCTCGCCGTCCCGCCCGCACAGAACATCCTGTACGGGACCTGGCTCGCCGCCGGTGTCGTCGCTGGCCTCGTCGTGCAGAAGCCGGGCGCCGCGCTCTTCGCGGAGCTCGTCGCCGCGAGCGTGTCGCTGATCCTCGGTTCGCAGTGGGGTCTCGACGCCGCGCTCTCCGGTCTGTTCCAGGGCGCGGGTGCGGAGCTCGCCTTCGCGCTCTTCCGGTATCGGCGCTGGGACATCGTGGCGGCGCTGCTCGCCGCCGCTCTGGCAGCGGTCGGTGCGTGGATCCACGACACGCCGCTCTACTACGCGGAGCTCCCGCTTACCGATCAGCTCGTGATCGGCGTGTTCATGCTGATCTCGGCGATCGTTATCGCGGGCGTGGGCTCGTGGTGGCTGACCCGTGCGCTCGCGCAGACGGGCGTGCTCGCGCAGTTCCCTTCGGGTCGGTCGCAGCAGCGCATCTAGAGTCCACTCGCGTGACCACCGCCCTGGGCGCGGCGATCGAGGCAAAGGGCTGGGGCTGGCGCCACGCCGGGCGTCAGGCCTGGGCGGTGCGCGGCCTCGACCTGCACATCGACCCCGGCGAGCGCGTGCTCCTCCTCGGAGCATCGGGCGCCGGCAAGAGCACGCTGCTCGCGGCGCTCGCGGGTCTGCTCGATGCGAGCGGCGGCGGCGAATCCGAGGGTGAGCTCCATATCGACGGGCGGCTGCCGCCCGACGCGCGCGACGCGATCGGCATCGTGTTCCAGGATCCCGAGACGCAGCTGGTCATGGCGCGCGCCGGCGACGACGTCGCGTTCGGCCTCGAGAACCACTGCGTGCCCACCGCCGCGATCTGGCCGCGCGTGCATCGCGCGCTCGCGCAGGTGCAGTTCCCCTACCCCGAGGACCGATCCACCACGGCACTCTCAGGTGGCGAGAAACAGCGTCTCGCGATCGCCGGTGCGCTCGCGCTGCGGCCGCGTCTGCTGCTGCTCGACGAGCCGACGGCGAACCTCGATCCCGCCGGCGCGCAGGCGGTGCGCGACACACTGGCCCAGCTCCGGGACATGACGCTCATGCTCGTCGAGCATCGCGTCACCGAGGCATTGCCGCTCGTCGATCGCGTGGTCGTCATCGAAGCAAGCGGCGGCCTCGTCGCGGACGGATCACCGCAGGACGTCTTCGCGCGCTATGGCGCACGCCTCGCGGAGCTCGGCGTGTGGGTGCCCGGTCCGCCGCCGGCGGGCCCGACACGACGCACGAGGTTCGGCGCCGAGCTCGCGCGGACCGACGACGTGGCGTTCCGCTATCCCGGCTCCGAGACCTGGGCTCTGAGCGGCGTCGACCTGGCGGTGCGCGCAGGCGAGGCGCTCGCCATCACCGGTCCGAACGGCTCCGGGAAGTCGACGCTCGCGCTCCTCGTCGCGGGCTTGCTGCGACCGGCGCGCGGACGCGTCGCGCTCGAGGATGCCGAGCCGTGGTCGCTCCCCGCGCGCCGCCTGGTCGCGCGCGTCGGCACCGTCTTTCAGGACCCCGAGCATCAGTTCGTGACCGGTCGCGTGGACCAGGAGCTCATGGTCGGTCCGCTGCGCGCGGGGCGCCATGCGCCGGACGCGCGGCGGATCGCGATGGACCTGCTCGAGCGCCTGCGCCTCACCCACCTCGCCGCCGCGAACCCGTTCACGCTCTCGGGTGGCGAGCAGCGCCGCCTGTCGGTCGCGACCGCGCTCGCGACGGCGCCGCCGCTGCTGGTGCTCGACGAGCCGACGTTCGGACAGGACCGCCGCACGTACGCCGAGCTCGTGGCGCTCCTCGCCGCGCACTGCGACGGCGGCGGCGCGACGCTGTTCGCGACGCACGACGAGGATCTCGTCGCCTCACTTGGTGATCGGACACTGCGCCTCGCGGGCGGTCGCGCGGCATGAGGCTGCTCGCGCCGCTCGTTCCGGATCCGCAGGCGCCGCTCGCGCGGCTCCACCCGATCGCGAAGATCGTAGCGGCGCTCATCCTCATGCTCGCGCTGTTCATCACCGTCGACCTCGTGACATCGTCGATCGTCGTCGGCGCGCTGCTCATCGCCGCGCTCTACAGCGGACTTCCGCCGCGCTCGCTCGCCGCGCGCGCCGCCCCGCTCCTCATCGGCGCGGCCAGCTTCGGCCTCTTCAACGCGGTGCTCTCGCAGAGCGCGGTGGCCGGCGCCGCGATCGCGCTGCGCATCATCGGCGTCTCGCTCGCGGGCATGCTCGCGGTCGCGACGATCGACCCGACCGATCTCGCCGACGCGCTCGTGGAGCACGCGCGCGCACCGTCACGGTTCGTCGTGGGCGCGCTCGCCGCCTTCCGTCTGTTCCCGCTGTTCTCTCGCGAGTGGGACGTGCTCGGTCTCGCGCGGCGCGCGCGGGGCATCGAGGCCGACCGCACGTATGTCGACCGGTTACGCGCGTTTCCCGGTCGCGCGCTGGGCCTTCTCGTCGCGGCGATCCGGCGCGCGACGCGCCTGGCCTTGGCCATGGACGCGCGCGGCTTCGGATCACAGCCGTGCCGGACGCTCGCCCGCCCTCGTGCGCTGACCTTGCCGGACGGCGCGCTCGTCGCCGGCGCGCTGTTCCTCGCGCTCGGCGCGACGTCACTGAGCATCGCGCTCGGGACGTGGCGGCCGCTCATCGCGTTCTGAGCCCGCCCGTGCGTCGTGCTACTACAACGTGGTGCTCAAGATGCTCGATCACGTGGTCTATGTCGCGCGCGACCTCGCCGCTGCCGTTGAAGATCACGAACGTCAAGGCTTCACCGTCACACCAGGAGGCGAGCACGCCGACGGCATCACGCACAACGCGCTCGTCACATTCGCCGACGGCGCGTACCTCGAGCTCGTCGGCTTCCGGAAGCCGGCGCCAGACCACCGTTGGTGGCGCTACGCCGCTGCTGGCGGTTTCGCGGACTTCGCCGTGCTCTCCGACGACCTCGACGCCGACGTCGCCGCGCTCGGCACGCTCGTGGCGCGGCCCGGCCTGGACGGCGGCCGCACGCGTCCCGATGGCGTCACGCTCCGGTGGCGCACGGCGCTTCTCGCGCCGCCGCTTCCGTTCCTGATCGAGGACCTCACACCGCGCGACCGCCGCGTGCCGAGCGGTCCGGCGGCGCGGCACGCGAACGGCAGTACCGGCATCGAGAGCGTCGTGGTCGGCTGCAGCGACCACGCGGCAGCCGAACGCGCGTATGCGCGCCTGCGCGAGAGCGGCGGACCGAGCGTCGTACTACGAGCGAGCGCGAGCGACGGCGTCGAAGAGATCCGCTACGCGGGCGGCGCCGGCTAGAGCAGCTCCCGCTCGACGCGTTCGCGGATCGCGTCGCGCACGACGCGGAACGCCGCGAAGCGCGTCAGGTCATCGCCACGCACCGCGGACGGATCCGGGAACGACCAGTGCCGGCGCTCCTTCGCGTTCGGGAAGTACGGGCAAGCTTCGTTCGCGTCGTCGCACACGGTGATGACGAGGTCGAACGGCTCGTTCAAATACCAGTCGAGCGTCTTCGACTCCTGCAGCGAGATGTCGATCCCGAGCTCGGCCATCGCCTGCACCGCGAGCGGGTTCAGCCCGCGCGCCTCCGTGCCGGCACTCGCCACCTCGAACCGCCCCGCCCCGAGCTCGCGCAGGAATGCTTCGGCCATCTGCGAGCGCGCGGAGTTGTGCGTGCAAAGGAAGAGGACGCGCGTCGCCGTCATTCCTCGGGTGGTCGCGGACTGTGCGACGTGAATTCGCGCATGACACCCGTGACCTCGTACACGGTCCGCTCGCAGATGTTCTGGATCCGGTCGCCCATGCGTTCGAGATTGTGCGCGACCCAGAGGAGCCACGTCGCGCGATCGATCGTGGTCGGGTCTTCGGTCATGTACTGGAGCAGCTCGCGGTAGACGATGTTGTACAAGCGGTCGACCTCATCGTCCTGGAACGCGACCCGCTCGGCGGTGTGCTCGTTGCGGCGCAGGAAGGCATCGACGGCGTCGCGGAGCATCTCCCGCACCAGACGGGCCATCTCGGGGATGTCGATCAGCGGCTTCAGCAGCGGGCGGTTCTCGTGAAGCTGCACGACCTTGGCGATGCCGGCGGCGTAGTCGCCCATGCGCTCGATCTCCGAGACCACCATAAGCACCGCGACGATGAACCGCAGGTCGCCGGCGATCGGCTGCTGTGTCGCGATGAGGTGGATCGCGCGGTCCTCGATCTGGAAGCGCACGCGATTGATCGCCTCGTCGCTGTCGATGACCATGCGCGCGAGACGCTGGTCGAGCGTCTGGAGCGACAGCACGCTTCGCTCGATCGCGACGTCGAGCAGGCTCGTCATCGCGCGCAGATCGGCCTGAAGCTGGGCGAGTCCATCGTCCAGCGCGGCTCGGGTGTGGATCGATCGCATGGTCATCCGAATCGTCCCGTGATGTAGGCCTCGGTGCGCGGATCCTTCGGCATCGTGAACAGGTCGTCGGTCTGGCCGAACTCGACCAGGCGGCCGATGCCGTCGTCGGCAGCGAGCATGAACGCGGTCCGTTCGCTGACGCGTGAAGCCTGCTGCATGTTGTGCGTCACGATCACGATCGTGACCTCGTGACTCAGCTCGCGCACGAGCTCCTCGATCTTGTAGGTCGCGATCGGGTCGAGGGCCGAACAGGGCTCGTCCATCAGCAGCACGCTGGGATCCGTCGCGAGCGCGCGCGCGATGCAGAGCCGCTGCTGCTGTCCGCCCGAGAGCGCGGCGCCTGAGCGATGGAGGCGGTCCTTGACCTCATCCCAGAGCGCGGCCCGACGCAGATTCCGCTCGACAAGATCGTCCATCTCGCGACGGGTCATCTTCCAGCCACGAAGCCGCGGACCCGCAGCAACGTTGTCGTAGACGCTCATCATCGGGAACGGATTGGGCTTCTGGAACACCATTCCGACCATGCTCCTGACCTCGACCGGATCGGTCGCCGGAGCGTAGACCTCGACATCGCTCAGAAGCACGCGCCCCGTGGCCCGTGCGCCCGGGGTCGTCTCATGCATGCGGTTGAGGCAGCGGAGAAGCGTCGATTTTCCGCAGCCGGATGGCCCGATGATGGCGGTCACGGCCCCGACCTCGAACGTGATATCGACATCGCCGACCGCCTGCGCCGCCCCGTAGTAGGCCGACAGCTTTTCGGTGCGCAGCGCGATCGCACCGGGTATCGCGGACGTCGGAGACTCAGCAGCCGGCTGGATCCCCGTCGCAGCCTCGTCCTGAGACTCGCGCGTCTTCATCTCTCGCATCGTCACCGACATGATCTTCTCCCCGTCCACCGCGTCAGCGGACCCGTTGCCGCGCGACGACGCGTAGCAGCATGCCGGCTGCACCGATCACGACGACCAGGACGAGCGAGGCGCCCCACGCCTTCGTGTGCCAATCGTCGTACGGCGAGATCGCGTACCGGTAGATCGCGAGGGGAAGCGCTCCGATCGGCCGCAGCAGGTCGGTGCTGAAGAAGTCGTTACCAAGTGCGGTCAGCAGGAGCGGCGCGGTCTCTCCGGCCGAGCGCGCGAGCGCGAGGATCGATGCGGTGAGCACGCCGGCGCGCGCCGTGGGCAGGACGATCGACAGAATGACCTTCCAACGCGGCGCGCCGAGCGCGAGCGCCGCCTCGCGCAGCGAGTTCGGTACGAGCTTCAGCACCTCCTCGACCGTGCGCGCGACGATCGGGACCATGATCACGGCGAGCGCGACCGCGCCCGCGATCGCGGCGTAGTGGCCGACGAGTCCTCGTACGAGGAGCGCCCACACGAAGACGCCGATCACGATCGACGGCAGGCCCGCGATGAGCTCTGCGGCAAAACGCACCGGCGCGGCGAATCGGCCCGAACGGTACTCGACGACGAAGATGGCCGCGGCGATGCCCACGGGGATGGCGATCGCGCCCGAGACCGCGGCGAGCATGACCGTCCCGATGAGCGCCGGGGCGATGCCTCCTCCGACCTCGCCGAACGGCTTCGGCCGCTGCGTGAAGAACGCGATGTCGATCGCGGGGAGACCACGAAGGATGACGTAAGCGAGGATGGTGACGAGGAGCACCACGGCAACAAGCGTTGCGAGCAACAGCAGGCCGACGATGACGGTCTCGGCGATGCGTCGCCGCACAACGACGCGGTGTCGCATCGGGATCGCAGAGGAGGGAGTCATCGCCGTGACCGCCACCGTCATACCACCGCGCCCGCGGGTCGATCGGCGATCGAGCGACGGATGAGCACCCGCGCGACCCCGTTCACGATGATCCCGACGAGCAGCAGGACGAGCGCGATCTCGACGATGGCGCTGAAGTAGAGGTCGCTGTCTGCCTCGACGAACTGATTCGCGATCGCCGACGCCATCGTGTAGCCCGGGACGAAGAGCGAGCCGCTGATATCGCGCGAGGAGTTGCCGACGACCATGGTCACGGCCATCGTCTCACCGAACGCGCGCGCGACGCCGAGGACGGCGCCGCCGATGATGCCGGGGCGCGCGTACGGCAGCACCGCCCGGCTCACGGCTTCCCAGCGCGTCGCGCCAAGGCCGATCATCGCCTCACGCTGCGTGGGCGGGACCGCGAGCAGCACCTCCCGCGACACGGCCATGAGGATCGGCAGGATCATGATCGCGAGGACCACGCCTCCGCTCAGCAGGTCGAGCCCGATGGGCGTCCCGCTGAACAGCTTGCCGATGACCGGCAGCTGTCCGAGCGTCGCCTGCAGACCCGGCTCGACGATGGAGCGCATCACCGGGACCATCACGAAGATCGCCCAGAGTCCGTAGACGATGCTCGGGATATACGCGAGGAGCTCGATGGTGAACGCGATGGGCGCGCGCACAACGCGCGGCGCGAACTCGGTCAGGTAGATGGCAGCGCCGACCGCGACGGGCGCCGCCAGGAGAACGGCAACGACCGTGGTCACTAGGGTCCCGTAGACATACGCGGCGGCACCGAAGACCAGCTTGACGGGGTCCCACTCGGTCGTCGTGAAATAGGTGAAGCCGAATGTCGTGAGCGACGGCCACGAGTCGATGAGCAAGAGGACCGTGATCGCGGCGAGCGTCAGCGGCACCAGCAGCGCGAGTGACGCAACGCCCACCGCGAACGCGCGATCGAACGTGCGTGTCACGCGAGGTCATTTCGGAAGGACAGACTGGCCTCCCGAGGTGATGGACCGGATCTTCTCCTCCGCCTTCGCCACGACGGCGGCGGGAAGAGGTGCATAGCCCAGGTCTTTCGCGAAGGCCTGTCCCTCGTGCGTGCTCCACCAGAAGTACCGTGCGATGGCCTGCGCCTTCGACTTGTCGGAGATCTCCGTGTAGGTGAGCGTCCAGGTGAAGCTCGAGATCGGATATGCGTCCGCGTTCTCCGAGTTGGTGATGGAGACGCGCAGGTCTGGGGCGAGAGTGATGCCGTCCGCGGCCTTCGTCACCGAGTCGAGGTTGGCCTCGACGAACTTGCCCTTCGCGTTCTGCACCGAGCCGTAGCCGAGCTTGTTCTGGATCGCGTAGATGAGCTCGACGTATCCGATCGCGCCGGGCGTGTTCTTGACCGCACCCGCAACACCCGCGTTGCCGGATGCGCCGACGCCGCCCGGCCAGTTAACGGAGTTCGCGAAGCCGGCCTTCGTCTTCCATTCGGGACTGACCTTGGCGAGGTAGTCGGTCCACACGTACGTCGTGCCCGAGCCGTCGGAGCGGTGCACCGTGGTGATGGCCGTGTCGGGCAGCGTGACACCCGCGTTCTGCGCGACGATCTTCGCGTCGTTCCACCTCGTGATCTGCTGGAGGAAGATGCCCGCGAGGACGTCGGGCGTGAACTTGAGCGGCACCGTCACGCCGGGGATGTTGTAGGTAGGCACGACGCCGCCCATCACCATCGGGATGTGCAGCACCGGCGCCTTGGCGTCGGTGAGCTGCTGGTCGCTCATCGGACCGTCGGTCGCACCGTAGTCCACCGTCTTGTCCGTGAGCGACTTGATGCCGCCGCCCGAACCTATCGCCTGGTAGTTGATCTGGATACCGGTGAGCTTGTTGTACTCGTCGACCCACTTCGTGTAGATCGGCGCCGGGAACGTCGCCCCCGCGCCGGTCAGGCCGCTTGCCTCGGTCGGGCACTTGCCCTTGACGGGTACGCCGCACGGGTCAGCTGTCACCCCGCCACTCGGCGCGCCAGTCGCGGCGGGGGTCGATCCACCGCAGGCCGTCAGCACGGTCGCGAACGCCAGGATGGACGTGATCAGGGGCTTCTTCATCTCTCTCGTACCTCCACTCATGTCCCATCCAGCGTCGCGGGGCCTGGTGACAGGCTCGTGTGACGGCATGTGCGGAGGGTGTGGACTCTGTGAACGCTCGGTGAACGACCATCCCCGGCGGTATCGGTCTAAGCCGCGGATGCCTCACGGAACCGATATCCGACGCCCCGCACGGTGTCGATCCATGTCGGCCGCTCGGCGTCGTCGCTGAGCTTCTCGCGCAGGGTCTTCACGTGGGTGTCCACCGTGCGCGAATCACCCGCGAAGTCGTAGCCCCAGACGCTGGCGAGGAGCTGCTCGCGCCCGAAGACCTGCCCGGGGTGTGCCATGAAGAACGCGAGAAGGTCGAACTCCTTCGGCTTGAGCGGGATCTCATGACCGTCGAGGGTCACGCGGTGCCGGGCCGCGTCGAGCAGCAGCCCGGCGCTTTCGAGGCGCTCGCCGATCGGCGCGACGGTCGGTCGCGTCCGACGCAACAGCGCGCGGACGCGTGCGACCAGCTCGCGGGTCGAGAACGGCTTGGCGAGGTAGTCGTCCGCCCCGAGCTCGAGACCGACGACCTTGTCGAGCTCGGTGTCGCGCGCCGTGAGCATGAGGATCGGTACGTCGCTCTCACGCCGGATGCGCCGGCAGACCTCGAACCCGTCGAGGTTCGGCAGCATCACGTCGAGGAGCACGACGTCCGGACGGTTCTGACGGAACGCTTCGAGCCCGCGTTCGCCGTCCTCGGCCGCGAGCACCTCGAAGCCTTCCTGACGAAGCGCATAGCCGAGCGTGTGACGCAGATTCGCGTCGTCATCGACGAGAACGATCCGTGGCACCTATTCCACCGCCAGCGGCAGCGTGAAGCGGAAGGTGGTCCCCCGGCCGGGCCCATCGCTGCGCGCTTCGATGTCACCACCATGCGCCTGCACGATGTGCTTCGCGATCGCGAGGCCGAGCCCGGTGCCGCCGCCCGACCGCGATCGATCGGCCTTGTAGAAGCGCTCGAACACGCGCCCCAGGTCCGCGCGCTCGATCCCGACACCGGTGTCCGTGACGCTGAACGCGACGCGGCCGTCGTCGCGCGCCGCGGAGAGCCGCACGTTCCCGCCGGCAGGCGTGAATTTCACGGCGTTGTGCACGAGATTCGCCAGCACCTGCGCGACACGCTCGCCGTCGGCGCGCACGCGCGGGGCCCCCGTCGGCTCGACGAGCAGCGCGACGTCGGCACGCGCGGCGAGCGGGCCCATCCGCCGTGCGCAGTCCCTGAGGAGCTCGCCCGGAGACTGGGACGAAAGCGTGAGCGTCTCGGCGCCGGACTCGATCCGCGTGAGCGTGAGCAGCTCGTTCGTGAGCTGCGCGAGGCCGTCGATCTCCTGATGCATACGGTGCACGAAGTCGCGCGCCGCGGCGGGATCGTCGAGCGCACCCTCCTCCAGGGCCTCGGCCATCGCCTTGAGGGAGGTGATGGGCCGCCTCAGCTCGTGCGAGACGTTCGCGACGAAGTCGGAACGTACCGTCTCGAGGCGACGCAGCGTCGTGAGGTCTTGAATGACGACGAGGATCTGACCGCCCTCGAGCGGCCGCGCGAAGGCGCGCAGGAAGCGACGTGGATCGGTGCGCTCGATGGTCGCCGTCGCCTCACGGCCCGCGCGAGCGGAGGCGATCGCCGCAAGGGTCTCGTGGTGGCGGATCGCCTCGGGCAGCTGCCGGCCGATCACGCCCTGGCCCGCCGTCGCCCGCGCCGCCGCGTTCGCGAGCAGCACTCGTCCGTCCGCGCCGGCGATGAAGATCGCATCGCCGAGCTGGTCGATGAGCGTGGCGAGCCGGTCGCGTTCCGCCTCGGCCGCGGCGTGCTCGGTGCGCACCGCAGCCGAGGAGCGCCGCAGGGCCGCCGCCAGCCGCTCGACCTCCACCGGACCGCGTATATCGAACGAGGCGTCCTGCGCTTCGGCGCGTTCGGTCAGCAGCTCGATCGGACGGGCGATGGCCCGCTGGATGACCCACGCGGCGACGATCGCGACCAGGGCAGCAACGACCGCGGCCGCGAGGAGCGAGAGCGAGAGGCGCGCGGCGAGTGCGTCGACCGCGACGAGCGGTAGGGCGAGCCGCGAGACGCCGACGATGCTGTCGCCGATGCGCACCGGCAACGCGACGTACAGAAGGTCGCGGCCCACGGTCGTCGAGAATCGGACCGCGCGTCCCTGACCGCCTGCCAGGGCAGGCACGATCTCCGGCCGTGATCCGTGGTTCTCCATGGTCCGGCGGTCCTCGTCGGACTCGCCGAGCACCGTCCCATCGGTCGCGACGAACGTCACGCGCACGCTCGCATCGGAGGCGATGCGCTTCGCGAGGAGGTCGAGCGCGTCGGCGTCCGCGCGCACGAAGAGGTCGCGCGACAGGTCGCCCGCGAGCGCGGCCTCGGACGCAAGGCGCGCTCCGAGCACATCGATCTCGTGCTGGGTCGCGATGCCGGGCACGGCCAGCGCGACGACGCCGAGCGCGACGAGGATCGTGATGACCGAGCCGACAAGGACGCGTGCGCGGATCGAGCGCGGCACGAGCAACACTCTAGGTGCGCACGTCCACGCCGAGGGCGCGTAGGCGGGCGAATAGTGCTTTGGGATCGACCTGCTCGTCGGCGGGCACGACGCCTGGCGCACTGTCGGTGCCGCGAGCGAGCGACTCCGCGGCGAGCACCGCCGGCTCGGCGGCGATGAGGTAGCTACCGCGCGGCGCCGCGAGACGCGTCAGCGAGTAGCGCCCGCCCTCGCTGACCGCGACGGAGAACGATCCCTCGCGGCGCCCGAGGAGACGTGCGGAGAGTGGTGCGACCGCGGACAACGCGCTCGTGAGGCCGAGCCGCGACGCGAGCGCAATGGATCTCGCGGCGAACGGAGCGTTCGGGTCCACCCAGAAGTCGACCCAGCGCAGGCTGGGCCACGAGCGCGGCAGGAGCACCGCGGCCGCGCTTTCGACGCGGTAGCCGCGCCTGCGATCGGCAGGGAACTCGCGCGACCGCGACCAGTCGACCGATGCGAGGAACGCGCGGACCGTCGCGGGGTTGCCGGTGTCGGCGGATGCCGGCGCGAGGAAGAGGTCGCAGGTCTCCGGTGCCGCAGGCTCGCTGGCGCGGATGGCCGACGCGGCCACGGTCGCGATCGCGCTGCAGGAGGTGAAGATCCGCACGCCCCTCGCGACCGC
>WNGA01029234.1_pt1 | contig 11452 bp, 14 predicted proteins | sample 5400061 | NCBI WGS metagenome assembly WNGA01 (sample SAMN13153366, study PRJNA577476) | soil metagenome | isolation source: 100 cm soil or saprolite under grassland replicate 2 | place: USA:California | collected 2016-06-15
CACGCGCCGAACAGCCAGAACCAAGGCACGACCGTCGCGGTCGGCCCGGGCGGCGAGGTGTACGTCGCGTGGGAGGACTTCCACAAGGACCGAATCCTCTTCACCCGGTCCCTCGACTGCGGCCAGACGTTCGAGGCGGAGGGGGGGATCGCGTCGATCGTCCCGGTCCCCGAGCCGCTCCCGGGGAGCGCGTACCGACTCGACAGCTTCCCGAGGATGGCTGTGAGCCAGACCACCGGCTCGGTCTTTGTCACCTGGGCGGACTACCGGACGGGGGACGCGGACGTGGTCCTCGCCCGCTCGACCGACCGCGGGGCGAGCTGGTCCGCGCCGGCCCGCGTGAACGACGTCGCAAAGAACCACCAGATCTTCCCCGCCATCACGACCTTCGAGGGCCGCGTGGACATCTCCTTCTACGACAGCCGGAACGACCCGGACGGGAAGCTCCTGGACGTCTACTACGCAGAATCCGATGACGACGGCGTCTCGTTCCGCCCGAACGTGCCGGTGACGGACGCCCCGTTCGACCCGAACCTGGGAATCACCACCGGCGGAGGGGCGTTCCTCGGCGACTACAACGGCATCGCCTCGAACGCGGCGGGCGTCCATCCGATCTGGGCCGACAACCGGAACGTCGCCACGGCGACGCCGCGAGACCAAGACGTCTACACGGCAACGGTCTCGTAGCCCGCAAACCTGGGAGACGAATCAGGCCTCTTCGAGCCGGCGCCGTACGTACTCGTCGAAGTCGTACACCCGCAGTTCCTGTTCGCTGTACCGGCCGCCGACGAAGAAGCGCTCGAGCTCCTTCCGGAACAGCGGTTCGTCCGTGTAGAACGGCCCGGCGGGCGTCGTGGCGGCCAAGTGCTCGCCGTGGTCCCGCCCGACGTACTTCGTGCGCGGTCGTGTCATCCCGTTTGAGAAATCCGTCCATCGATATGGTCTTGCCGTTCGACCGCATCCTTCGACAGAATCGTCGGAGGATCCTACAGGCAGCAGGGATTTCAATGTTCGGGACACCCGCGCGAACGATCTTCACGATTGGTCATTCCACACGGACGTTCGCAGAATTCCTCTCCCTCCTTGAGGAACATCGGATCGCGCTCCTCGTCGATGTGCGGCATTTCCCCGGCTCCCGGCGGGTCCCGTGGGCCACGGCGGCCGTCCTTTCGCGAGACCTGCCGTCCCGCGGGATCGGGTACACGCACCTCGAGGCCTTGGGTGGTTACCGCAAGCCTCGGGCGGACAGCCCCAACTCGGGTTGGCGCACCGAGGGCTTCCGCGGCTACGCGGACCACATGGCGTCTCCCGAATTCGCCGCCGCAGTCGAGCGCCTGCTCACCCTCGCCGGCGACCGACGCACCGCGATCATGTGCGCCGAGGCGGTGCCGTGGAAATGCCATCGGTCGCTCCTGTCCGACGCGCTCGTCGCGCGGGGCGTGCCCGTCACGCACATCCTGGGCAGGCGTTCGACACAGCCGCACCGACTGACGTCGTTCGCCAAGATACGGGGCAATCGGGTCACCTACCCCGCGGCCCGTCGGAAAGGTGTTTAAGCGTCCGAGACGTTGAACGGCCGGAGGGGCGATGGCCCGAGACGTGCGCTACGACGCATCTCCCGGCATGGTGATTCAAGGCTGGAGGAGCGCGGAAGACGGTCTCCATCTCCGGGTCCACGGATCCGAGGGCGAGGTTCGGCTGGCATGCCACTGCGGCCGGTTCCATTGGATCGTCCGGGAGCACATCTCCGAGGGACGGGCGCTCCTCCTCCTCACCTGCCACAACTGCGGACAGCGGGCGACCTTTGCGATGGAGGGCGTGACGCTCCCCGCGCCATAAGGCGTTCAGCGCATCGCGTAGCCGCCGTCCACGACGATCGTCTGTCCCGTGATGTACGCGGAGTCGTCCGAGGCGAGGAAGGCGACGACGCGGGCGACCTCCTCCGGCGTGCCCCACCGTTTCAGCGCGGGTTCCTCCCCCAGCTTGAGCCGTTCGTCGGGTGAGAGAGACTCCATCGGGCCGGTCGCGATGCTCCCGAGTGCGAGCGCGTTCACCCGCACGCCTTTCGGGCCGTAGGCTTGCGCGAGCGCGCGGCCCAACGCGAGGATGCCGGCCTTCGCGATCAGGTAGGGGATGCCTACCGTGTCGCCCGTGAGGGCGGGCGTCGATCCGATCAGGATGATGCTCCCATGCCGGGCCTTGACCATTGCGGGCAACGCGGCCTGGCAAACGTAGATCGACCCGAGCAGGTCGATGTCCAGCGGGGCCCGGACCTCGCTTGGCGTGAGGGCGGTGTACTCCTTGTACCACTCCTCGTTGCGGAACGGATGGCCGGCGAAGCACGCGAGGACATCGAGGCGTCCCAACGCGTTCCCCGTCTCTCGGACGAGGCGATCGCACGCCCGCGGGTCCGAGACGTCCGCTTGGATGGAGACCGCCTTCCGACCGATCTTGCGGACGGCCGCGACGGTAGATTCCGCCGCCTCCTTCCCGCGAAGATACTGGACCGCGATGTCAGCGCCCTCCCTCGCGAGTTCCAAGGCGGACGCACGTCCGATCCCGCCGCTCCCGCCCGTGACGAGCGCCATGCGCGCGTCGAGACGACCCACGGCGACCCGACCCGCTCGGCGAGTAATAAATGCTCGGCCCGATAGGGGTTCGGTTCGCCACAGCGGTGCGCGCGGCCAGGCCTGCTTAAGAAGACAGGGTGAAATAGACCCGAGGCCGTCCGGCGTCCGCGCAATGCCAAAGCCCCTTCACGTTTCCACGGAGTCAGCATTCCTGCTGTCCGGGGTCTTCATCATGCTCGTGGCGTGGGTCCTGAATCTGATGGGGACGCTCTCGTCCGAACCGGGGTCCGGCCATGGGGTGAGCGACGTGTACCTCTGGCTCATGCTCATGTTCCAGGGGCTCGCCTTCTCGACGGTGGGTATCGTCAGCTCGAAATACCGCGAGTTCACCGTGAACCCGAACCTCGCGAAGCGGTACCTCGTCGGGTTCCTGTTCATCGCCGACGGCGGGCTCCACTTGCTCGCGCTGAACCAGCATCTGTCCGAGCCCTCCGCGGCGGCGTTCTTCGCGATCGTGGCCCCGATCCAGATCATCGTCGGCGTCGTGTTCCCGTCCCTGCGCGGCCGGCTCGATCCGGCATGGCTGTTGTTCACCGCCTTCCTCATCGGTGCGTACCTCGCGACGCGGACCTTCGCGATCTGGCCGATCGGTTACGTGGAGGAATTCGATCCGCTCGGCGTGCTCTCGAAGGCCGTCGAGCTCGTCACGGTCGGCGTGCTCCTTTCCCTCGTGCGCTCGGAGCGGGTCGCGAAGCGGGACCGCCAGCCCGTCGCCCCGACGCACGGACCATGAGGCCTCCGGATCCTCTCGACGACTACGCGGCGGCGCAGGGGCCCGACTGGCAGACGAACGGGGCGACCATCCCCTTCGCACGGTGTCCCGGGACCGGGCAGATGTAGAAGTAGTTCCCGGCCTTGTCGAGCTTGATTGTAATTTGCCGGACGGTTCCGGGACGGAGCAGGTCCGTGCTGTTCAGGCCGGCCACCTTATTGCCCTGAGCGTCGACGACCTGGAATCCGTGCAGGTTCTTTCCGTCATTCCGGAGCGTGATCGTCGTCGTGTTGCCGATCCCGGCACAAATCTCGGGACCGCCTTTCGTTAGTCCGTCGAACCCCCATTCGTGCTCCGTGAGGGCGAACGTGCCGCTCAGGATGCCTCCCCCGCCGGAGGCCACGGGCGCGGGGAACACGAGGCCGACCCAAATCGCGCTCAACACGACGAGGCCGAGCACGCCCGCCGCAATCGCCGCGAGGACATCGACACGAACCGGCTGCTTTTCCATTTTTCGACCTCCTAAGGAAGAGGACCGTTGGGGGGCAAATGAGCGGGCATCACCACGGAGTACAGCAAGGCGATGAAGAGGGGCACGACCGTCAGCAAGGAGATGATCGCGAAGACGACGACGGGCTTCGCGCCGTAGCGCCCGTGCATGTACACGAGGAAGATGAAGACCGCCTGAAGGCTGGCGATGGCGACGATCGCGACGTCGGCGAGCGACCCGAAGCTCCCGCGGTTAATCGCGATTAGGATCTCGACGATCAGGCCGAACATCAGGATGCCGTACACGGCCGTATACCTCGCTTCATCGAACGTGCGGATACCCCCTACAGCAGATACAACAACGGGAAGAGGAACACCCACACCGCATCGACCATGCCCCAGTAGATCCCGAAGATCTCGACCGAGCCGCTTTTCCCCGGCCCAAAGCCGCCCCGGAACGCCTTGACGAGGAGGTACAGGAGCGCGGTCAGGCCGGCGATCACGTGGGCGCCGTGGACGCCGGTGAGGACGTAGTACATGCTCGCCGCCACGTTCGTCGAGAACGTGAAATTGGCCTGGAAGAGCTCCCTCCACTCGAGCGCCTTGTTCACCATGAACAGCGCTCCGAGCACGAAGGTGGCGATGAGGCACACGCGGAGCCCGAGCTGCGCCCCTCGCCTCGCGAAGGTCACCGCGAGGACCATCGTGAGCCCGCTCGTCACCAAGAGGATCGTGTTGAAGCCGCCGAGGTAGATGCTGTGCACCTCGCCCGGCGCGGGCCAGACGAACCCAGTGAGGGAGCTATTCATTCTGAGGAAGAGATACGCGCCGAAGAGCGCCCCGAAGAACGCGATCTCGCCGAAGACGAAGAGCCACATGCCCAACGACAGGTTCTCCAACCGCTCGAACGGCCACCTCTCCCCGATTGCCTCGGCCACGTCGTGCCGACCCCGGAGGCTCTCATGGCCCCATCCGCCGAGGGCGACGGCGAGGATCCCTGTCCCCAGGAGGAGGGCAGGGAGGCCCATGAGGACGCCCCACAGCGCGATCCCCGCGCCGGCGGCAACGAGAATCGGCCAACGACTCCAATGCTCCTCGCTGTATTCCCCGTGGCCGGCGTGTCCGTGGCCGCCGTTTGCCATGGCGGTCGGCCGATACGTGACGCCGCTCGCGGAGATCACGGGGACGCCTCCCGGGAAGTTGAACTCCGGCGGGGGAGACGGGACGCCCCATTCGAGGGAGTACCCGCCCCACGGGTCTTGGTCCGCCACGGGACCCCGACGCGCGCTCCACAGGAGGTTTCCGAACATGATGAGCTGCGAGATGCCGAAGATGAAACCGCCGATCGTGATCCAGAAGTTGATCGTCCCCCATGCGGCGACGTCATACGTGTAGACGCGGCGGGGCATATCATAGAGGAGGTGCATCGGGAAGTACAGCAAGTTGAACCCGACCATGTAAGCCACAAAATGGATCCGCCCCAGTCGCTCGCTGTACATCCGGCCGGTCATCTTCGGGAACCAGTAGTATAGGCCGGCGAAGAGGCCCGTGAGGCCGCCGCCGACGATCGTATAGTGGAAGTGACCGACGACCCAGAAAGTCCCGCGGAACGCCGTATCGAGCGCGATGGACGAGTTGAAGACCCCGGTCACGCCGCCGATGATGAACAGGCTCAGGGATCCGACGGCGAAGAGCATCGGCGTCGCGAACCGGATCGAGCCGCCCCGGAGGGTCAGGATGTACGCGAGGACGATGATGCCGAACGGGATCGAGATGAGTTCCGTCGTGATGTTGAACGCCTCGAGCAGGCTCTGCGAGATCCCCGTCATGAACATGTGGTGCGCCCACACGGTGAAGCTCAGGATGCTCGCGAGGCCGAGGCACGGGATGATGATCCGCTTCGCATAGAGCGGGCGTCGGCTGAACGTCGACAGGAGGTCCCCGGTGATCCCGAACCCCGGCAACAGAAGGACGTACACCTCCGGGTGTCCGAAGAACCAGAACATGTGATCCCACAGCAGGGAGCCGCCCTCCGGTGATGTGAAGAACACCGTCCCCAGGGCTCGGTCCGAAACGAGCAGGCTGAGGGCGGACACGAATGCCGGGAACGCCCAGAGCATAAGGAGGCTCGTGAAGATCCAGCACCATGTGAACAGCGGCAGGCGCATGAGCGACATGCCCGGGGCCCGAAGGCGGAAGATCGTCACGAGGAAATTGACGGTCGAGACGATGCTCGACGCCATCAGCAGCATGAGCGCCAGCTCAGCGCGTTGAGCCGCGGGAACGCCATGTCGCGTGCGCCGATCTGGATCGGCACGAAGTAGTTCGCGAACGCGGCGCCGAGCGGGGTGATGACCCAGAGGAGCATCAGGAGACCGTGCGTCGTGACGGCCTGGTTGTACTGGTCGGGCTGCAAGAACGTGTTGTCGGGGACCGCGAGTTGGACGCGGAAGGTGAGGGCGAAGAGGCCCGCGGCGACGAAGAAGTAGAGGGATGTGAGGAGGTACAGGATGCCGATGTCCTTGTGGTTCGTGGTGAAGAGCCACCGCTTCAACGGACGCCAGTCGACCGCCTCTATCCCCCCGTGTACCACGTGTTGAAACTCGTCGAGCCCAGCACGAACAGATCCGCGGTCATCTGCGCGTGACCCGTCCCGCACAGCTCGTAGCATCGGATGCTATAGGTCCCGATCTGGTCGGCGACGAACCACGCTTGATTGATGCGACCGGGAATCGCGTCCCGCTTGATCTTGAAATCCGGGATCCCGAACGAGTGGAAGACGTCGAGGCTCGTGATGTTCAGGATGACGGTGCCGCTCCAGCAGCCGGTCGCCGTCGGTCCACAGGTGAGGTTCTGCACCGGGACCCGCATCTGGCCGATGCTCTCTTGGCCGTTCGGGTACACGAACCGCCAGCCCCACTGGAATCCGAAGACGTCGATGTAGAGGGCGTTCGGATCGTTCGGCGGGTTCTGGAGATACGCGTTCAGGGCGAACGTGTTGAGCGTCAGGCCGAAGAACAGGGCAACCAAGAGCGCGGTCAGGATCGCCGCGAGCGCCGGGTTGCCGCGCTCGGCCATCACGCCGACCCTCGGCGCGTCCTCCGGATCCGGAGTCCCGGGCTTTCGGCGGTACTTGACCAAGAAGTAGAAGAAGAGGCCGAACACCGTGCCCGCGACGACCACCGCCGCGATGATGTATAATGTGAAAAGGGACTGCCAATGCTCCGCGGACGGAGCGGGCGCTGGCACGAGCCCGGGAGACGCCATCTTGCGTAAAAAGGTTTCAACGAACTGCACCGCCCGCATCCAGCATCTTTAAGCCGGGTCAATCAATGCCCGGATGTTGGGGTCATGATGGAGGGCGGAACATCAGCGGCCGAAGCGCCCAAGGCGCCAAGCCGAAAAGCGATGTGGGCCATCATTGCAGTCATCGTTGCAATCGCGGTCGCCGCATCCGGGACCGTGTGGTACTTGGCCTCGGCGCCGCAGTACGCGAAGTTCTCCCTCGTGGCGTTGGACTTCGCGTACGACCAGACCGCGAATCCGGACATACATCCATTGCACCACGCGAAGGCGGGCCAGCCCATCTGGGTCGTCTTCTCGAACGAAGGGACCAACGATCACGAGTTCCTCCTCTACACGAACACGACCGGGGTCTTGGCGTCGGCGAACGCGGCTCTTGCACTCGCTCAAGCGCATAACCCGGGCTGGGCCACGGATTCGGATATCGCGAACGCGACGCTGGACGAGTACGACACGCTCCATGACGCGTGGGCCAACCTGAGCCGGTACAACGACGTCGACCGCGATGTGGCACCCGATGCCACGACGAATCTACTGTTCGTCATCAACGAACCGGGGACCTATTTCTTCGTCTGCCACCAGGTCGATCACACGACGGACCCCTCGAACTGGATGGTCCACCAAGGGGATGGGATGTGGGGCACACTCATCGTGGACCCGTGAGGTCTCGAAACCCGTGGCCCTGACGAGCCAACCGCGCCGATCCGGCGCGGAGAGCGTCTAGCCGTTAGTGACCTCGCGTTCCCCTGGGGACGCTCGGCAGCACCACGTTCGAGAGGAACGACAGGACGATCCACAACATCAGGAACGTGCCGATCAGGATCGCCGTCGACGCTTCGAGCATCAGCGAGAACGCCGAGGCGCTCGCGAACCCCCCCATCGATGCGAAGGGGACCGCATATGCGAGGAAGAGCCCCGACACGGGCGCTCCGACGCACGCGGGACACATGACGGCGAATCCGAACAGCGGGCTCGTCAGACCGGAGGCCGCCTTCCGGCTCGCCGAGACGACCCGGAGCGAGAGCGCGACGACGAGGCCGGAGAGGAGCGAGAGCGCGACAGCGGTGGCGACCGAATACGGCCGGAGCACGACCCCGAACGTGCTCGTCGGGGCCCACACGAGCCCGGGGCCATATCCGACGGGGCTCTCGATTACCGCAGAGCCCGGCTCAATCGTTCCAGAGAGGTCGACCACGATCATCCCTTGTAGAATCACATAGACAAGGGCGTACGCCAGGGCAGCAGCGGCCCACCACCGCCTGGAGCCCCCCGCCGATTCATGGAGAAAGCGGAGGTCCGGAACGAACAGATTCCGAGTGCGCGATGCGGGGCGCCCTTCCGAGGGAGCAAGATTCGGACTCCGGTAGAGCCGGACGAAAGCATAGACCGCGAGGATTGATGCGTCGATCCAGATCAGCGGGGCGAGGGACACGAACCAGTCGAGCACCACGTCCGTGCGCAACTCTCGGACGACCTCGCCGAGCTCCGCGACGACGAGCGTCAAGAGAAGAAGGGGAAGTTCGATTGAAAGGACGCGCCGCCCCATTGGGCGCTGCAACAGCGAACCAAGAGAAAGGCTTTCTGTACGCGCCCACGGAACAAGAGATCCGACGCGTCATCGGATTGCGAACGGAGCGGAACGGCCCCGCCATCTCCGCACGCCGGGGACGGAAGGTAAAAGGCATTAACCGACTACCCGATGGGCGTCTCGCGGGGGTAGCCAAGCTAGGACAACGGCGCCGGACTTAAGATCCGGTCTCGCAGGAGTCCGTGGGTTCAAATGCGCCGCGCGAACGCGCGGAGCGGGAATTCCCATCCCCCGCACCTCGGTCAGCAACCTCTGGATGATGATTGCGGAAAAGCTTTATCACGGGGAACCGGCTCGCCGGCCTTGGAGGAACGGACCATGCTTCGAAATCGAATGGCGATCTACGTCGCCGCCCTGGCGTTTGCATTCGTCACGTCGGCGTATGTGGTCGTGCCGGCGCGCGCCGACGTCGAGTCCTTCACGCTCTACGGAGGTCAGTCCGCGGGCTGGGGATTCACGAGCACGTCGCTCACGAACCCGGGACCGACGATCACCGTGACGCAGGGCGATACGGTCGATCTGACGCTCAACTCGGTCGACGCTGCACTCCACGACTGGTTCGTGGACTACAACAACAACAACGCTGCAGATACGGGCGAGCCCAAATCAGGCGACTTCAGCGGCACCACCCCAGGGACGTTCTCGTTCATCGCAGACCGCGTCGGCACGTTCACGTACCGGTGCCACTACCATGTGGCGACGATGAGGGGCCAGATCGTCGTCCAGACGCCGCCGACGTTCGAGTTGTATGGAGACGGCGTACGCGGCTGGGGCGAGCAGAACACGACCTCCGGGATCACGATGCCCGGTCCTACGTTGACGGTCAACCAGAGCGCCACGGTCACGATCGACCTGACCGCGGCGGATGGCCAGCTCCACAGCTGGTTCATCGATCTCAACAACGACAAGATCCAGCAGACCAGTGAGCCGCACTCGAGCGACTTCGCCGCTTCCACGCGGTACACCTTCCAGGTGACGTTGGCTCCGGGCAACTACACCTATCGATGCCAGTACCACCCCAACATGATGTTTGGGACCTTCACCGTTCGGGCTACCGGAGGCGGGGGCGGACCGAGTGGAATCGACCCGACCCTGCTGATCGGGGGCATCGTGATCGTCATCGCGATTGTCGCCGTCGCCGCGGCCGTGATGATGCGCCGGAAGAAACCCGGTCCCTAGAACGTGTCGAGCCGCAAGCGCGCCAGGATCGCGCCGAGCGCTCGGATCTCGCGGGAGTCCAAGGACCAGCCGGCCCCACCGGCGTTCTCCTCCGACTGCGAGGATCGCTTCGCGCCTGGGATCGGGATCACGTGCGGGCGTCTTGCCGTGAGCCTTCCCGATCTTCCGGAGCTCCCGGATCAGGGGCGCGCTGGCGCGGAGGTTCGTTGGTTTGAACAAGTCCTCTTCGGCCCGGACGCGGTCCTTGGGCCTCTTGCCCGCGTGGTACTTGCCGGAGAGGATGCCCTTTCCCATCGGACTCCATGCGAGGATCGAGATGCCCTCCCGTTCACAGTACGGCAGGACCTCCGCCTCGATTTCCCGCTGGAGCATGTTGTACCGGACTTGGTTCGACGCGATCTCGGCGCGGGATAGGCAGCTTCGGGCTTCCTGCAGATCCCGCACGGCGAAGTTGCTGACGCCGATGTGTCGGATCTTTCCGGCGCGGTGCAGGGCCTCGAGCGCCTTCATCGTCTCGCGAAGCGGCACCTGACTCCAGGGATCTGGCCAGTGGACCTGATAGAGGTCGATCTCGCTGGAGGTGCCACCCGCCGACCTTCGTTGCGACGAAGACGTTGTCCCGGCCGACGTTCCGGATCGCGCGGGCCATGACCGTCTCCGAGTGCCCGTCGCCGTACGCCTCCGCCGTGTCGACGAGGTTGATCCCGAGTTCGACCGCTCGCTCCATCGCCTTGCGGCAGTCGTCGTCGCGGACGTCGGCGCCCCACGCCTTGCCGCCCGCCTGCCACATCCCCACGCCGATCGCGGAGACCTTCGGACCGCCGCGGCCCAACGTGACGTAGTCCATGCAAACCCGGGCGGCGGCACGCGGGCGCGGGCCAAAAAGCTATCGAGGTGCGAGGTCGAACCACTCCGGCGGATCGAGGTGCGAGGTCGAACCACTCCGGCGGATGGTCCGGGAGGCGGAAGCGGATGAACCGCTTGTTGTACTTGTCGTGGTACACGTTCGAGTCATCGATGCCGCGTTGGTACGCCTCCTCGAAGGACCGCCAGTCCTTGGCCTCAATTGCCTGCGCGAGCGGCACGAAGCGTAGCCTCACGAACGTCGCGATATCGTCGCGGTACTTCGGGCGCGCCGCAGACGCGGTCTTGAGGATCTTCTCCGACTCCTTTTCCTCGTAGGCTGCGAGGTCCCAGTTCCCCGCCTTCGCCGCGTAGTAGAGGACCCAGTAGCGGCGGCTCAGCTCGTCCATCAGGCGCGCCATGCCGGGCTGCATCGCCGCGATGTCGTCGACGGTCAGCGTGCCATGCTTCGTGGTCGCCCGCACGCTCGACCCGGGGATCGGGGCCTCGTCCATCGCCGCGGAAACGGGGGCACGGCTCAAGGACGTTTCGGCGAACCGGCTTTCGCCTTCTCGACGGCGTACTCGACCATCGCATCCGCCGCGTTGATCCCTGTCGCCTCGAGGAGACCCCGGAACCCCGGGGACGCGTTCACCTCGAGGACGTACGGCGTGTCGCCCCGGAAGATCATGTCGACCCCGCTGATTT
>WNGA01020439.1_pt1 | contig 11451 bp, 7 predicted proteins | sample 5400061 | NCBI WGS metagenome assembly WNGA01 (sample SAMN13153366, study PRJNA577476) | soil metagenome | isolation source: 100 cm soil or saprolite under grassland replicate 2 | place: USA:California | collected 2016-06-15
GCAGAGCATCCGAGATACCGCCGGCCGCAAGCTCATCGAATGGCTGATCCTGCGCGCCGACAACACCGAAGCCTCGTTCGCGCGCTATGCAGCCTTCATCCAAGCCAATCCTGGTTGGCCCAGCATCGGGCTGCTGCAGCGGCGAGCGGAGGCGCAGCTGTGGCAGGAGCGGCGCGATCCCGGCACGGTGTTCGCCTTCTTCTCCAGGAGCAACCCGAGCAGCGCCAAGGGACGGCTCGCCATGGCGCGTGCGTTGCTCACGCAAGGGGATCAGGCGGGCGCGCGGAGCTACGTGCGCGAGACTTGGCGCCAGGACGCATTGTCGGCCGAGCTGGAAAGTCAGGTGCTGGAAAGCTTCGGTGAGCTGCTCACCCGAGCGGACCACAAGGCCCGCATGGACCGCCGGCTCTATGCCGAGGATGTCGACGCCGGGATGCGTGCAGGGCAGCGACTCGGCGCAACCGAGCTCGCCATTGCCAAGGCCCGTACGGCCGTCATCGGCAAGGCGGGCAATGCCGGCGCGCTGCTTGAGAGCGTCCCGAGCGAGGCGCGCAGCGACCCCAGCTACGTGTTTAGCCGGATCCAATGGCTGCGGCGCAACGACCGCATCACCGAAGCAGCGCAGCTCATGCTGTCCGCGCCCAGCGACCCTGCCGTCATTCACGATTCCAACGAATGGTGGGTCGAGCGGCGGCTGATCGCGCGCAAGCTCCTGGATGCCGACAATCCGCAAGCGGCATACCGGATAGCGCGGGACGGCGCGGTGCCGAGCAAAGAAAACCCGCGCATCGACCATCAATTCACCGCCGGCTGGATCGCGCTGCGTTTCCTCAATGATCCGATCACGGCGCAACGGCATTTCAGCCGCATCACCCAGGGCGTCGCGAACCCGATCTCGCTGGCGCGCGGCCACTATTGGCAAGGACGAGCGCTGGAGGAAGCCGGACGGACCGATGAGGCGCGCGCGCAATATGAGGCTGCGGCACGGTTACCGACCGCCTATTACGGACAGCTTGCCCGGGCGCGCCTCGGGCGCCATGAGATGGCGGTGCGGCGCCCACCTGAGCTTTCCGAATCCCAACGCGTCTCCGTGCGCAATCTCGACCTGGTTCGTGCGGTGGAGGTGCTGTACGCGATCGGCGAACGCGACCTCGTGGTGCCGTTCGTCATCGATCTTGCTGATAAGGCGCAGGATGTGGGCGCGCTGGTGGCGCTCGCCGAGATCACGGCGCGGCATGGCGATGCGCATGCGACGCTGATGATCGGCAAGACCGCGCTCGGCCGCGGCTTCGCCTTCGATCTCTATGCGTTTCCGAACATAGGCATTCCCAAGTTTGCTTCGCTCGGCGCGGATGTCGACCGTTGCGTCGTCTACGCGATCGCGCGGCAGGAGAGCGCCTTCAACCACCGCGCCGTATCCTCCGCCAATGCGCTCGGCTTGATGCAGGTGATGCCGGGCACCGGACGCATGCTGGCGAAAAAACTCGGCATCGCCTGGAATCAAAGCCGCATGCTGCACGACCCGAGCTACAACGCACAGTTGGGTGCCGCCGAACTCGGCGACCTCGTGCGCAGCTACGACGGCAATTACGTGTTGGCCTTCGCCGCTTATAACGCCGGACGCGGTCGGGTGCGCGAGTGGATCGGCCGGTACGGCGACCCGCGCAGCGCAGAGGTCGATCCAATCGACTGGGTCGAGCGCATTCCGTTCTCGGAAACGCGCAACTACGTGCAACGCGTTATGGAGAATATGCAGATCTATCGGGCGCGCCTCAGCAGCGGTTCGCGGCTGACGATCGAGGCGGATCTGCGCGGCACGCGCGCCCAGTAGCGCTGATGAACAGTGCCGCTGAGGCATTGGCGTCCGAGTCTGCGCAAGGTTACCGCAGCATTTTCTTCAGCGCACCGGATGGCTTGCGGCTGCATGCGCGGGACTATGGACCGCGCGACGCGTCGGCGCTTCCCGTCGTTTGCCTGCCAGGTCTTGCGCGCACCAGCGGCGATTTTCACCCGCTTGCTGTCGCGCTCGCCTCCGATGCGAAAGCCGCGCGGCGGGTGCTCGCGCTTGATTATCGTGGGCGCGGCGCCTCCGAATACGACCCCGATCCCCGCAATTATTCCTTTGCCGTCGAGCTGGCCGATTTGCGCGCCGTGCTCACCGCGCTCGAGATTGGCCAGGCGATTTTCATCGGCACCTCGCGTGGCGGTATTCTGATCATGCTGCTCGCTGCGGCGCAGCCCACCGCGATCGCGGGCGCCGTGCTCAACGATATCGGCCCCCTGGTCGAGGCAAAGGGGCTGATCCGCATCAAAGCCTATGTGGGTAAGCTGCCGCAGCCGCGCAGCATCGAGGAAGGCGCCGAGATCCTCAAGCGTCTGTTGGACGCGCAGTTCCCGAAACTGAGCGAGGGCGACTGGCGCGCGGCGGCCGAGCTCACCTGGACGATGCGCGGCGATGGGCAGCTTAAGCTCAATTATGACCCGCAACTCGCGCGTACGACCGATGACGTCGATGTCGAGCGGCCGATACCCGCGATGTGGACTCAGTTCGACGCGCTCGCGGCTGTTCCGGTGATGGTGATTCGGGGAATGCTCTCGGATCTGCTGTCGGCCGAGACCGTTCAGGCTATGCGCGCGCGGCGGAAAGAGATGGAAGTGATCGAAGTCGCCGACCAGGGCCATCCGCCGCTCATCGGCACACCGGATGTGACCGGGCGGATCGCCGCGTTCTGCGGGTCGTGCGATGCCGTGGCGCGGCACTGACGTTCTTCGATCGGCGCGGGCGAGGAGGGACCAGCACAAAGAGAGAACCCCCGGCGGTGTTCCGCCGGGGGTTCTCAAGGTTCAGCTTGGATAAGCTGTCAGCCAATCATGGCCAGAAGTTGCGCTGGAAGCGGAGCACGCCGCTCCAGGTCTCCTGGTCACGCGCGGTATAGAGACCCGCCGGACGTCCGCCGCTCGAGCCCAGGTTCCAAGCGCCGACCATGTTCTGGTCGAGCCGGGTGTAGAGCACCTCGACACCGATATCGAGGTTGCGCACCGGCGACCAGATCGTGCGCGAGCCGACCTGCCAGACGGCAAAGCTCGGATCGCATGTGGTCAGCGGCGATGATCCGACCTGACCGGCACCCGGAGGATTCGTCGCCAGCCCGGTGCAGAACAGGGTACGGGCAGAGTCGGCACTGGTCGCGCTGCCGAAATCGAGTTCGGCATAGCCGCCGAACACCGAGGTCCGCAACGCCGGCGTCCAGTAGTGCTGCGCCGCGGCTACGACCTGGAAGCCTTCGGTCGTTGCAACGCCGGTGCCGGTCTGGAAGATGCCGTCGAAGGCCCAAGCCAGTCCGATACTTCCGATGGCGGCGCCGGTCGCCCCGCTCGTGCCATGACCATACATCGCAAACAGGTCGTTCGCGGCGAACTTGTTGAAGCCGAGATAGGAAGCCGCACCCTGTGCCCAAGTCCCCTGGACCCAGAACTGGTCGCCCTGTGCCCATGGCAGATTGAACATCACGCCGCCACCGACGGCCCAGCCAAGCTCATCCGCTGCGTTGGTGCTCTGACCGGTAGCGGTGAAGCAGAATGTCCCGTAACAGCTCGCCGAGACATCATGGATGGCGGCCATGACTTGCGCCGAGCCCCACGGCTGATCGACGCGGAGGTTTGCGACGACATCCGGGAACCGCGGCGCCGCATAGTTGCCGTAGTTCGGCTGGGCGAGGCCGGGGAACGCACCGAAGGTCAATGCGTTGGTCGACGCATCCCATAGGCCAGTGCGGCGGTGGGTGTTCTCTTCCAGCGAGACCGTCGCCGAGAAGCCGCCACCGAACTGCGCCGTATAGGCACCGAGATTGATGCCGTGACCGGTGTCAGAGCCGCCGACGATCAAAGTGGTGTAGTTCAACGCATTGGCATAGAAGTCGAAGAACGACTGCGTCTTACCAACCGTCAGCCCTGCCCACTGGATGAACGCGCGGTCGAAGTAACGACGCCCGCGGTAACTGGAGTCGGCACCGAGTTCGCTGTTGGCCGATTCCAATTCCCAACCGGCACGAATGTAGGACCGCAAGGTCCCCCACTCGGTCTGGCTTCGGGCATCGAATGAGATGATGCCGCGCACTCGGGTGAGGTAATAGAAAGTGTCTTCACGCGTGTTGCGCGCATCGCGGCCTACAATGTAGGGGCCGTGGCTGCCACCCGCATTGAAGTTCCATTCCGCACGGGCAAACCCGCCCACTTTCAGGCAGGTGTCGGTACCGGGGATGTAGTAGAACCCAGCCCCGTAGACGCTGCAAACCTTCACGTATTCGACCGGCTTGGCCTTGACGGGAAGATCGGCAGCCTGCGCACCGGCGATCGCGACGAGACCCGCCGCGGAGCCGAGGAGAAGGCTTTTCACCATCTTCATCGTGACCTCCTAGTTTATAATCGGGAGGGTTCCGTCTTGCCGGGTGGTTGAACACCCCTAGGTCCCCTTTGCTCCCCGCGAACCGTCCGGAGCCCCTGTGCGGAAGTCCCGGAAGGAAGCGACCTGGGGATGCCCCCCTCCGTCGCACCCTCACTGTTATCGAATGAGGCCGCTCAAGCAATGAAGAACCGTCGCGTACACAAGCCTCTGCGTCTCTTTTCAAACAGGTGTTGCACAAAGGGCACGAAAACACGTCACCTCTCTTGGGCCTCGGACAGTCCCGATTCCCGGCATGGGAAGAAATTTCCCTGAAAGAGCAGTATGTTAGGCTAATTCCAGCCGCGATTTCGGATCGCCGCTCAGGGGAACGGCCCGATACTTCCCCGAGACGAAGCTGCCCGCCTTCCAATCACGCGCTGACGCGAATCTCCGCCGCTGCGATGCCGCGCCACAGCCGTGTTTAGTCGCCCGGAATTGCCGCTCGGATATGCCGTCAAGCTCGGTGGCGGCTCTCGAACGGGCCGGCCCATGCAAAACGCCCGGAGCTGGCGGAGACGGAGTCCGCCAAACTGCCGTCCACCTGAATTTGCCCATATCCACATAACTCCAGATTTCACAGGGCAATTTTCCACATTTGTCTTTCTACGTCCGCCAAAGTATGTCACAATCCGACCGTTGCCTATGGGCAAGACTATGGGCAGGCGGTTCGACGGAAGGGGGCGGACATGGCCAAAACCAGCGAGCGGCTTTCGGCGCTGAAGGTCGCAAATCTGAAGGGGCCGGGATATTTCGCGGACGGTGGCAACCTCTACCTTCGCATCGCGCCGGGCGGCTCCTGCGGCTGGATCTTCCGGTTCGCAATCCGCGAGCCCAAAAGCAACGACGACGGCACCATCAAGCTGTGCAGCCGCACGCGCGACATGGGGCTTGGCGCCTATCCTGAAATCAGCCTGAAGGCCGCACGCGAGCTCGCCGCAAACTATCGCGTGCTGGTCAAGCAAGGCATCGACCCGATCGAGCAGCGGCGCACAACACGCGGAAGCGAGCGCGTCGCGAAAGCCAAGAGCAAGACCTTCGACGAGTGCGTGCGTGAGTTCATTGCCGACCACGAGGCAGCCTGGCGCAACGCCAAGCACCGCGCCCAGTGGGCGAGCACGCTCGCAACCTATGCATCGCCAGTCTTTGGCAAGCTACCGGTCGCGACGGTCGATGACGGTCTCGTTCTTCGAGCACTGAAACCAATCTGGACCACGAAGCCAGAGACCGCGAGCCGCATCCGTGGCCGGATCGAGGCAGTGCTCGATTGGGCGCGCGTGCACGGCTACCGCAACGGCGAGAACCCGGCGCGATGGAAGGGGCATCTCAATCACCTACTGCCGGCCCGCTCCAAGGTGCGGCGCGTCAAGCACCACGCGGCCATGCCCTACGACGAAGTAGGGCCATTCATGGAAACGCTACGCCAGCGAAGCGACGGCGCCGCACTCGCCCTGCAATTCGTGGTCCTGACCGCGGCGCGCACCGGCGAAGCACTGGGCGCGACCTGGGACGAAATCGATTTTGCGGAAAAGGCATGGACCGTTCCGGCCGAGCGCATGAAAGCCGGGAACGAACACCGCGTGCCGCTCTCGCCCGCGGCGATCGCGATCCTCAAACGGCTGCAAGAAACCCGCACCAACGATTTCGTGTTCGCAGGTGTGAAGCAGGGCCGCCCGCTGTCCGAGATGGCGCTGCTGATGCTGCTGCGGCGAATGGAGCGCGCCGACGTGACGGTGCACGGCTTTCGCTCAACGTTTCGCGACTGGGCCGCGGAGCACACGAATTATCCAAATCACGTCGTTGAAAAGGCGCTCGCCCACAGCATCCCGAATGCCGTCGAGGCTGCGTACCGGCGCGGCGATCTGTTCGACAAGCGCCGAAGGCTGATGGAAGCGTGGGCGGACTATTGCGCCAACGCAAGTACCGGGAGCGTCACGCCACTGCGGCGGCGTGAAGCTCATTCCTCGTGATCTGAAATACGCGGCCGGGCTCGGCATTGAGCTTGCCATCGTCAATCCACAGGAAACTGTTGTGCCGTTCACGCGCGCGGCGACATGAAGCGGGCGCATCGGATAGAGTGAATTAGGCGCGGGGCCGAGTGGCCACCCGTTGCATCCTGTCATACCGCCGGGATGCTGCCCCGCGCTGCCTCAGCGCGGTGAAGCGGTGTTTCCCATGCTCAACGATCCGTTTGGACAGGCATTCGGGGAATTTGGGATCAACCCGAATGACCCATTTGCAAAGGATAAATTACTTGCGCGGCTTCTTGAGCGGCACCCTTCCAATCACCGCCCTGGCCGCCCACAAGGAACAATCAAACGGGATGGTAGATGGTACGTTCAGTTCGTTCTCGATGTCTTGCAAATTCACAGAGAAAGGCTCGACAGAAATCAGCTACTTCCAATCGATGAGGCTGAAGGAGCGCCGAGCAACTCTGAGCTCGCCATCCGTCTGCAGCAAAAATTTCCGGAGAGGTACGGGGCCGTAACCCCCGCATGGTTACGCCAACGTCTTAGTCTGCAAAATGCCCCACTAATTACGGCGGACGATCTTTTGGTGGCTGACTTTGCACCGATCGATCAAGAAACAATAGAATGCTGCCTTAAGGTGATGCGATGGATCTTCACGAAAATCACAGAGGATGACGCAAGGCTGATGCTGCTCCACGCCTTGTTGTACCACCATTTTGAGAAGCTTTTTCGCCGCCCTCCCGATTGGTTCCTGGCATCCTGAGCTTGCAGGAAAAATTAGGAGCGAATTTTTCCTGCAAGACGCGCACCCGTTGTCAGTGGACATCCGTCTACAGACATAGACGGAGGCGGACTATGGAACGCGCGGCGTACTCGATCGCACAGCTTGTCCAAGATGGCGTCGGCAGCAGGTCAAAGCTTTACGAGGAGATCAACGAAGGCCGGCTGATAGCGAGGAAGCGTGGTCGCAGCACGATCATTCTCGCTGAAGATAAGCGTGCTTACCTGCAGTCCTTGCCAGCGATCAAGCCGAAAGTTGAGGCGCAACCTGAGGCGCATGGGCAGCGGCGTGGGCTAACGCCCGGGGGACGGCGCCGCCGGTCCAAAAAGCCTGCGAAATCAGCATAGTTTGTGTGGTGATGGGCGGACCGCGCGTCCGCCTTAAAATTTGAGCGCCGCCCCGGTCAAAGGCGGCGCTCAGGTCTCGACTGCTCAAGCAGTGTTGCAAAGGATGAAGCTTTATCCCCAACCGTTGCGATCCGCAAGTGACGCCGTTCTCACGGCTCTCCACCATGGCAGCGCGCGGATGCCGTTGGCCTGGATCGTGCCAGATGGCCGCTATCCCGACATGTGGCGAATTCTCTGGCCGGATGGTCGGCTGTCCGATCTCAGCGAGCACGCGCGCCGCCGCAATCACGAGTCGGTGCCATGAGTCGAAGACGCGCTGCGGCGTCAGCGTGATGAGCACGGCGCGGCCTCGAGCACGGTCGAAGCCCTAATGTACAGCCTGCGCGAGCGCGGCGTGGCTGCGCTGGCCGAACGTGACTGCCAGCGTCGCCTTGCTGAGCTGTCGATCGACCAGGTGCGTGCCGTCATTGGCCGATTGATCGGCCTGCGCCCCCGCTATCCCGCAGTCACCGACGAGTTGCTTCTCAAGCTCGGCGAGCTCCTGTCATGAGCGAGCTCACCGATGTTGACGCCGTGCTCGACCGGATCAGGCGCGAACTAAAGGAACGCGAGGAACGCGAAGCGCGCAAGGCGAACGGCAAGGACACTGTTATTCAGCTATCAGATTTCGTCGCCTACATGCCGACGCACAGTTACATCTTCAAGCCAACCTGCGAAATGTGGCCTGCATCGAGCGTAAATGCACGTCTGCCGTCCGTGACTCTCAATGGCAAACCAACCGCCCCAAGCACTTGGCTCGATGCGCACGCGCCGGTCGAACAAATGACGTGGGCGCCCGGTGAGCCGATGCTGGTCAAGGACAAATTGATCGCGGATGGCGGCTGGGTCGAACGGCCAGGGATGACGGTGTTCAACCTGTACCGGCAGCCCGTGATCGTGCCGAAGCCGGGCAATGTCGACCGCTGGCTCAATCACATCCGCAAACTCTATCCGGACGAGGCGGATCACATTGTTCGATGGTTCGCGCATCGTCGGCAACGTCCGCAGGAGAAGATAAACCACGCGCTGGTCTTCGGCGGCTTGCAGGGCATCGGCAAGGACACAATTCTCGAACCCGTCAAGCGCGCGATCGGGCCGTGGAATTTCTCCGAGGTATCGCCAATACAGGTGCTTGGGCGGTTCAATGGCTTCCTTCGGTCCACTATCATTCGCGTAAGTGAAGCGCGCGATCTCGGCGACGTTAATCGCTTCGCCTTCTATGATCATACTAAGTCGATCACCGCAGCGCCGCCCGACGTCTTGCGCGTCGATGAAAAGAACTTGCGCGAATATGCGGTGCCGAACGTCGTCGGCGTGATACTCACCTCAAACCACAAGACGGACGGCATTTATCTGCCGGCCGACGACCGCCGCCATTTCGTGGCATGGTCGAGCCTGTGCAAGGACGATTTCAAAGACGGATATTGGCGCGACCTCTACGGCTGGTACGACAACGGTGGCGCGGAACACGTTACCGCCTATCTCGACACATTCGATCTATCCAGCTTCGACGCCAAGGCGCCACCACCCAAGACGCAAGCGTTTTGGGAGGTCGTCAACGCCAACCGCGCGCCGGAAAATGCCGATCTCGCCGATGCCATCGATCTGCTTGGCTCGCCCGACGCGCTCACGCTCAGCGACGTGATCAGCCGCTGCACTGATGCCGACTTCGTCCTGTGGCTGCGGGATCGCAAGAACACGAAGCGCGTTCCGCGCCGCCTCGAAGACTGCCACTACGTCGCCGTGCGAAACGAGGACAGCAAGGACGAGATGTGGCGGGTCGATGGCAAACGACAAGTGATCTACGCAAAGACCGAACTGTCGATGCGGGACCGGCTTGCAGCCGCCTATCGCCGCGCCAGCCAGTAACCAATGTCAGTGATGTCAGTGATCTGCCACCCGCATCTATAGGAACACAACGATGACCTTCCAGATCAAAAAATGCGCGCGCAAGGAATGCGGTTAGAAAACCACTGACATCACTGACATGAGCGACGGCTGCGGACGCGCGGCGCAGGCGGAGGTCGCCTCCCGTCAAACTAGATTGATGACGTTGCCTCAGAAGGCCGCGGCCGGGACTTTGATACCCCATCACGTGGCCTGGTTGGAAATCGTCTTTGTTTTCAAGCTTCCAGCAGCGCCAATCCGCTACCTATCAGCACCTTGTAAAAGAAGTCGCAACTGGCAACCTCTGGACTGCAATGACAACCTCAAACGGCGCAGTGTGCGGCAAGACCGGATAACTGAAGATGGCGAGATATCGGCAACGTGTTTGTCTACAGGACGGATTGAAACTCGACCTTAACCGCCTTCGGAAGCAGGGCTTCGTGCGGCCGGGCGCGAGAACCGGTCCACTCGGCATTCAGTGGACGAACAGCTATACCGGCGAGACCACCGCCTTTGGTTTGATCAGCGGGAGCATGGACCTACCTGGCGAGAGTTGGTTCCGGATTGAACTCGGACATCTGAATCAGCGCATTACTTTGGTGCCGCGCAGACGCCATTTTGGCGGCTATCAATGGTACTTCATTTGTCCAGCGACCAACCGCCTTGTTTCAGTCCTCTGGCGCCCGCCTGGGGCGAGCAGGTTCTGCAGTCAGGCAAGATCAAAGCCCGACTAATCGGTGAGCTGGATCCTGACGAATGGGACTTGCCGCCAAAGCCGAAGTGGATGCGCTGGTCCACCTACAATCGGCTGGAAGCCAGGTTTGATCACTATGAAGACGTGTTGGACACCGGGTTACTTGAAATCGCCGCGAGGCTTCTGGGACGCCGATGAATCGAAATCTGTTGGGTAACCTTAGCTTCCCCCATTGGCGTAGGTTGGTAAATCATTTGTGCCAACGGCGTCGACCAAGTCCATAAGATTGCTAGGTCAAGGCCCGCGAGCGGTTGATCTGTTCGATCTGATTAAAAGCGATGCCAACTTTGAGCTAATCGCCAATGTCAAAGCGGCAAGGCGTTTGACCTTTAGCGACCTGGGAAGTGCGTCCACAAGCTGGGTGTCGTCGCGGGTCCTTCCTAGACCTGCCCCATCGCGGGGCCCGCGCGGGTGCGGACGCGGCTCATCAGGGCGACTGCTCGTAGAGCATCCGCGCCCGCGTCCAATTTGCCCACTCAGCGCCCTTGTTCTCAGTGAACCTCACGCGGGGCCGAACCCCATGTGTCACTCGGGTCGGAGGTCATTTATTCCAAAAGCAAAGGAATATTTTTCTTCTGTTTTTGCTCATTCAGACCCATTGTTCTCAATGGGCCTTCAGCTCTCCGCGTACGGTGTAACGGCACAACCGTCCTCGTCGCATCATAAGGTCGTTGCGGACGTGATCGTTCCTGACGAGGCGATCGCCCTCGCGGCGCTAATTTGCCCCGTCCTTACGGACGATGGTTCCGACATGTTCGCCGCGCAGCGCCGGTTCCAGCAGATGCGGCTTGAGCCCGCTGATGATCTGGAATTGCTTCACTTGGCGGGCGCAGGCAAGAAGATCGATCAGCACCCGGTCGAACGGCAAGGTCGGCAGCTTGCGCGCCTTGAGCTCCGACACCGTGATGTCCTTGATGAAGGCAGCCTTCGGGTTGGTCTTGGGGTCTGCCTCGTAAAGACCATCGACGTCCTTGATCAGCGTATGGTTGGCGCAGCCATAGCACTCGGCGAGCAAAAAACTGCCCGCGTCGGTGCGGTGCGGCGGGATGCGGCCGACACGCGGCGGGTGCTCCCAGATAGAGAACGGCGGGTCGCCGTTGCAGATGACGGCCGGGGCCGCTTTGATGAAGAACGGCAGCATGTGTCCGAGAATTTCCGGCGGGATCGCCACCACGCCATGCGGCGCGAGCAGCGTCCCGAGGAGGTGGGCATTGCCGAGAGCGTCGATAATC
>WNGA01011637.1_pt1 | contig 11450 bp, 7 predicted proteins | sample 5400061 | NCBI WGS metagenome assembly WNGA01 (sample SAMN13153366, study PRJNA577476) | soil metagenome | isolation source: 100 cm soil or saprolite under grassland replicate 2 | place: USA:California | collected 2016-06-15
ACCAAAACAAGCAACTATATGACTGCTCACCGATTCTCCGCCCTCTTGGCAACCGCTTGTCTTTCCGCCTTTTTCGAATCCGGCGTATTGGCCGATGATCCCCTGCCGCCCGCGATAACCAACATCCACTGGGCGGGGACGCAATTGAATCTTCAGTTCCCTTTGTACCCTGGCGCTTCCAACTACACGATCCTCAGCGCGCCGGACCTGAACTCCCCGTTTCTCCCGGATGCGGGCTTTGCGCTCACCGCGCACCCCTACCTCACGAACGTCTTCACCAACGTGATCAACGGCTCCAACATCGTGACCACGAACGTTCTATCCTATTATGAATGGCGCAGGACGGATAATCTGGCACCCAACGGCTTCTACCGCCTCGAGGTCATGCCGATGGACACCAACGCCCTGCTGACCTGCGCGGTGTTGAATCGTATGGCTTACGGTCCGACGCCGGACGAATTGGAGCGCGTGAGCGCGATGGGGCCGCAAGCCTACATCGACGAGCAGATGGCGCCGGAATCGATCGCGGACAACCTGCCGTTTGAAACGATCACGACTAACTTCGGCTCCGGCTGGCAGTATTTCACGGCAAGCGGAACCGCAAACACTTCAGGGACAGGCACCAACTTCTATCTCTACCTCAACACTCCGGGCGACTGCTTCATCGACGACATCCAAGTGGTCGCAGGAAACAATGCCGGCGTTGGAGTTAATCTGGTTCGCAATGGGGACTTCGAAGTGCCCTTAACCACGACCGACTGGATCGTTTCTCCAAATCACGCGGCTTCCGCGATCGCGACTGGCGTGAGTCATTCCGGCGCGGCCAGTTTGCACATGATTGCCAGCGTGGGTGGAACCACGCAGGGATCCGCTATCTGGCAGCCGGTGATCGGGTTGACGAATGGGGCGCGATACACCTTGAGTTACTGGTTTCTTCCCAGCACCAACAATCAATTGAGCAGCTTGACCGTTCGCTTCTCCGGGAGCTGGATTACCAGCACACCTTATCCCGTGTCGTCTTACACGAAACTGAACTACGGCGCGGGGAGCATCGATGACCTGCGCGCCTGGCACGTCCAGCGCGCGGTGCAATCCCGGCGCCAATTGCTCGAAGTCCTGGATCAGTTTCTGGAGAATCACTTCGTCACCCAATACTCCAAATCAAGCGATTACTTCGACGCCTTCTATAACGACGGCAATCTGCAGGGCCAATTGGCCGCCCAGCTTGAATTCAAGGAAAACCAGCGCTGGCGTCAGGCGCTCATGAATCCGCAGTGCACTTTCTACGATCTGCTCAAGATCAGCGCCGAAAGTCCGGCGATGATCATTTATCTCGACACCGTGGGCAGCCGCGGCGACGGCAGCAACATCGCCAATGAAAACTACGCCCGCGAACTGTTCGAACTTTTCGGCTTCGGCGTCGATAACGGATACGACCAAAGCGACATCACGATCATGTCGCGATGTTGGACGGGCTGGAGGCTGGAGCTGGTGGACGCGGTCAACGAATTCAATCCGATCGCGGCGAAGACCACCAACCAGGTGCCGGGCGCCCCCAACGGGTCCTACACCAACCTGGTGGGCGTGTGGGCGTTTAATTACAAAACCACCTACCACAACACCACCGCAAAGTACATTTTTTACAACCGCGACACCAACGGGAACATCACGACGCCCAAGACCGTTCCGGCCCGTTTCGGGCCGCCCTGGGCGGGCGTGAACTACTCTCTTTCCATCCCCGCCCGCAGCGGCACAAATGGAATCCAGGACGGCTACGACGTCATCCGGCACATCGCCAGCCAGCCGTTCACCGAGGAATACATCAGCATCAAACTTTGTCGGCTGTTCGTTCACGACGATTTTCCGAACCCGAGCAACGATCCGAACAATGGCAATTACAGCTTTTACAATTACGCCGCCGGCAATCTCTCGCCGGAAGCGGACCTGGTGCACCAATGCATGTTGGCGTGGGAGAACAGCAATCCGAAAGGCCAGATTCGCGCGGTGCTGAATACGATCTTCAATTCCGACCTGTTCCGCGGCCATGGCACCTCGATGCAAAAAGTGAAAACGCCTTTGGAATATCTGGCGAGCGCCATTCGCGCGCTCCGGGCGGCCAACACCAATGGAACCTTTACCGCCACCCTGGACAGCGGCAGCGCCGCCATCGGCACGCCCCTGGGCCGGATGGGCACCATGAGCCTCTTTGATCGCGCCGAGCCCGACGGCTATCCGGAAGCCGGTCCGCCCTGGATCAGCGCCGGCACGTTATCCGAGCGCCTCCGTTATATTCAGTCCCTGCTTTACAATCCGGCCGGAGCGGGCGGTGTGGCCAAACCCTCCGATTCCGGAAGCAGCACGGCGGACCCGGTCAGCCTGTTGAAATTGAAACTGCCCGGCGCCAGTTGGAACGACGCGGGGACCGTGGCCGATTATTTCCTCGGCATTCTTTACCCCGCCGAAGGCAAAGCCAACCTCGATCTTTACCGGACCGCAGCGATAAACTATTTGAACACCGCCGATGACGGCGTCACATCCTCGCCGTTCAGCAGTTTGAACAACATCGCCGCGACCTACGACACGCGCGTCCGCGGCATGGTGGCCATGCTGATGACCCTGCAACGCTTCCACGAACAATAACGCCTATGCCAAACATCAACCTCCTTACCCGCCGGACCTTCTTCGACCGCAGCTTCAAGATCGGTCTGGGCGCCGCGCTCGCCACGCTGGCGGACATTCCCTGGGTCATGAAACGCGCGCTGGCCGAAGGCAACATCGGCGTGCCCGGCCCGGACGGCAAAGTCAAAAAGCTGCTGTTCATCTTTCTGCGCGGCGCCAATGACGCCTTGAACTCGGTGATCCCGGTGGGTGATTCGGCTTACAATACGACCAATCGCCCCAATATCATGATCCCCAAAGATTCAACGGCGGGATTCGATTATGGCGCCAGCGGTCCCTGCTTCGACGCGACCCAATACACTGATGTCGGGGGAACAACCCGCGGCGCCGCGGATGCCACTTTCAGTTACGGCTTTGCCCTCCGGTTGGGCAACGGTTTTGCCGCGCTGCATCCGTCGTTGAAATTCCTGGCGCCGGTTTACAATGCGGGCGACCTCGCGTTCGTCCATCGCGTGGCGTATCCGAAACAGTCGCGCTCGCACTTCGACTCGCAGAACTATTGGGAAACCGGCACGCCCAACAACAACCTGGTCAAAAACGGCATCTTCTACCGGGCCATGGTTGAGTCCGGTCTGGCCAACACATCACCCTTGACAGGCGTGTCGATCGCCTCCGCCCTGCCGCTGTCGCTGCGCGGTTCGGCGGCGGCGATGACCAACCTGACCGACCCGACCCGTTACAATCTGCTCGGCATCCCCAACAACACCGCGGGCAACACCAAAGCGGACAGCTTTATCAACGCCGCGAACGCCTATCCCTTCCCCGACAAAAAAAATCGCGAGCTGTTGGGTTTGCAGTATGAAAACATGGCCAACACGCTGCAGATTTTTGCCGGGATTAACTTCACCGAAACCGGCAACACCTTTGTGGACGACGGCAACACCGACAACGACGCCCCCTATTACCTGTTCCCCACTTCCAACGCCAAAAACGGCGGATACGCCTTCCACGCCAACAACCCGAACAAGTATGTCGTGGACACGGGCGCCTACGGTTTCTTCTCCAATCTCAAGGCGGCGGCGCTGGTTTTGAACAAGACCGACGCCATTGTTGCCGGCGTGGAATTCGGCGGCTTCGACACACACAACAACCAGGGCGGCGTGACCGGCGCGCACGCCAATCTGCAGCGGCGCATCGGCTGGGCGATGTATGCGCTCAAAAAGTACTTCAAGCTCTATCCGGACAAAACGAAATGGGAAAACCTGGTCGTCCTCACGCTTTCCGAATTCGGACGCACCACGGTCCAAAACACCTCGGTCGGCACCGACCATGCCGAAGCCGGCGTCATGTTCGTCGCCGGCGGCGCGGTCAAAGGCTACGGCAAAGGCAATCCCTACGGCGTCTTTGGCTGTCACCCGAACGACACGGTTCCCTGGGTCACCGGCCAGACCGGCTCGATGTTCGGAGTCAGCAGCCGCTATTTGAAGCGCGCCTACGACTACCGTTCTGTGCTCGGCAAGCTGATTCGCGATCACCTGGGAGCCACGCAAAACCAGTTGAACCGGATCATCCCCGGCTACGCCGTGACCGGCGAACATCTCCAAACGGGCGGACCGTCAAGTGTCGATGGCACCTCCATCGTCGGCGAACCGAGTGTCGTCTAGGTTCGGGTGTCCATCGGTATCATCGCCGGGTGCGAGCGCCTCTATTGCCATTCATTTCGGTGTGGGCCGCGGGCATCCTGGTCCTCGCCATCGGGATTCCTGCCGTGCGCGCCGATGTCGCCATCCTGAACCCTGTGGCCGACACGACGCTCATCGGCGCGGCGCCGGACAATAACAACGGCGGCCAGACCTTCGTCAACGCGGGCGTCACACAGAATTACACGACGAATCGGGGCCTTTTCAGGTTCGATATTGCCGCGCAGGTGCCGGCCGGCTCGACCATCACGCGCGCGGACCTGGCGTTGGAGGTGGTGCAAGAGCCGCCGAAAGACGGCTACACGTCTGCCCTGTTTGACTTGCGCCGGTTGCTTGTGCCCTGGGGCGAGGGCGACAAAACCAACAGCCCGTCCCAGAGCAGCCCGAGCCCCGGATTGGGCGAACCGGCGACCACGAACGAGGCGACCTGGAACGCGCGGTTTGCCTTCACCACCAACCTTTGGGCCACTCCCGGCGCCGCCGCCACCAACGATTACCTGCCGGTCGTGAGTTCCTCCCAATTCATCTATGGCCGCGTCAACTCGCCCTACACGTTCGAATCGACGCCGGCGATGGTCGCCGACGTTCAACTGTGGCTGGATCATCCCGAATTCAACTTCGGGTGGATTTTCATGAGCGACGACGAGGGAGTCAACTGGACCGCGTGCCGCTTCGGCTCGCGTGAAGACCCGCAGAACGCGCCGCAGCTCGCCATCGAATACGAGCCCCCCCGGATTGATCGGATTCAATCGAGCGGCTCTCAATTGATCCTCTCATTCACCGCGCAGGCCGGCAAAGCTTACGCGGTCGAACACCGCGACGCGCTTTTTTCTGCCACCGACTGGTCGGTCCTCACCAACGTCACCGCTCAACCGACGGCGACCAACATTGTTGTCTCCGACTCCGGCACCAATGGACAACGGTATTACCGGCTGCGACTGCCCTGACGGGGCGGCGTCGCAACTGGATTTGGCATCATGCCGTCAGTGTATCTTGACCTAAATTTTGAACGTACGTTCAAATAATTGGTAAGGCAGTCCTGAATATCAAAGTCCGCTCACGTCGGCTGCCGCCTCCTCGAACCGGACAGCAACAAACACCAATGCACAACTTTTGCCGGCTGTCTCAGCCCTGACGGGGCGGCGTCGCAACTGGATTTGGCATCATGCCGTCCGTGCGTCCTGACCTAAATTTTGAACGTACGTTCAAATAATTGGTAAGGCGGTCCTGAAGATCAAAGTCCGTTCACGTCGGCTGCCGCCTCCTCGAACCGGACGGCAATTAACAGCATGACGACGGGATCAAAACCTTCTTATCATGACCGCATGAACTATGGAATCGCCGCGGCGTCTCCCTGCCTCGCGCTGCTGATGGTCGTTTCGCCGGCCACGACCGGCCGTGCCGCCGACGTTGCTGCGAAGACCGACGCCGGCCCCTCCCGCTACGAATACCGCCAGCAACACGACCCCAACGGCATCGGCAAATTTTACCTGGGTCGCGAAATTGCCCGGGTCATGGGCCATCAGGCCGCCGACTGGCTGGAGCGCCCGGAACGGGAAGCAGAGGAAAAGCCACAGCGGCTGCTGCAAGCGCTGAAGCTGAAGCCCGGTGAAGTCGTCGCCGACATCGGGGCGGGCACCGGCTTTTACAGTTGGCGCCTGGCCAAGGAGGTCGGCGAAAAGGGCCTGGTTTACGCCGTCGATATTCAGCAGGAGATGCTCGACCTTCTCGCCGGCAAAATGGCGGAGCTGAAAATCACCAACGTCAAAGGCGTGCTCGGAACGATCACGGACCCCAAGCTCCCCGCCCATTCCGTCGATCTGGTCCTGCTGGTGGACGTCTATCACGAGTTCGATCATCCTTACGAAATGATGCAGGCCATCTGCCAGGCGCTCAAGCCGGGCGGCCGCGTGGTCTTGGTCGAATTTCGCGCCGAAGATCCGAAGGTGCCCATCAAAGAAGTCCATAAAATGTTCGAAGCCCAGGTGCGCAAAGAGATGTCCGCCCAGCCGCTCGAATGGATAGAGACGATTGATACGTTGCCCTGGCAGCACATCATTGCTTTCAAAAGGAAAGGTTAGATTGTTTCTGCGAAGAATCGGCGCCGTCCTCGAGCGCGAGCGTTCGGCCGCGTTCCTTTCCCGCTGGCTGTTTCTCCGCCTGCTCGGAATCATTTACCTGATCGCCTTCATTTCACTGTGGTCGCAAATTGACGGCCTGGTCGGCCATAACGGAATCCTGCCCGCCGCGGATTACCTGAAAGCCGCCGGCGAGCAGGTCGGGCCCGAACGTTACTGGTGGCTTCCGACCTTCTGTTGGTTCGACGCGAGCGATGGCTTTTTGCACTGCCAATGCGCCGCGGGTGTTGTCTTGTCGTTGCTGCTTCTCGTGGGTGTGGCGCCGGTTCTCGACCTGATCCTGCTTTGGACCCTTTACCTCTCGCTTTCCACCATCTGCCGGGAATTTCTCGGTTTCCAGTGGGACATCCTGCTCCTGGAAACCGGTTTTCTCGCCATTTTTCTTGCCCCGCGCCAATGGCTGCCAAAATTTGCCCGGCAAACCGCGCCCTCCCTGACTGTGCTCTGGCTCTGCCGCTGGCTGTTGTTCCGATTGATGTTCATGTCCGGCGCGGTGAAACTGCTGAGCGCCGACTTGACGTGGTGGAACTTCACCGCGCTGACGTTTCACTACGAAACCCAACCCTTGCCCACCTGGATCGGCTGGTATGCGCACCAACTGCCGGTGTGGTTTCAGAAAACCTCCGTCGCCGTCATGTTCGTCATCGAACTCGCCGTGCCCTTCCTGATTGTTTGCGGACGCCGCGCCCGGCAGACGGCCGGCGGCGCGGTCGTCCTGCTGATGCTGCTGATCTCTCTCACCGGCAATTACTGCTTTTTCAACCTGCTCACGCTGGCGCTCAGCGTCCTCCTGCTCGACGACCCGTTCCTGCTGCGATGGGTGCCCGAGGCTCTGTCGGCGTTCGTGAGAACGCGGCTGATTCCCCGGGCAGAATCCGGCATCAACCCGATGCCGGGCTTCGAGCCGGTGGGGCAGCCGTCCCGGCTGCCACCGCGGGCGTCTCGCCCGCAAGAGTCTCAAGGGCGAGACGCCCCATTGGCAGGCGGGACGCCTGCCCTGCTACCGAGGACACGGTTGGGTTTATGGAAAACGGGTCGCACCTTCGGCCTGACGATACTGGCCGCGCTCATTTTACTGGTCAGCGGCACGGAAACGACCGTCCGCCTGTTCGGCGCGCAAAACCCGCCCCGACCGCTGGTGGCGCTGTTGGAACTGGTCTCGCCCCTGCGCACCATAAATTCCTACGGATTATTTTCCGTGATGACGACGAACCGCCCGGAAATCGTCGTGGAAGGCAGCAACGATCGCGTCACCTGGCTGCCGTACGAGTTCAAATGGAAGCCGGGCGATTTGCAGCGGCGTCCCGCTTTCGTCGCGCCGCACCAGCCGCGATTGGACTGGCAGATGTGGTTCGCCGCGCTCGGTGATTATCGCGGCAACCCGTGGTTTATGAATTTCCTGTTGCGTCTGCTCCAGGGATCGCCGGAGGTGCTCGCGTTGCTCGAAAAGAACCCGTTCCCGGACAAACCGCCGAGCTATCTGCGCGCCGTGCTTTACGAATATCATTTCACAGGTTTGGCCGAGCGCGGCGCGACCGGGCAATGGTGGCGGCGGGAGCGCAAAGGACTGTATTGCCCGGAAATCTCTTTGAGGCAAAATAGCCGCAACTGAATTCGGCTTCCGTCGCCGGGTTCGACCTCGGTCCGTCGCTATGCAACACTGGGAACTCACCAATCCGCATGCGGCGTCGGGAACTTACGTTCTGTCCGGTTGGCTTTTTCTGCGCCTGCTCGGATTGATCTATCTGGCGGCGTTCGTTTCGTTGGGGACGCAAATTAAAGGGTTGGCGGGCAGTCAGGGCATTTTGCCCGCGCGCGACTTCCTGCTGGCCAGGCAGGGCTGGGGGCCGGCCCGCTGGTTGCAAATTCCAACGCTGTGCTGGTGGAACGCGAGTGATGGTTTTCTTCAACTGCTCTGCTGGGCCGGCGCCGCGCTGTCGCTGCTGCTCGTGGCCGGCGTCGCCCCGATTCCCGTCCTGATTTTGCTTTGGGTCGGCTACCTTTCGTTGTTCAACGCCGGCCGGATTTTTCTGGGATACCAGTGGGACATCCTGCTTTTGGAAACCGGATTTCTGGCAATCTTCGTTGCCCCGTTCGAATTGCTGCCCGCATTTCCGCCCACGACCGCGCCCTCGGGAATCATTCTCTGGCTGCTGTGGTGGCTGGCGTTTCGACTGATGTTCTCCTCCGGGTTCGCGAAATTGCGCAGTGGCGATCGGGCCTGGCGCAACCTCACCGCGTTGAGTTGTCATTATGAGACCCAGCCGCTGCCCACCTGGATAGCCTGGTATGTGCATCAGTTGCCCGGTTGGTTCCACAAACTGTCGGTTCTCCTCATGTTTGCCATCGAGTTGGGCGCCTCGGCCTTCGTGTTCGCTCCGCCACCGGGCTGTTATGTTGCCGGCGCCGCGTTCGTGTTCCTGATGCTGCTCATCATGGCCACGGGTAATTACTGCTTCTTCAACCTGCTCGCCATTGCCCTGTCCATTTTGCTCTTCGACGATGCCGTCTGGTGGCGGTTGGCGGAACGGTTTCTGGCAGGCGTTCGATTCCCGGCCGCCTCATCCATTTCAACCGGTTGGCCCGGTTGGACGACCATTCCCGTGGCGATTGTTATCGCTCTGTTATCCGCGGAAGCGATGGGGCGCCTCTTTCGTGTAATGACCCGCTGGCCGAAGCCGCTGGCACAACTCGTCGAATGGCTCGATCCGTTTCGTCTGGTCAATGGCTATGGTTTGTTCGCGGTGATGACAACCGAGCGGCCCGAAATCATTGTCGAAGGAAGTCATGACGGGGTCGCCTGGCACGCCTACGAATTCAAATGGAAACCGGGCGAGGCAAACCGCCGGCCGCGCTTCGTTGCGCCGCACCAGCCGCGGTTGGACTGGCAGATGTGGTTCGCCGCGCTGAACTACTACCACAGCACGCCCTGGTTCCATTCCTTCCTGCTTCGCCTCCTGCGCAGTTCACCGGACGTGCTCGCGTTGCTGAGACGAAACCCGTTTCCGGACAAACCGCCACGATTCGTTCGCGCGGTGTTGTATGATTATCGGTTCACCGACCTGGCCACGCGGCGGGCCACCGGCGCCTGGTGGCGCCGCGAGCGTCGCGGGTTATACAGCCCGGTATTGTCGTTGCGCGATGGTATCTGCACGCAAGGTCACTTTTCGGACCAGTAGGGATCGCCGCACGGTAGTGGCACGGGCGTCCCGCCCCTGTGTCCTGGGGCCATCAAAGGCGGTGATCCACCTTGCCCCTGCCCCGGCCGCACGAGTCCGGTTTACCGCCCTTTCGCCGGTGCGCTCGTGCCTGCGTAAACGGCGTTGCGGCCGAGGATCTGCTCGATGCGAAGCAGTTGATTGTATTTGGCCACACGATCGGTGCGGCTGAGCGAGCCGGTCTTGATCTGGCCGGCGTTGGTGGCCACGGCGATGTCCGCGATGGTCGCGTCCTCGGTTTCACCGGAGCGATGGCTGATAACGGCGGTATAACGGTTCGCCTTCGCCAGTTCGATGGCGTCGAGCGTCTCGGTGAGCGAGCCGATCTGGTTGACCTTCACCAGGATTGAGTTGGCCACGCCCTGTTCGATCCCCTGGCGGAGAAATTTCACGTTGGTCACGAACAAATCGTCCCCCACCAACTGGATCCTGTCACCCAGTTTGGTCGTGAGTTTCTTCCAGTTCGTCCAATCGCTTTCCGCGCAGCCGTCCTCGATGCTGACGACGGGATATTTGCCGCACAGGTCGGCATAGAACCCCACCAGTTGGTCGCCGGTGAGTTTGCGGCCGGTGCTCTTTTTGAGAAGGTAATTGCCGTTGTCGATGTAAAATTCCGAGCTGGCCACGTCAAGGGCGAGGAAGATTTGCCGGCCCGCTTTGTAGCCGGCCTCTTTGGTCGCCTGGAGAATCGCTTCGATCGCCGCCTCCACGCTCTCCAGCTTGGGCGCAAATCCGCCTTCGTCGCCGACGGCGGTGGACAATCCTTTCTTCTTCAACACCCCTTTGAGGGAGTGAAAAACCTCCGTGATGGCGCGCAGGGCCTCGGAGAAACGGTCGAAGCCCTTGGGCACAATCATGAATTCCTGGAAATCAATGGGCGCGTCGGAATGCGCCCCGCCGTTGATGACGTTGGCCATCGGGACGGGCAGCACCTTCGCATTCGGGCCGCCAAGGTATTTGAACAGCGGTTGGCCGACGGCGGCGGCGGCGGCTTTGGCGTTGGCCAGCGACACCGCCAGAATCGCGTTGGCCCCGAGTTTGGATTTGGTCTCGGTGCCGTCGAGATCGAGCATGGCGCGGTCCACCGCGAGCTGGTCGAGCGCGTCCACGCCGCGAAGCGCCGGCAGGATCTTTTCGGTAACGTTCCTGACCGCCTTGGAGACGCCTTTGCCGAGGTAACGCTCCTTGTCGCCGTCGCGCAATTCCAGAGCTTCGTGTTCGCCGGTGCTGGCGCCGGACGGGACCGCAGCGCGCCCGGCCGCGCCATCGTCCAACATTACGTCCACCTCAACCGTCGGATTGCCGCGCGAATCGAGGATTTCGCGCGACTGAATATCAACAATGGTGCTCATAAATCTGTTCAGGTTTGCAACACGCGCTGCACCTCGGCCCACACCTGATCGAGCGGTTGGGTCTTGTGCAGGTAACCGTCGGCCCCTTTTTGGCGCGCCTCCTGCAGGGTTTTCTCGTCCAGCCGGATTCCGGAAAAAAGGATGATCGGAAGGGCGGAACGGGATTTTTTCATCGGCTCCAAAAGGTCCAACCCGCTCATTGGCTCGTCGAGGTTGATATCAAGAATCACCAGATGTATCGGCAGTTCGGTGACCCGTCGCAGCGCCTCGGCGCCGGTGCTCGCGGTTGTCACCGTGCAGCCCTGGCGCTTGAAAAAGATGGACAACAATTCCCGTGTGGGGACTTCGTCGTCCACCACCAGAATGTGTTCATTCATAGGTCGTATTTATTCAGCCGTGGCCGGAAACGCAAGCGGAACGCTC
>WNGA01011638.1_pt1 | contig 11450 bp, 13 predicted proteins | sample 5400061 | NCBI WGS metagenome assembly WNGA01 (sample SAMN13153366, study PRJNA577476) | soil metagenome | isolation source: 100 cm soil or saprolite under grassland replicate 2 | place: USA:California | collected 2016-06-15
TGGTCCACGAGACGGCGGCGAGCCCGGCGACGTCGACGACGACACCCGGCCGGACGTCGGCGGAGGGTTCGCGCGCTACCTCGACGGCGATGGTTCCGACCGTGCCCCGCCAGCTCGTGACGAGCTGGACCATGAACAGCGGCCTCCCTTCCCTGGTGGTACGCGCGCGAGCGCTGGTCGGGTCGCGGAGCGGCTCCGGTCTGCTGAGGACCTGGAACGCCATCTCGGAGGTGTCGATCGGGAGCCGCATCCGTCCTTCCTGTCCCAGAAATTTGTTAGGACAAGTTAGACAGTAGCATGGACCTCCGTCAAGATGTACTGACTAGTAGCCGACAATTGGCACGCCGGCTTAGGCTCCGCAGGTCGTCGACACGGCAGGGGGGAGGGGATGTCGTTGGACGCTCGGCCCGACCGGGAGGCGAAGTACCAGCAGGTCGCCGACCGGCTTCGCGGCGCCATCCAGAGCGGCGAGCTACGTCCCGGCGAGGCCCTGCCGACCGAGAAGCAACTCGCCGAGCGCTATGGCGTCAGCCGGCCGACGATCCGGGCAGCTCTCGGCCTCCTGCGTACCGAGGGTCTCGTCGACGCCCGCCAGGGCAGCGGCGCCTTCGTGCGGCTCCGCAGGGCGCCCCGCCGCGTTCCAATCCCCCGACTACCCGACGCTGGCGGCGGTCCAGGAAGCCGTGACGGCCGCTCGATCACGGAAGCCGGCCCGACGACCGTTTGGGGCGAGGTCGCGAGCCTCCTCGGCGCGGACGAGGGCTCTCAAGCCTTCGTCCGGCGGGGAGTCGTGACCACCGCCGAGGGCGAGCCCCGGGAGCTGGTCGCCAACTACTTCCCGCTCCTACAGAAGCCGCCGCAGCGGACCGCGGACCGGCTGGCCTCGGTCATCTCGGCGCGGATGCCGTCGCGTGACGAGGCCGCGGCTCTGGCTACCCCTCCCGGCGTGCCGCTACTGGCGATGCTCCTCGCCTCCTATGATGAGGACGGCGACCCGATCCAGGTCATGGAAACGGTCTGGCCGGCCGACCGCTATGCCATCTACGACGAGTACCCCTCCGGTCAGCCGGTCCCCACCCAGACCCTCGACCCCGACGCTGAGCGACATCTCCGCGTGGTAACAGAGGCCCTCCGCGACGGCCCAGCGCAGTCCGCCGAGCCCGAGTAGGGCGAGGATCTCGAATCCTCGGCCTTCGCTAGACTCTCAAGTCTAGAGTCTGGACTCCGGAGTCCGGACCCGACACTCTGGACAGGGGAGAGAGCCACCTCTCACCGAACGTCGACGGTGCTGACCGGAGAGCCCGTGGCCCGACACTCGGCCGACGTTCGGGGGTTGCGGTGGCCACCACGACGCTCGTCGCCAAGGCGCAAGCGGCGCTCGAAGCGGAGCTTCAGCGGTTCGTTGCTGGCGAGCCGGATCGGAGCGTCGCCGTCCATGTGCTCGACGGTCCACTGCTACGCGCTGAGGTCGCGGCTAACGTCGTTCGCCCGGCGGCGAGCTTCCTCAAGCTGCTGCCGGCCCTAGCCCTGTACGACGCCGGCGAGCGTGGCGAGATCGACCTCGACACCACGGTCACCCGTAAGGAGGTCGGCTATACCGCGTACCCGAGCATCCTCGCCGCCTTCCAGGATCACCGGCGATTGGCTCTGCGCGAGGTGTGCGCCTTCAGCCTGATGACCAGCGACAACCCCGCCGCTGAGTACCTCCGTCGCCTCGTAGGTCATGACCGGATTAAGCGAATCTGCGAGAACTTGCAGCTTAGCCGAACAGCGATGATAGTAGGCTTTACCGACCAGGAACTCGGCGCCGTCGGCCGCCGCAACGTCTCCACGGCGCGGGAAGCCTTGCGCATCATCGAGCACATCGAGGCGTCGCCACGGCTGGGCGAACTCCGCCGGTTCCTCGTCAACAACCAACGGAACATGCGTATCCCCGTCCGATTGGAAGACGAGATTCCGGTGATGCACAAGACAGGGAGCCTGGCGACCGTGGTCAACGACGTTGGCGTCATCCATCTGCCGCAGGCGCGGATCGCGCTCGCCTACTTCTGCGCCAACGAAGCCGACACTGCCCTCGCGGGCGTCGCCATCGGCGATTCGGCCCTGCGCGTCGTGGAGATCGTCTCCGAGATCCACACCTGAGTCCCCGCCGCATGAGAGCCGTCCCGGCCGTCTGGATTCGGCGATCGGTGCTCCTGGCCAACGCGCTCGCACTCGTCGTCGGCCTGGTCCTGGTCGTCATCGCCGCATTCCTCAGCGAACAGCAGGTACTTGCGACCGTGCTGAGCCTCATCGGCGGCGCCTTCGTGTCGGCCGCCGTCGTCACCTTGGTACTTGGCGCGCTCGCCGTCCGGGAGACGGTCGAGCAGGTCGACAGCGCGCTCCTGCGTGGACTCCAAGACGTCCTCGACCCAATCCGCGACCCGGTGTTCGCAGGGTCGCTGACCGCCTACAGGTGGGATTGCTTCCTCGCCTGCCCGATGCCGGACGACGAGCACCCGGACTACGCGTATCAAAACATGCGGATCTCCTACCGAGTCGACGCCGTGCCGGCCACGCTCCAGCTCGTCTGCGCCGCCTCGCGTGACGACCGCGCCCTGGAGGAATTCCGCGCCGAGGATTTCATCCTCCGCTGGCTGATCGACGATGACCTCGACCCCACCGACCCGATGATCTTCCGGGCCGGGATCGTCTCGGTGGATAACGAGCATCTGAAGAGCCGACCGGTGAGGACCGTCAACGTGAGAGGCGGCACAGCTCGCATTCTGAGCTACAACGTACCGCGCCGGCTCCGCCAGACCACCGGCCATACGGTCGAATTCCAAGTCCTCGTCCGTAAGCACGTCGGCCGCGAGACGCGGCTCCGTATTCAGGCGCAGCTCTTCCGCAGCGTTACCGATGCCGAGTACCGGTTGTCCGTCGACGCGGGTTTGAACGTCACGCGGCTCTGGCCGAGCGCCGCAGAGGTGAGCGCCATCGGTGCCGCCCGTGGCGGCAGCATCGAAGCAACGTACGCCCGGCCGTTCGACAACCGAGCGGCGATCGTCCACCTCCCGTTTCCGCTCCAGCCGGGAAGTACGATCGCCTTCCTCGTCGACCGGGACCCGACCGTCCAGAACGGGTAAGCGCGCCCCCGGCTTGGAGCAGCGATTACCAGCGGCGGAAGCCCGCGGGGATTGCGGTATCGTCCGTTTGTCGGCACTGGCTCCGGTCGGTGCTGGCCACGGCCGGGGGGGAGGTGGCTCTCCCGCCCCGGCCACCCTCCTTCGTGACGCCGGCGAGGTACTCGCTCGCCAAGTGGCCGACCTCCGACCCAGGGTCCTCGATGTTGTCTTGGCCGTAGTTCCCGGCCGGAGGTCGACGTTCTCGTCAGGGCGGACCTGACGAAGCGTTGGTGGGAAGATTGATCTCCGGCCAGTCGCCGACCATTCGAAGCCCGGTCGCGTCCTTGAGCGCCTCGGCCAGCCCTGGTAAGTGGCCCATCAACTCGACCAGCCGTCGTCCGGTGGGCTCGGTCGAGCCTCGCTCCCATTGACTGATGGACGACTGGCGGAGGCCGAGACGCTCCGCAAGCTCGCCTTGGGTCAGGCCGGCTTGCTGCCGTACCACCCGAATCGCGGTGGCCAATGGCCGATCCGCACCGCCCTCCCGCGAGCGCGGTCGTCGGGATGGCACTGTGGAGCCGGATGGGTCGGCCCGCTTCACCAGCTCGTCGAAGCGTTCCGCCGGAAGTGCCGCGACGACCCGGACCAGCGCCGCCGCCGGCAAGCCGTCGCGGAATCGGCGAGTGAACTCGCCCGGCGCCATCCCGCGGACAACCCACAGGAGCCGATCGTCTTCGGCAGTGACCCGCCCGGGCGCAGCCGGTCCATCACTCATCATCGGCCGTCGCATGTTCAAGCGGTTGCCCCGCGGCTCGCCTCGCCAGCTCACGCAGCCTGTCGGGGAGACGTAGCAGCTCGGCGTTCGTCTCATACACCGCACCGGGTAGCTCGACGTCGGCCATAGTGGCCCGGCCGATGAATTCGTTCGTCCTCGTCTGGAGCCACTCCGCTTCCCGAACGAGTTCGTCCAGTGCGAGCAGACGGCGACTGCGTGGATCGTGCTGCATGGCGATCATCCCTTGCGTGGTACAGAACCGACTGGAAGGTCGGGCCGGGAGGCATTCAACGAGGTCCTCGAGCCCCTCGAACGACGCCTCCCGGCCCGCCGGTAGCTACCGTGGCGCCGATCGCGTCAGCGCCGCCGGCAGCGCAAACCGCAGGCCGGCGCGTGAGCGCCCTCCTGGGTTCGTGATCGGGGAGCGAGCCGGGGATCACGACGGTGGCTCGCCGCGCCCCGGACATCGCTCCCCTACTACGGCCGAGTCCCCGGTACCTCGACCGCAGCGGTAGGACCCACGCCCGACTCCGGGCCGGTCTGCCTGTGTGTCCAGCGATCCAGCTCGCCGCCGGCGCCGGAGCGCCCGTCAGCGGCAGGGATCGCCGCATCGACAGCGCGCGCGGGGGCAGCGCCAAAGCGGGCGCGCCTCGCCGCCGGCGAGCTGGTGAGGATGGAAGACGAGTGAGCGATGGCAATGGCCCGAGAACGCGGGCAGCCATCAACAGGAACATGAGCGCGCGAGTGCGCACAGAGACGACCATCGACCCGCACTCCTCCGGTTGAGTGACGGCACGCCTGGACGGGAGGTGGCTCTCCCACCTCGGCGCTTGCAGCACCAAGGCTTCCAGCCGTGAGGCCCTACTCTTCTACTACGTTCGGCCGCCGAACACCAGTCGTCCCACCCGCGGCCTCCACGCCGATCGCCCGCCGATCACACCATCCGTCGCCCGTGTTACGAGTTTCCATACCTGCTCAAGCCGGCCCTGCGGACGGCCGCCTGCGGCGGCCGTCCTCGTTCCGGCATAGACACGAGGGGGCACCCGGGAACCGGCCTCACCCTTGACGTTGGCGGCATGGAACCACCAGGCGGACGAAGGTTGTTCAGTGGCCGGGTAACGACACACGTCGGCCTGGCTGAGCAGCGTTGCCGCATGCGATGTTCATCGACGGCAGGCACGGCCCCGGCCGCACCAGTGGGCGATGATGGTCGCTGACCTCCGCCCCCGGCGACCCACGGCACGATCGTCGCCGAAATCACATGTCAGGCCAGGTGTCCCACCCAGCCTCTAGCTTGTTGACTGCTGGCCGTCTGGCCGTGCGGGCCATCTCTGGGGCAGGATGGGCGTTGGTTCTTGATTTTCCCCCTCAGTTGAGGGAACATTCCGCGAAGTCGACCCGGAGGTGAACGAATGACCGTGGTACAAGCGGCTCGCAGCGAAGTGCACGACAGGCTGGCCGATCTGGGGCTCACTGTTGGGGAGCTGCACGACGTACTCAACCGGGCCGAAGCCGAGCGGAGAACCTGTACCGGGTTCGATCCTCCCGGGTTGCCTGGCAGCGTCTTCTGGGGCCGCGTCATCCGTTTCCTGCGCGAGACGTACGTACCGAAGGGCTGGAAGGCCCGTAACATTGACCAGTTGCCGCTATTGATTAGTCCGGACAGAAGCCTGGCGGTCACGGCCTCCAGCGGTGATTGGGCAGCCGGACTTTCCTCGCTATACACCCCAAGGACTCGGTACCCGAAGGGAGCGGCTACCGGCCGACGCGTCGAGGCCAATGGCCAGTTCACCATCCCGGGATTACCAGCGGACCTGACGGAAGACGCAGACGAGGACGACTCGCTCGCTACCTGGATACTCCTGTACTACCACGAGAAGGGAAACGAGCAGACTAAGTTGCGCTGCGAGTTGTCCTTGCCCAGCGAGATCGGTGCCCGGGGCAGGATCGACAGGTGGAGCGACCGCATCATCCTGCCTTCCCTTGAGTTCCCCGAGGACGTGATCGGCCTTGGTGGCGCGGACGACGACGAGGGGCTGGGTGCGATCGATGTGCCCGTCGAACGACTTGGTTCCTGATTTCCTAGATGGGAGGCTTGGTGATGCGGAATGATTACCGCTTCCCGTCTCACCCTTGCGCGCAAGCGCCGAGGTATGACCTTGGTCCGGCTTTCCCAACTGGCCGGCGTTTCCACGCGAACCCTTTCGGCGTACGAGAACAACGAAGGGCAGCCGAGTCCTGAAACCCTCTCGCGGCTCGCTGAGGTTTTGAACTTTCCGGTGTCATTCTTTTCAGCCGAGGAGCTGGATGAGCTTACTCCTGATGCCGCTAGTTTTCGTGCTTTAAGCAAGCTGACTGCTGCCCAGCGAGATGCTGCGTTGAGCGCCGGCCGTATCGCCATGGAACTAAGCGCCTGGATCAGGGACCGATTTCGGCTTCCAGAGCCACAAGTTCCGTCACTCAATCTGTTCCACAATGTGAAAGAGGCTGCGAATCCCGAGAGCGCCGCCGAAGTGGTCCGCGCTCGATGGGGTCTTGGTAGTGCTCCAGTGCAGAATATGATTCACCTACTCGAGGCGCACGGAGTACATGTGTTCTCTCTTGCGCAACAATGCATAGAAGTCGACGCCTTTTCACTTTGGTGGAGGGGCGCCCCCTTCATCTTCGTTAACACGATGAAGACTGCTGAGCGCAGCAGATTCGATGCTGCTCATGAGTTGGGACACCTGGCTCTGCATGGCGAGGATCGGATACCGCATGGGCGAGAGCAAGAGCAAGAGGCAAATCATTTTGCCGCCTCCTTCCTCATGCCGAAAAGTAGTGTTCTTGCCCATATGCCGAGATATCCGTCGACTCAACAGATCATTGCGGGAAAGCGGATTTGGAAAGTCGCGGCGATGGCTCTTACACATCGGCTATATGAAGTCGGCCTTAGCAGCGACTGGCACTATCGTAATGCTTCTATTGAGCTAGGCCGCCTCGGATATCGAAGTGGGGAGCCGGGAGGAATCCAGCGGGAGTCTTCGCAAGTATTCACAAAAGTCTTCTCTGTGCTCCGCGCTGAAGGATTGAGCCTCGCTGAAGTGGCTAGAGACCTTCATGTGTCAACGGTGGACCTCAATGAAGCCGTCTTTGGGCTAGTGGTAACTGCCTTGGAGGGTGGTGCGTCAGGCGGGGAGGCGGAACGCCCTAGGCTCAAGGTGGTCTGAAGACGCCTCCCATCAACCGGTCGAGTCCCGACGATGGTGGCGTCCCAGTCGGCTATGACGTCCTGGTGGCAAGAGCGGCGACTGTGGTTGAGTGCGCCTGTCTGGTTGAACTGAACTCACGCAGGAAGCGGCCTCCAGCGGCCTTCCTAGGCCGGCACAAGACATGACCACTCTAGGCAGCATCGGGGACGTTCTGCGCCTTCCTCGCGAATGCTCTATTTCGCTGATGAGCCATGGCTAGCCTATACTGGCCCGCCAAGACAAGAAGAGCAGAAGGGTCCACCGGTGGCTGTTCGAATCTACGCAGACGAAGCCGGCACTCATGGCGGCGATTGGCTCATCATCGGAATGCTGTTCGTTCCTGACCACGGCCCGCTGCACTCGGCCCTTTGTGCATCGAAGGAGAATCATAAATATTACAATGCCAAGCCGAGGCGAAAGGCCCGGTATAAGGAAACACATCTCGCGGAATTCCGCTCCCAGCGCGACGTGGACGTTGCTCGGGAATGGTTCGATGCGTTCGCCGTCCATAACTGTTTCTACCGAAGTTTGGTTTTCGACTGGTCGACCTGGGATGCGCACTTCTTCGGAGACCCCTTCGAGCCGGAAGCACTAAAGCGACGTCGGGCGTACAAGAAGTGGGCGGAGCTTCTTCTACAACCTGAATTCTCCACCCCATTAGAGGGCTACGCCCCAATACGCGACGCTAAGTTCTATCTAGATCGATTGCGAATCTTGTACGAATACGATGTACTCGATCATCTTGCAGATCGATTTTCTCCACCCGCTTCCTACCTCGGCTCCTCTCGATTCATCGCAAGCCTCCAGCATACAAATTCCTGGGCAGACGCAAATCAGTGCCTGCAGCTTTGTGACCTACTGACCGGTTGCATCTACCAGGAGCTTGTACCGTCGCAGAACCGATTCAAGCTTGCAGCCAGAGACTCGCTCAAGAATCGCTTGCAGCAATTGGGAGTGGAGCGACTTGACCGCGGCTATTGGCGCCAGTATCACCCTGTAAGTCTTCGCCAGAAGCAGCCCAAGTTTAGCTGCTGGTTCTGGGAGCCCGAAGGGCGTCGTGATGGTGGCAGACGGACGCGACCTCCTCAGCAACCCAAGAGAAGGAGACGCCGCTAAGAAGCGGACACCTGGATGGGCCTGCTGTCATAGGCGATCGGGTAAAACCCAAACCCTCGGCGGGCGCTCCAGGTGCCCAAGAGGACGGTACCGCATCTGGACACGGCTTACAACTTACGAATCCAGACATACAAAAAAAATCGACCAGATGGCTCTTCGCGAGGAAGCACCCCCACCGGGCCGACTGTCGGCAGCGTAGCACCCTCTCCACCGCGCCGCCTATGGCGGCCTGCCAACAAGGCAGGTGGTCACTGAGGACTGCCTCACCTTCGGGTCGAGCTGGTGACCGTCGCCGCCACGCCTGAGCCAGGTTCGTCCTCACTGGCCGTGCCCTCCATGTGCCCGTAGCATCGGCACCTGATGGTCCCTCACGGTCAACAGTGGTCGATCGCAGGAAGGCCTGACCCGCGCGATCGGTGCCTCATGTGGGTTCGGGGCACGGCCCGGACGCGCCTTCCAAGCTCGTGTCCGGCTCCTCCTGGGTCCGCGCCGCATCGGTCAACCCCGGATTCTCAGCAGCACGAGCGGTCACGACGGGGTACGAAGGAATCGCAGCTCACCACACCTGCGTGCCCGGGACCTCGGCCGATGGAGCGAGGGAGGGTGGAGTTCGCGGCTTGCCGCCTCAGCAGACGACAATGGACAGCACACGGGAGGTAGCGATGCGGATCGTGCTGGCAACAGAACGCGAGCACGCGATCGCACGCCTGCAGGAGCTGACGCTTGCGGTGCAGAACCTCCTCAGCGGCACGACCGGTGTACCCCCACGAGAGCTACGGCGCTCATTCCTTCGATGGATGGCCGAGGCTGAAAGCCTCGTCCGGTCGGCGTTCGCCTCCATGGAGCCATCGATCGCGTTCGACTCGTCGCGTCTTGTAGCCTTGCAGGGCGACCGTATCGCAGCCGATCAGATCTACCCGGTGCTCCAGGCCGAGGGCGCACGGTTAATCGGCCAGCTTGAGGCGGCCGCCCATGCGCTCACCTCACCGTTTCCAGCGCCGGTCCTGGAGCAGGACCGCACAATCGTCGTGTTGGACACGAACACACTGCTGCACTACCGCAACCCCGACCAAATAGATTGGCAAGCGCTTACCGGAGCGTCGGATGTCCTGTTGGTTGTCCCGCTGGTCGTTTTGGACGAGCTTGACGACAAGCGCAACGCAAAGGACACCAGCTTGGCGCGCCGCGCTCGCAATATCGCCTCGACCATCGAGAAGTGGACGGCGAATGCAGGCGCGGCCAGGCCGACGGAGTTGGTCAACGGCGTGGCCATCGTGGTGCTTAGCGAGGAGCCGGGTCATCGTCGTCTGCCGAACAACGATGACGAGATCATCGCGGTGGCGCGCAGCCTTGCCGACCGTGGTGAGAGGGTCTTTGTTGCCACTGCGGATGGCGGCATGCGCACCCGCGCGCGAGTCCGCGACGTCAGCGTGCTCGGTCTGCCCGACGATCACCGGCTGGAGACGCCAGATCCAGTGGAACAGGACAACGTCGCCTTGCGTCGCCAGCTCAATGAGATGCAAGCACAACGTCCTGCTCTGCGCGTCCTCACCGCCGACGGCACTGATCGCGTCGTTCCCAACCCACCCAAGGATGTGAAGTACGACGACCCGGAGAGGATTGTTGCCCAGCTCGCAGTTAACCACCCTCCGCTGCAAGCGTCGCCGACGTCAGCGGGATCGTTGGTTCGCATCATGGCGTCGGGACCAACGCCAGAGCAGATCGAGCGCTACTCCTCGGAGCGCGATGCTTGGCTGGCGCGCTGTCGCGTAGTTGTCCAGCGGCGTAACGGCTTCCGGGAGATACGGGCCGGTGCCATCGAGCTGAGCCTCGTCGTCCGCAACGACGGACAGGCCACGGCTGGTGACGTACTCGTCGAGCTAAGGGTGCATGACGAGCAGTATTTGCCGTTCCGACCTGATGAGCTCGCGGAACCGCCCTTACCAGATGCCCCCGCCAAGCCGACGGGCCAATACGACCTCTCTTCTCTCGTCAGACAGCAGCTGGATCCCACCCTCCTGCACATCCCAAGTGATAGCGGCACATGGTCGTTCTCCAGGGACCGGCGCGTCGCCAGGGTGCATGTCCCGCAGGTCCGCCACGGCGCGGTCGATGTGGCGTTGCCAGGGCTACTGCTCATAGAGCGGGATGCGAAGGTGGCCAGCGGCGGGCTCACGCTCCGCTGGCGCTGTCTCGGGGCGGCGCCAGCCGTAAGCGACTCGGGCGAGCTGCACGTCACGCCGCGCGGTGTTGGTGTCCGCGACAAGTAGTGCACCGCGATAGTGAGCCGTCGACTCCCTACTCCCTTGCCGCTCCTACCAACCCGGCGACCGGCAAGTCGGTCGTGGATTTCTTCTCCGGTGCCAGCAAGGACCTGACCGTGGTCGACAACGGGGACGGCACCATCACCCTGCGGACGGCAGTCAGCGGCGTCCCGGACGAGATCACGTTGTCTGACGGTACCCGTGGCGATCAAAGATGTCGGGCGCATCGTGTTCGTGACCGTGATCGACTACCACGGCACCCCCACCGACACCAGCGACGACGAGGAACTCTCCCAATCCATCAGTCGATCTCCGGCCCGCACCCGGAGGCCGAGAGAGGCTTCACGTTGTTCTGCCCCACGGTGGTCGCCGGGCTCACGTAGCTGCTCGGAGCCGAGCCCCAGCGCGGTTCTCGATTCGTGCTGGGTCCCGGGCTGCACCGGGATCATCGCGGCGTCATCGGTCACCAGCCGTCACCCGAGAGCGCCCGCTACCCAAGGTGGTGGTGGTCCGGCGCACTGCTGCCGCGCGCCCTTACGGGCGCTTGCCCGAGGAACGAAGTCACCGGGCCGACAGTCGTTGCCGCTCACGAAGGGCGGTATGTGGCTGTAGGCACCGCAGTGGCCCGGGACTCCTCACCGCCGTGCCATGAGCGTGCCATTCGCAAGGGGCTTGGGCGGTCGCCAAGGGGCGCGAGCGGTCAATTGAGAGCGTGCTGACCTCGGCGACCGCGTGTCGGTTCTGGTCGGAGTCAGGCTCGACGTTGCTTTGCAAGCAGGGGGTCGTGGGTTCGAGTCCCATCAGCTCCACGACGTTCCCGCCCTGGTCAGCGGCCTTCCCGGCTGGCGGCCTCCGCCCTTCCGCTTGCCGCGTGCCACGCTCGTGCCGCTCGCTGCTGACGACCCTTGGCGCCCACGTGGCCGCGGGTCTCTGGCGGTTCGATCTGAGGTTATCGGCCGCG
>WNGA01022282.1_pt1 | contig 11450 bp, 9 predicted proteins | sample 5400061 | NCBI WGS metagenome assembly WNGA01 (sample SAMN13153366, study PRJNA577476) | soil metagenome | isolation source: 100 cm soil or saprolite under grassland replicate 2 | place: USA:California | collected 2016-06-15
TGGCGACGCCGAGCTTCGAGAGGATCTGCGAGACGTGGTACTTGGCGCCGGCCAGCGAGATGTCGAGCCGGCTCGCGATCTCTTCGTTCGTCAGGCCGAGGCGGATAAGGCCGAGAACTTCCCGCTCGCGCGGGGTCAGGTCAACGGGAGAGCGGCGCTTCCACATGGTGGGATTATCGTGCCACGCTCGGCCATGCGATGCACTAGTCTTAGGTTGCGCAAATCTGGAGGCGGGTCAGCGTAAGCTTACGTCACCGGTGTTGGGCGGCCTGCAACCTCGCGCACCAGACCCACTGCCCGCCCTAGCGTTTCCAGGCGCTCGGTCAGCGTGCGGCCGTCCGGGTTCAGGCGCAGCGTGGTGACGCCGGCGTCTCGGTAGGCGCGAATGCGCTCTCGGACCATCTCCTCGGTGCCGAGGAGGTTGGTCTGGAGGACGAGCTCGTCCGGCACCAGCGCCGACGCGCCCTCGCGGTCGCCCTCCAGCCAGCGGTTCTGCACGGCGATAGCGTCCTCGTCGTAGCCGGCTCTGCGGAAGGCGGCGTTGTAGAAGTTGTGGCGCTTCGAGCCCATGGCACCGAGCGTGAAGGCGATCCCCGGCCGGTGCCGCGCGATAAGCCGGTCGACATCGTCCGAAAACGCCACGGCACCGCCCACGCAGAGGTCGATCGCGTCAAGCGAGCGTCCGGCCTTCTGAGCACCGCGGCGGATGTGCTCGAAGAAGACGTCTGCGTGCTCCGGCATGAACGACGTCCCGAGCCAGCCGTCCGCGACCTCACCCGTCAGCTCGAGCGAATGCGGGCTGAGGGTCGCCAGGTAGATGGGGATATCCGGCTGCGGCTTCGCGCGCGAGCGGATCGCCTTGCCTTCGCCTCCCGGCAGCGGCAGGCGGAAGATCTCGCCCTCGTACGCCGAACGCTCCCCGCTCGTGAGCAAGCGCACGATATCTATCGTCTCTCGCAGGCGCTGGATGGGGCGGGTGTAACGCACCCCGTGCCAGCCTTCGACCACCTGCGGGCCGCTGACGCCGAGGCCGAGCAGGAAGCGCCCGCCGGACATTGAAGCCAGGGTCATCGCCGTCATCGCCAGGTTCGCCGGTGTCCTGCCAACGGTCTGCAGAATGCCGCTGCCGAGCTTGATACGCGAGGTCTTCGCCGCCAGGTAAGCCAGCGGCGTCGCCCCGTCATGCCCCCACGCCTCAGCCGACCAGACGCTGTCCACGCCCATCCGCTCGGCCTCGATCACGTAGGTCGAGAACTCGTCCCAGTTCTCATCCGTCGTCAGTCCAACTCCGATAGCGGTCCTCATTGCTACCTCCTCTGCGCAGTCAGCGCGCCTATCATAGCGCGAATCTGCCGGTGCTATAATTCGCCATCATAGGCGAGGGGCACTCCCATGCTGAGTCCGTACCGCGTCCTGGATTTGACGGATGACCGGGGCGAGCTAGCGTCGATGATCCTAGGCGACCTTGGCGCCGACGTCATCAAGGTGGAGCCGCCCGAGGGGTCCTCCAGCCGCCGCTTGCCGCCTTTCCTCGACGGAGCGCCGCAAGCCGAGCGCAGCCTCCATTACTTCGCCTTCAACCGCAACAAGCGCGGCATCACGCTCGACCTGCGCTCCGAGGCGGACCGCGATGCACTTCGCGGCCTCGTCGAAGGCGCCGACTTCCTCTTCGAGTCCGCGCCGCCCGGCGAGATGGTGAAGCTCGGCCTCGACTTCGACGCCCTGCGCCGCGTAAACCCACGCCTCGTCTACGTATCCGTCACGCCGTACGGCCAGGACGGGCCGTACGCGGACTTCGCTGCCACAGACCTCACGCTTTCTGCGATGGGCGGCCAGATGGCGCTCCAGGGCGATCCCGGCCGCCCGCCGGTGCGCATCACGGTGCCGCAGGTCTGGCTGCATGCCGCGTCGGAAGCAGCGGTGGCCGCCCTCATCGCGTACGCCCTGATGCTGAAGATAGGTGAGGCGCAGTTCGTTGATGTCTCCGCTCAGACGGCGGTGGTCTGGACGATGATGCAGGGCATGGTCGCGCACGCTATCCAGGGCCGGGATTTCAACCGCGCCGGCTCCCTCCTGCAACTGGGGCACATGTCCCTTCCGCTCGTGTACGAATGCGCGGACGGGCACGTAATACCCGGCGCCGTGGGGGCGCTCGAAAAACTGGTGGCCTGGTGGGCGGAAGACGGCGTCGTCCCCGCAGAGTGGATAAACGGCGAAGAGTGGCGGAGCCGCCCCATCCGCGTGCTTCAGGGCCAGCCGCTCAAGTACTCGCAGGAAGAGGTGCAGGATGCGCAGCGACGCTACCTGAAGCGCCACACGAAAGATGAGCTGATGGACCGCGGCCTTCGGGAAGGGATCACTATGGCCCCCGTTAACAGGATCGTGGACCTTTTGCGGTTCCGGCAACTGGCGGAGCGGGGCTATTGGTTGGAGACGCCTCTGCCCAACGGCAAAATGGCTCGCGCGCCGGGACTCTTCGCGCGGCCGTCGGAGGCGCCGATGACCCTGCGGCGGTGGGCCCCGAAAATGGGGGAGCACAACGTCGAAGTGTTTGACGCGACGGCTCCAGAGCAACGCGTGCCGGTAGTCAGCGACGTCAAAGATTTCGCTGCTGGACGCGCCCACGAAAAGACCCTTCCTTTCAACGGACTCAAGGTCGTGGACTTCAGTTGGGTCATGGCCGGGCCTGTCGCTCCCAAGTACCTCGCCGACCACGGCGCCACGGTTGTGCGCGTCGAGTCTGAGAAGCGCCCGGACACTCTCCGTGCCAACGGACCTTACAAGGACGGCGTACCGGGCGCCAACCGCTCTCAGTTCTTCGGCGACTTCAACACCTCAAAACTCGGCATCACGCTGGACCTGAAGAAACCGGCGGGACTGGGTGTGGCGCGCCGCCTGGTCGGGTGGGCGGACCTCCTGGTGGAAAGCTTCACGCCCGGCACCATGGATGACCTCGGCATCGGATACGAGGTTGCGAGGGAGTTGAACCCTTCGATCATCTTCGCCAGTAGCTGCCAGATGGGACAGACGGGCCCGGCTTCCTCCTTCGCGGGCTACGGCTATCACGCTGCCGCCATCGCCGGGTTCTACGAGATTACGGGCTGGCCTGACCTGCCGCCCGACGGCCCCTGGTCGGCCTATACGGACTGCGTCTCGCCTCGCTTCTTCGCCGCAACGATCATGGCGTCCCTCGACCGCAGGCGCCGCACCGGCCGGGGAGAGCGCATCGACCTCAGCCAGCTTGAGGCGGCGCTCACGTTCCTCGCGCCCCAGCTCATCGACTACCAGACAAGCGGCGGCATCGTGACACGCGCGGGGAACCGCTCGGAGACGGCGGCACCGCATGCCGCCTACCCCTGCGCGGGCGACGACCAATGGTGCGCGATCGCCGTCGAGAGCGACGAGCAGTGGCAGGCTCTGCGCATCGCCATCGGCGACCCCGAATGGGCGCGCGAGGAGCGCTTCGCGACCGCAGCCGGTCGCCTCGCCACGCAAGAGGAGATCGACGAGCGCCTCGGCGAGTGGACCCGGAAGCGGCCACCGCATGAGGTCATGCGCATCCTCCAGGAAGCCGGCGTCCCGGCGGGCGTCGCGCAGCGCAGCAGCGATCTGCTGCGCGACCCGCAGCTGGCGCACCGCGGCTTTCACCGCTATATGGACCACCCGGAGATGGGCAACATCCCTTACAGCGGGCACGAGTTTCGTATTCGCGGATATGATAACGGCCCGCGCTTCCCGGCGCCCTGCCTGGGCCAGCACAACGAGCACGTCATGCGCGAGATTCTCGGCATGACGGACGACGAGATGGCAGAGGTGTTGGCGGCCGGCGCGGTGGAATGACCGCCCGTTGTCGTAGTATATTCGCCCCACCAACACGAAGGAGAACCGTCCGATGACATCCGAACTCAACTTCACCCCCGCCCATGAGCTCGTCCAGCGCATTCGTTCCAAGCAGCTCTCGCCCGTCGAGCTAATGCAGGCGTGCATCGACCGCATCGACGAGACGAACGAGGTGCTGAACGCGTGGACAGGCATGCGCGACCGCGACGAGCTGCTGGCAGATGCGCGCGAGATGGAATCGCGCATCGCGAAGGGCGAGGACCCGGGGCCGCTGGTGGGGCTGCCGTTCGGCGTGAAGGAGCTGGAGAGGACCCGGGGCCGCTGGTGGGGCTGCCGTTCGGCGTGAAGGAGCTGGAAGACCTGGCGGGATTTCCCTCGACGCACGCATCGGTACCTTTCCGCGACCACTATCCCGCAGGAGATTCGACGCAAGTCGAGCGGCTGAAGAAGGCCGGCGCCATCGCGATCGGCAAGACCAATTCGCCGGAATTCGGATATACCGCCATCAGCAAGAACCTGCTCTTCGGCCTCTCCCGCAATCCCTGGAATCCGGAGCGCACGCCCGGCGGCTCCAGTGGTGGCTCGTCGGCCGCCGTCGCTTCCGGCCAGGTGCCCTTCTGCACCGGTTCCGACGGCGGCGGCAGCATCCGCATCCCCTCCTCCTGGTGTGGCATGCCCGGGCTCAAGGTCTCCTTCGGCCGCATCCCAATGGGCCCCTTCGAGATGCTGGGCTGGAACGACACGAGCGTCTACGGCCCGATGGTGCGCACCGTCCGCGACGCTGCGCTTTACCTCGACTGCGTTGTCGGCACCTCCGAGACCGACCCAAACTCGCTGCCTTATCCGGGGCACTCCTACGTCGATGTCCTCGAGCGTTTGCCGAAGGAGTTGCGGATAGCCTGGAGTCCCGACCTTGGGTACGCCAACGTGGAGCCCGACGTCCGGCGTAACTGTGAGGACGGCGCGCGCGCGTTCGAAGAGATGGGCTACCAGGTCAACGAGGTCGGGCACGTCTTCGACGACCTCGGCGTGCTGTGGGGCCGGATCTCCTCCACAGGCACCTACGCTACGATCTACGACAAGCTCGCCGCGGACCGCGACCGCTTCGGGCATGCGTTCCTGAAAGGTACCCTGATAGCCAAGCGCATCACGTGGGACAAGTACGGCGAGGCACAGCGCGCGCGGGCGAGGCTAGTCAACCAGCTCGCCGACTTTTTCGAGAAGTACGACCTGCTGCTAACGCCCACCCTCCCGTTCGACGCCATCGACGCGCGCGGCAACTGGCCGACGGAGATCGACGGCAAGCCGTTGAAGAGTCCCCTCCATGTCGTCCCCTTCACACCGCCCTTCAACCTCTCCGGCCACCCGGCGATCAGCGTGCGTAGCGGCTTCAGCGACCGCGACCTGCCGGTTGGCCTCCAGATCGTGGCGGGCCGCCACCGCGATGACCTCGTCCTCCAGGCGGCCTACGCCTTCGAGCAGGCCCGCCCCTGGAACGACCGCTGGCCGGTGAAGGTGCCCGCTTTCGCCGCGTGACGGCGTTGTGGTCGCGGGTCAGATCGATGTAGGAGATCCGAGATCGGAAAGAAGCGTGCGTCTGGGCGAAAGAGGCTTAGCTCGTCCCATCGTGTGGATCGCGGCTGCGGCTCTGTTCACTTTGACAGCCGCTGGCTGTTATGGGACGAAACATATCGAGTTTAGAGTTTGCACGAAAAACGACACCTGGGTGCGGCCGACTGAGGAGCAGATGGAGAAGACGGCCTGGCAGGATCCGCGTTTCCGGCAGCTGTCACTCCAAGAGCGGAGGGCAGCGCTTCTTCAGAATTTTTCCCGCTACATCGGTAGCTCAAGTATAAGCGGTCCGATCATCTCATTAAGCGGGCTTGGCGAGTTCCCGTGGGCCAACACAGATGAATGTGGCAGCGAGGAAGAGAGGCATTCAGCCGCCTCCAGATATGCCGTCGAGATATGGGCGCTACTTTATGATGTAACGGACGTGGTTCAAGTTGGGGACGACTTCCGTGTAGTTGTGAGGCCCATCGAGAAGGGGTTCCGCACAATTCAGTTTGACCCGGGTGAGAAATATGACGCCAACGTAGAGATCGTCGACGAACATGGAGGAAAGCTCGCGTGCTTCGGCCCGGCCAGTCGCGGCGTCAGATGTCGATGAGTCCTCTGACAGCCCCCTCCGCGACCTCTGAAACAGCCTCCGCGGCCTTGGCGAGACGATCCCCCATCCCGTTCGTCCTGAGCCTGTCGAAGGGCACGACTGATGCCCGCAGATAACCCTCTCCGCGGCCTCTGGAATCGCATCCGGGGTATCGGGAGAGCCGTCGAGGACGAGCTCTACGAATTCACGGAAGAGGATGCCGAGCGGGAGGAGGAACCGCGGGGCCGCAATACCCTAATCGCCCTCCTCAACGGCTGGCTTACGATATGGAAGGCGACGAACGCCAACGTCGCCGAGCGCACCCTGGGCATCCTGGGCTTCGTTGGTCTGCTCTGGTTCGTTATCGCAGACCGCGGGCTGGGCTGGCGACGCTGGTGGCTGGGCCTGCCGGCGGCTACGTTCGCAGTCTTGTGGTTCGTCCCGGGACTGATCGCTTCCGCCTGGACGGTGACAGTGAACCTCGGCATCGGCAACATGACCCGCTGGCGCACCTGGCTACTGGCGCTCGTCTTCGCGATGACGGGCCTCATCGGCTTTCGCGGGGTCTTCACGGACCTGGCCCGCCGGCGAATTAGGCCGCTACCGCGGAAGCGCCTGTAGGCGAACGCGCAATCAAGCGAAATCGACGCCCAATCAAAGGCGATTTCCCGTATGAATTTTGATTGGACGGAGGGTTTCGCGTTTAGTGTTTGATTGGACGGACGGAATTTCTTTATTTCGCGCCGGGAGCGTGTGTGAAAGGAGGCCGCCACCGGCCGTTTGGTTTGATTGGGCGACGTGCAAAGCCGTGGCAACGCGTGCAATCATGTGAGGCCGGCCCCGTCGATTTCGTTTCGTCCGAGTACAGTCATATCGCAGCTCCGTCTTCAGGATAGCCTGTGAAGCCGAGATCTCGAAGAGGGGAATGGCACTGCGGAGAAGGTGTCAGTCAGGCTGAATCGTTGCTCTGGACCTTCGCCAATCCTGCCTGCGTGACTGATCTGAAAACTGGCCTCGTCCAGACCGACAGCCTGACCCCCCGAAACACAATCGCCCTCAGCACTCTGCTATCCTTGGGCCAGGGCGAACGATTCGCGATGCAAGCAGTCCACATACCCGCCCAGAGCATGGACCGCTACATCCCCGTCATCGGGGAAGAAGAGGTCGCCGTTGCCCGCACCGCGGCCGAGCGGGCCCGCAAGCGCCTGGAGGGACGGGTCGTCTGGAACGTCAACTCCACCGCCCATGGGGGAGGCGTCGTCGAGATCCTCAGCACCCTTCTCCCCTACGCGCGCGGCGCCAAGATCGATGCCCGATGGCTCGTCATCGACGGCAATGTAGACTTCTTTCGCATCACCAAGCGCCTGCACCACGCCCTCCACGGCTGGGATGGAGACGGCAGCCCGCTCGGCGACGAGCAACGCAGGGTATACGAGGGGGCGCTGCGCGACAATGCGAGCGAGCTGTCCGCGCTCGTGCGTCCGCGCGACATCGTCCTTTTGCACGACCCCCAGACGGTGGGCCTCGCGCCTGAACTCCTGCGCGCGGGCGCTGTCGTCATCTGGCGCTGCCACATCGGCGCTGACGAGGCGAACGCCCAGACCGACCTTGGCTGGGACTTCCTCGCGCCTTATCTCGATCGTGTGCCGGCGTTCATCTTCAGCCGCGTCCAGTACATCCCGGACTGTTGCGATCACACTCGCAGCGTCATCATCCCGCCCGCTATCGATCCGTTCTCCGCCAAAAACCAGGAGCTAGACGAAGATACCGTCCGGGCCATCCTCGTGCACGCCGGGATCGTGGAAGGGCCGCCGGGACCGGGACAGCCGGTTTTTCACCGCAGCGACGGGTCGCCGGAGCGCGTGGACCGCCAAGCGGACATCACGCGGCACGGGCGGGCGCCGGCCTGGGAGACTCCCCTCGTCGTGCAGGTCTCACGCTGGGACCCGCTCAAGGACCCGCTCGGCGTCATGGACGGGTTCGAGCGGCTCCTCGACGGCAAGCGGCTGGCGAGCGCACACATGGTACTAGCCGGGCCCAACGTGAGCGCCATCGCAGACGACCCCGAAGGCGCTGAGACGCTCGACCGTGTGAACGAACGCTGGCGCTGTCTGCCGCACGGCCACCGCGGCCGAATACATCTCGCCTGCCTGCCGATGGCCGACAGCGAAGAGAACGCCGCCATCGTGAACGCATTGCAGCGGCACGCGGCCGTCGTCGTCCAGAAGAGCCTCCAGGAGGGGTTCGGCCTGACTGTGACCGAGGCGATGTGGAAAGCACGCCCCGTCGTCGGGAGCGCCGTCGGCGGCATCCAGGAGCAGATCGAGGACGGTGCCAGCGGCCTCCTCCTCCAGAACCCACAGGACCTCACGGCGTTCGGCGCCCTACTCGAGCGTCTTCTGGATGACCGGGCCTACGGCCAGACCCTCGGCCAGGCTGCCCGGGAACGAGTGCGCAGCCAGTACCTCGGCCTCCGTCAGCTCATTCAGCACGCCGAGCTGCTGGAGCGCATCGACGCATAAGCGGATATCCGACGGCAACAGACCATCCGTTAGATTCGCCCACCTTTCGCGTAGTGCGTCTTGACTAGGTGGCCTAGGCCACCGGTGTCTCGATTGCCGCCAGAATCTCCCGTGCGGTGTACATCCGCGGCCACATACCAGGCACCGGTGTCAGTATCTCAGCTTGCACGAGCCGATTGAGTATCCCTTGCGCTCCAGCGTGCGTAACGCTCAATTGCCCCGCAGCACGCGGTGCTGTCGTGTAAGGGTTTTCCATCAGCAGATCCAGCAGCCGAAAGGCGTTCGCCGATTCCTTCCTTGTTTGCAACGCATTGAGGTACTGCTCGTGAAGCTCTCGTACTCGTCGCGAGCGGGTTAGGGCATCTTTTGCCTGCTCCTCGACTCCACTGAGAAAGAACTTAAGCCATGGCTCCCATTGTCCCGAAACACTCACCTGATGTAGATGGTCGATGTACTCGTCCTTATTGTTATCGAAGAAGGCGCTCAGATAGAGCAATGGCGTGGGTAGAATGCGCTTCTCTGACAGGAAGAGTGTGATAAGAAGGCGTCCAATCCGGCCATTGCCGTCGACATAGGGATGGATCGCTTCGAACTGATAGTGCATAAGCGCGCACTGAACCAGAACGGGCATCTCCAGTTCTTCGTTCGAAAAGCTCTCCCAATCGGTCATGAGGTCCAACACCATTTCGGGCGGTGGAGGAACATAGCGAGCGTCTCCGATGAGCGTTCCGCCGGAACCGATCCGGTTCTGAACTGCTCTCACTCGGCCAGGCGACTTATCTTCGCCTCTCACGCCCTCGAGGAGGATTGAGTGCACTTCGTTGGCGAGTCTCAAGCAAATTGGCAGCTCATTCAGTAGCTCCAGGCCGCGATCTAGTGCCCGGACGTAGTTGACCACTTCCTGGGTATCTGCGGTGCGAGCGCGCTCGGCAGCCTCGAAGACGAAAACGTCCGAAATTGAGGCCTGTGTCCCTTCGATTCTCGAAGACAGCACTGCCTCCCGCCTGAGAAAGGGCCGGATCAACAGGTGAGGATTGGCCAAAGTCTCGCCGACCCCGGCAAGCGTCCCGACCGCGAGCGACGCTTTGTCCAGTTGGGATATGAGCGGCGGACTCAACCCCGTTGAACGTGGCAGTGAATTAGGCACGAACGCACGATGCCCATCCACAGTTGGAACGAGTCGGCCGACTGGGCTATCTTTTAGTTCATTTGATCGCATGAATTAACCTTTAAAGTCTAGTTGTTAGTGCTCGAGCAAATCCAACTCTCGGGGCCAATAATATCATTTCACTCGTGGCCCTGCAACTGGACTTGGATTTACCGCATGGACTACGGCCCCCATGAGAGCCTATAATGTCCCTCGACTAGCACAGGTATTCTACGGAGGGCGGGACGGCAACCGAGCGCATCATCTCCGGCAAGCCGCAGGAAGACGACGAGGCGATCGATGTCACGTTGCGGCCGCGGCGGCTCGATGAGTTCATCGGGCAGGAGAAGCTGAAGGACAACCTCGGCATCGCCGTCGAGGCCGCCAAGCAGCGCCAGGAGCCGCTGGACCACCTGCTCTTCTACGGCCCGCCCGGGCTCGGCAAGACGACGCTCGCCCACATCATCGCCGCCGAGATGGGCGTCTCGGTGCGCGTCACCTCCGGCCCCGCCATCGAGCGCGCCGGCGACCTCGCGGCGATCCTGACGAACCTCCAGGAGTACGACGTGCTTTTTATCGATGAAGTGCACCGTCTGCCGCGCGCGGCGGAGGAGGTGCTCTATCCGGCGATGGAGGACTTCGCGCTCGACATCGTCCTCGGCCGCGGGCCCGGCGCCCGCAGCGTACGGCTCTCCGTGCCGCGCTTCACGCTGGTGGGCGCGACGACACGATACGCGATGCTCTCTCCGCCGCTGCGGGATCGCTTCGGCGCCGTCTACCGGCTCGACTTCTACGACCACGACGCAATCGCGGCCATCATCCACCGCAACGCCGCGATCCTGAAGGTGCCGATCGACGGCGAGGGGGCAGAGGAGATCGCCCGACGGAGTCGGGGGACGCCGCGAGTCGCGAACCGCCTGCTCCGCCGCGTGCGGGACTACGCCGAGGTACGCGCTGATGGGCGGATCACAGCAAATGTGGCTCAGGAGGCAATGGCCCGGCTGGATGTGGACGGTCTGGGGTTGGATGACGTGGACCACAAGGTGCTGCGCACGATCATAGAGAAGTACGACGGCGGGCCTGTGGGGATCGAGACGATCGCGGCCTCGATTTCTGAGGAGGCGGATACAATCATGGACGTATACGAGCCGTATTTGATGCAGGTGGGGTTCCTTCAGCGCACGCCGCGCGGCCGTGTCGCCACGCGACACGCCTACACGCATCTGGGCCTGGAGGCGCCGCGCTCGGCGCAGACTATGCTGTTCGGCGATGCCTAATCCGTTCAAGCGAAGCCGCTGGTTCCACAAGCTGGCGAACGTAAGTGGCGGGCCGCAGATGTTCCGCCTGTTCCCGGTGCCGCGCGGGTTCTCCCTGTTGCGCGTACGCGGCAGGCGCACGGGCAAGCTTCGGGACCGCCCCATCCGCGCTCTTCGCGATGGCGAGACGCTTTACGCCGTCGCTATCCTGGGTAAGCGCTCGGATTGGCTGCGCAACGCGCGCAAGGACCCAAACGTGCGCGTAAAGGTCGGCAGGCGCTGGCGCGACGCGCATGTGCGCGAGGTAACCGATGAGGTCGAACGCGAGAAGGCGAAGCGGCTGTATGTGGAGACGGTTGTGCCATACGACTACTTCGACGTGCCAATTGTCGAGTGGACGTTTCCGACACGCGGCAGGATCGTCGAATCGCACGCGAAGTGGCTGGCGGGCGGCGCGCTTGTGGCTATCGATCTCGAAGCCGGCGATGACTGACCGCCGGCGCGTCTCCTCGGGCTCGCCTTACGAACCCGTAATC
>WNGA01011641.1_pt1 | contig 11446 bp, 12 predicted proteins | sample 5400061 | NCBI WGS metagenome assembly WNGA01 (sample SAMN13153366, study PRJNA577476) | soil metagenome | isolation source: 100 cm soil or saprolite under grassland replicate 2 | place: USA:California | collected 2016-06-15
CTATACTCGCCGAAATCGTATGAAGGGCATCATCCTCGCGGGCGGCTCCGGGACCCGGCTCTATCCGCTCACCATGGCCATCAGCAAGCAGCTCGTGCCGATCTACAACAAGCCCATGGTGTACTACCCGCTCTCCACGCTGATGCTGGCGGGAATTCGCGAGATCCTCCTCATCACCACTCCCGACGATCAACCGGCGTTCCGCCGGCTGCTGGGCGATGGCGGGCATCTCGGCCTGTCCATCGATTACGCCGTGCAGCCGAGCCCGGACGGGCTCGCGCAGGCGTTCATCATCGGGCGCCGCTTCATCGGCGACGACGCGGTGGCCCTGGCCCTCGGGGACAACGTGTTCTACGGCCACGGCTTTCCGGAGAGCCTGCGGCGCGCGGCGACGACTCCGCGCGGGGCCACGGTGTTCGCCTACTGGGTCCGCGATCCGGAGCGCTACGGCGTGGTCGAGTTCGACGGTGCCGGGCGGGCGATCGGTCTCGAGGAAAAGCCGGAGAAGCCGCGCTCGAACTACGCGGTCACCGGGCTCTACTTCTACGACAACCGCATCGTCGACATCGCCGCCGCCCTCGCGCCGTCGGCCCGCGGCGAGCTCGAGATCACCGACGCCAACGCCGCCTACCTCGCCGCCGGCGAGCTGCACGTCGAGAAGCTCGGGCGCGGCATCGCGTGGCTCGACACGGGCACGCACGAGGCGCTGCTGCAGGCCTCGACGTTCATCCAGACGCTCGAGGAGCGGCAGGGCCTGATGGTCGCGTGCGTGGAAGAGATCGCCTACAAGATGGGCTACATCGGGCCGTCGGACCTGCTCCGCATCGCGGAGCCCATGAAGCGTAACTCGTACGGCGATTACCTGAAACGCTTGCTCGATGACTGAGTCAGGCCGATGAAAACGACCCATCTGCGTCGTTGGCTCAGTCGGGGTCTCCCTGCGGCGTACTCGGAGTACGCCTCAGTCGCCCCTCCTTCGCCGCCTAGCATCTGGATCGTTTTGATCGGCCTGGGGTTCCGTGAGACTGGAAAATGAGTGAGTCCATGGAGTGGAGCGCGGAGGCCAAGCGGCGATTTCAGCTGCAGTCGTACGAGCCGCGGCCGCGGATCGACGGCGTCGAGATCGTCGAGCTGACCCGTCACGTCGACGATGGCGGCTCGATCACCGAGCTGCTCCGTCTGGACGGGGGAAGCCCGCGTAGCCTCAACGGCTTCACCATCCGCCAGATCAATTACAGCGAGATGGAGCCGGGCGTGATCAAGGCCTTTCACCTGCACACCCGCCAGACCGACGTGTGGTACGTGCCGCCGTCGGACCGTCTGCTCGTCGTGCTCGTCGACGTGCGGAAGGGCTCGCGCACCGAGGGCGTCTGTCAGCGGATCGTGCTGGGCGCCGGGGCCTCACGGCTCGTGCGCATCCCGCCGGGCGTCGCCCACGGCGTCCGCAACATCGGCACCACGACGGGACACCTCATCTACTTCGTCGACGAGTACTTCACCACGGATCCCGCCACCTGTGACGAGGGCCGCCTGCCCTGGGACTACGTCGGCCCCGAGATCTGGGAAATGACCCGCGGATGAAGATTCTGGTGACGGGGGGGGCGGGGTTCATCGGGTCGAACTTCGTTCGCCATGTCCTGAGCACGCATCCCGACGACACCGTGGTGAATCTCGACAAGCTCACCTATGCGGGCAACCCCGCGAACCTCGCCGACATCGCCGACTCGCCGCGCTACACCTTCGTGCACGGCGACATCTGCGACGCCAAGCTCGTGCGCGACGTCGCCCGGGGCGTCGACGCCGTGGTGAACATGGCGGCGGAGAGCCACGTCGACCGGTCCCTGATGGAACCGGATGCCTTCCTGCGCACCGACGTCTTCGGCGTGTTCACGCTGCTGGAGGCGGTGCGCGAGCTCCGGATCCCCCGGTTGCTCCACGTCAGCACCGACGAGGTCTACGGCAGCCTGGCGACGGGCTCCGCGCGGGAGAGCGATCCGCTGCGTCCCTCGAATCCGTACTCGGCATCCAAGGCCGGGGGCGATCTCCTGGCGCTCGCGTACTGGCAGACGCACCGTGTGCCGGTCGTGATCACGCGCTCGTCGAACAACTTCGGTCCTCATCAGTACCCCGAGAAGGTCGTCCCGCTCTTCATCACCAACGCGCTGGAGGACGAGCCGCTGCCCCTCTACGGCGACGGGCGCAACGTGCGCGACTGGCTCTACGTGCTGGACAATTGCGCGGGGATCGACCTCGTGCTCCGCCAGGGCCACGACGGCGAGATCTACAACATCGGCGGTGGCACCGAGGTCGAGAACGTGGTGCTCACCCGTCAGATCCTGCGTCTGACCGGGAAGCCCGAGAGCCTGATCCGGCCGGTCAAGGATCGGCCCGGCCACGATCGTCGCTACTCCCTGGACTCGCACAAGATCCGGCAGCTCGGCTGGAAGCCTCGCCACCCGTTCCCGGAGGCGCTGGCGACGACCGTGCAGTGGTATCACGAGCATCCGACGTGGTGGCGACCGCTCAAGTCGGGCGAGTTCCGCGCCTATTACCAACAGCAATACGGGAACCGCTGACCTTGCAGGTCCCGGAGGTCCGCATGAGGCGACGGCTCCTCGTCACGCTCGTCCTCTCCATCGCGCTGCCCGGTCTCGCCTTTGCCGTCGGACGGCCGCCGGAGCCCAGGCTCGCGCCGCGAGACGTCTCCGAGCTCCCGACGTACGTCCGCCGCGTCGAGCCGGCCCTGCTGGCGCTGCGCATCCGGGCGCCCGAGGAAGCCGTGTCCAGCGCGCGACTGGGCGCCCAGCGCTTCGCCACCGCCGTCGTGTTCGACGCGCGCGGCTACGCGGTCAGCGTCAGCTACGCGCTCCTCGACGCCGACCGCATCGAGGCGCAGACGCGCGGCGGGCGCACGGTGCGGGCGCGGCTCGTCGCCCTCGATCTCGAGACCGGTCTCGGGGTCGTCAAGCTGGACGGGGAGGGGCCGTGGCCGGCGGCGACGCTCGGCCAATCGGCCGACGTGCAGGCCGGCGCCCTGACGGGCACGGTGGGCGTCGACGAGGACAACGACCTCGCCTGGGCGACGAGCCAGGTGCAGGGCGTCCGGCGCTTCTCGGGCTTCTGGGAGTACATGCTGGATCGCGCCCTCATCGTGGCCCCCTCCATCGAGTCCTGGGGTGGGAGCGCCGTGGTCGACGTCCAGGGGAGGGTGATCGGCATCGCATCGCTCCGGCTGGGGGATCCGCCGCACGTGAACGTGGCGATCCCCATCGAGAACTTCGTGGCCGTGAAGGACGAGCTCGTCGCCGCCGGGCGGGTCGTCAGCCGACCCCCGCGTCCCTGGCTCGGCCTCTACACGATTCCGCGCAACGGCACGGTCGTCATCGACGGCTTCTCTCCGCTGGGGCCGGCGCGCGAGGCCGGATTCCGCCGCGGCGACCGCATCCTGAGCGTGAACGGCGTGACGATCGCCTCCCAGGAGGAGTTCTACGAGCAGCTCTGGCGGGCCCGGGCCGGTGACGTCGTCCGTGTGGCGGTGCAGCGGGAAACGGCGGTGCACGTGATCAAGGTCCAGTCGGTCGATCGCTACCGGCTGCTCCGGATCGGCCAGTAGGTGATCGAAAAGCCCGCGGTGGCGTGGAAGCACGGCGCGCGGTGCGCCGTCATGCTGTCGTTCGACCTCGACGGCGAGACCTTGTGGATGGCCCGGGATCCCGCGCTGGCCGAGCGTCCCATCCACATGTCGATGGGCGCCTATGGGCCCAAGACGGCGATGCCGCGCATCCTGCGCATGCTCGACCGCTACCATCTCAAGGTGGCCTTCTATGTCCCCGGCTGGATCATCGAGCACTATCCGGCGGTCCTCGAGGAGATCCTCCGGCGCGGACACGAGGTCGGCCACCACGGCTACCTGCACGAGAAGCCCTTCCTGCTCAAGAGTGCCGAGGAAGAAGAGGCGCTCCTCGTCAAGACGCTCGAGATCTTCGAGCGCCGGCTCGGCGTGCGGCCGCGGGGGTCGCGAACGCCGTCGGCGGACCCGAGCCGCCACACCATGGGCCTGCTCCGGAAGCACGGCTTCGTCTATCACACGAACCTGATGGACAGCGACCTGCCGTACCGACACCGGACGCCGCACGGCGAGCTGGTGGAGCTGCCCACGAGCTGGGTCAACGACGACTTCATGTACTTCGGCTTCAGCGCCAACCCGCCCGCCGGCAACGGCATCTGGAGCCAGCAGGACGTCTGGGAGATCTGGTCCGAGGAGTTCGAGGGCCAGTACGAGGAACGCGGCTTCTACAACCTCATGTTCCATCCGCAGGTGATGGGACGGCCGTCGCGCATGCGCATGCTGGAGCGGCTCATCCAGCACATGCTCGGCAAGAAGGACGTCTGGTTCGCCAAGCCGATCGATCTCGCCGAGTACTGGCTGGCCCAGGGATACTGAGCGGCTTGGATGTCATGAAGGGCGCGGCCGATACCTACGGGGGGCGTGGGCTCATCGCCGACCCCATCCATCAGTACATCCTGTACACGCGCTCCGGTGGGGTGCCCGGCGAGGCCACCGAGCAGGACCTGATCGACACCGCCTGGGTGCAGCGGCTGCGACGGATCCCGCAGCTGCAATCGGCGCGCTGGGTGTTCCCGGCGGCCGAGCACAGCCGGTTCCAGCATTCCCTCGGGGCCATGCACCTGGCCGGCCGGCTCGCCCAGCATCTGTATCCGTCGTTCCGGGCGGTGTTCCCCGACGGGCCGTCGGCGCCCCTCCTGGAGGAGCTGCTGCGCATGGCGGGCCTGTTGCACGACGTGGGGCACGGGCCCTTCGGCCACTTCTTCGACGACAATTTCCTCGTCGATTACGACCTGACCCACGAGCTCGTGGGCCAGCGCATCATCCGCGAGGAGCTGGCCGACGTCCTCACGAATCTGCGCCGGAGCCCGTCGGGGATGTTCGAGGCCGGCGAGGCGATCGATCCCGAGTGGATCTGCTACCTGATGGGCAAGAGCTATACGCAGCCGCTGGAGTCACATCCGCGGTGGCTGCCGCATCTCAAGCCCCTGCTCTCCGGCGTCTTCACCGCCGACAACATGGACTACGTGCTGCGGGACGCCTACATGTGCGGCGTGGCCGTGGGGCCCATCGACATCGAGCGCATCATCCACTACTCGTTCTTCTCCGAGGAAGGGCTGACGATCCATCGCGGCGGCCTCGGCGCGTTCATCATGTTCCTGAACGCGCGCTTCTACATGTACACGAACGTCTACTATCACCGGACGACCCGTGGCATCGACCTCCATCTCAAGGAGATCTTCCGGGAGACCATGCGGCTGGCCTTTCCTCACGACCTGGGCAAGGCCCTGCACCCGTACCTGCACCTCACGGAGTGGATGCTGCTGGAGGAGGTCGGGCGCTGGCACGACTCAGACGATCCCGCGCGCAAGCAGCTGGGCGCGGAGTGGCGGCAGGTGCTCGATCGCAAGCTCAAGTGGCGGATGTCCCACGAGGTGGTGCTGGATCTCTTCGAGCCCAAGCGTGGGCAGGGCTTCCTCGACGCCGAGACGGTCGAGCGGCGCGTGGCCATGTACTTGCCCGTCCATCTCCGGAGCATGCCGTTCAGGATCGACATGGCGAGCCAGGACCCACGGCCGCTGAACCCGCTGAAGATGGGGGACCGCCAGATCTACGTCTACGATCCGGCGACCGGACGCGTCTCCAAGGAGCCGCTCACCGAAATTCTCAAGTACTTGCCCGGCAAGGTCGCCCAGTGCCGCATCTTCGCCGTCTCCCACGACCACGACGCCGAGCTCGCGCACGCGCTCGAGCGCGCTCTGGGCGAGGAACCGCCCGCGATCGTCACGAACGTCTAGGCCCGGAGCCGCGCCGGGCGGCCACGAATCCCCGGGCCGGGTCCTCCTATCGGCCTTCTAACGCCACGGTTGTAGTCTCTCGTGGCGCCATGCCCGAACAGACCGCGCTCGTCACCGCCCTGATCGTCGACCGGCCGATGTGTCTCGACTGCATCGCGATGAGCGTCGGGTCGACGGTCGATGAGGTCGGCGTCGTCCTTCAGCGGCTGACGGGGGTCCTGGAGCTTCACGCCGAACATCGCGTGTGTCGATCGTGCGACATCACGGCGCGCGTCTTCTCGGTGGAGCGCCCGGCGGACCGGCCGGCCCGCACGGCGCACCAGCGACATGCCTGAAACCGCTGTCCTCGCGGCCGCGCTGATCGTCGGGCGCCCGATGTGCCGAGAGTGCATCGCCGGGAAGGCCGGGCTGACCGCGGACGCCGTCGATTTCGCGATCGCCACGATCCAGAAGGTCCTGAGACTGCGTCGCTCCGAAGGGGCCGCCTGTCCCACCTGCCAGGCCATCGGCGTCGTGTTCTGGGTGGACCGCCCCTGAGGCTCCCGAGGCTCAGGCTCCGAAGATCACCCGCGTGCCGGTGGAGGGCATGATGAGCTTGGCGGGCATCTCGCGATGGACGGCCATGATCGTGTTGATGCCCGTGCAGTGCATCGGGATGATGTAGTCCGGGTCGATCGACCTGAAGGCGGCGATGGTTTTGGCGACGACCTCGTCGGGGGCGGGGGCCAGGTGGAAGCCGCCGACGATCGCGTGCACCTTGTCGATCCCGCCGGCCTTCTGGGCCTGACGGACGGAGTTGATCACGCCCGCGTGGCCGCACGACGTGATGACCACGAGCCCGCGGTCCTTCACGTGGTACGCGGTCGCGTGCTCGCCCTGGAAGCTGTCGCTCACGAGCTCGCCCGGCTTGTCCTGGACCCTCCGGATCAGCCGCCAATGGGCGGGCCGGCGGAGCCTCGTCACGATGGCGGCATCGAGTGTACGATGGCCGTTGCGGCAACACGGCCAGCTCGTGCGAAGGATGGCGACCCATGTCGATGTCTCCGGTCCATCTCGAGAGGCGTTCCGACCCGAAGGTCGTCATGACGCTGCTGGCCCGCGACGACGCGGATGTCATCGCGGCCAACATGGATTTTCACCTCGCGATGGGTGTCGACCACATCATCGTGACGAATAACCTGTCGGCCGACGGGACGCGAGATATCGTCCTCGAGTATGTCCGGCGAGGCGTGGCGACCCTCATCGACGAGCTCGATGACGATTACGACCAGAGCGCATGGGTCACCCGGATGGCCCGCCTGGCCGCGCGCGATCTCTCGGCGGACTGGGTCATCAACTCGGACACCGACGAGTTCTGGTGGCCCTCGGCCGGCGATCTCAAGGCGGTCCTCGCCTCCGTGCCCTCCGCGTATGGCGTCGTCTCGGCGCCTCGGCTGAACTTCCTGCCGATGCGGTCCCTGTCGACGGCGTTCTGGCGCGAGATGGTGTGGCGCGACGTCGTGAGTCACAACGGTGCGGGAGAGCCGCTTCCGGCCAAGGCCGCGCACCGCGCCGTCCTGGACGTCACCATCGCGCACGGCAACCACGGGGTGGAGTCGCCGTCGCTGGGGCCGACGGAAGGCCGCCGGCGCATCGAGATCCTCCACTTCCCCTACCGATCGTTCGCACAGTACGCGACGAAGATCCGCAACGGCGGACCGGCCGTGGAGCGCAACCGCATAGCCGGCCGGGATGTCTTTCACGTGTGGCGCCACCAGTACCGGCTGCAGCGTGAAGGGCAGCTCGAGCGCTGGTATCGAGGCCTCCTGCACGGTGACGATCCCCTGGTCGCCGAGATGGTGTCGAGGGGGGAAGTCGTCCGGGACGTCAGGCTCAAGAGGTTCATGGAGAGCATCGTCGTCCCGTCCTCGTCCTGAGTCTCACGGGATCGTCGTCCGGCAGACCGGAAAGCCGGACAGGGAATACTCCGCGATCGCCGTCACCTTGTGATAGCTCGTGCCGTGATACGCGACCCCCTTGCCGAGAAGGGCGGCGGCGATCATCACGTGCGCGCGGTCGGTCGCCACCGTCTCGTGGCGGGCGATCGTCCAGAGCCAGTGATCGAGACCGAAGCAGGTCACCGAGATGTCGTCGTTGCCGGCGGGGACATCCGCCCGGGTCGACTCCGCGTCCGTCCGGTAGGCCACGAGGTGGCCGCGCCCACGCCGTCGGTACGGGCGAAAATCGAAGAAGAACGCACAGTCGTGCCCGAGCTCGGCATCACAGACTCCGCGGATCTGCTCATAGGATGCGCGCTCGCGGGCGAAGACCAGGGCCTTGGTCCGCTGCAAGGCGTCGCGCACGGTGGGCTCGACCAGATCGAACGTCGACGGCAGAATGACGACCCGCTCGAAGCGCGCCTCGATGAGCGGCAGCGCCGCGGGCAGCTGATGGTGAAACGGGACACACCAGCCGCCCGAGCCCGTGATGACCGCCGTATGCCCGCGCGCGTCCTGCAGATCCCACGTTCCGACCTCTCGAAACGGGATGTCCGCGAGCAGGCGCCGAGTGCCGGCATGGATGAGATCGTCCCCGATGTTTCCTGCGTGCCGGAAGAAGGTGACGTCCGGAGCACCGGTGAGCAGCCCGAGAATCCGGTCCCGCTGTGCGTCGAGCCCGGGAGGCGCGTCGATGTCCGGTTCTGCCATCGTGGCGGTTCGAACGTATCGCAGCTTCGGCTGGAGGGGAAGGGCCGCCACGCGGCGAGCCACGGGGGGTCGATGCGCGTGGTTATAATGCCAGCGTCGAGGACCACCACAGGGGCGATTCGAGTCGGGGGAGCACACCATGGAGAAGTTCCGGGGCGTCGACTACTACGGGATCGAGGATCTGCTCACCGAGGAAGAACGAATGGTGCGCGACGCCATCCGCGACTGGGTCGAGGCCGAGTTCCTGCCCATCGTCGCCGAGCACCACCGGGCCGGCACCTTTCCCACCGAGCTGATCCCGAAGCTGGGGGAGCTCGGGGTCTTCGGCGCGACGCTCAAGGGCTATGGCTGCGCCGGCCTCGACAACGTCGCCTACGGGCTCATCATGCAGGAGCTGGAGCGCGGAGATTCCGGGCTCCGCTCGGCGGCGTCCGTGCAGAGCGCGCTCGTCATGTACCCGATATACACCTATGGGTCTGACGCGCAGAAGGACCGCTGGCTGCCCGCGCTTGCCAGGGGTGAGAAGGTCGGATGCTTCGGCCTGACCGAGCCCGACCACGGCTCGGATCCCGGCGGCATGAAGACGCGGGCGCTCCGCCAGGGCGACGGCTACGTCCTCAACGGGACCAAGCTCTGGATCACCAACGGCTCGATCGCCGACGTCGCGGTGGTGTGGGCCAAGGGGGACGACGGCGAGATCGGCGGGTATCTCGTGGAGCGCGGCGCACCGGGGTTCTCCACGCTCGACATCCACGGCAAGTTCTCGATGCGGGCCTCGATCACCTCGGAGCTGTCGTTCCAGGACTGCCGCATCCCGCTCGAGAACAAGCTCCCGAACGTCAAGGGTCTGCGCGGCCCGCTCGGGTGTCTGTCGCAGGCCCGGTACGGGATCGCCTGGGGCGCCATCGGCGCCGCCATGGGCTGTTACGACTGGGCGCTCCAGTACGCCCAGCAACGCATCCAGTTCGGCAAGCCGATCGGCGCGTTCCAGCTCGTCCAGCAGAAGCTCGTGTGGATGATCACGGAGATCACCAAGGCCCAGCTCCTGTGCCTGCAGCTCGGCCGGCTCAAGGACCAGAGCATGGTGCGGGCGCAGCAGATCTCGATGGCGAAGATGAACAACGTCCAGATGGCCCTCGAGACCGCGCGCCTGGCCCGCGACATCCTGGGCGCCGCCGGCATCGTCGACGAGCACCCCATCATGCGTCACATGATGAATCTGGAGACGGTCAATACGTACGAGGGCACGCACGACATCCATACCCTGATCGTGGGGCGCGACATCACGGGTCTCGACGCCTTCGGCGCGTAGAGCGGCCCGCAGGCCGCGCACCTTCGTCTCACCGTCATCGGCCTGGACATGATCTGCCGCGAGAGAGGGGGGGTTGCGTGGACCGGTGCGTGGATTTATAGTGCGTCACGCCCACATCGCCGCATCGTTCCAGGGCGACATCGACGACATGGAGGGGCATGCTTATGGGTAAATTGATGCTGGCCATCGTTGGACTCGGGATCCTGGTCCTGTCTGCGGCTCCCGCTCAGGCTCAGGCGACGCGTACCTGGGTCTCGGGGGTGGGCTCCGACGCCAATCCCTGCAGCCGCACGGCCCCGTGCAAGACCTTCGCGGGGGCCATCTCGAAGACGTTCATCAACGGCGAGATCAATTGCCTCGACCCGGGCGGGTTCGGCGCGGTGACCATCACGAAGTCGATCACCATCGACTGTCACGAGGTCTTCGCCTCGATCCTGGCCAGCGGCGTCAACGGTATCATCATCAACATCGCGGTCAACGCGAACGACCCGCTGCGGACGGTGCGCATCCGAAATATCAACATCAACGGAGCGGGTGCGAGCGGGTCGATCGGCACCCGGACCGGCCTCAACGGCATCCGGATCGACGCCGCTCTCGACGTCTTCATCGAGGACGTGATGATCGACGGCTTCACGCAGCGGGGCATCCTGGATCAGCGCGCGGCGGCCGGGAACCTCTACGTGTCCAACACGACGCTGCGGAACATGGCGGGCGCGGGCGCCGCGGTGGCGCCGTCGTCGGGCGCGCCGCGAATCGACGCGACGTTCACCAACGTGCTGTCGGAGAACAACACGTTCGGCATCGCCATCGGGAGTGGAGCACGGGCGATGATCAGGCGCTCGACCTTGGCGGGCAATACCAACTCCGGGCTCGAGGTGGAAGGGCCCGCCGGCGCCGCCGAGGTGAACTGCGATAGCTGCGTGATCTCGAACAACGCGACCGGGATCCTGGTGGTGGCGGGCGGCACGGCCCGGCTCTCCAACAGCGACGTCGCGTTCAACACGACGGCCGTTTCGGGGGCGGTCAACTCCTTCACCAACAGTCGATTCTCGAGCAACGGCTCCCTGGGCACGATCACCCCCATCGGAGCCGCCACGACCCCGACGGGCCAGCAATAGTCTCGAGCGGAAACAAGCGTCGCGCGTGATCCCTGCCCGCCTCGAATCGGGAGGCGGGTGGGGACGCGCTCGGCGCGCAGGGGCTCGGCGCCGGCGGGGTGACGTGCCGTCGGCCGGGGTCGTCGAAGGTCAGGGACCCTGGGTTATCGCGGTCGCCACGATCTCTCCGGCCAGCGTCTCGGGTGATTCGAGCAAGATGCGAGCGAGAATCGAGGACGCGGGACCCGGATAGTCGGCGAGCACGCGCAGCTCGATGCCTGCCGCTGCGAATCCCCGTGAATCATAGAGCCTCCGGCCTCCGGGAGCGTTGACGTAGCGTTGCGCCCCGAGACGCCGCGCGATCTCGATGATCCGCTCCTGCCCCCGGAAGGACGCCGGCACGGCCAACGAGCTCGATCGGATGACGTTCCAGGGCAGGCCCAACCGCTCCACGACCGCGCGAAGGAGACGCTCGATGTAGTCGA
>WNGA01012529.1_pt1 | contig 11446 bp, 8 predicted proteins | sample 5400061 | NCBI WGS metagenome assembly WNGA01 (sample SAMN13153366, study PRJNA577476) | soil metagenome | isolation source: 100 cm soil or saprolite under grassland replicate 2 | place: USA:California | collected 2016-06-15
GAGGTAGCGTTGTAGTTCACGGTGACGCCCGGCTCCAAGAGCGCGACCGAGAGGAAGCTCCGCCCGTTCAGAGGCAGATTTTCGATGGCCTGCCGGTTGACGACCCCGCCAACCACGGAATCAGTTGTGTTAATGACCGACGCCCCGCCCGAGACCTCGATAGTTTGACTCGTCGCGCCGACAGTCATCGAAAAGTTGCCTGTCGTGCTGGCTCCGACCTGTACCAGCAGAACCTGAACCTGAGTGACGAATCCCTGGGACTCGACCCTTACTTCGTACTCGCCGGGAATAAGATTCTCGACCGTGTATTTGCCTTCACCCTTGGTGGCGATTTTCCTGACGGCGCCGGTCGCCTTGCTGGTCACCGTGACGGCGGCGCTCGCTATCGCTTCGTTATTCGGGTCCGTCACCATGCCGGTGATCGACCCGGTCGCGTTCTGCGCCAAGCCGGCGCCGGCGCAGACGAGTAGTAACAAAAATCCTGACAGAAATTGTACTTTGCGGAAATGCATGTGACCTCCTAGGCTGATGCGATGGATTCCTTAGTAAAGACCGCGCTGTCGCTCAAGGCTCCTTGAGTGAGGGGCAGTTGTCCGGCAGCCGTCTCATCGTTCGTGCTCTGATCCCATCCCAAACCAAGCTGCTCGCGCGCCGGAATGTTTTCGACGCGAGTCTTTCCTTCAAAAATCATCGTCTCGCGATCGGGCGCTGTTTAGGGTCGTTGGCGTTGATGAACTTGACGACGCTTTCGAGGTACTCCTTCGGCATGTAGCCCGCCATAATGGCCGTAAGGTGCGACTTGCCGGGGCTGTTCCTGCCGCTCGGCCAATCGCTTCTGATACTCTTCCAGAGTGATGCCGAGGTCTTTGGCGCGCCTCGTCCGGAGCCTGGCGGACGCTTCGTCTTCCTGCGGGTCGCGTCCTTCCTTGTCCTTCGGCGCTTTCGCCCGCCATTCCGGGTCGACTTCCTGTACGCCCGAACCGCCGAAGCCCGCCGTGATAATGCGGTCCGGAATCATCCCCATCAGCCGCCCTACTATCCCGCCGCCCATCGAATAACCGTGCAAATGCGCCTTCTGGATTTTGAGGTGATCCATCAATTCGATCACGTCCTCGGCTTTGCCCGGCCCCATCGGCTGCGGCTTGTCGCTCAGCCCGTGGTTGCGGCAATCGATCGCAATGACCATGTGATTCACCGCCAGCGCGTCGGCTATGCCGTTCGAGAACCAGTTGCCTTCGGCGCTGCCCGTGTAGCCGTGAATCAGTATGACCGGCGTGCCCTTGCCCTTGACCATGAAGTGAATCTTTACCCCGTCGGATGTCTTAAAGTATCTATGCTCAGGCTTGTTCTGAGCGAAGACCGAGCCCGCCATCAGCAGGCAGAAAGCGATTGAGAGAATGTTTCGTCGTGTCATTTCGGGCCTCCGTATTTAACTGAAGTGTGTGCAAATTAAAGTCGAATACAGTCAACTACCTGAAGTGGCGACAGCCTTTGGAGTGCGGTAGCTCGGTACCGCTTTGGTAGTCATCTCCGATTCTACAGACTTCCGGGACAGGAGACTCGATTGGGCTTCCTTTCCGATCATTGCCACAATATCGAAGCGGACTACCAAAGCGGTACCGAGCTACCGCACTCCAAAGGCTCCGCCGATCTGATTTATGCACACACTTCATTTAACTAACGCATCGCGGCTCGGGTTGGCGTCATCGCCCCCGGTTTCGCGTTGTCGACGATGGCCTGATTGGCCAGCGCCATGAATTCCTGACGGATGTTGATGTGGGTGTAGGGCCGCACCTGCGTCATCATGACGCCTATCAGTTCCTCTTTCGGATCGACCTGGAAATATGTGCAGAATGCGCCGCCCCAGCCATACTGGCCTGCCGAGCCGGCTTGTCCCGTCACGCCGATGTCCTTGACGACGCTGTAACCCAGACCGAAACCGTAACCGGGGCCGGTCAGCCAGACCGGCAGGTCGCCGATGTGATTGGTCGTCATCAATTCGACAGTCTTGCGGCCCAGAATGCGCGCGCCCTCAAGTTCGCCTCCGTTGAGCATCATCTGATGAAAACGGACATAGTCAGCCGCCGTCGAAACCAGCCCGCCCGCGCCTGAAAAGTAGTTGTGCGGCTGCTTCACCCAGCGGCTCTCGGGCGAAGGCGCTTCGACCAGTTTGATTTTGTTACCGTTCTTTTCGTCAGGCTCATAGTTCGCCGCGAAACGATTGAGCTTCGACTCGGGCAGATAGAAATGTGTGTCGTTCATCTTGAGCGGCTCGAATATCTTCTTGCGCAAGTATTCATCGAGTGTCATGCCGGAGATGACTTCGACCAGGCGTCCCACGACGTCGGTCGCCGGGCCGTATTCCCAGGCCTCGCCTGGATTGAAATTGAGCGGCATCGTGGCCAGCCGTTTCACCACGTCGGCCATCGTTTCGTTCGGATTCTTTCGCGGGTAGGTTTTGGCGTATTCCTCGCGCGTAATTCCACGATAGGAGTTCGGAAACCCTGCGGTGTGAGTCAACACATGTTTAAACGTGATCGGGTTTTTTGCCGGTACGAGCTTGTAAGGCGCGCCGCCGGGTTCCGCAGCCTGCGCGGCCTGCGCGATTTTCATATTGGCGAATTCGGGAAGGAACTTCGAGATCGGATCGTTGAGCAGAAAGTGTCCTTCCTCGTAAAGCGTCATCAGCGCGACCGATGCGATCGGCTTGGTCATCGAGGCGATGCGGAAGATGGTGTCGGTAGTCATCGGCGCTTTGGCTTCGACGTCGCGATAACCGATGGCTTCGAAATGAACCACACGCCCGCGCCGCGCAACCAGGGTCACCACGCCGGGTACCATCCCACTATCCACGTACCGCTGCATACCCGTGCGAATACGGGCGAGCCGTTCAGAAGACATGCCGACATCTTCAGGTCTGGCGGTCGGCAGGCCTGGCCTCGGCGATTGAGCGACGGAGCGTCTGTCTCCCGCGGCGAGCGAAAAAAAGATTACCGCGATCAGAGAGAAAATAGTGATGCGTTTCATGCCAGTCTCCTGTAATGAATTTTGGGACACGCGGCGGTACGGTACCGGGAGCGGTGGCGACCGGGCGCTTGCGGAGATGGCGCCTTTGACGGCGCCCGGTCGCTACCGCTCCCGGTACCGTACCAATAATCCCTGGACCGATGAAAATGTGATCCCAGCAAAGCCACGCGACGACTCTTGGCGTCGCTAACAATCGGCGCCGCGCGCGGTATCGAACGCGCCTCGATCATCGAGCGGTTGCGAGCTTTTTTGCGTCATCGGCTCGCCGAAGTCAGGCGCGCTCGATAACGCGCGCGGAGCCGATCCATCAGTTGTTGAAAGCCTGCTGCTGCGGCGGGATATGATCCCGCCGCCGTACTCGTAGCTGGTGTAGTTGCAGGCGGGGAGGAAACCTTGTCAGCCAATATCTTCCTTTTGCCTGTTATTTCTTCTTCTGCTTTTCCTGATACGCCTTCGCCTGCTGACCGACGACATCCACCAGATTGCCTATTGCCGCCTGTACGTCGATCAGGTGCAATCCCCAATTCGCTTGAACCTGTCCGTTGACCACGACATCACCGACAATCTCGTCAGTGCGCGGATCGGCGGGATCGCCATGAACTCTCAGCGCAAGATATGACCCATGCTCATTCGACGTGCATTGGGCTGACAGTAATCCCGGCACGCTCACAAACGGCGTCTTGATCGGTTGTTCAGGCGTCGCCCAAGGCTTGGGTTGAGCCGATGAAGTATTTGCGCTCCGGCCTGCGGCGAGATAGGCATGCAATTCGCCGCGGCCGCCGCCTAACGCCGCCGGATTCGTGCAGGCCACGACCATCCCCTCGCCTGGCGCGCGACCGAAGATGGAGTTCGAGGGCGGCGGCGCGTTTTCGCGGAACGTGACGTAAGAGATCACGCACCCGGTTTGATTCGGCGCGCGACACAACGGCATCTTTTGAAAAGAGCCGCCGACGTCTTTGCCCGCCGGCACGGCGACATTCATTCCCAACAGTAATGCGGAAACGACGCGATCCTGGATGGGCTTGCCGTCAATTTCGTTCTTGATGAGTTGGATCAAAACGCCGGAACCTTGCGAATGCCCGATGAGAACAACGCCGCGTCCCTGATTGTCGTGCTCGAGATAATACTTCCAGGCCTCCAGCACGTCGTTGTACGCGAGCGCGCGATCGGACCTCATCGGCTTGCCCGACAGGTTGGCGCGCAACGCCGTCAGCGTTATCTGCCGGTAGAGCGGGGCGTAAGGGCGGCACTGTGAACCGAAACGCGCGAACTGATGCTGGACGACGCTGCGCTCTTCCGGCCCCGCGTTCATATCGCTGTTCGGCGTCTGGTCATTGGAGACTGTCGGATAGACATAAAAACAATCGATCGGCGCCTTCGGATTGGCCTTCCATTTCTCTTCGGTCAATTTGCCGTTAGCGGCGACGACGGTCGTCGTCAGATCAGCCGCGCAAGCGTCCTGCCTGCCCGGGCGACACAACCATGTTTCGGCATTGCTGTAATCATTTTTGGTCGGCGCCGCCGGCGCCGTTTGATCTTGTGATTGCGCTCGCAGGTCATGGGTGTTTTGGCCGGCCAGCAGTGTCAGCGCGGCGCAAGCAAAAGCATTGACAATTCGTCGAATCATATTCCTCCATTTACCGCTTCGCCTTGAGGCCGTCTTTATCTTTGAGCAGCGTCTGTTCGAACCACGCCACCATAGCCGCGCCGGCGCGTTTGGCGTCTTCGCCGCGGAACCCGTGCTCGGCCCCTTCGATGATGATGAGCTGAGTCTTGACGTTATTCTTCTGGAACGCCTCGTGAATGACCTTGCTGTTTTTGACCGGAACGAGATTGTCCTTGTCGCCATCCGCGCTGCCTCCGAAGACGCCCAGGCGATTCGGATCGACGCCCCATTGTTTGGCGTTATGGCGGATGAAGCGGACGGAGCGGCGGACGTCTGATACGATTTCGGGAATGAGATACTTCGGGCTGCTCCCGTGCCTTACGGCGATGAGCGTGAATCCTTTGTCCAGCAGGTCCTTGAACCGCGTCGCAGCCTGCTGCGGCGGGCTGTAGTTCGAAACCCAGCCTCCGCTGACCATAATAATGACGGCGGCGCCGTTTGCGTTCGCCTTCGGCTTGATCACGTCTAAGGTCATCGCAAGGCCGTCTTTGTGCCCGTAGATCACGTCCGGAATGGTCTCGACCTGGGCCTGGGCCATGACTTGCGCAGCCGCGCAAACAATGAGAATCAAGGCAAGCGGGATTGAAGGCTTGATTGTCGACATGTTTCCTTTCTCGTTGGTTAATCGCTTTCAGTTCTGGCGCCGCACGCGGCTCGGGCGCGGGTCGAGGGAGCATTCCCTCTTCTTCCCTTAAGGGCGCTCACGTAATGCCCGCGCGCGAGCCGCGTACGGCGCCAGGAAGGGAGTTAAAAACTCAGCCGCGCCGCGAACTGGAACGCGCGCGGGCCGCCTGAGCCGAACGTTTGACCAACGCGCTGGTTCGGTTTTCCGAATGGACCGGCCTGATTGAAGTTGAAGTTCGCCACATTGCTGATGTTGAAGACATTGAACACTTCGCCGATTAGACGAAGGTCAACCTTTTCTTTGAACCTGAACGTCTTCGTCACGCGGACGTCCTGCGAAGAGAAGTTATCGCCAAGCTCGTAGTTCGGAGGAAGCGTGATCCTGGGATACGCCTCGGGCTTGCCTTGCACAAGCCGCCCGGCTTTACCGGCAGGCGTAAATGTCCCGGCGATAGTCGAGTTGTACCGGCTTACTAAATCCGCCAGTTCGCTTTTGCTGATGAAGCCGCTGTATTCACGTCCCATCAACACCAGGAACGCGGTATAGCCGCCTGCCGACGTGTCGAGATTGCCGGTGTTGCTGATACCGCCGATCGTCGGAGCTATCGGAGGATGGCTCAAGAACGCGGAGAGCAAGGAGACCTGGAATCCAAAGGGCAGATCAACCGACCCTGATATATTCAGGTTATGCCTCGGAAGGTCCGGCCCATACGTGGCGAAGAAGTTATTTAGGTCTTGCGTTACGTCCAGTATGCTCTTGCTATTCTGCAAGGCGTATGAAGCTGTGAATTGATAGCGGCGAGAGAAACGCTTATCCGCCTTAACCAGCAGCGCCTGATATTTCGACGTCGCGCCCGGCCACCAGAAATTGATCGGGCCGTTGGAGCATAGGGCGTTGGGGTCGTTGGCCTGCGTTGCGTTGCAGGCCGGGATCACCGCCCCCCCGACAGTGTTGTAGCGATTGAAATCGACGCTCGCGCCAAAGAAGCCGCCTGGAGTGCCATGAATCATGTGGCGGTAGACGTAATCTGCCTGAACCACAAAAGCATTCCCCAACTCCCGCTGAAAACCGATATTGAAGTGCTGCGCCTGAGTTGTGGGAAATTCGCGCGGATATAGCGCTCCAAGCGCGTTGGCCTGTTTGGAGAGCAGAATCTGCGGCTGCGATCCTGTGCCGGGGAACTTGGCCTCCTGCTGCGCGCGCAGTGTCGGAAGCAGCTTCAGGAACGTCCCATAATTGAGAGCGAGCGTGTTGAGGAAATTGGAGTCGAAAGTCCCGCCGGTAAACGGGTTCCTAACAGCGGCGTTGCCAATGAACTGCCGGCCACTGGCCCCGATCACGGCGCGCTCTCCGAGCCGCCACCAGGCGAGTTGCGTATCGTAGAAGATACCTGCCCCGCCGCGAATGACGGTGGAGTTGTTCTTTCCGAAAGACCAGGCGAAACCTACGGCCGGTTCAAAGTTCTTGTGCTGTTTCTGCGTGGGGCTCAGGTCGCTTCCATAAATCGGAGCCACCAAGGCCGGCTTCTTGAGGTCGTAGTTGAGAACGTTCGTTTCATGCTCCCAACCTAATCCGTAATTCAAGGTGAATTTCGGGGTGATCCTCCAGGTGTCTTGCGCATAAAGATGGAATCGCTCATTGCCTCTGGCGTTCTCAATGTGGAATGACGGTTGTGCGCGATCTCCGATGCCGACTAGGAAGGCCACCACTGGCAGTTTATTGAGGTCATTTGCGGAGAGTTTCCCGCAAATTCTATTGGGGGCGACGCCGGTGCAGGGAGGCAGACCGAAGGCTACAGGTAAACCAGGTATGATGCCATCCAGGAATTCCGACGACAGCAGGTAGACGCGCGCCGGATCGAAGAATCCCCAGTAGCCTGTGCCGTCGAAGTGCTCCCATTCGCCGCCGAATTTCAGCCGGTGAGCGCCTAGCGACCACGTCACGTTATCCGATAACGGGAAGCGCCGCAGATCGCGGCCCTGCGGCGAGTTGAAGTTGTTCCCCAGCGCGAAATTGACCGAGTTGAGGTAGAAGACCTCCGGGCCGCCCGCGCCGACGCAGAAGCCATTGATGTCGCCGTTGCACGGGGACGGAATGTTTCGGTTCTGCCAATAATTATAAGAGAACCGAAGATCATTCACGACTCTGGGACTAATGACGCTGATCACGCCCAGGAGATATTGGTCGACCCAATTTTTGTTGGAGACGTGGTTCGAGGGGAGTGTGGGAATGCCGGCCGTGAATGGGCCGCTGTTTCTGTTCCCGTCATGCGAATAGCGGATGAAGAGCGAGTGCTTGTCGTTGTAACGGTAATCAACTCTGCCGCTCAACTGCTTGCCCGTGTAAGGCGCCGGCGCGACAGTGCCAAACCCCGCGACCGAATCGAGGTCCGGCCGCACGACGTAGACGCCGAACTGATTCGTGTATTCGAGGTTGAAGAAGAAATGGAGCTTGTCCTTTTTGATCGGCCCGCTCAACACGAACCCGCCTTGCCGCCGGGCGAAGAAGGGATCATTTGTAATTGTGGTTCGAGCCAGGCTCGGGTAGGCCGCCATATTGTGATCGCGGAAGTAGAAATATCCGGCGCCGTGGAATTCGTTGCTGCCGCCCCGCGTCACGATGTTGATCGCCCCGAAAGCCGTGATCCCTGTCGAGAGATCGAAGTTCGTGCTCGAAAGCTGGAACTCCTGCACCACCTCTTGCGAAAAGTTCTGCCCCGTGCCGCCTTCGACCGGGTTGCGGACGTTGCCGCCGTCCACGGTGATGGCCGTATGTGAGGACGGGCCGCCCAGTACAGAGACGTTGAATTGCGCGTTGAACTGGGCAGGGTTGCCGAGTTGTACGGTGACGCCGGGTTCCAACTGGGCCAGATTCAGGAAGCTGCGCCCGTTGAGCGGCAGGTTGTCGATCTGCTGCCGCGTCACCACGCCCTGCACGGTGTTCGATTCGTAATTGATCGTCGTCGCCGTCGCGCCTGTCACCGTGACGATTTCATTGGTCTGCCCGATTTGCAGCGAGACGTTGACCGTCGTGGTCGAGCCGGTGAGCACAGTGGCCGGCCGCACGAAGGCGCTGAAGCCCTTCGCCACCACCTTCACCTCGTACTCGCCCGCGGGCAGCGATGCCGCCGAATAGAAGCCTTCGGAATTGCTCTCCACCGTGCGCGTCGCGCCGGTCTCTTTATTGGTCAACGTCACCGTGGCGTTGGTAACCACGGCGCCTGTGGCGTCGGTGACGGCGCCGGCCAGAGCGCCTGTCGGGACCTGCGCGTAGTTCGGCGAAACTACAAAAACTGCTGAGAGCAGGATGAAAAGTAAATGACTGGCGGTTCGTCGCATAGGATTCTCCTTGGTTGTGATCGTTTATGGTCCATCTGCCATATGGCATATTTCATATGACATATGAAATAGGGCGCGTGGCGTATTCCTGCTACTGATGACCCCAACACAAAGCTAGTCGGCCCGGGAGCGCAGGCGTCCTTGCCTGCCTGACTTCAATAAAACGAGTATTTGCTTTTCACTCATTACCTCCGCAGCCAGGCAGGCAAGGACGCCTGCGCTCCCAGTATGCGCTACAGGGCGCGCTACGAGGGATTACTTCTTCAAATATTGATCGAACCATTCAATCGCCAACTTGATCGCCTGTTGGCGCTGCTCGCGGTAAATGCCGTAGTGCGTGATGTTCGGGACGGAGACGTATTTCTTCTTCGCCCCGGGCATCCGGTCGTAAGCGAGTTTCGCGTGATCCTTGTTGTCGAAGAGTTCTTCCTTCTCGGCGACGATGAAGAGGACGGCGCAGTCTTTGACACTGGCGGCCTCTTCGACGGGCGCGTAATGGAGCAGCTTGTCGCGGATCGGCGCGCCGATCAGATTGCCGACGACTTTGGCCCTCGGTTCGGGATAGCCCAACTCGCCGCGCGCCCGCCTGGTAGCTTCGTCGTAAGTGGCCTTGGCTTGCTCGGCGTCGGCCACAACCCACCGCGAATCGAATGCGCCGACCTGGCTGACGATGGCCTTGACGCGCGGGTCGCGCGCCGCGACGTAAAAGACGTGGCCGCCGGAATAGCTGGATCCGCGCAAGCCCACACGCTCTTTGTCCACCATCGGCTCACCCATCGCCCAATTGATGACGTTGAACCAGTCGGTCGTCTGTTCGAGCGGGTCGACGTACTCGCGCAACTCTTCGACCTGCGCGGTGAAGCGGCGACCATCCTTTTTTTCCGGCGGCGCCTTCAGCACGACGCGCCCGTCGCTCTGCCCCCAGCCGCGATAATCGAAATCGATGACCAGATAGCCGGCGTTCGCCAGCGCCATCGCGTCCCAGCGGAAGTTGGCCGCCACGCCGCCCCAGCCATGCGCCTGAATGATCGTCGGCAGCGGCTTGCCCGCGAGCGATTTCAGCGAGAAAAGCTCGGCCTGCAGCCGCACGCCTTCGCTGATGATGTTTGCAGCGCGGAAATCAATATTGTCGGGCGCTTTGAACCCCGTAGCCGGTTGTTGCGGCGACGCCGCCGGATCAGGGGGCCGCGTCGTCGAAGGCTGCTGCGCGGACAAGGCGCCGCCCGTCGCGAGAATCGTGACGATAAAAACAAGTATTCTGTTTAGAGATTGCGTCATCATTATTCGATCAGCGTTTTTCCTGCGTCGCTGCGGACGTCGTGACGAGCTGTTGAAGCTTGCCGCCACGGCCTGAAAGCATCAGCTTGATCAACTCTTCGGTGACTTTCGGCTCGAGCCCTTCGGTGTGGCCCTTTTCAAGGCGTATGACGTCGGCGACTACGCGGCCCTCCTTGCAGTCCTGATAGGCGAAGACCTGCGCCTTGCCGGGCGCGGGCAAGAGTCCCCAACCCGGACGCAACAGATTCAGACGGGTGCTGTCAAAGACGTAGCCGGCCTTGACGTCTTCGATCTCCCTCGGCGCGAGCCTCGGGCCGCAAGAATATTTCTTGGCCCATTCGGAGGTCTCGGGCACGCCCTTCTCGTCAATTTCGCGCTGGCCTGTCGCGTAGATGTGCGAGAAGTCGGCGGCGGGAGGCTCGCGCAGCGCCGCCATAGCCGACGCCATCGGGCCGGCTCCGCCGGGCGCTGCGGGACGGGCTGCGCCCGGCGCTCCGCCGCCGGTGGGAGCGAAAGTCGAACTGCGACCCGGGTTCCCACCCAAACGACCGCCGGAGAGGCTGAGCCATCCATCCACCCTGTCCTTGAAGAAATCCGTACGCACGAGCCGGTTGGAGGTCATGCCGCCCTGGGAATGGCCCACCAGCCAGAAAGCCTTAACGTTCTCCTTGCCGATCTGCTCGACGACGAAGTTGACGATGTTCTTCAAGTACTCGTCGTCGGCGTCAGTCCACACCCTCGTCGGAGAGTTCGGAGTGGCGACGACCAGACGATACTTGTCCACATAATCCAGCAGCGGGAAATAATGGCGCTGCCAGTTCCCGTAAGAGCCGGCGCCGTGCAGGCTCAGAATGAATGTGACCTTCTCGCCCTTCTTCAGGTCGCACGGATAATCGAGGAAGTAAGTTCGGCGCGTCTTCATCTCGACCACGTTCCCCTGATTGACCACTGTGGCGCTCGAGCACTCACGGTCGGGGCAGTGCAGATATGGAGCGCCGGCGGCGCAGGTCGTGCCCTCAAACTGGAAGGGTTTTTCCTGGGCGCTCGCCGTTCCCGCAAACGACAGCGCGACGGCGACGGCTAACAGTCCGATCAAATTGCGTGACTCTTTCATGTGATTTCTTCCTACGTGGATTCGATTTTTGAGAAATAAATCTGACAATCGCCCGCCCGGTCGCGGCAGCGACCACGTGAGCTTAGCCCGGCTTTTATGGTCTTTGAGAAATAAATGTAACAATCGGCGCCGCAATCTCAGCCCGCGAATGCGGGCGGCAGCATAAAGCCTTGTCTTTACCCACATTTTTTACACAAAGCGCGTATGTTGTATCTTAGCCCGCGGATGCGGGCGGCAGCATGGAGCCTGGGGTGGAGCGCAGCGGAACCCCAGGTACGTCCAGCATTTATCGCGCAAGCCCGCGGATGCGGGCGACAGCCATTGGCTCAATCTCAATGATGACGAAATGGCGAATAACAAAAAGCTGCCGCCCGCTTCGCGGGCTTGATGTGCGTTTA
>WNGA01013444.1_pt1 | contig 11446 bp, 10 predicted proteins | sample 5400061 | NCBI WGS metagenome assembly WNGA01 (sample SAMN13153366, study PRJNA577476) | soil metagenome | isolation source: 100 cm soil or saprolite under grassland replicate 2 | place: USA:California | collected 2016-06-15
AACCAGGTCGGGTGCACCCAGTGGCGCTTCCAGAAGCCATCAAACTGCTTGGCATAGATCTGTTCCCAGTATCCATCCAGCGTATGCACGGTAACATTGAAATCCACGTTGTGCCAGTTCCAGTCAACGGTCGTGTCTCCTTTCCATTTCAGCCAGGCCTGAGGATTGGTTACGTCCCCGAAAAAGTTGCCAATAAACCACTCGGCACTGGAGCTACCAGCTGCCTGCCGCGGCCTTGCACCGGGGAAATTGACGACCATCTCGTTCAGATAACTCCACCGGCTTAAGAGGCTAAATGTGCCAAAGCCAGTCTCGATCTGATACTGAGCACCGAGGTCAACACCATTTGTCCGCGTACGCCCACCATTTAGATAAGGGCTTGAGACCCCAGAAAAACCGCCTTCCGGATCAAACAGAGCCGCCGGTGGACTCGACAGTGTCGGCTGCGCAGGACTCACGATACCTGGGAAAATGCCTTGGTTGTACCCGGTGAGGATTGAGCTAGGAGAAAGGAACATGGCAACCCCACTGCGCTCCACATCCCAGAAGTCAACCGTCAACGTCAAAGTTCCATACTTGGACGGAATCCACTTCGGCGTATAAACGACGCCTCCAGTCCAGGAACGATCATGCTCCGGGTGGAGGTTTCTGTTGGGAAGATTCTCAATGGTTGTTTCCGGATTGGTGACGCTTTGGAAGCTCGGGTTCGAAGGGTCGCAAGGAGTGCTAATAAATCCATTAGCGCCAGGGGCACATGTATTGCCCCCCAGTGGTCCCAGAACGAACCTTCGGGGTCCGTACAATTGGACCATGGACGGTTCAAGGAAGCCTTCGCCCCAGGTACTGCGCAGAGTCAGTTGTTCGTCAAACGGCTGCCAGCGAACCCCGACTTTGGGCACGGCCGCATTCGTATCGTTATTCAGCCAATCCTCGAACCGCACTCCGGCTGAGAACTCCAATGAGTAGAACCCAGGTATGTTGAATTTGGGACTGAACACCGGGATGAGCGTTTCCGCATAAATTCCCCACGATTTGCGTCCAGCCTTAACAACTTCTAGCATGCCGACGCCGGCGTTCTCTCCGAGGCGGTTTTGATCATCCGGATCGACCTGGTAACTTTCCCGGCTAAACACACCGCCAAGTAAACGTTCATATCCAATGTCGCGAGCTTCATCGTAAACAGGTCCCTCGTACGTGCGATCGCATACTCGATGAGCGGGAGATTGGTCGGGAACACGACATGCTGGGTATCGACAAACGGGTTATACGGCACCGTCTGTCCGATGAATACGCTCGAGGTGGGATCAAATATCGGGTCGGCCGCGTTCATAATTTGCTCGAACCGCGGAGCACTGACGAGTTGGGCCTTCGCAATATTCTGGATTTGGCTGTACATGAACGCTCCATCGTAGCCCCAGGTCCCGTTAAACAGCTTGTCGCCTTTTACGCCCACCGTGAAACGCTCGGCTATGTTTTCGTTGTCGATCAAGCGGTTGCCAAAATCGAAAATGCGCGCACGAGTGCCGCCCGAGATGATCTGCTCAAATGGATTGAACGGGTTGAACGCGGTCGGGCTCATCCCAACTTCCGCAGAGGTCGGGCCGCCAAACGGCGGGACTCCACCCGGGAACGGAGAATTGGGCGGCACGAAGATCGTCGGGGAACCAGGCGTCTCGAAACTGCCCGTGGCTAGTGGCGCAAGTTCATCATGCGTTTTTCCATCCACATAATAGAAGTCGCCAAAAATCCGGAACTGATCGTCACAGATTTTAGTCTCGAAAGCCGCATACCCGCCCCAGCGTTCCTGCTTGGGATATGAGCTTGAGTAAAGGTTAAAGTTAAAACCAGGGAGGATACTAAAGGCCGCCCTGGGTCGCTTGAAATAATAAATATAATCGCTTGCCGGAACCAATCCGTTGGCATTATCCGGCGGCGTGCCGAACTCCCTCGAACTCGCGGTAGGGAATGGCGTCCCGCCCGCCGCTATAATGGCGGCCACCTGCAACTGAAGATTCCACGGCACCGCGTTCGAGCTCAAGAACGGCGGAACAAGCGAGTTCCCCCGGTCATGGTTGAACATATCGTGATGCTTGTAATAGAACATGTCCCCAGTAATGCTGGTTTTGTCGTCGCCCACCCCAAAGAGGATGTCGCCCCTGTACTCAGCCGCATCTTTATCCAGCGTGTCTCCGTACTGGATGGTCACCTGTGCGCCACGATAATCTTTATAGAGGTTAAAGTTCACCACGCCGGCAACCGCATCCGCGCCGTAGGTGGTCGAAGCGCCGTCCTTCAAAATGTCGATGCTCTGGACGGCTGTGATGGGAATGGTAGTTAGATCAACGAAACCATACCCGGAATTGGCGGATCCCGGGAACACCGCAACACGGCGACGGTCAATCATGACCAATGTGGCGCCAGGATCCAAACCGCGCAGCGACAGCGCGGCAGTACCGGCTGGACCGGACTGGGCCACTCCGTTATTATTAACGGGAATATTGGACCCACCCATTACCGGCTGCCTCTGGAGCAGTTGTTCCGTGGTCGTGCCTGCGCCTGATTTGTTAATCAGGTCGCGGTTGATACTGAACACCGGGTTCGGACCGACCTCCTCCGCGGTCGGAATGAGTGAACCGGTGACGATCACGCGCTCAACCTCCGCAGCGGGAGCCGGTGGCGCAGCAGCCGCTGGCGCCGGTGCCGCCGGTGGGTCCTGAGCCAACGCGTTCGATGCCAGAATGAATGGAAATCCGACGCTCGCCACAATAGCGATGCGCACGAATCCGAACTTATTTAGCACTTTTTTTATCATTAGTTTCTCCTTTGAGTTTTATTTGGTTTTGCAAAATCGAATGACTGTCAGGTCACTCGTCGTTGTGAGGCCAGAGTATCCTTGTGGCAGATTTTCGGGTTAGGACATAAATCCGGCACTCTCGGCCAGAACTACTCGCAGTTTACCTGCAACTTATTTGGTCCCCCGGAGCGAACGGCTGACGACAAGTAATCGACGAAAGTGTTCAATCGTGAACCCACGATCTCGCACTCACGCGTGTGCCAATACTGGCTCTACATCTCTGGATCGCTGCTTCAGGAAATCTTCCTCCGCAGTAACTCCAAGCAGCGCACGATAGGTGCTCGGCCGACAACCTACATGCTGCTCGAATGCTCGACTAAAAGCATCTGCGCTTTTGAATCCAACAGAGGCGCCGACGCTGTCAATGCTATTGCGACGAACTCGCAATCGTCGCTGCGCTTCTCTGACACGAGCAGTGGCGACAAACTCCGCTGGCGTTGTGCCGAAAACATGCTTGAACACGCGAGCAAAATTTCGCGGCGACATACATGCCCTTTGAGCGAGCGCCTCGACCGAAAGGTCCTGATTAAGGTTGCACAAGATCCAGGCAGCCAGATCAGCGAAGCGTTCGGACGACTCGACCTGAAACTGTAACGGCTCAGAGTACTGTTCTTGTTCGCCGGATCGCTTAACGTGAACAACGAGTTCGCGCGCCAGTGTCAAAGCAACCTGGCGACCGTAATCTTCTTCAATTAGCGAAAGCGAAAGATCGACCGCCGACGCGCCGCCGGCGCAGGTGTAGAACTGGCCGTCCTTTACGAACAAGCGATCGGGAGTGACCCGGAGCTTGGGAAATCGCAGAGCGACATCTTTAGCGAAACGCCAATGAGCCGTCACCTCGCGCCGATCGAGCAACCCCGTCGCTGCGAGTGCGTAGATGCCAGTACCGAGGGTTGCGATGCGCCTTGTAACAAGTGCTTGGCGACCTAGCCACCTTGCTATCTTCTTGTTCGATCTCGCATTGTGGATGCCGCTACCTCCAGGAACGATGAGAGTATCAAGTGGCGGCGCGTCTTTCATTTCCAGCTGCGGTTTTACAATGATGCCACATTTCGTAACGCACCGTGCGGTGCCGATGCCGAGTGTTAATACCCGATAACAAGGCAATTCGCGACCGTCCCCAGTTGGCATCTTTGCTCGGGAAAAAGCCTCGGCCGGCCCGGTCAACTCATCGGCGGCCATTTGCTCGAATACGATCAGGCCGACCGTTTTTGGAATCATGGCTGCGCAGGCCAAATTCCGCTCGGCTGTCCCATTGAAGTGTCTGCTGTGTGTGGGAACGAATCTGCTGTTTGTGGGAACGTACGAGTGCACTACACACCGTCATCGGACTAGAATGATTCGACTACAAGACCCACTCCGCGCAATATCACGAGCCCACTTCCGAGGGATCCGGGAGAGGTACGTATCGGTTGCCTATCCGCCTATGCAGCGCTCAGATTCAAGCGGACTAACCGGCAAACTCAAGTTTCTCTCATTAGTGTCCGTTCGCTGGAATATCGCTGCACAAGAAGCGAAATCGGTAATCACCACAATAGGTGACGACCGCGATTCGATCATCTCGAGAATCGGCGAACCATTAGAGAGATTGGAAGCCCAACACAAAACATGTGTATGACTACGCCGATGAACATCATCTTGAAGGAGAACGGATATTTCGTGGCAGCCGAAAGTGGCACGACGATCCGATTCATGAAAAAATAGACAGCCGTGCCATACATAAAGCCCGAAACGACAGCATGCTCCACGAGAAAGGGCAACCCGCGGCTCATCGCAAAGTAGACAGCAGCGGCCGAAAACGCGATTAGAAACTGACATAGAAGACCAAGGAACGCCGTTGCGAGTCCGCCCTCGAAGGTACGCGGTCCGAGCAACCCGCCGGCAATCCCTTGCAGTAAGCGCATCGGCTTCAATCCGAAGAAACCATAGACAGCAAAGGCGGCCGTGATGTCTAGGCCTCCGGCGGTCAGGCCGGCCCACAGGATGGCCAGCAAAGGTTTTGGCGCGTGCATTCTTCAGCGTCGATCACTTATATGTTTGAGCGCCTCGTCTCTTTCTCGCGACGATAGCAGAAAAAAGATATTGGAACTTTGGCTTGGCGATCGCGGATACACTTTCAACATCATCCTATTGACAGTGGTATAATGTGGCAATACCCACTTGGAGCCAGGAGAGCATTCCACTTCCGCCCTGGGAGCGATGCTTCTACTTGGTTACCAGCGTCAATGTCCTTCTTAAGGTTCGTGGGGAAGTCCGCGGCCACACATGCGCAAGCAAAAAATAATAGTGCGCTCGTCAAACGCATAACAGATTTAACATGTACTTTCGCTGCGGAAGATGAAATCAAAAGGTCTTTCATCGTACCTATTCAGCCCGAGCGGAGCGACAGGCTGTTTGCGCAGTCGTGATGCTATCTAGGATGAGCGCTCCGGCTGCCGCAGTGAACGTGGAATAATCCACCGCCACTTTGACACCAAGAGCAAAGCTCATTGTGAAGCGAAATGACATCAAAAGTGCAGCACTACTCCATGGCACGATGCGTTGATAGATCCCTAATAGCAGAGCCACACCAAGTGTGAGTTCAATGATGGTCTCTGACGCCGCGAGCGCAGGAATCAGCGCTTTCGGCAAAAACCAGTTAAGTACCGCAACGAATTGTACGAAGTGAGACCAATCACCCCATGCCACGTTTTTCGCTCCGTAGCCTCCAACCAGCCCAAAGCGATCGGCGATCGCCGAGAGAAAGGCAGCGGCTAGTGATATGCGCAAGAACACCTTGGCGATTTTTAAAACGTGCTCATCGAGCGCTTGCGTTTTCATAAAACATTCTCCAAACGTTGAGTGTTACTCCTTTGGCCATTGGTGTCTCTACTAGGACACCGCTTAGGTATCTCGTGTTTGTGATCTTGTGGTTGGGTCTCATTTGGCGATGATAGGATTTTCGCGACAGCAGACTTCCAATTTGTTGTCATCCAGGTCTTCGAAGAAGAAGGCGTAATAGCCCGCGCTGTAGCTACGACAAAGCTCTGGGCCCTCCAAGTTTCTTCCGCCGATTTTGCGCACGAGCCGGGCAAGCTGATCAACTTCTGCACGGCTCTCAGCCCAAAAGGCGATTCGCGTGTCGTTGGGCTGATGATGGCGATCTTGCGTGAAACCGAAGAATGCTTCCGGCTTATTTCCGCCGGCCGCATAGAAGATTCCCCATCGTCTGCTCGAACGGTCGCGAATAAACCCCAGCGCAGGCAGCAGCTCGCTGTAAAACTTGTGTGCGCGTTTCAAATCAGTTACGCGCAGGTCAATGTGATCAAGGTATCGTGTCTTTTTCATCTTCTTTCTGGTTTCGCTCTCCTCCTGCAGCTTCTCTCCGCCCTTGCTTTCAAAGCTCACAAGCGAGTTTCAATGGCCCGACTTGGCCGACCGGCTTGCCTGAAATGTGCGGAAAAACAACTCGCGGTCGGATTGCATGAATGATTCTCCTCCCAAATTACGTTGCAGTTAGAAAGCTTCGCAGACTCGATCTTGGAGACATTGACGCTACGTTTTTCTCCACGCGATCAGGATCGCGCGGCAATGCCGATGCCAGGGCGAGGGCTGCTCCGGCGTAGAGCAATGTGTCCGCGACGTAATTTAGCCCCTCATTGATCGCCGTTGATCCGTGGGCCAGGATCAAAATAGGCAGATATAGGGATAGAGTGAGGACAGTCATTAATGCGCCAATCGAGGCTGCGGCTATTCGAGATTGCTTGTTTAGGGCCAAGCCGATTCCAGCCGCCAACAGGATTGCTCCTGCGAGGTATCCCCATACACTGGGGGATGGAACCCATGACGGCGTCATCTCTTGCGAAGGAACGCCGGGCGCAAACTCCGGATGAAGAAAATGTTGTACAGCAAAAAAGATCACAGCAATCGCCAGGACGATGCGCCCAAATAAAATCATCCATTTCGATTGTCGCGGCGAGGAGGCGCGACTATGCAGTCCGGCGAGAGCCCATGCGCCCGCGGCGAAAGACAGATCTCTTAGCGCGAAGGTCCACGCGAATCGATTTTTGAGATGCGCGAGTAGACTCGGTAGATAGATCATGCAGACAAATAGGAAGAACATCAATCCGAGCAGTGTGGACGACAAGCGTACGAACTTCCTCACAGTAAGACTGGTAGCGCCTGCGAGCAGCGCGCATCCTACAAGATACGGCCAGAACCAGTGCGCCGGCATCCACGACGGGGCCATAGCCTGGATATACGCCGGGCCGCCGTGGAAATGCTCGGGCGTGAATACAGCGAGTGAAACGGCAAAGAAGACAGGGCCCAATGTGATGAGCTTGTCCCAGCCGCGAGCCGCGCTGATCTCTTTTCGAAGTATAAAAACTCCGGCGACAAGATAGATAAGCCCGGCAAAACACATCCAAAAATTTGTTGATGCAAGCATCAGAACCTCTTTCGCGAAGGTGCTGCGGGGGAGATCATACCCCGGTCGCCTGATTCGTCTCGGCAGACCTTGCGATCGAGAATCATGAGTAACGACCCTTCGCTTGTGGATGGTCACGCGAGTAGAGCGCCGCGAGCAATCCTTCTCTCGCGCTCCGATATTTCGGCGTCCAGCCGGTCGTCTCTCTCAGTTTTGCATTCGAGATGCGGAGTGAACGCGCCATCGTTTCACCGACGGCCCCGGTAAAGTTCACCAGCCACTGTGGAAGGATCTTTGGCGATCGAACATTCAACATCTGCGCAAGTGCATCGCCGAATTCACGCCGGGTGAACGGCTCGCTATCGACGACGTTATAAATTCCGGATGGCGCGTCGACTGCAGCGACGACTGCCGACGCGGCATCTTCGTGATTGACGACCGAGAAGAAACCATCAGGTCGGCCCAGTATTGGCATCCAGCCACGACGGACATATTCGAAGAGGCCCTGTGTGAAACGGTCATCAGAACCGTAGAAAAACGCGAACCGCAACGTCACTCCTGTCCTAACAGCACGCGCGAAACGCTCCGCGGACGCCTCCGCATCAAGGGCTGTGCGGTTATATCGAGCAGGCCGCGGTTGCACGTCCTCAGTGATCCAGCGGTCAGCGCAATCCGGATAGATTGGCGCAAAGGACTCTTGAATGAAAAGACCCGCGCCACTGGCAAGTGCCCCATCGACGAGCAATGCAGAGCCGTCCCTTCTGATGCGATCCATTTCCTTCCAAGCGCCCGGGAGGAATGCCCGAACGCCGGTACTTGGAACATGGGTAGCAAGATTGATGACCGCATCGTGCTCTGCCATCGCGCGGTGTACCGCGTCAGCATCGAACAGATCGAGCGTCAGTGTCGATGCGCCGATGCGCTTAAGCGCTTGGAGGTAATCGAGTGACCGGCCGACAGCAGTCACCTGGTGGCCCAAATGGAAAAGGAGTGGCACGGCGCGACGCCCAATCACGCCGGTTGCACCAATTATGAGGATGCGCATGTCTTGTCAGCTCGGCTCAATTCAGTGCCATCGTCGTCGCCGCACAGCCGCAGAGCTGCTCGTGAAGCCGAATTCGACCAACGTGCGGCGATCCAGCATAGATTAGGGCTGAGGATTACCTCCGTGCACTCCCAAGTGAGATTGCATGAATGCAATCGCGCTACGAATAATCTCCCGGGATCTGTCATCATCATTCTGATTGTCGAAGCTGTGCACACCTTGGGGATGATTCGCGAAAGTCAGCGCAATGTTTCTAGCCAGTGCCTCGTTTACAAAACGATCAATCGAATCCTTCATTGTTGGGACCTGGTCGCGGCCGGCGCGCGCAATAAAGATCGGCGGAATCTTGCTCGCATCCTTTTGGAGATAAGCGATCGGAGAGAAGGCGCTGAGCGTCTGTGCCTTTTCGGTCTTACTGTAATCTGATTGTCGCACATCCATAAAGGCGTATAAACCAACGAGACACCGCACATAAGGCATGTCACCGCGCATCGCCAACGACAACATGGCCCCCCCGCCGAATACGCGATCAGACAAATACGGTCTTTATCAATACTGTATTTGTCGGCGTTTGCGCGCACGTAGTTGATGGCGGCGATCACATCTTGCGCGGCGTTCTCTAGAGACTTCGCCGGGTACTCAAGCCGGTGCGTGAAAGTCACACCGACAAGATCGGATGCGGCGATAAGTCGGCCCCAAGTTCTATAAATGCCCCAGTCTTTCGGCGTCCACTCGGGTTTCGCGCCTCCATGAATGAAAATCACGACCGGGCGCTGCTCGGCTTTGACGAGGTCAGGCGGAACGTAGATATCCATTAATATGTTCGGATCTTCGGTCTTGGTGTACTTCAAGTTTTGGACCACTCTCACCCTGTCCATGCCCGGCACCTTATAGACGATGGGCATCATCACTTTGCGCGCCATCTCCCGCACGTCATCCGGCAGATTTTGCGCGGGAGTCGCATCAGAGCGCTGGTTTGCCGAAATGCTTCCTAACGAGCATACGCAAATGCTTAACGCAATTAATCGTACTGAACATCCCATGCGTATAATTCTTATTTAGGTTCCGGTTGCCGGCTACTCGTCCTCGGCAGCAGGAATCCAGTTGCGATCAGCCAGATAAAACCGGGGAACCTCGTAAGCGGAATGAGGAAGAGAGTCTTCGGGAAGACCAGGTTCAGCCAGCTCAGCTCGCCGCACGCTGCAAGGAAGAGACCATGACGGTCTCCTATTCTTTTATGTATCGTTTGTTAGTGAATACGCTGAGTCTGGTTAGGCCTTATCGTCTTGATGCACAACAATCTCAAAAAATCGCTGGCAACCTCAGACGTCGGTGAGACTCTCATCAAAGTCGTGGCGTATTCGTCTGCGCCGACGGGTATCGTTTACGGCGTTGAACCCGCCGAAGCCGTCGCAAAGTCTTTCACGAATTTCTCGAGCAATTCGTCAAAGCGCTCGGGCTGATCAAGGAAGACGGCGTGCGCGGCGTCCTCGATCTTTTCGAACCGTGCACGCGAAATCTGGCTCGCCTCCGCTTGCTGGCGAGTCAGCTCATCCGATTTCGCAGAGGCAATGATCAGAGTCGGACAATCAATCTTCTTCAACGCCGCTGTACGGTTCACCCCGAATAAATCCGCAACCAGCATTCCGATTCCGATGCTGGGTGGCGTTTTCAATCCTGTCGCGACCAGTCGGTCGATCGCATCGGCCGGTTGCGGCTTGCTAATGATCGCTTCCATCATGCCGCGAAGGTACTCGGCCTGGTGGGCCTGATAGACACTAAACATTTTGAACTGCGCAGCCGTTTCCTGCGGACGCGCGCTGATTCCGTCCGCGCCGTCTGAAACGGCCGCATCCACTAGGACCAGGCCGGCGAAATCATGCGTGCTATAACGTTCGATGTAAGCGGCCAGATCCTGCACTCCCTGAGACCAGCCGACCAGCACTGGATGGCGCGCCTTTAGGCGTTCGAGCAGATTATGCAAATCCTGTGCGCGCATCTCCGGCGTGTTGCCGCTCGTTGTTATCGTTGATTGACCCTGTGAACGCGGATCGAAAGCGATCACGCGGTGATTTGGAGCAAAGCGATCAATCTGTTGTCGCCAAATATCGGCGGCCGTGCTCCAGCCGGGAATAAAGACCAAAGTCGGCCCCGCACCCGCCTGCCCGGCTTCGATTACCCGCAGCGATACGCCTTCGCCGACGTCGAGCTTTCGCTCGCGTAACTCGGAGGTGCAACCTGTGTGAACGGCGATGGCATTTGCGCTAATCCACGCGATCAGGACGACAATTGGCCGAGGAAACAACTTCACCGCCAAGCTTGTGTCGTATGCAGGTCGCAGGCAACGCGAACGCGGCCCTTTGCCGTGCTGCGATTGAACAATTGATAATCTGCTCATCCGCCCACGATCGCTTCCGCCTCAATTTCCACCAGCATCTTGGGATCGATCAACGCCCGCACCTCGACCATGGTTGCCGCCGGCCGGATGGCGCCAAACACGTCGCCATGTGCGCGGCCTATCTGCTCCCAATCGCGCGCAATGTTCACCACATACATGCGCGTGCGCACCACATCTTCCATGCGCGCGCCCGTCTTCCTGAGTGCGGATTCAATGTTGTGCAGCGTCTGCCGCGCCTGCGCGTATGCATCGCCCTCGATAACCTTTCTGTCTTCACCGGTCGCGGTGGTACCCGAAACCTGCACCACATTGCCCACCCGTACCGCGCGCGAATATCCCACTAACGGCTCCCACTTCGTGCCGCTGGAAATCATTGTCCGCGCCATATCGCTTCCAGACCCAGGGTTCCGCGCAGAATACTGCTTCATTTCGAAATCACCTGCGTGTTCTTCGCCGAATTTTGTACGGTAACGAGGCAGATGATCGGTAATTTCATCCCATGGCGCGCGATCATCCACGAAAGTATGGAATTGCGGGCGAATTCCGGGGTCGTCGTCGAACGCGCCCATGCGAATGGAAACTTCAGGGCCATCGGGCCAATCGCCGCCAAAAAGACTGGAGCCGCACCTTACACAGAACGCTTTGACAGCACCTTCGCCCTTTCCGTACACGCGAATCAACTTCTGGCCTTGTCGCAAATGAAACTGTTCTTTCTTCACCCGTGCTTGCGTGCACACGGCGGTT
>WNGA01033275.1_pt1 | contig 11446 bp, 13 predicted proteins | sample 5400061 | NCBI WGS metagenome assembly WNGA01 (sample SAMN13153366, study PRJNA577476) | soil metagenome | isolation source: 100 cm soil or saprolite under grassland replicate 2 | place: USA:California | collected 2016-06-15
GAGGCGCGTGAGTGCCTCGGTCGCCCACTCCTGGTAGCGGACTCTCAGCTCGTCACGCCGGGGGAGGATGCCGTGTTCGACCGCAGGAGACGCAGTCGATGTTCAGCGTGATGCCGCTGCAGGTCCGGGCAGGAATCCGCTCCGGGGTCGAGGTGACAAGCCGATGCACCTGGGCGGGGGACAGGTTGATGCCACGCGACCGGAGCAATGGAATCAGGTCGGTGGTCTTCCACAGGTTCCGCTGCGCCATCAACTGGCGCAGGTTCCAGTGGAAGCCGATGCGTCGCTGCTCAGACATCGCTCTCCTCCTGTGGTCTCGCGATCCGCCGGGCGATCATTCGTTGGATCGTCTTCTGCTTGAAGTCCGACGACACCGACGTGTACAGGGCCGTGGTTGAGGAGTAGCTGTGTCCTACCTGCTGCTGCACGAACATTGGGTCGTAGCCGGCCTCGACCAGGTGCGTGACGTAGGAATGCCGCAGGGCGTGCAGCGTCAGGGTCTCCGGCAGCCCGGCGCGCTCCCGAGCCCGCTGGAACGAGCTGTCCTCCGACAGCCGCGCCGCCAGCCGGTAGAACGTCCGCTGGGAGGGCATCGGTGGCGCGTCAGGTCCAAGCCGCGCCGCCAGGAGCTGTTGGGTGCGGCGGCGGAGCCGGCTGACCGTGCCGGTGGACCGGTCGGTCTCCTCGGCGATCGCCTGCCGGGCGGCCTGGACGATCCGAGGGTCGACCCGACCGGTAGCCGACGCCTGCCGTGCCACGCGGTGGTCGACCAGCGCCCACAGGCCCTCCTGTTGATATCGCCGACGGAGCCGCTGCACTGTCGCAAGGCTGACCCGCTGGCCCTGGGCGGCCAGCTCGGCGACCTTGGCGAGCTCGCGCTGCCGCAGGGTCGTCACCGACGGGTCATAGGCGGGTTTGGCGACTGCGCCCGCGTCTGTCCCCGGGCGGCCGGCCGGTCAGGACCTCGACGAGGTGGCCCTCCCACGCGTGGGCCTGCTCGAGCACCGCGTCCGGCAGGCCCTCCAAGGCGCCCAGCGGCGCCAGCGGCGGCCGCGACGCGCCCACCAGCTCGAAGCTAGGATCGCTGAGCAGCTGGGGCAGCAGGATCACCACGGCAGCACCGGTGACGTCGATCAGCCGGACCGAGGTGCCCGACAGCGCGACCACCGTGTGCCGGCGGCCGTCGAGGCGGATCTCGTCGCCCGCCCGCAGCACCCCGGGCCGGGAGATCGTCGCCGTCATCCCGGACCACCCATCCACACGCCGGGCAGCAGCCGCTCGGACCAGCGATCGTGGACCAAGCGGCGCCGCGGCCAGGTCGACGACCAGCCGACCGCGCCACAGCAGGTGGAACAGCACCGGCAGCACCACGATCGGGTCACCCACCGCGACCGCCCCGTCCAGCAACGCCGTGGGCCGTGCGAAGACCCGCTCGAGTTCGGCGGCCCGCTGGGCCGCGCCCTTGGGATGCAGGCAGCGCGGATGCCGATACCCAGTGCAGCCACATCGGCTGCGAGGCAGCACCGACCACCCTCGGGTCGGCGTCCAAGGCCATCAGCTGGTCGCGTTCCAGCCAGGACTCGTAGCCAACATGCTCGCCGGTCGTGGCGAACCACCACGACCCGGGGAAGCTTCGCTGTCCCCGGAACGAGGGGAACCCGCGAACCGGTGGGACCTGCTCGAAGGCGACCATAGCCGCTTGGGCCATCCACGCACGCTGCTCGGTCCCTTCGGCGTCCAGCCAGACAAGCTCGAACTCGTCCAGCCGAGCAGCTGGAGCCGCAACGGCGGCAAGCCCAAGCATGCCCCCCTCGGATCGATCAGCAAAGATGAACCAGGCCTTAAGCCCAACAAGGGAATCATGCGCTAAACGAGTGAAGCCCTCAAGAGCCAAAGAAGCGACCACCGCATCGGACTCCGACACTCGCTGTCGATGGCGTAGAACCTCTCGGGCTACCTTGACCGTTCTATGAAGCCCCAGCGTCTGGCCACTGCAGTCCGCAGCGCCCGCAATACCACTGCTGCGGCATCTCCACGCACCCGCCGAGCTGCACCTCACCACGCTCGAACGCCTCCACAAGCGCCGGTGCCGGCGAGCCATAGACGATGGGCAGCACCCGGTCACCATCAGCACAGTCTGGGCACCGCGGAGCAGGCCGGGGTTGCAGCCGATGGTATCCATCGAGCCCGTGCCGCTTCGACACGCCGGGCCGCCGCTGGAGGTTCGCGAACGGCAAGGGGTGCTCCGGGTCGTGCAGCGCAGCCCGCGTGGCCGGCGACACGCCAGCGCAGAACGCCTCGATGAACTGCTGCTCGGCTTGCTCTGGATGGTCGGCGGGCGCGACATGCACCCACAACGTATCGAGGGTCGCCAGCGTCTTGATGAACCAGCCGCCCTTGTGTGGGCCATGGGCAGCACCCAACGGTGTGTGGTAGTAGGCGCTGACGCGGTCGGCGACCGAACCGCCAGCCTTGCCGATATAGATGACCGGTTCGTCGGGCAGCCAGAACGCGGCGAGCCGGGCACCGAGCCGGCCTCGGCTGGCGAGCACCCCGTCGACGGTGACGGGGCATCGAGCGAGCAACTGCTCAAGCGCAGCTGGCGACAGCGGGACGGCAAGGCTCGGAGGCAGCGCGGTGGGGTCTTCGGCGCGCGCGATCAGGTAGACCCCGGGCCCGCCAAGCGGCGGGCGCTTACGCCAGCGAACAACGCCAACCCACCGCAGGCCGGTATGGCGCAGCAGGGCGTCGACGGTTGACGGCATGCCGCAGAAGCTAACAAACCCGAGCTGGTCATGCGGAACTCGGCGAGCTGCGAGCACGACAGGGCGGCGTGACTGCAGCAGCGCTACCGCCGGGAAGTAGTGCAAGCTACCTCAACTTGTGATTTAACCTATCTGGAATTTTTGGACTTTGCTGGGTTGTCTGCTTTGTCGGTTTGCTTGGCGACTGGGTAGCGTCTGGCAGGGCCACTGCAGTGTCCCTTTGGCCGGCCAGGACCAGGCCGGGCTGGTTTCGGCCCACGAGCGGGCAGGCCGACCAGATGGCGGATGTGCCGAAACCCACGGCGGACCCGATGCGGGCTCAGCGGCCGGCCCGGATCCGGCGGCCGCTCCCACCGACGGCGAAGGTCACGGGCCAGCGGGACGGCCAGGCGAAGCTGGGTGTAGGCGGCAACGACCAGCCAGCTCCAGCGGTCGGCCTGCTCGGGGGTGCGGACCCTGGCCGCGGTCCACCCCAAGGTGCCCTTGGCGAACCGGAAGGCGTGCTCGGCGTCGAAGCGGCGCAGGTAGGCCCGCCACACCACGTCCAGGTCCGGCAGCAGGCCCGGCGGGCCGCTCCACCACAACCACAGCGTCTTGTGCGGCGCGCGACCGTCGGGAAGCCGCTGGACGCTGACCCGGATCACCGTACCCGCCACGACCTGGGGCCGCTGCCGGCCGGTGAAGTGCCCGCGGGTCTGCAGCCGCTGGTGCAACCCCGACCAGGCACGCACCTCCACCCGGCCGTAGCGGCCGGAGTCTTCGACCACGTGGACCTGGTCAGGGGCGGGCCAGGTGGCAGGGTCGGCCAGCTTGAACCGGGCGCCGTGCCGGGCGGGCCGGCCGACCTGTCCGGGCCGGCGCGGTGGCGGCTCAGCGTAGAACACCCGCCGGCCCTCGTCTCCCAGCCGCACCAGCACCTGCACCCCGACCCCGGCCAGCGCGTCCGCTAACGCCGGCGCGGGATAGCCACAGTCCAAGATCGCCATCGGCACCGGTTGGGCCTGCCGCAGCGGCCCTCCGCGGCAAGGCGCCCCACCAGGGCACCGACCTGGGCGGCGGTGACCACGACCAGGTCATCGTCGGGGGCCAGGCGACAGACGTCGACCGGGGCGGTCCACGAGGAGGTGCCCCACCACACCCCCACCACCCAGGAGTAGTTCCAGCCCGGGATGGTCTTGCGGGTCCCGTCACAGCGACACGCCGCATAGCAGTGCCCACGCTCGGGCGAGCATTCGGCATCCGGCCGCGGATAGGGGGTCACGTCCACCGCAAACAGCAGCGGCGCCTGCTGCGGCAGCGCCGCGATCAGGGCGTCTTGCAGCGGCTCGGCCGCGATCCGGCCGCCGGCCAGCGCGTCATACAACCCACCGTGCCCACGCCGGAACTCCGGGCACAGCGACAGCGCTACCAGTGAGCTGACCGGCCCGTCGGCGCACAGCACCGCCTCGGCCAGCTCAAACAACGCATCCGCCCGCCGCTCAAGGCTCTGGTAGAAGCTGCGGCGAAACTGCGACAACCGCTCGATGGCTTCGGCGCGGGCTTGGTCTTCTAGACTGTTCATCACGGCCTTTGCTGGGATCAGGTTGCTCTTGGTCGAACGACATGATCCCGCAAAGGCCCTCTTCGCGCCCAAACCACAACCGACAGGTTAAATCACAAGCTAAGTGAGTGTTTGACAACCCCGATGGGATCACGGTGACCATGGCACAGGCGCTCTTGGGGGGCCGTGGGGGGGAGCGAGCTCCTCCCACATGGACAAGACAACCGCGCCGAGACCACCCTCACCCGAAGGTTCTCAAACACACAGTAAGACCGGCCAGCGAGGTTCTGGTGACGTTCGAGGAATACACCCGCCACATCGACTGGTCGCTCACCGTCGGCCGGCGGCGGACACGCCAGACAGTGCGCCAGGCAGCATCAACCATGCGGGAGCTCGAAGGCGCCCAAGCGCTGCTCGAAGCCGGAGAGGCCGTCGATGACCCGCTGCGGATGGCCCGCTCCCTGCTGGTAGGCAAGGCGGTGGCCGGCATCGTCAACGCGGTCGACCGTGCAAGGGTCTGGGACGTGCCCGGCGACGATGTGGACCTGCAACAGGCCTTCAGTCATCCGGGCGGCGTCGCGCCGTGGTGGGGATCGGCATTTCCGCTGCTAGACGCACTGGGTGAGGTGCGTGGTTCTGGTCCGGGTCGCGCCCACGACTCGGACGTGTGACGTCGATGTGGTGGATCAATCACGCCTGCTGCCGGCCCGCCGAGGCGGGGTCATAGCCTGACCTGGATGTTGAGGCGCACGGCGGTTCGCAGGTCTGGGACGTGCCCTGCCGAGCATCCAGGCCTGCGTACCATCATGCCGCCATCATCCCAGCCCAGCGTGGTCGCCGAGCCTGGTGCAGCAGGGCGTCACGCGTGCACAGGTGTATGTGCCCTCCCCACCTGCAGGAAGCGTCGGGGCGTTGGCGTCGCGGGAATCAGTGAGCTACGCGATGGCGTTGTGACGGGCATGTGCCCCCCAGCCGGCTTCGCACCCTCGGGCACGAAGCCTTGCGGGCGAGGGCATTCGGTAGTTCGACAGAGCTCACCACCAACAGCGCATGAGGGCGCGAATGTCGGGCGCATCGGAGGAGTCGGCGACGAGATCGTCGCTATCGCCCAGAGCCCGCAGATCCCGCGTCGCGAGGAATCCTCACGGAGACCACAACTGCCCTGGCTCGCAGGAGACTCGCGCCGACTAACGAAAGCAGCCAGGGGCATATGCTCGTGCAATGACGCGGGGGAGTCTTGAGTTGGCGGATTCCGAGCTGATCGGGCGCGACGTCGAGTCAGCGCGCATCGACGCGCTCATCGATGGTCTGCCCGAGGGTGGGGCCGCCCTGGTGGTGTCCGGCGCGGCCGGGGTCGGGAAATCGGCGCTGTTGCGCTACGCGCGGGCTCGAGCGGACGCTCTCGGTCTTCGGACCCTGGCCACCGTGGGCGTCGAGTCCGAAGCTGAGCTTGCCTTCGCCGGTTTGCATCAGCTTCTGTATCCGGCCTTGGGGCTGATGGAGCTGCTGCCGGCGCCCCAGCGGCGCGCTCTCGAGGTGGCGTTCGGCATCGCGAGCGGGCCCGAGCCGGACGCGTTCCTGGTCGCCCTCGCGGCCTACCAGCTGGTGTGCGATGCAGCCGAGGAGTGTCCGCTGGTGATCCTCGCCGACGACGCCCATTGGCTCGATCGGTCTACCTGGGGAGTGTTGACGTTCATGGCGAGGCGCCTGGAGAACGAGCCGGTCGCGCTCCTGGTGTCTTTGCGAACTGGCTTTGCGACGCCACTGGGCGTCACGGGCCTGCCCGCACTCGAGCTCGATCGGTTGTCGCCGTCTGCGGCGGCCGCGCTGCTGGATCGAAGGGCGCCAGATCTCCATCCGGTCTTCCGCGCCCGCGTTCTGGCTGAAGCGGCCGGGAACCCGTTGGCGCTTGTCGAGCTGGTTCGTGCACGGCCCGAGCCTGGCACGTTCGATGGGCTCGGCGAGACGCCCTTGCCGATCACGGCGCGCTTGGAGCGGGCGTTTGCCGCTCGGCTTGGCGGCCTTCCGGAGGACACCCGGGTGGTTCTGCTGGCCGCGGCGCTTGATAGTCGAGCGTCCCTGGAGGAACTCGTCCGCTCCGCGTCGATGGCGTCCGGGCGGCGGCTTGGAGTCTGGGATCTGGACCCGGCTGTCGAGGCGGAGCTGGTCTCGATCGTTGACGGGCAGGTGCGCTTTCGCCACCCGCTCGTCCGCGCGGCGGTCCGTCAGGCGGCGCGGCCTGCGTCGCTTCTGGAGACGTACGCGGCGCTGGCCGAGGTCGTGGCCGATCCGGAGCGTCGGATCTGGCATCGGGCGATGGCGACCGTGGGGTATGACGAGGAGGTCGCGGCTGCGCTGGAGCGCCATGCGGCCGCGGCCAGGCGCCGCGGAGCGGTGATGGTCGCCGCCGCCGCGCTGGAGCGTGCGGCTGCGCTCACCGCGGATCCCCAGCGGAGGGGCGAGCGCTTGGTGCGGGCCGCGGATGCTGCCTACGAGCTCGGGGCGATCGACGTGGTCCGGCGGCTGCTCCAGCAAGCCGAGCCCCTCGATGTCGGCGAACTCGAGGCGGCCAGACTGACGTGGCTGCAGCAGATGATCAGCGGGGATGTGTGGTTTGAGCGCGGTGCCGCGAAGACGTTCGTCGCCATCGCTGGTCGGGCCCGCGACGCGGGCGATGCGGACATGGCACTGGGCTCGCTCGTGCCGATCGCGCATCGCTGCTGGTGGACGCGGTCTGCACCAAGGACCCGGAAGTATGTGGTCGATGCAGCGCAGGCCATGGGATTCCCTGACGATGACCCGCGCTTGCTGGCCATCATGGCGCTCGCGGATCCAGAGACGACTGGACGATCGGTCCTGCTGCGTGTCTCGCAGATCAGGATGCACAACGTGTCCGATCCGCTCGCCGGCATCCATGTCGGGATCGCGGCCGAGAAGGCGGGAGATTTCGCCCTCGGAGCGCGGTTCCTGGGCCGCGCGGTCGACCGTCTGCGTGAGCAGGGAAGGCTCGGCCTGCTCACGCAAGCGCTCGTGCACCACGCCTGGGCGGCTACGTATGCGGGCGACTGGTCCGCCGCCGCCGCGGGGTCAGAGGGAGCGCGGCTGGCGCGGGACACCGACCAGCCGCAGTATGGGCTCACGGGTGAGCTGATCGCCGGGCTCGTGGCCGGACTGCGCGGCAACGACCCCGACGACCTCGAGGGACGAATCGCCGGTCCTGAGCGCACTCTGAGGGCAATGAACGGCGGCCCGCTGCTGGCGCCCGCGCATCTCGCTCGCGGCGCCGCAGCCCTTGGCGAGGGCCGCTACGAGGACGCATTCCGCCACCTGTGGCCGGTGTTCGACGAAGCCGATCCGGCGTTTCACCGCTTCATGCGCTGGCCGGCGGTCCTCGACCTCGTCGAGGCGGCGGCGCACAGCGGCCACCTCGAACCAGCAGCGGGTGTGATGGCCGAACTCGAGGCGATCGCCGCACGGAGCGGCCCGCCACTGCTGCTCATCCTGCTGGCCTGCGCTCGACCGCTGCTGGCCGACGACGAGGATGCTCAAGCCCTGTTCGAGGTCGCGCTCGGTCAGGATCGTTCGGCGTATCTGTATCCGCGCGCGAGAACGTTGTTCTCGTTCGGCAGTTGGTTGCGACGGCAGCGGCGTGGGATCGAGTCGCGAGCGCCGTTGCGCGACGCGATCGAGCTCTTCGACGTCCTGGGTGTGACCCGGTGGAGCGATCGTGCACGGCAGGAACTGCGCGCCACGGGCGAGACATTCGGCCCGCGCCGGCCCGATGCCCGCGATCAGCTCACAGCCCAGGAGCTTCAGATCGCCCAGCTCGCTGCCCGGGGTCTGTCCAATCGCGAGATCGGCGAGCGACTGTTCCTGTCGCATCGCACCATCGGCTCGCACCTCTATCGGATCTTTCCCAAGCTCGGGATCACTTCCCGGGCGCAGCTACGCGACGCGTTGCCCGCTGCCGCTGACAGCTGATCAATCAGTCGCGTGACGCAAGACGACGCCGGACGTCGGGGTCACGATCGCGGCTGAGCGCACATCCACAAAGGAGGAGGGCCCCAACATGAGCGAGTTGCCGAACGTCGTGCTCGTGCACGGCGCGTGGGCAGACGGGTCGAGCTGGAGCGCCGTCGTGGAGCGCCTCCAGGCGGACGGTTACTCCGTCACCGCCCCGCAGTTCCCCGAAACATCCCTCGCCGACGACGTCGCCCGGCTGCGCCAGGTCCTGAACCGTCAGAGCGGCCCGACGATCGTCGTGGGCCACTCCTACGGCGGACAGATCATGACCTCGCTCGGCGCCGACGCGCCGAACGTCGTCGCGCTCGTCTACATCGCCGCCTTCGGCTTGGCCGAGGGCGAATCACTCGGGGCTCTGCTGGGAGACGGCCCGCCGACCCCGGCGCTGGCGCATCTGATCGTCGACGAGCAGGGGTTTGCGTGGCTGCCCGAGGAGGACTTCGTCGCGCACTTTGCCTCCGACGTCGATCCGGTCAAGGCCCGGGTGATGTACGCCGTCCAGCAAGGCCTGTCGATGAGCACGTTCGAGGACGTCATGGGCGTCCCCGCCTGGAAGTCACACCCCACCTGGTATCTCGTGGCGACAGAAGACCAGGCGATTCCACCGGACGCTGAGCGGATGTTCGCTGCGAGGATGGGCGCGACGACCGTCGAGATCCCGTCAAGTCACGTCGCAATGGTCTCGCACCCCGCCGAGGTCGCGGATCTGATCGAGAAGGCCGCGGAGGCGGTCGGAGTCGCTGCGGTCCGCTGACGCGACCACAAGGAGGACACGATGACTACTACTACTACTACTACTACTACTACTACAACAACAACAACGCCCGTGGGATACGTTTGGCCGGGCTCCTTCCGGACGCGCGGCTCACGATCTACCCGGACTCGGCGCACAGCTTTCTCTTCCAGCACCACAGCCAGTTCGCAGCCGACGTGCACGCTTTTCTCGAGGAGGGCGACTGATGCCGATGATCGACGTCTACGCGGCGGCGGGAACATTCCCCGACCGCCACCAGCTCGCGCGAGACCTCGCCGCGGCGGTGATGCGCTGGGAGCAGGTTCCCGACCTGGCGCTGTTTCGCAACAACACGGCCGCGTTCGTGCACGATCTGTCGGCTGAGTCGATCGCCAACGTGGTCGGCGAGAGCACCTACGTACGCGTCCAGGTCCTCACGCCGGGCGGCGTCCTTGACCGGGAGAAACAACTCGGCGTCGTCAAGGAACTCACTGAAATCGTCGCCGCTGCTGCCGGCGACCCCGGGCTGGCCGAGCGCACCTGGGTCCTGCTGACCGAATCGCCGGAGGGCGGCTGGGGCGTGGCCGGGCACGCGAATACCGGTGCAGACCTGGCGCAGGCGGCACGGGCCGAGATCGCGGCTGCCGCCCAGCAGCAAGAGGCCGGCGGCTAACGCCGCCGGTGCTGGGCGCTGGAGGACCGGATGGGCGACGACGTGATCGTCGGTTACGACGGCAAGCCGCGGTGTGCCTGGGCCGGAGCTGGTGATACCGCGTTGGGCCGCTACCACGATGAGGTCTGGGGTACGCGCACCTACGACGAGTCGGCGTTGTTCGAGGCGCTCACCCTGGGTGTGTTCGAGGCCGGACTCAGCTGGTCGATCGTGTTCGGCAAGCGGGATGCGTTCCGCAGGGCCTTCCACGGCTTCGACATCGCGTACGTCGCGGCGATGACGGAGCGAGACGTCGCCCGGCTGCTGCGGGACTCCTCGATCATTCGTAACCGTGCCAAGATCCTGGCCACCGTCGAGAACGCGTGCGCGATGAGGTCCGCGTCGCCGAGCCTCGCGGCACTCGCGAGGTCCTACGAGCGCAGCCGGAAGCGTGCGCCGCGGTCCCTCGCAGACCTCCCCACCTCGACACCACAGGCGGAGGCGTTCGCCAAGCAGTTGAAGTCACAGGGATACCGCTTCGTGGGCCCCACGAGCGTGTACGCGTTCATGCAAAACGTTGGCGTGGTCAACGACCACATCCACGGCTGCTTCCGAGCCACCGACTACATCCAATCTCCAACAAGGTCCGACGCCGTTGAAGACCGCACTCGGGCGAAAAAGTAGCAAGGCCCCATGATCCGCAGAAGGCCTGCTAACAAACTCCCACGTTGACCAGTCGGCGACAGCAGATGATGGCGCACGCTGAGCAGCTCCACGCCCTGCTCACCGATGCCAGGTTCGAAGTGGTCGCTTGGAACGACCTCACGGAGCCGTCTACGCAGGTGATGCACGCGTTCCTGAACGCCCCACCGCAACCCCTCGGCCTGCACGTCTTCGTCCCCGACTTCAGGACCAAAGCAACCAACCTCGTTCACAACCTTGATCACAACCGAATCCGGCTCATCCAAGCCGTGCTGCACGCCCCCGTGGTGCTGCGGATCTTCACCATGTTCCTGGACGGCCACGGCTACCTGGCCATCGCCGAGCGGCTCACCGCCGAGCACCTGCCGCCACCCTCCGGCCACGACCGGGCCCGCAACCCCCACCGGCTGGGCGTGGCCTGGGGCAAGTCCGCGGTCCGCGCCATCCTGCAAAACCCCCGCTACACCGGCTACCAGGTGTGGAACAAGCAGCGCCGCGACGAGGTCCTGTTGGACGTCGACGACGTCGCCGCCGGGCATGTCAGCAAGATGCGCTGGAACCCACCCGACCAGTGGGTCTACTCGGCCGAGCCGACCCACCCGCCGCTGGTCAGCCGCGAGACCTTCGACCAGGTCCAGGCCCGTATCGCCGCGCGCTCCCGCACCAGCCCCGCCCCGCGCAGACCTCGCCACGGCCGTATGTGCTGCGGGGGCGGCTTTCGTGTGGGCTGTGCCGGCGGCGCCTGCAGGGCCAGTGGGTCCGCGGGGAGGCCTACTATCGCTGCCGCTACCCAGCGAGTACCGTAGGGCTCAGAAACTCGGCCGCGTGCGCTGAGCAGCCAGGACCCGGGTCAAGGGCACGTCGGTCGATGACCCTCTCCCTCCTCAACCTCATAAACGCGCCGGCTCCTGCGTCGTGCTCGGGCACTCCAACGCGGGGCACGCCAACAACGATGAGAACGCGGTCCTACCGCACCAGCTACCGCCTCGTCGCCGCAGCGGGCCGGACGGTTGCCCGCTGGCGTGGCAGCC
>WNGA01013165.1_pt1 | contig 11444 bp, 15 predicted proteins | sample 5400061 | NCBI WGS metagenome assembly WNGA01 (sample SAMN13153366, study PRJNA577476) | soil metagenome | isolation source: 100 cm soil or saprolite under grassland replicate 2 | place: USA:California | collected 2016-06-15
CGAATTGACTGGAAGCGCAGGATGCCCTTGCCGATGACGTGGACACGGCGGTCGCCGGAGGCCCACCACTGGTGGTAGGCGGGGGCGTCGGTGCCGTAGCCGAGCGCGGTCAGGTAGTTGGCCAGCGCGTCGAACCATACGTAGATGACCTGGTCGGGGTCGCCGGGGACGCCGATCCCCCAGCCGCGGGAGCGCGTCACCGAGCGGGACACACTGAAGTCCTCCAGGCCGCCCGCGATGAAGCCGAGCACCTCGTTGCGTCGCGAGGCCGGCTCGATCCGCAGCGTCCCCGACTCGATCAGCTCCGCCAGCCGCTCCCGGTAGCGCGACAGTCGGAAGAACCAGTTCTCCTCGGTGACGAGCTGCGGCTCGGTGCCGTGCTCGGGACAGCGACCGTCCTGCAGCTCCGCCGGCGCGTAGAACTGCTCGCAGCCGACGCAGTACAGGCCCTGGTAGAGCTTGCGGTACAGGTCGCCGCTGGCCTGGCAGGCGCGCCACAGCCGTTCCACGCCGGCCCGGTGGCGCGGGTCGCTGGAGGTGCGGATGAAATCGTCGAAGGACAGGCCGAGCGGGTCGCGCAGCGCCGCGTAGGCCGCGGCGTTGCGGTCCACCAGGTCGCGGAGGGGCACGCCCTCCGCCTCGGCCGCCTGGACGTTCTTCAAGGAGTTGTCGTCGGTGCCGGTCAGGAACCGCACCGGCGCTCCGCGCCGGCGCCAGTGCCGCGCGAGCGCGTCCGCCTGCACGATCTCCAGCGCGAAGCCGAGGTGTGGCCGGCCATTGACGTAGGGAATCGCGGTGGTGACGTAGAACCGCTGCTTGGTCATCGGAACCTCCTCGTCCACGGGCTCCGAGCGGCCAAACGAATCGAGGCCCCGCTCGGGGCCTCGGATGTCGTCCGTCCAGTCCAGATAGCCCCGACTAGCGGGGCATCATCGCCTGCGACCAGAACGTGACCATGCACCAACTCTAGCACCCCCACGTTCCCACCGCCCGGCGGATCAAGGGTGGGTGGAGCCCTCGTGGCGCTGGTGGCCGGCGGGCTCGACCTGGATGGTGGAATGGTCGATGTCGAAATGCCCGCGCAGGCAGTCGCACAGGCGGTCGAGGACCTGGCCGCTGGAGGAGGGGTCGGCCACCACGATGTGGGCGGACAGCACCGGCATCCCGCTGGTGATGGTCCACGCGTGCAGGTCGTGGACGTCGACCACGCCGCGCTCGTCGAGCATGTGGCGCCGGATCTCGGCGAGGTCCACCCCCTTGGGGGTCGCCTCCAGCAGCACGTCGAGCGCCTCGCGCAGCAGCTTCCAGGTCCGCGGCAGGATCAGCACGCCGACCACGCCGGAGGCGATCGCGTCGGCGCGCTGGAACCCGGCGAACCAGATGACCGCGCCGGCGACCAGCACGGCCGCCGATCCGAGCAGGTCGTTCAGCACCTCCAGGAACGCGCCGCGCAGGTTCAGGCTCTCGGCCTGGCCGTGGCGCAGCAGCGCCAGCGACGCCGTGTTGCCCGCCAGCCCGACCAGGCCGAACACCAGCATGGTGCCGCTGGCGACCACCGGCGGCTCCAGCAGCCGCAGCACGGATTCGACCAGGATGTAGACGCCGACGCCGCACAGCACCAGCGCGTTGGCGACCGCCGCGAGGATCTCCAGCCGGTGGAAGCCGAAGGTCCGGCTGGGACTGGACGGGCGCGTCGCGAACCACATCGCCAGCAGCGACAGGCCGATCCCGCCGGCGTCGGTGGCCATGTGGCCGGCGTCGGCGAGCAGCGCCAGGCTGCCCGACAGCACCGCACCCACGACCTCGACCACCAGGATCGTGCAGGTGATCGCGAGCACCAGACCGAGCCGCTTGCGGTGGTCGACCGAGCGGCGCGCGTGCTGCTGGCTCATCAGCCGGCGACCTCCCCGACCGGGTCCTGGGGTGTGGCATCGGTGGCGGCCGAGCCCCGTTCGAGCGCGTGGCGGGTGCCGTCGGCGAGGATGTGCCGGATGTGGCCGTCCGCGAGACGGTAGTAGGCGACCCGCCCGGCACGGCGGCGGGTGACCACGCGGTGGTCGCGCAGCAGCCGGAGCTGGTGGCTCATGGCGGACTCGCTCACCCCGAGCAGCAGCGCCAGGTCGCAGACGCACAGCTCCTCGGCGAGGCTGAGCGCATGCACGACCCTGGCCCTGGTGGGGTCGGCGAGCATCGCGAAGGTGGTCGCGACCTGATCTGCCGTCGCCTGGTCCAGCACGCTGCCGAGCAGCGGCCGCACGTGCTCCGGGTGGAGGCTGGCGGCGCAGCGGTCGAGCAGGTCCACGACGTCTGAACGATTGCTCATACGTTCAAGGCTACACCGGCCCGCCGGGGCCGGGCTGGGGCCGACGCGCCCGAGCGGCCCGCGCGGCTCAGGCGGCTCAGGCGGCCCGGGCCGAAGGCGCCTCAGGCGATGGGGACCATCACCTCGCGCTCGCGTTCCAGGAGCAGCGGGATCACCTTGCCCTCGATCAGGTCGCGGAAATGGGGGGTGCGGCGATGGGCGTCGAGCGCTCCCTCGTCGACGTACTCCTCGTACAACAGGAACACCTCCCCGTCGCGCGGCGACCTGGTCACCCGGAACAGCAGGCAGTCGGGCTCGTCACGGCTCACGGTGGCCATCATCTCCCGCAGCAGAGCCTCGACGGTGTCTCCCTGGCCAGGTTGGGTTCGATACCGCGCGATCAGCGCCAGCACGGCTTCCTCCTCCGTTCCGCGACGGGTCCGCCCCTGGGGCGTGACGGGGTTGCCGAGCAACAGGGTAGGCGCCCGACGCCAGCACCCAGCTCCAAACGAGGAGGTTGACCGGATAGATCAGGTAGCCGAGCCGCCCGGCTGGCGCCAGCGCGACGGCGACCGCCAACAGCACGCCGGCGTACCGCGCCGCCATCGCCGCGTCGGCGGGTGGGCGCCTGACCGCCAGCAGCACGCCGGCGGCGACCAGAGCGGTCGCCAGCAGCAGGGCGATCGCGACCTTGGCCTGCGGGAAGGGCCTGGCGAGCAACTGGCCGAGCGTCGGCCCCCGGGCGGGGGTGGGTTCGCCGGTCAGGCCCAGCGGGAACAGGACCGCGCTGCGGATCAGCCCGCCCGCGTCCCAGACGGCGAACGGGGCGACCACCGGGACCACCACCGCCCCCACCGCGGCCAGGTACCGCCAGCCGGCCCGCCGCCCATCACGGTCGACGGCGGCCAGCGCGAGGAACGGGAGCGCCAGCCACGCGGTCTGCTTGACCACGGCGGCCAGCCCGGCCACCAGCCCGGCGGCGACCGGGAGCCGGCGCTGCTCCAGCACCACCGCCAGCAGCAGCAGCGCGAGCACGGCGACGTCGTCGCCGCCGCCGACCAGGTAGCGCGCACCGGTCGGCAGGATCAGCAGCACCAGCAGCACCAGCAGGCGGCGCTCGCCGGAGATGCCGCTGCGCCGCAGCGCCAGCAGCGCCGCCACCAGCGAGACCACCGTGAACCCGACCCTGGCGTCGGTCAGCGGGCCGGGACCCAGCAGGGCGCGCGGCAGCCCGAAGGCGAAGATCCCGGGAAGGTAGGGGATGTGCTGCCAGACCCCGACCGGATAGGTGCGCAGCAACCCGTAGCCGTACGAGACGCTGTAGGGGTCGCGACCATGCAGCAGCGCGCGGGCGCCCTGCTCGGTGAGGAAGATCTCCGATTGCACGTGCAGCCGGTCGCCGTCGCGCGCGCGCCAGGCGATCTCCAGGACGAGCGGGACGACCAGGACGGCGAGCAGGACCGCGACCGCCAGGGTGGCCCGCGCCGCCAGCGGCCGCTGGGCGAGCCGGGTGCGCCAGCGCAGGACCAGCAGCGCGGCGACGACTGCCGCGACGGTGTAGGGGCCAAGCGCCAGGCGCGCCCACTCGCGCTGCAACGGGATGTGGTCGAGCCGGGCGGACATGGCGGCCAGTCCCGCGGCCGCCCCGTACAGGAGGGCGTCCCACCGCGCGAAGCGGCCGCGCCCGCCATCGCCCACGCCGCCCCCTCGATCCCGACGTTCAGTGCGCCTTCCCTAGCGTTGATCGTCCTGGTGCCCTGGTCGCTGTAGGTGGCCGGGCGTCCGAAACCTTCAAGACACCGGCCGCGAGCCAGGGCAGACTGGCGCGGGGGACGGCCCACGGTGGAAGGAGCGGCAGTGCGGCAGCGGCTGGATTTCGTGACGATCGGGGTGCGGGACCTCGGCGCCTCGCGCTGGTTCTACGTGGATGGTCTGGGCTGGGAGCCGACCTTGGACCTGCCCGAGGTCGTCTTCCTCCAGGTCGGGCACGGGCTGATCCTGGGATTGTGGCCGGCCGTCGACATGGAGGCGGACGTGCGCGGCGCCGCCGGCAGCCCCGCGCAGCCCGCCGACGATCCCACGGGGCCCGGAGCGGGCGTGCCGTTCACGCTGGCGCACAACGTCGACAGCGACCAGGCCGTGGTGGAGGCGCTGGAGGCGGCCGCCGCGGCCGGTGCGACGATCCTCAAGCCGGCGCAGCGTGCGGGCTTCGGCGGCTTCCACGGCTACTTCGCGGACCCCGACGGCGTTCGCTGGGAGGTCGCGCACAACCCGGGTTGGAGCGTGGCTGATGACGGCCGTGTCACTCTTGTCCCTATCGAGGACTGAGACCGAAATTCCTCCAGGGAGGCTTCCTAGACGTCGGTGGCGATGATCTTGTCGACCACCTCGTCGAGGTCGCCGCTCGAAGTGCGGGGTCCATCGCGGCCAGGTCCAGCAGCGTCTCGTTGACGTCGAACACCTGCACACGGCGCATCGGCGGCCTCCCGGGCTGGCTGAGCGGTGTCTGGTCGAGGTGCGCCGGCCGGGCGTCGACCAGCGGTCCGTCGACGCCGACGATGGTAGCGACCCACCCGGCGGCAGCGTCAGAAGGCGCCGGCGCGGCGCAGCACCACCAGCTTCTGGTGCTGGCTGCCGGCGTGGACCAGCACCTCGACTCGATTGCCGAGCGTCCATGGCTGGATACTGTCGCCGGGTTGCCGCGCTCTCCCGCTCCCAGGCACCAGCGCTCCTCGAACACCGCATCGACCGCATTCACACGCAGAGTCTGCCATACCGGGCACCGAGAGGATCCAGATGCCATCAAGCTATGACGTCATCGTCGTCGGCGCGCGATGCGCCGGCTCGCCCACGGCGATGCTCCTGGCCCGCGCGGGACACCGGGTCCTCCTGGTCGACCGTGCGAGCTTTCCGAGCGACACCATGTCGACGCACCTGATCCATCCACCGGGTGTCGCCGCGCTCGACCGCTGGGGCCTGCTCGACCGCCTGGCGTCCAGCGGCTGCCCGCCGATCGCCACCTATCAGATCGATTTCGGCCCGTTCACGGTCACCGCGGCGCCCAAGCCCGCCGGAGCGATCTCGCGCGGCTACGCTCCCCGGCGCACCGTGCTCGACAAGTTGCTGGTGGACGCGGCGGTCGAGTCCGGTGCCGAGCTGCGCGAGAGGTTCACGGTCTCGGAGGTGCTCATCGAGGACGGCACCGTGACCGGCATCCGCGGTCATGCAAAGGACGGCGCGCCAGTCACCGAGCGGGCCAGGCTGGTGGTCGGGGCGGACGGGCTGCACTCGTCCGTGGCCAGGGCCGTGCAGGCGGCGACCTATCACGAGCAGCCGACCCTGGAGGCCAGCTACTACGCGTACTGGCGGGACCTGCCGGCCGACGGCTTCGAGGGCTACATCCGGTCCGAGCGGTCCTGGGCGGCCTTCCCCACCCACGACGACCTCACTGTGGTGATCGCCGGCTGGCCGCGCCGGGAATTCGACGCCAACCGCGGCGACGTCGAGGGGAATTACCTGAGGATGTTCGAGATGGCCCCCTCCTTCGCCGAGCGGATCCGCGGGGCGACGCGGGAGAGCCGCTTCGTCGGCACCGGCGATCTCCCGAATTTCTTCCGCACACCGTACGGTCCCGGATGGGCGCTGGTCGGCGACGCCGGGTACCACAAGGACCCCCTGACCGCGCAGGGGATCAGCGACGCCTTCCGCGACGCCGAGCTGCTCGCGGTCGGACTCGACCGCTGGCTGGCGGGCGGCAGTCCCTTCGAGGACGAGATGGCGGACTACCAGCGCGCTCGCGACGTCACCGCGCTGCCGATGTTCGAGCTGACCTGCCAGCTCGCCTCGATGGAGCCGCCGCCCCCGGCGATGCTCGAGCTGCTGGCCGCCCTGCCGGGCAACCAGGAGGCGATGACCGCCTTCGTCAGCGTGATCGCCGGGACCGTGCCGGCGCCCGAATTCTTCGCGCCCGCCAACGTCCAGCGGATCATGGCCGCGGCCGGATCGGCGACCACGGAAGGCTAGCGCCCATGGCGGAGGTCGGGGGCGGCAGGTTGGCGCCGGGTAGCCCGGTCACGGTCAGCCTCGTCAAGCCGCGCGGCGACAACGTGGAGTACCCCGCTGTGGCGCTCGTCGACGACGGCAACCACGTGGTCGTGCGCGGGCCCTGGTCGTTCGACTGGGCTCGGGACCTCGGCTACGTGCGCTTCGAGCCCGGCGACGTCTTCACCGAGCACTACTGGCGCGACCGCTGGTACTCAATCAAGGAGGTGCGGGCCGGAGGCGGCGAGCTGAAGGGCTGGTACTGCGACGTCGCCCGGCCCGCCAGCGTCCGCGACGGCCTGGTGATCTCCGAGGACCTGGACCTCGACCTGTGGGCGTCCGCCGACGGCCGCACCATCCTGCGCCTCGACGAGGACGACTTCGCCGGCAGCGGCCTCGGCGACCGCGATCCCGCCGCCGCAGCCCAGGCCCGCCAGGCCCTCGACGAGCTCGAGCGCCTCGCCCGTGACCGCTTCAGCGCGATCTCGCGCTGACCGGCTCCAGGGTTGGCCGCCCGCGGCCGCCAGGCTGGGTGAGGACGACCAGGGCGAGCACGCCGGCCAGCAGGTACAGGGCTGCCTGGCCATTGAGGACCGGCAGCAGGCTGATCGGGTCAGCGGTGGGCCCGGGTCCCTGCGCCTCGGCGCGGGACGGGACGCGGCCCTGGGCCAGGAGCAGCGCCGCGACCGGGAACGAGGCGCCGTCGCATCCTTTCAGATCCACCGGAAGGAGGTCGCGCGGGATGGTCCGCGCTAATGCGGCTGGTGCGGTCCAGTGACACGTGGTCGTCCGGGTGGACGAGCGTGCCGACGCCGATCCCTCGACGGTCTCGGGCTCCCCTGCCGCGGTGATCGAGCGGCTGCGCGGCTTCCTCGGGCTGGGCTTCACCGCCCTGAACTTCATGCCTGACGGTCCCGACAAGGACGAGCAGGCCGAGCGTCTGGCAAAGGAGGTGATCCCAGCCCTGCGATCCGGTTCCTGAGGCGCCCTGCTGCGCTGGCGATGCCGACACTGCGCACGATCAGCCCCGTGCGCTGCTGGCCGGCACGACCTCCACGTGATCAGCCCTATCCTCCCGTGGGCCGGGTGGCCCCGAAGTAGTCCGAGCGGTTGATGGAGGCGGTGCGGACGTCCTCGCCGGTGTACGGCGCCTCGATCATCAGGCCGTCGCCGATGTAGAGGCCGACGTGGTGGATCGTGGACGGGTCGGTGCCGTAGGCATAGAAGACCAGGTCGCCTGGCACCAGGTTGGACATGCTGTCGACGTGCGTGCCGAAGTTGTACTGCTCGCGCGAGGTGCGGGGGATGCTCACGCCCGCGCTGGCATAGGACGCCATCGTCAGGCCGGAGCAGTCGTAGGAGTCCGGACCGGTGGCGCCCCACTGGTAGGGCTTGCCGATCTGCGCTCGCGCGAAGGCGATCGCCTGCTCGGCCGCGCTCGTGGGCCCCGTCGATGTCGATGCAGCCTGCTGCTCGGCCTTCTGCTGTGCCGCCGCCTCCTGCGCAGCCTTCAGCTGGGCCGCGCGCTCGGCGGCGAGCTTGCGCTCGAGCGCCTGCCGGCGCAGCTCCTCCTGGCGGCGCTGCTCGGCCTGGACCGCCTGCTTGACCTCGCCGCTGAGGCGGTCGAGGTAGTCGCGCTGCTGGGCGAGCCGGTGCTCGATGTCGCGACGCTGCGAGCTGAGCATGGCCTGGATGTCCTCCTGCTGCCGCTGCTGCGAGGCCAGCGTGTCCGAGATCGAGGTCAGCTCGCGCTTGCTCTGCTCGACGTTGGCGATCGACTCGACGTCCGCGTCCGTCACCGACTGCTGGTAGTGCGCCATGGTCACCGCGTCGCTCACGGTCTGCACCTCGAGGAGCTGCCCGAGCCGGGTCACGGGCCCGTCGATGTAGATCGCGCGGATGCGCTCGCCCATCACCTGCTCCGAACCGGCGAGCTGCTTGCGGGCGGCCGCCAGCCGTCGAGCGGTCCTGCGCTGGCGGTCCTTCGTCTCCTGGAGTGCCTCCTGGTTGGCGTTGAACTGCTCGACCAGGGTCTCGACCTGGTCGTTCATACGGTCGATCTTGTGCTGCACCTTGGCGGCCTCTGCCCGCAGGCGGGCGATCTTCTGGGCTGGCGTCTCGGCCTGCGCCGCGTTCGCGCCGACGCCGGCCAGCGCGAGGCTGGCCGCCAGCAGCAAGCCGATGGTGGAGCGGGCGCCGGGAAGCCCTCGGCGGTGGGGGGTCCGTCGAGCAGCTTGCAACTCCGGCCTCCTTTCCGGGCTGGGGGATCGAACCGGGGAGGCACGTGGTACGTGCTGAACCTGTTGTTTCTGGGGGATTGGGGGGGTGGCAACCCTATCGGAGGGCCAAGGTAATGACAACTCGGGCGACCCCGCCGTGCTCAGGCATCCGGTGATGCCGCCCGGAACCACGCGGTGCTCCGCGCCATCGGCGCGACCCCGCCCGCCTCCTGGCCCGCCAACCCGTCGCCCCGGTGCTCACCTACGAGTGAGCCGGTGCCTGGACTTGGACGCGAGCCGCTCCGGCCGCCAACCGGCGGAGGGGACATTTCGCCCTGAACGCGTGGGTCCAGCTCCATGGCGAGAAACTAGTCAAGATCCTTGTCCAGGCGTTCGAAGACTATCCGGTGAGTCCAGTCGGATGGCGCTACGCCGCTCGCGCCCCTCGATAGCAGGAGGTGGAGCGCATGGCGCCGGTGCCGGCATGGGCCCGGACCGTCGTCCAGCAGCGCCTGTTCCGCGAAGGTCGTCGAGATTCCAGACCTTCCCCGAGAGTCGCAGCCGCGTTCCTGGTCGGCCTCCTGCTCCTGCTCACGGGCTCCTGCTCGGTCAGTCACGCCTCCGGGGCGCCGGCGGACGGCACGGCGCACGCCACCCCGGCGACCCCGGCTTCGGCGGCGCCGACCGCACCCGGCTTCACCATGGTTGCGTCCGGCGACGTGTTGCCGCACAGCCCCCTGGTCGCGCGGGCCAGGGCCTACGGCTCCCGCAGCGGCCGCGCCTATGACTTCCGGCCGATGTTCAGCGCGATCAAGCCGATCGTCTCCGCCGCCGACCTGGCCGTCTGCCACGTCGAGACACCGCTGTCGCCGACCGGCAAGCACCTGTCGGGCTATCCGGTGTTCAACGGCCCGCCGCAGGTCGCGGCCGCGCTGCGGGCGACCGGCTACGACGCCTGCTCCACCGCGTCCAACCACTCCCTCGACCAGGGCCCCCAGGGCGTGTCCGGGACGCTGCGGGTCCTGGACAGCGCGGGGCTGCGCCACGCCGGCATCGCCCGCAACCGGCAGGAGGCGCAGCCGACCCTTCTCACTGTCAAGGGCGTGCGCGTGGCGATGCTGAGCTATGCGTACGGCTTCAACGGGCGCAAGCTGCCAGCCAGCCAGCCGTGGCGCGCCAATCAGATCAACCCCGCCCGAATCCTCGCCGACGCTCGCGCGGCCAGGAGGGCCGGGTCCCAGTTCACCGTGGTCTTCCTGCACTGGGGGCAGGAGTACCGGACGGCGCCGACGCCGCAGCAGCTCCGGATCGCCAAGCAGCTCCTCGCCGACCCGAGCATCGACCTGATCCTCGGGCACCACGCGCACGTGGTGCAGCCGGCGCGGCGGATCAACGGCAAATGGGTCGCGTTCGGCATGGGCAACCTGCTGTCAGCCCAGTCGTCCGCGTGCTGCCCCGCCAACACCCAGGACGGGGTCATCATCGCCGTGCACGTCGCGTGCCAGGACGGCCGGTACGTGGTCGGCGACCTTCGCTACGTCCCGACCTGGGTGCAGCACCCCGGCTACACGGTCCTCCCGGTGATCCCGTCGCTCGCCCACGGTCGCCTGGACCCCGCCACCAGAGCCGCCCTGACCATCTCCCTGCGCCGCACCAGAGCCGCCATGGGCCCCCAGGTCCGCCCAGTCAGCGGCTGAGAGCGCCGACCAGCGAGCGGCTGGAGCGACCTTCAGTCTCCAGAGGACGTCGACGCCCCTGAGCCTCCCGGCGGGTTCCGGACCTCGAGGGTGGACCGGATCAGGCGGAGGCGGAGATGGCCGACGGCGGGGGCGGGACGTGGAAAACCGCCAGGAACCGCTCCAGCAGCTTGGGGTCGCCGCTGAGCTGGACGCTGCCGCCGGCGACCGCCTCGCTCGGGCCGATCACGCCGGCCAGCAGGGCCCGCAGCTCCGGACCGGTCTCGATGACCAGGTCAGGGTCGGCGGCCGGTCCCGGCGCGACCTCCAGGGCGCCGTCATCGATGCGGGCGTGGACGGCGATGTCGCCGACTCGGAGCTCGTAGCGGCGTTCTGGCCCCCCAGAGGCCGAGGCGGAGGACGACGTCCTCCAGCTCCCTGCCGTAGTCGGTGAGCTCGTAGACCACCGAGCCCTGCGGCCGGGGCAGCAGCCGGCGCTGGATGACGCCGGAGCCCTCCAGCTCCTTGAGCCGCGCGGAGAGGATGTTGGTCGGGATCCGCGGGAGGCCGTTGCGCAGGTCGGTGAAGCGCTTCGGGCCGGAGAGCAGGTCGCGGATGACCAGCAGCGCCCAGCGCTCGCCGATCAGCTCCATGGCGTGGGCGAGCCCGCAGAACTGCCCGTAGGTCCGACTGGTCATGGCCTCCGTCCTGACGCGGCCTTGGCTCCAAAGATCGGACTTGAGCTTACAGAGCGAGGTTGTTAAAGACAATCTCCAATGGCCTCTTGCGCGCCACCTACCGAGTATGCATACTCGGTAGCTATGTCGGTCAAACACGGTCTTCTCGCGCTGCTCGAACGCGGTCCGATGTACGGCTACCAGCTCCGGGTCGCCTTCGAGGAGTCAACCGGCGGCACCTGGCCGCTGAACATCGGCCAGGTCTACACGACCCTGTCGCGACTGGAACGACCGGCCGCGTGACGAGCTGGCCATCAAGCTCGCGCTGGCGCTGACCACCCCCGGGGTCGACGTGCGCGCGGTGGTGCAGAGCCAGCGCACCGCCACGATGCGCACCTTGCAGGAGTACACGCGCCTGAAGGCACGGGCCGACAAGCCGGCCGACCTGTCCTGGCTGCTGGTGCTCGACGCGATGCTGTTCCAGGCGGAGGCGGAGGTGCGCTGGCTGGACCACTGCGAAGCCAGCCTG
>WNGA01021047.1_pt1 | contig 11443 bp, 10 predicted proteins | sample 5400061 | NCBI WGS metagenome assembly WNGA01 (sample SAMN13153366, study PRJNA577476) | soil metagenome | isolation source: 100 cm soil or saprolite under grassland replicate 2 | place: USA:California | collected 2016-06-15
GATGCCGATATGGCCGATGTGATGGTGCCCGCAGGCGTTGATGCAGCCGGAGATGTTGATGTGCAGCCGTCCGAGACCGCGGGCCACATCGAGATTGCGGAAGCGACGCGTGATCTCCTGCGCCACCGGGATCGAACGGGCGTTAGCCAGGCTGCAATAGTCGAGGCCCGGGCAGGCGATGATGTCGGAGATCAGATTGACGTTGGGGGTGGCGACCCCGATTTCATCGAGCGCGCGCCACAGCGCCGGAAGATCGCGCTGGGCAACGTGCGGCAGCGCCAAATTCTGCTCGTGCCCGACGCGGATCTCACCATGGCTGTAGCGATCGGCGAGCTCGGCGATGGCATCCATCTGCGCCGCGGTGGCATCGCCGGGCGGCCCACCTTCGGGCTTGAGCGAGAGCGTCACGATCGCGTGGCCGGTAACCTTGTGGTTGCTGACGGAATTATCGAGCCACGTGCGGAAGCGCTCGTCCTCGCGCGTCTTCGCCAGCTCGGGCGGATTGTCCGCAAGCTCCTCGTAGCCGGGATAGCGGAATCGCGCGGCGATATTGGCGACCACGGCGGGGTCGAGCGCGAGCGCGCCATCCTTGATCGACTGCCACTCCTCCTCGACCTCGCGCGCAAATTTCTCCGCGCCGAGCTCGTGGACCAGAATCTTGATGCGCGCCTTGTAGATGTTGTCGCGTCGGCCGTACTGGTTGTACGTGCGCATGATCGCCTCGACGTAGCTCAGCAGATCGCGCTTCGGCAGGAAGGGCTTTATGGTCTTGCCGAGAAACGGGGTGCGCCCGAGCCCGCCGCCCACCGTCACCTCGAAGCCGGTCTCGCCGGCCCCGTTGCGGTACATGCGCAGGCCGATGTCGTGGATTTTCACCGCCGCGCGGTCGTGCGCGGAGGCGGTGAGCGCAATCTTGAACTTGCGCGGCAGGAAGGAGAATTCGGGATGCAGCGTCAGATGCTGGCGCAGCAGCTCCGCCCAGATGCGCGGATCCTCGATCTCGTCGGGCGCGACGCCGGCCCATTGATCGGTCGTGATGTTGCGCACGCAATTGCCGCTGGTCTGCATGCCGTGCAGCCCGGCGCGCGCGAGATCGGCCATCGCGTCGGGCAATTCCTCAAGCTTGATCCAGTTGAACTGGATGTTCTGCCGCGTGGTGAAATGGCCGTAGCCGCGGTCGTAGCGCCGCGCCACATGCGCGAGCATGCGCATCTGGTCGGAGGAGAGCGTGCCGTAGGGAATGGCGATGCGCAGCATATAGGCGTGCAGCTGCAGATAGACGCCATTCATCAAGCGCAGCGGCTTGAATTCCTCTTCCGTCAGTTCACCCGATAAGCGGCGCGCGACCTGGTCGCGGAATTCGCGCACGCGCTCGTCGACGAGCGTGCGGTCGAATTCATCATAGATATACATGCGCCCTCAACTTTCGCCCGGAAGGGCGACGGTGGGTCCATTGAAGCGAATCCGCTCACGCAGATTGCCGGGCAGCACCTGCTGCTGGGGCGTCAGCTCGACCGGCGCGACATAGGCGTCAACCGCCCGAAGCTTGTCGGAGAGCGCAGCGGTGAGCAGCTCCATTGCGGCCGGAGTCGTCGTCACCACCGCGGCCGCGGCCAGCTCCTCGGTCCAGCTGCCGTCGCCCGAGCGATAGACGACCGCGCCATCGCCAAGCCGGTTGGCGGTAACGACGACCGGCCCGGTGATTTTGAGCTTCTGCTGCAGCGGCGAGGTCATGCGGCCTCCCGCGCGATCAATTTCTCGACGTGCGCGGCACGCCAGGGCGTCGAACGCGCGACCACCTCGCCGATGACGAGAATGGCCGGGCCCTCGCCCACTTCGGTCGCCAACGCGGCAAGCTCGTCAAGACGGCCGACGGCCGCTTGCGAATCCGGTCGCGTCCCGCGGGCAAGGACCGCGGCCGGAGTTTCTCCGTCGCGGCCGGCTGCGATCAAGCCGTCGCGCACGGCGGCCGCAGACGCCAGTCCCATATAGACGACTAACGTCGTCTGCCGGTCGGTGAGGCTCGACCAATCGATTGCGGCCGCCTCTTCCGCCCGCTGCGCGGTGATGAAGGCAAGCTTGCCCGCCTCGTTGCGGAAGGTCAGCGGAAGGCCCGCTTCGGCGGCACAGCCGAGCGCCGCGGTTACTCCGGGAACGACGACCACCGGTACGCCGGCCGCGCGCAAATACTCCAACTCTTCGCCCCCGCGCCCGAAGATGAAGGGATCGCCGCCCTTGAGCCGCACCACGCGGCGACCCGCACGCGCCGCAGCGACGAGGCGCCGGTTGATCTCGTCCTGTCCGAGGCCTGCCTCGCCGCGCCGCTTGCCGACAAACACCTGCTCGGCGCCGCGGCGGGCGCGATCGAGCACGGCGGCAGTCACCAATTCGTCGTAGAACACGACATCCGCGTCAGCCAGCGCATGGAGCGCGCGCAAGGTCAAAAGATCGGGGTCGCCCGGGCCCGCGCCGACGAGAAACACCGTTTCCGCTTTGCCGGCGCTGCTTTCGCGAGCGCCATCGCCGTCGATCGCGACGACCAGCCGCGCCTCCGCCTCGTCGGAGCGCCCGGCGAGGATCGCCTCGGCAATCGGACCGGCGATGATGTTTTCCCAGAAACGGCGCGGCGACAGCGCGCGCGGGACGGCCGCGAAGCGGCGGCGGTGACGGCCGATCAATTGGGCAAGCTCGCCGATCCGCGTGGGCAGCAAGGCTTCCATCAGCTCGCGCAGACGCCGCGCCAGGACCGGGGATGCTCCGCCGGTGCCGATCGCGACAACCACCTCGCCGCGATCGACGACGGCGGGAAAAATGAACGTCGAGAGCTCGGGCCGATCGACGACATTGACGGGGATGCGATGACGGCGGGCGCGGGCGGCGATTTGCGCGTCGAGCCCATCGCCGACTGCGGAAACAACGACGACGGCGTCGCTCAAATCGGCTTTGAGCGGATCGCCAAAACTGATTTCGAGCCGACCCGGTCCCGATAGCGTCAGCATCTCTTCCGCAACGTCCACATCGCGGGAGAACCAGCGCACGTGCGCTCCGGCGGCGCGCAGCAGCCGCAACTTGCCGCGCGCGGGCTCGCCGGAGCCGACGAGAATGACCGCCCCTGCGCAGGTATCGAGAAACACCGGAAGGAAACGCATCGCAGGCCAGCTCCGTGAAACGTTGACTAGTATTATTTTCTATATAGTAGTCAAAACGGATGCGAGAAGAGAAAAATATTGTGGCAAATCGGCCTGACGAAATGGAAAATTCTGCCTCGGCAGGACAGCTTCAAAGAACGCGCGTGTCGCGCGACGGCGGACGCAGCCTAACGGCCGCCGCCGACTGACACACAGGAGCAAATCATGTCGGCCATCGAAACGGCGTCGGCGCGGACATCGTGGAGCGCGACCGAAACCCAGCCCTGGATCAGCGAGGACTGGCTGTCCGTCGTCATCGGTCTTGTTATTTTTGTGCTGGCGCTTGCGGTGCTCGCCAATGTCGATTTGATCGGCTGGGTCGTCACGACATCGGTGTGGAGCAATCTCGGCCAGGCGCTGGGAACCGCGTCGAAGACTTACGCTGGCCTCGGCGGGGTCGGCGCCTTGCTCGCCACCTATGCGGCGCTGCTCGCGATGCTGAGCGCGGCGGCCGTCGCGTTGAACGCCGACGTGAAAAAATTCGCGCTCGCCTTCACGGCGGTGTTCTGGATCGCCTATGCCAGTTGGGTCGTCGGCAGCTACGCCAATTTCGCCGCGGTCACGCCGGCCGAACTGCAAAAGTTCGGCATCGGCTGGTCGCTGCGCTTGACCAACGAAGGCGGCTTCATCTTCGCGCTGATCGCGGGACTGATCATCGCCAATGTCTTTCCGCGCTTCGCCGAGACCATCAAGGAAGCGGTCAGGCCGGAGCTCTACATCAAGATCGCGATCGTGATCCTCGGCGGCTTCTTCGCCGTGACCGCCGCCGGCAAGCTCAATCTCGCGACCTCGCTGCTATTGCGCGGCGCCGCCGCAATCATCGAGGCTTATCTCATCTACTGGGCGGTGGTGTATTTCGTCGCCCGCAAGTGGTTCGGCTTCAATCGCGAATGGGCGGCGCCGCTGGCGTCGGGCATCTCGATCTGCGGCGTATCGGCGGCGATTGCCACCGGCGGCGCGATCCGTGCGCGGCCGGTCGTACCGGTGCTGGTCTCTTCGTTGGTCGTCGTCTTCGCGGTGGTCGAGGTATTGATCCTGCCATTCCTGGCACAGACTTTTCTGTGGCAGGAGCCGCTTGTTGCGGCCGCCTGGATTGGACTTGCCATCAAAACCGACGGTGCGGCGGTTGCCGGCGGCGGCATTACCGAATCCTTGATTCTGGCGAAGTCGGCGGCCGAGGGCGTGAACTACCAGCCGGGCTGGATCCTCGGCACCACCGCCACGGTGAAAGTGTTCATCGACGTTTTCATCGGCATCTGGGCCTTCGTGCTCGGCTATATCTGGACCAACCATATCAACGTGACATCGGATAAGGCGAGGATCGCCGAAATCTGGCAGCGCTTCCCGAAGTTCATCCTTGGCTTCGTCGTAACCTTCCTGACCGGCCTATACCTTGCGCTCGCAACTCCGGCGGATATCGCCGCGAAAGTGCCCGCCGCAATCGGCGAAGCCAACACGTTCCGCGTTATTTTCTTCATCCTGACGTTCTTCTCGATTGGCGTTCTGTCCAACTTCAAGAAGCTGTGGCAGGAGGGCATCGGCAAGCTTGCCGCCGTTTACGTCATCAGCCTGTTCGGCTTCGTGATCTGGGTCGGCCTGCTGATTTCCTGGTTGTTCTTTGCCGGCATCAAACCGCCGTTAGCCGGCTGATCCTTTGAAGGAGCGTACCCATGTCACAAGCCGACATCCGCAGCGAACTTGAACAGGCCGCGCCAGAGCCGCTGTTGCCGGTTGAGAAGAAGCTCATCGGCTTTAGCCTGGGCACCGGGCTCGTGCTTCTGGTCGTGCTCGCGCTGCTCAACTATTTCGTCCCGGCGAGCTTTTGAGGCACGCGCGGACTGCGCATGCGCCGAGCGAACGCCGTAGGCGTGCGCGTTGAGTTAGGCCACGGGTCGCGCCCTCACTCTGCCTTGGCCCCGACCGCGCGCACGAGCTTGCCGAGGCGCTCGGTTTCGGAGGCGATGAACGCCGCGAATTCCGCGGGCGTGCTGGCGAGCGCTTCGGCGCCTTGATCGGTCATCTGCTTGGCGATCTGCGGATCCCGCAGCGCTTGCACGAATGCAGCATTGAGCTTGCCGATAACGAGAGCGGGCGTGTCCGCCGGGGCAACGAGCCCGAACCAGGCGTCGAGCGCCACTCCGGCAAAGCCCGCCTCAGTCATCGTGGGGGCGTCGGGCAGCGCCGGCAGGCGGTTCGGTGACGTCACCGCAAGGGCGCGCACCTTGCCCCCCTGCAGAAACGGCAGCAGCGAGGAATAAGAAACGAAGAAGAAGTCAACCCGGCCGGCGGCGAGATCGGTGGCGGCGGGAGCGGCGCCGCGGTAGGGAATGTGCACCATGTTCGCTCCGGTCCTGAGCTTCAACATCTCGCCGAGCAGATGCCCGCCGGAACCGGTGCCTTGGGAGGCAAAGCTCAAGCCGCCGGGCTTCGCTTTGGCAAGCGCGACGAGGTCGGCGACCGACTTCGCGGGGCTCTGGAGCGGGACCGCGAGCAATTGGGGAAAGCTCCACATCGGCGTGATCGGCCGAAAATCCTTGATCGCATCGTAGGGCAGCGTCGAGTAGAGCGCGGCATTAACGGCATGGGTTGCCGCATTCGCCTGCAACAGCGTGTGCCCGTCGGGCGGCGCCTGCTTGACCACCGCCGCGGCGATGATGCCGCTACCGCCCGGGCGCGACTCGACGACGAGCGTCTGGCCGGTGTTCTCGGTGACCTTCTTGTTGACGATGCGCTGCAGCGTGTCGGAACTTGCACCCGGCGTGAAGGGAATAACGACAGTGATCGGCCGTGATGAGAGCAGCTCCGCGGCAGCCTCTTGCATCGTGGCGCCGCTCGCTGCGAAGGCCGCCAGCAAGACGACGGATGGTCGCAACATTTGCGTCTCCCGATGGGGAACGCGTAAGCGCGGCAAGGGCTCGCCGGACGTGATCAGCGTGCCTGCGACGGCGCAGGCAGCCTCAGTGGATCGCGAAGCTTGACGATCTGCTTGACGTCGTCTGCATCGATGATTTCGAGCGCCGTCAAGCCGCCGGGCCCCTCTTCGGCGTAAAGTTCTCGCGGTTTGGGGATCAAATGATCCAAACCCTCGAGCGCTACCTCGACGATATCGTCGTTGGGGTCGTAGGCGATGCCGAGCAGAGGTAGCCAGTCCGCTTCGACCTGATCGCCGAGCCGGAGCGAGGCGATCTCGATTTCAGCTTGTTTGCCTTCGAGCGTTGTCGATAGGCGATCGAAGAAAGTACGCCACTGTGTCTTGTCGACTTTACGGGTGGTCATGGCAAATCTCCCGGTTCGCCAACTGAGGAATGCTCCCTTGCGCGGCCGCGAACCAGCCGCGGCTCGATGAGCCTAGGTCTCGGAATCGTCAAAGTTTCGAGGTTTTCGCCGCGGCGAGCCGATTCGCGTCACAAGCGTCCAGCTCGGCGGATCGCTCGCTGGAAAGCTTTCCTCCAAACTTTCGTCGAGCTTGCTTTCGGAAATTGTAACGGCCGGCGCTTCTGGCTGGCGCTTGCGCCGCCTGTTCGCCGAGCCGTGCCGGGCAGTGGACCGAGGTGTCATATCAGCGGCCGCGCTCCTTGCCGATACCGAACCGCCGAGCTGCGCCGTGCTCATGATACACCTCTTGCTCCTCTCGGCCCACGGGGCGCGATACCAAACCGGCACGCGCGAGATGGTTCCCTTCGAGCTTTGCGTGCCCATTCGATGTGCACGCCACTGTTCGGAGGAGGCCGCAGGCCCAGGGAAAAGGTCGCGCGGATGTGCCAACCAAACGCGTCCCTTTGCGCTTCATCACACTCCCAGATACGCCGCCTGCACGCGCGCATCGGCCAAGAGTTCAACTGCGCTGCCGCTCGTCGCGATCCGCCCGGTCTCGACGACATAGCCGCGGTCGGCGATGGCGAGCGCCGCGCGGGCGTTCTGTTCCACCAGCAGCACCGTCAGACCCGCCTGCTTCAGCCCCCGCACGACGTCCAGAATTTGCTCGACCAAAATGGGGGCTAGACCCATCGAGGGCTCATCGAGCAGCAGCAGGCGCGGCTTCGCCATGAGCGCACGGCCGATCGCCAGCATCTGCTGCTCCCCACCCGACAGCATGCCCGCGCTGATACGCCGGCGCGACGCCAGCACCGGAAACAGCTCATAGACGGACGCAAGCTCGGCATCGAGCCGCGCGTTTCGTCGCGGCCACGCCCCGAGCCTGAGGTTATCCTCGACCGAAAGCGGCGCAAACACCTGGCGACCTTCCGGTACCTGTGCGATCCCGAGCGCAACACGCGCATGCGCGGACACGCCCTCCAGCGGCCGATCATCGAACCGGATCTGCCCCGCGGAGATCGGCTGCACGCCGGAGATCGCCCGTATCAGCGTGGACTTGCCGGCGCCGTTGGCGCCGAGGAGCGTGACGATCTCGCCCCTTGCCACCTCGATCGAAACGCCGTGCAGCGCCTCGATGCGACCGTAACTGCTCCTGACCTGCTCAACCGAGAGCACCGACCGCCTCCTGCGCGCCCGATTACGGCCGGGTTCGCGCGGACCTCCGCGGCCGTACCCTCGGCAAGGGTGCGGCCGTTGGCAAGCACATGGATGCGATCCGAGACGTTCATCACCAAGCGCATGTCGTGCTCGACCAGCACGACGGTAATGCCGTCGCGGATCAGGCGACGGATGACGGCTTCGATCTCGGCGGTCTCCACCGGATTGCAGCCCGCGGCCGGCTCGTCGAGCAGAAGCAGCTTGGGCTGGCTCGCGAGCGCGCGGGCCATTTCGAGGCGCTTGAGATCGCCGAACGACAAGGCGCTCGCCCGCCGCTCGGCCGCCGCGGCAAGCCCAACGCGCTCGAGCGCGGCCACGGCCGCCTCGCGGGTTCTCCGATTTTGCCGGCGCACCGAGGGCAGATGAAGGAGATCAGCGAATATACCTGTCGTTTCGTGACGGTGGCGGCCGACCATGACGTTCTCGAGCACGCTCATGCGGGAGAAAATCTGCAGGTTCTGGAACGTGCGCGACAAGCCGCGGCGCGCGAGCTCTTCCGGCGCAAGCGCGGTCACTTCCTCCCCGGCAAGGCGGACGCGGCCGGCAGCGGGCAGGTAAAGGCCCGAGATGAGGTTGAACAGCGTGGTCTTGCCGGCGCCGTTCGGACCGATGATCGAGAAGACGAGACCGGGCGCCACCGCCAGGCTCACGTCATCGACCGCACGCACGCCGCCGAAGGAGACCGACAGGTGCTCGGCAACGAGAATCATGCCCGCCTCAAGGAGAGCGCTCTCGCGAATGTCGGCACGATGCCGGCGCGTAAGAAAATCATCACCAGCATGACGATGAGACCAAGCGCCATTTGCTCGTAGTCGTGCAGCAGCGTGAGCGTCTGCGGCAGCACCACGAGGAGAGCGGCGCCGACGAGCGAGCCCGCCACCGATCCCATGCCGCCGAGCACCACCATGGCGACGAGCTCGATCGAGCGCAGGAAGCCGGACACGTCGGGCGTAATGTGCCCGTTGAGCAGAGCGAAATAGGAGCCGGCGACCGACGCATAGATGGCGGAGATGACAAACACCAAAAGCTTCATTCTTGCGACGTCGACGCCGAGCACACGGGCGGCGACCTCGCTGTCATGGATCGCGCGCAGCGCGCGTCCGCTCGGGCTGTCGATCAGGTTGAGCGCGAGCACGGCGCCGATCAAGAAGGTTACGGCCGTGATCCAATACCAGGCTTGTGCGCCGCGGACGGGGAAGCCGAACAAAACGAGGCGCGGCACCGGCATGCCGTCGGGCCCGCCGGTGAAGCGCGCCTCGTTGGTGAAGACGATGGCGAGCAGGATGCCGAAGCCGAGCGTGGCGACCGCGAGATAGTGCCCCTTCAGGCGCAGGATCGGCCGGCCGACAAGGAAAGCCACGAGCGCGGAGAGTCCGGCGCCGATGACGAACGACACCGACGAGGGCAAGCCGAGATGGGTGGGCCCGATCGCGACCGCATAGGCGCCGATCCCCATGAAGCCGGCATGGCCGAGACTCACTTGCCCGGCGAAACCCATCAACAGGTTCAGTCCGACGGCAGCGAGCGCAAATAGGAACACCAGGGCCGCGACGCGATAGTAATAAGCGGACGGAAAAAACACTGGCAGCACGACCACGACGGCGGCCATGGCCAGCGCTGGCACAAGTCGATGAGTCAGGAGCCCTTGCATGAAGCTCTCGACGCTATGTCGATTCCCCTCTCCCGGATGCGGTCAGAACAAGGACAGGCAGAGCCAGTCCCGGCATGCGTGACGCGCCACGAAGTCGGGCACAAAGGTCATACCCGCTCGACCGGCGCTCGGCCGAACAGTCCGCGCGGCATGGCAAATAGGACGATCAAGATGATCAGGAACGCGACCGCGTCCTTGTATTGCGAGGAGACGTAGCCTGCGGCAAAAGCCTCGAACAATCCGAGCAGCAATCCGCCGATCACCGCTCCGACGGCACTGCCGATGCCGCCGAGCATGGCCGCGGCGAAACCTTTGAGCGCCAGCAAGCTGCCGACGTCGTAGCTCGTGAGGGTAATGGGAGTGATCAGGATGCCCGCCACCGCGCCGATCGCGGCCGAAATCGCAAAGGACAAGGCGACGATGGCGCGCGTATCGATGCCGACGAGGCGGGCGGCGACTTCGTTCGCCGCGGTGGCGATCATCGCCTTGCCGGTCAAGGTGCGCTCGATGAAGGCCCACAGCAATACGACGATGACCACCGCACCGGCGAGCACTACCAGGCTTTGCGGCAGGATGGCGGCTCCTCCGACGCGGATCGCATCGCCGCCGATAAACGACGGCAGGCTGTGAAAACGCTTGTCGAATACCACCTGCGCGACGCCGCGCAGAAAGATCGACGCGCCGATGGTGATGATGATCAACACGACCGCGCCGCTGGCGCGCGCCGGCTCGATGGCGAAGCGGTGCAGGGCAAGGCCCACGGCAACGGTGACGACGATCGCGAGAGCGGCCGCCAAGGGCAGCGGCACGCCGGCGAGCCCGAGAAACACCGTCGTCATCCCGCCCAGCATCACGAATTCGCCCTGGGCGAAGTTGATGACGTCGGAGGCGTTGTAGATCAGGGTGAAGCCGAGTGCGACGAGCGCATAGACGGCGCCGACAGTGATGCCGGAGAATGCGAATTGGAGGAATTCAGGCACGCGCCTACTGCACCAGCGTCCAGTCGCCGCCCTTGATCTCGAGCATGCGGAAGGCCGAGAGATCGAGGCCCAGATGATCCCTCGGCGACATGTTGACGATGCCGCCGGTGCCGATGAAATTCTTCGTCTTCTCGATCTCGTCGCGCACCTTCGCCTTGTCGAAGCTGCCGGCGCGTTTCGCGGCCTCCACGAAAATCATCAGGCCGTCATAGGCGTGGCCGCCGAAGGTCGAGACCGGCTGGCCTGTCTTCTGCTGGTAGGTCCGCGTGTAGGCGACGACGACCGGCTTCTGCGGGTCATTGTCGGGGAGCTTCTCGGCCACGAGCAGCGCCGCGGCCGGCAGCCGCACCCCGTCGGCGGCGGGACCGGCCAGGTCGATGAACTGTTTCGAAGCGACGCCGTGGCTCTGATAGAGCGGCAGCGCAATGCCGAGCTGCCGATAGTTGCGGGTCACGATCGCGGGACCCTGGCCGAAGCCCGGATTGATCACCGCCTGCACGGCGGGCTTGCCCTTGATGTTGGTGAGCTGCGGGGTCATGTCGCTGTCGCGCGGGCCGTAGGATTCCTCGTGCGCGATGGTGATGCCGGCCTGGGGCGCAACCGTCACGCATTGGTCACGCATCGATTTGCCGAAGGCATCGGTGCCCGAGATCAGGGCGACGGTCGTCAAGTTGCGCTGCTTCAAATCGGCGAAGATCTTCTCGCAGGCCATCTTGTCCGTGTGCGGCGTCTTGAACACCCACTTGCGCACGGGCTCGATGATCTGGATGGCGCCGGCGAGCGAGATCAGCGGGATCTGCGCCTCCTCGAAGACGGGGATCATGGCAAGCGTCGCACCGGTGGTGGTGCCGCCGACCATGGCGACGACCTTATCCTCCTCGACGAGGCGGGTGGCGAAGGTGCGCGCCGCATTGGCATCGGCGCCGTCGTCGTAGACGACGAGTTGCAGCTTTTGCCCGTTCACGCCACCTTTGGCGTTGATCTCGTCGACGTAGATTTCGAGCGTCTTCTTTTCCGGGTCGCCCAGGAACGAAGCCGGCCCGGTGACCGATAACACGGCCCCAAGTTTGACTTGGGCGGAAGCCTCCCCC
>WNGA01031606.1_pt1 | contig 11443 bp, 14 predicted proteins | sample 5400061 | NCBI WGS metagenome assembly WNGA01 (sample SAMN13153366, study PRJNA577476) | soil metagenome | isolation source: 100 cm soil or saprolite under grassland replicate 2 | place: USA:California | collected 2016-06-15
GTCAACGCGTCGCGCCGCGCCTGGCCCTGACTCTTCTCCGCGCGGTCGAGCTCCTGCCGCACCGCCTTCAGCCGCTCGACTGACAACCCGTTCGACCGTTCGAGCTGATCGACATAGGCGCGCGCCACGACAAAACTCGCCGGCCACGTGAGCTTGGGCTGATCCTGCGTGTTGAAATAGTCGAGGTGCACGAGCTTTGCGGCCTCGATCTCGTTGCGTGAGATCAAGCCACTCGGCGCGAGCTCCAGCACGTCGAGCCCGCGCGCGATCTCGGAGCTGTAGATGTAGCCGTTGTACCAGTACGCCGACCAGGTGCCGCCGTCCGCGGGCTTCGTCCCGTCCACGGGGCCGCGATCGAAGAACGCGATCTCCTTGGGATGCGCCGGATCGGTCCAATCGAACACCGAGATCCCGCCCTGGTACCACGACTGCACCATCACGTCGCGCCCGGGGATCGGGATGAGCGAGCCGTTGTGCGCCACACAGTTCTCGTTCGCGGTCTGCGGCGCCAGCATCTTGTAATAACTCTGGAACGTCATGCGGCCATCGGCGACTGTGAAAATCGCGTCGGCGCCCCACTCGGGCTTGTCGTAGTCCCGGCACTTGGGCTGCCCGCCGCCGCCCCACTCGTCGGAGAAGAGCAGCTTGGTGCCGTCGTTGTTGAACGTCGCGGAGTGCCAGTAGGAGAAGTTCGAGTCGGCCACCGCGCCGATGCGGACGGGATGCGCCGGGTCGCGGATGTCGAGCAGCAGCCCGTATCCGCCACACGCGCCGCCCGCCAGCCCGATCGCGGGATAGACCGTGATGTCATGGCACTGGTTCGGCCCGGTCCGGCGCCGGTTGGCGTTGAACATGCCGTCGATGATGCTCTGAATATTGGGGCGCAACGCCTGACTGTCGGCCGCCGTCGGCGCGCCCGTGCCACCCCGCGCCTTGACGATGCTGTCCAACATGGGGGTGACGAACCGGTTGCCGAGCACGCGCCCGCGCGCTGTCCGCGACCCGCGCCGCTTCGGTGATGTCCCGCTGCATCTCGCTATGCTGCGGTGGCGGCGCGAGCGAGTCGAAAATCCGCGGCGAGCTCACGATCGCCGCCTGCTCGGGCGTCGCGAGCGGCACCTTGATGACTTCGATCCGGAACAGCGAGCTGTTCGGGTTCGAATCGGGCGACTGCCGCACGCACCCCGGCAGCTCGGTGGGTGAGCGCACCGGCGCCGAGCCGGAGACGTAGACGTAGACGTTGGCCGGGTCGTTGGGATCGACGACGACGGTGTGGGTGTGCGAGCCCCGGCAGGTCTGCACGTTGGCGATGTACTTCGGATTGGTGATGTCGGTGATGTCGAAGATGCGGATGCCGCGCAGTCGGTCATGGGATACCGAGTCGTGCACGCCCGCCGCGGTGCAGTCGAGCCGGCCGCCGGTGCCTTCGCCGGACACAAAGAGCAGATTCCGGAACACCGACACGTCGCTCTGTGACGCCGGGCAGAAATATCCGACCTTGAGCGTGGGACGGGTGGGCGACGTGATGTCCCACACTTCGTAGCCGTTGTAGTTGCCCTGGATCACGTAATTCTTGTAGAACGCAAGATCGGAGTTCGTCGAGCCGACGAATTTCTCGGACGGAGGCGTGTTGTTGATGAGCCGCAGATTCCAGGACGCGTGACCGGCGTCCTTCAGTCCCGGCTTGAGGCCGACACGCGGATCCGGCGTGGGCGCAACGGTGGAATTGTTTCCTCCGCCCGAGGAGGCGCAGGCCGTGAGGGACATGACGGCGATTACGTGGACCAGCGCATGAAACGGTTTCATTGCGAATCCTATTTGGGTGTGATTGGTGCGAAGACGTCAGCGGCGAGCATGCGCTGCATCCGCTCGATTTCGGTCGTCTGATCGGCGAACACGCTGCTCGCCATCTTGTAGACCGGCTCCTCTTCGCCGGCGCCCGCGGCGAACAGCTGATTCACCATCGTGATCGCCCCTTCATGATGCCGGATCATGAGGCGCAGGAACAACGCATCGAAGTCCGGCCCGCGCGCCCGATCGAGCTGCGCCAGCTGCTCGGCGGTGAGCATCCCCGGCATCAGGTGTGTGGAATCCATCCCCGGCATCATCATGTGCTCGGGATCGGGGTGCGGCACGGCTTCCTGGCGGGTGGCGAGCCAGCGCGAGAGCAGGGCGATTTCGTCCTTCTGGCTGGCCACGATTCTGTCGCACAACGTCTGCACCGACGGACCCGCGTCGTGCGACGCCGCCCAGCCGGCGATCAGGACCGCCTGCGCGTGATGGTAGATCATGCCCGACATGAAGCGAACGTCGGCGGCCGTGTAGCCACGGCGGCCGCTGTCGCCGACGGGGGGCGCAAAAGCCTGAGCTGCGGCGGGGGCGGGGGCGGGCGGGATAGCCGCGACGAACGCGGCACATAGTATCCAGGGGATGAAGCGCGTCATGCTGTCGCATTCTACCACGTCCGCCGACTAGTGCAACGTCAGCGTTCTGAAACCTCCAACATCTTGCTCGCGCTCCGCAGCATCCTCTGGACCCTCCTCCTGCCGGGCATGGTGGCGGGCTACATCCCGTGGCGATTCTTTGGACTCGCCCACGCCCATCTCACGCTCGTAAACCCCGTGCACATCCTGGCCCTCGTGCTGCTCAAACTCGGCGCGGTGCTGCTCATCGCCTGCATCTGGGAATTCGCCAAGAGCGGCCGCGGCACGCTGTCGCCCGTCGATCCGCCACGGGAGCTCGTGGTCCGCGGACTGTATCGCTACGTGCGCAATCCGATGTACCTGAGTGTCACGCTGATCGTGCTGGGCGAGTTCCTGCTCACCGGCTCGCGCGCGCTGTTCATCTACTGGCTCATGTTTTTCTCCGCCGCGAACCTGTTCGTGATCGTTTACGAGGAGCCCAACCTCCGCCGCCGCTTCGGCGCATCGTACGAGCGCTACACGCAGCGCGTGGGGCGGTGGATTCCCAGATTGCGACCGGCCCGCAGCGGAGAAGAATGAAGGACGCTCCCTTTTGTAACCCTTGCCCCCTCCCGTACCCGCCTCTATCGTCTCGCCCTCCCTCTTCGGAGCCGTCTATGCGCATCACCGCTGCCTTGCTACTCTGTTGCGTCGCCGCGGTCCCCGCCGTCGCTCAAATACACTCCGAGGCTGCCGTGAAGTGGGGCCCGGGCCCCGCCTTTCTGCCCGCGCACGCCCGTTTCGCGGTGCTCCAAGGCGATCCCGGCCAGTCCGGCGTGTACACGATCCGGCTCCGCTTCCCCGCCGGCTACGTCATCAAGCCGCATTTCCATCCCACCGATGAGGAGGTCACCGTCCTCTCCGGCATCTTCCTCGTGGGCATGGGCGACAGCATGAACATGCGCGGCACCCAGCGGCTCACGGCCGGCGGCTTCATCACGGCTCCGAAGGATGCGCATCACTTCGCGGTCGCCCGCGGCGCCACGATCATTCAAATCCACGGCGAAGGGCCGTTTGCAATCACGTACGTGAAAGCGGCGGACGATCCCCGAAGCGCGCCAGCCAAACCGTAGGACGCCGGACTCGTGTTCTTCGGTCCACAACACCGCTGTCCGTCCGCCCATTCACGAGAGGTCGCTATGCGCTCCTCACACTGTTTCGCGGTCGCGGTCGCTGCAACACTGATTCTGCCGGTTCGTGTGTGGTCGCAGCGGCAGAACGACACTGCCGCCATCAATCGTCTCCTCGATCAATACGCCGCCCTCGAGGACGCCACCGACATGGCGGGCCAGGCGAAGCTGATGGCCCCCGATCGCGTGTGGATCGCGTCAGGCGCCGGCCGCCGCACCGATCAGGCGACGAACATGCGCATCCAACAAGCTGCCTACGATGCGCTCAAAAAGCAGGCGCCGGGAATTCAGACGTTCACCGAGGATCGCGACCGCTTGATTCGCTTCCATGCCAACGGTGCGATCGCAATCGCGAGCTTTTACCGCTACACGACCGCGATCCTGCCGCCCAATCTGCCCGCGGACGTCGCGAAGGCGCTGGGCGCGCCGATCCCACCGGTGGCCGTCACGCTGGTGCTGGAAAAACGGGACGGTGAGTGGAAGATCGTACACACGCACGTGTCCAATTTGGTAGCAAACAACTGATGAAATGGCTCGTGCCAGTCAGCGTGATTCGCTGGGGCGGCGTCTGCCTCGCGGGCGGCGCGCTCGCCTTCCTTGTGGTCTTTAGCTACCTCGCGGCGAACTTCAATTACCCCGACGTGCTCGACGGGCCCGCGGACACGGTCCTGCCCAGTCTGCTCGCCACGGGTACGAGCGGCCGGGCCGTGTGGACGATCTACGCGTTCTTGCCGCTGATCTGGATTCCGGCCGGCGTGGCGGCGTTCGAGGCGCTCTCGCCGGTGCGCCGTGGCGCCATGCGGCTCGCGCTGTTCTTCGCATTCCTCGGCGCGATCGCGATGATGCTCGGCCTGATGCGCTGGCCCAGCGTGCACTGGCAGCTCGCGGCCTCGTTCGCGCTCGCGACCGAGCAGGAGCAGGCTATGCTCGCGACAATCTTCGACGGCCTCAACACCTACCTCGGCAACTTCATCGGCGAATTCCTGGGCGAGCTGGCCGTCAGCACGTTCTTCCTGCTGACATCGTTCGTCTGGCTGCGCTCGTCGCAACGCGCGCGCTGGGTCGGTTGGATTGGGGTGATCACCGCGGTCGCTGGGCTGGTGGGTATGTTCCGGAACGTGACCACTGTCGTCGCGCCGGTCGCCGCTGTGAACAACTACCTGCTGCCGCTTTTCATGATCATCCTCGGCGTCGCCCTGATCCGCTGGCGCGGCACCGACGCGTCTTTGGGCCACGCGCTATGAAACACATCGTAGCCAGCGCGCTCCTAGTCACCCTCGCGATCCCGGCGTGCCGCCGCGGAGCAGTGGGCGACTCCGCCGCTGCTCGCGATGCAGTCAATGCCGCGCTCGAGCAATACCGTCAGGCGTGGCTCCAGGGCGATACGGCCATGGCACTCCGTCAGCTCTCGACCGACGTACGCTTTCTGTTCCCCCAATCGCCCGACCTGGGCCCCGCGGACGTCCATGCCCTCGTCATTTCGGAAATGGCGACCTACCGCATTCCATCGCTCACGCTCAGGCGCGCCGACTTCTACGTCGCCGGCGATCACGCGGTCGACGTCGGGACGTATGACGAAATTCAAGTTCCCAAGACCGGCACGCCCATCCACGGCACCGGTCGCTACATGACCGTCTGGCGGCGGGAAGCGGCCGGCTGGCGCATCTGGCGCTTCATGATCAACGAGCTTCCGAAGTAACCCACTCTAAAGAGTGGGCCCGGTGAATCACTGCGCCTGAGGCGCAGTGCCCTGTCGGGCCCACTCTTCAGAGTGGGAACTCTGCGACGGAGGCAATGCAAATTCGGTCCCCTCAGCATCTTGGGACCATTGTGTCGTTTAGGGCCCTCCCAGTTGCATTTTTTAACGCGATCACAATGTTGTACGGCGCCCCTCCGTCCTCTCCACGCACTCTTATTCGCTGGAGGTTGCATGATCGCGCGCTCGACTATTTGCCGCCTCTCCGTTTGTCTCGCGTTGCTGCCCGCGGCGGCAGCCGCGCAAGCGGACAAGATCCCGTGGACCAAGGGGCCGACCAAAGGACTGCTCGGGTCGGAGGCAATCATCGGCGTCCCCGCCGGCTGCCTCTTCACCGGGAGGGACGGGGTCAAGACGTTCCTCACGGTGACCGAAAACCCGGTGTCGGGCAACGAGCGCGGTGTCGTAATGTGCCAGTCGCAGGCCACGCCGGACCCGTGGTTCGTGCTGTTTTCCTACGATGAGAGCGGCTACGTGAAGGATGACGAGGGCTCGAACCTCGACGCCGACGCGATCCTCGAATCGGTGCGTAGCGGTACGGAGGCGGCGAACCGCGAACGGAAGCGGCGCGGCTGGGGCACGCTCTCAGTCGAGGGATGGGTGACGAAACCGTTCTACGATCGCGCCACGAATAACCTGACGTGGGCGATTACCGCGCACGACAACACCGGCGGTCGCACCGTCAACCACTCCGTCCGCCTGCTCGGCCGCGGCGGCGTGATGCATGCGGACCTCGTGACGACGCCGGAGCATCTCTCCGCGCTTGTGCCCACCTTCAACGGCATGATCGGTGGCTTCAGCTACTCGCCCGGGCACAAGTACGCGGAATGGCGCAGCGGCGACAAAGTCGCCGCCTACGGTCTGACGGCGCTCGTCGCGGGCGGCGCCGGCGTCGCGCTCGCCAAGTCGGGACTGCTCGCCAAGATGTGGAAGCTGATCGTGGTGGGCGTCGCGGCGGGGATCGCTGCATTGAAGCGGTTGTGGGCCAAGATCACGGGGCGAGGCGAGATGCAGTCGCAGTGACGATTGTTTTTCTCGCGCTGCTCACGCTGATCGAAGGGGTGCGGCGCGTGCCACGCGGATCGGTCGTGCTGCACCGCGTGCTGTTCGGGCAGTGGACGGTCGAGCAACCAGAGCCGGGTGGGCGGCTGCGCCTCTTGTCGTGGTGGTCGCCGTTCATGAGTACGATCGTGCTCGCGCCGCGCCCGAAGTACCAGCGCACCGATGCCGCCGCGGTGCGCGCGCAGCTCGAGGGGCGCGAGCTCTATACCGCGCTGTTCGACCTGCGAGTGCTTGGTGTGCTGGAGCTGATCGTGCTGGTGCTGGGGCTGCCGCTCGCGCTGCAGCGCTTTGGGGCACTCGGGTTTTTGGCCGCGCTCGGTGCGGCAAACCGTGGCGCGCGGCGCTGCGCTGGTCGGTCCCGTATCTGTCACCGTTCGCGGCACCGCGCGGCGCCGAGGCGCTGCTCGAGGAGGCGCTGCGCGACGTTCCGCCCTCGGTCGCCGGTCGTGCGTTGCTTCCCGGGGACGCGTTTCTGCGGTGGGTTCGACCCCTTGTCTACGATGCCCGCAACGGACGAGAGGTCGACCGTGGCCTTCTCGAAGGACTTGACCTGAGCGAGCTGGGTGCATCGCTGGCGTCTCAAAATGGACAGGGGATGTGGTGCCCCCGCTGCGGTGCGACATTCGTTCAAGGAGAATCGTGCTCCGAATGCGATATTCGACTCGTCCCTGCGAGCAACCCTTCCGCGTAACGGAGACCGTCATGCGCGCCCTGCGAGTTTCGAGCTTCTCGATCACCGCGATTGCCCTGTTCGGCGCTGTTGCTTGTGGGAAGGGATCCAAGAGCGCTCCGCCGGCACCCCCGGCTGGGCCCGCAATGCCGACGGGTCCCGCCGAGTACACCGTGATCATCAAGAGCACCTGGACCAGGACGTCGCACCCGTTCGAGTATCCGTCGGACGCGCATTTCTCCGGGATGATCGGCGCGTCGCACAATGCGAAGTACTCGATCTTCGCCATTGGCCGCCGGCCCACGCCGGGGCTCGAGCGTCTGTCCGAGGAAGGAAAGCACTCGCCGCTCGACACTGAGATCCGCTCCGCGATCGATCAGGGCGATGCGCTGATGCTCTTCGAGTCGGGTGGTCTCAAGAATTGGAGGGACTCGATGGTCGCGAAGGTGCGCGTCGATCCCGAGCATCCCCTCGTCTCGGTCGTCAACATGGTCGCGCCGAGCCCCGACTGGTTTACAGGCGCGTCCGGCGTCACACTCGCCGAGAACGGCAGCTGGATCACGCGCCGCACGGTGACGCTCTACGCCTACGACTCGGGCGGCGACGACGGCACGACCTACAAGGCGCGCGACAAAGACGCCAATCCCAAGAAGCCGACGACCCGCGCCGCAAACCGGCATTTCGTAGTCAACGGCCGGGTGAAGCCGGTGGCGACGGTGACCTTCGTGAGAAAATCGTCATGAATGAGAGAAGACAAAGAGAAACCCGATGAGTTTGATCCCACTCTGAAGAGTGGGATCATATCCACCGCGATCCATCTTTTTCTAAAGACTCCGCAAGAATCTCAGCAGCGCACGCCGCTCGAACTGGGTCAATCGCACGAAGCGATTGCGCGCGGCGAGAGCTTCGCCACCGTGCTGATCGATGGCCTGGGTGATCGTCGCGGCGCGGCCGTCGTGCAAAAATGCCGTCGCGAAGCGCAATCCCATCAGCGGTTCGGTGCGGAACTCTGACGGCTGGGCCTGACCGAGGCAGATGTCCGCGAGGTCGGGCCCCATGTCGTGCAACAAGAGATCGGTGAACGCCGGCACAACCCTGAACCGCAGAGCGGCAATCGGATTTGCGCCGGTCACAAGCGCCGGCACGTGGCAGGAGGCGCAACCGATCTTCCGAAACGTCAGCGAGCCGAGGGCGCCCCCAAAGCCGAGCGGCGCACGCGGTGGAGGCGCGAGGAAGCGGACGAAGGCATCGGCCGCGTCGAGCTGCTCCGCGCTGATCTCCGGCTCAGGCAGCGGGTCGATGCCGGCGGGGAAGGGAAGTCCGCCGACGGTCTGCTCCGTCTGATTGACGGGATTGGTGATGCCCATCTCCATGACGAACGCGTCCGCATTGAACTCGCGCAGCGTCGCCGCCTGCGCTTTGCGGCCGAACCGCCCGAGGCGGCCGTCCGCCGTCCGGTTGGGACGACCCGAAATACCGTCGCCGTTGCGGTCGAACGGATCCGCGCGCGCCAGAATCACCGCGTCGGGCACCGCATCGAGCAACCCGAATCCGAACACATCGGGCGTCGTGCGATGGCCGGAGTCGGTGGCCGCCGCGGGGATCGGCTCCGCCAGGATCCCCAGGTAGTCGCTCAGGGCAGGCGTGAGTTGTTTCTGAATTACCGGCCCGCCGCCGGCAGCGAGATCGTCGCATTTCGCACCGGCGCCGTGAAACGCCGTGGCGTGCACCTCGATGTCCTCGCCGCCTTCCTCTGGATCGTTGCTCCCGCTGCCCCCGACCACCGGCTCCTCGTGGCAGTTTGCGCAGCCGACCGAGTTGAACAACGGACCGAGCCCGGTTTCCGGCGTGAATACCGTCTGAAAGACGGCGCGGCCCATCTCGAACCGGCGGCGTTGCGCCGCGTCGAGACCGTGCAGCGCGGTGCCGAGCGATGCGGGAACAACAACCATGAATTCGGGTGCGGGAGGAGCCGCCGTAGGCGGTGCTGCGGTGGGCGCATTCCTATCGCAGGCGGCGACCCCGATGAGTGCTGCCAAAAGCAGGGCGCCGCCGTTCGTGTGATCCATACAGCCTCCTGGGTGGGGACCCAGGGCGCGCGGCCACCATACCGCCGCGCTCGAAAAGCCCGTGGGTCATATGGGTTTTGTTCGGGAAATCGGCGCGCGTGACCATTGACGCGCCGTGCTCAATCGTGCTTGATTTCTTCTACTTTGATGAAGAAACGACTCGCAGGCTTCGAAGAGCTTGTGCTCCTCGCCACGGCAAGCCTCGGGGAAGAGGCCTATGGTGTGACCGTGCAGCAGCGTCTCGAAGCGGAGACGGGCGGCGCCGTCGCGCTCGGGGCGGTCTACGCCGTGCTCGATCGACTGGAGCGCAAAGGCTACGTCCGCTCGGCGTGGGGCGAGGCGACGCCGCAGCGCGGCGGCCGCCGCAAGCGGATGTTCCGCGTCAGCGCGCCCGGTGTCACGGCGCTGCGCGAGATGGGCCGCATCCGGTCGCGCCTGTCGCACCTCATTCCCAAACACGCATGACGCGCCGTGCTGCGCTGGATCTGCGATCCCGACAAACTCGAAGCGATCGAGTTCGCGCTCGAGATCCACGGCGGCCAGGCGATCTCGGCCACGCTCGACGGCGCGCGCGTGCCGGAGCGCGACCTCGTCCAGACCGGCGACACACTGATCATCCGCGGCGGCGACCATGGCGCGGATTTCCATATCGCGATCAAACCTGAAGGGGGCATCGAGTGGTACCCGCGGCGCTCTGTCTCGCACTGATTCAAGGACCACCACCTGAGACCACGACCAGGATCGCTACGGCGCACGAGTGGGTCGCGCGCCTCGGCAAGGAGTTGGGCGACTCGATCTGGCCCGGCTTCCGTCCCGACACGATTCCGGTGCTCTATGTGGTGCGTGGCCAGGGGACGTTGCTGCTCGGCTGGCGCGGCGAGCTGCCTCCAGGCTTCCTGCCGATTACCGGGCTCGCCGGAAGCGGCTGGCAATCGGCGGCAGACCGCGGCGCGGCGAGCACCGGCACCGAGCTCGCCGGTCGCCCAGCGGCGCAGGTGGTGGTGAACGACTCGCTGGGCGTAGCCTCGCTCGTGGGGCTTACGACGCACGAAGCCTTTCATGTGTTCAGGCGATCGGCCAAAAGCGAGAACGCATTCCTGGTCACGAGTTATCCCGTCTTCGATGCGCAGAACGAAGCCGGGATGGCGCTCGAGGGACGGACTCTCGCCGCGGCGGAGCAGGCGGAGACGAAGGTCCGCAAGCGCGCGCTCGCCCGGCAATTTCTCGCGGTGCGGGAATCGCGCCAACGTGCACTCGGTGCGGAGCTCGCGGAGTTCGAACAGCTCGCCGAATTGAATGAAGGGCTCGCGGAATACGCCCTGGTCCGGGCGGTGGCGCTGGCAGGGCGGCAGCGTGATTTCCCCGATCGCGTCGGCGCCGTGCGATTGCAGGCGGCCAAGCTCACGAGTCTGCAGAAGCTCACCGAGGATGTGACGCGCTCGATCCGGCTGCGCTACTACGCGACCGGTCCCGCGCTCGGGTTGCTGCTGGATGCGCTGGAGGGGCCGGCATGGAAGACGCGCCTCATGAACCAGAACCTCACGGTGCAGGAAGCACTGGCCGACGCTTCGGGCTACCGCACCCAGGAGCTCGCGCTGCGCCGCCAGGCCGAATCGACGTTCGTGATCGCCCGGCTGCGCAGCTCGGCCGATTCGGGCGTGGCCGGCCTCCGCGCATTCCGCCGAGCACAGGTGGACAGCGTGCTCGCCGCTCCCGGCGTCCAGCTGGTCGTCACGGTCGAGGGCCGCCTCGGCCTGTGCGGCATCGATCCGCAGAATCTCCTGCAGGTCGAGCCCGGCGTGCTGTTGCATACGCGCTGGGTGCGGGTCTGCGTAGGCGACGCGTTCGAGGCAACGTTCAATACGCCAGTCGTGCAGGACCGGAATGCGCAGATTCTCAGGGCGGTCGTGGGCGCCGATTCCACGGTGAGCGTCACGGTGGGTGCCCAGGGCGATGTGCGGATCGAGTCCCCGCTCGTGTCACTGCGCGCGGCGCAGGCCGACGTCTCTCGCGATGGGCGGGTGCTGACGGTTAAGATCAAGCCTTAGTGGCACCCTCCTCCTACGACGCGATTCCCGATTTCGGCCTGCTCTATGACAGCGTGCCGCTGTACGCGGCGCGCCAGGACGTCGGTTTTTATATAGAGGAAGCGAAGGCCACGCGCGGCACGGTGCTCGAGGTGGGCTGCGGCACGGGGCGCATCCTGCTGCCGATCGCACGCGCCGGGTGTGACATCACGGGGATCGACAGCTCTCGCCAGATGCTCGAGCGTTGCCGCAATAACCTCGCCGCCG
>WNGA01011649.1_pt1 | contig 11442 bp, 9 predicted proteins | sample 5400061 | NCBI WGS metagenome assembly WNGA01 (sample SAMN13153366, study PRJNA577476) | soil metagenome | isolation source: 100 cm soil or saprolite under grassland replicate 2 | place: USA:California | collected 2016-06-15
ACGCTTGGCGACGCCAATGGCTTCGGGGGCCGAGGTCAGGAGGGACGCGATCAACCGGTCGCAGGCGGCTCCGAGCTCGCCTGGGGGAACGACGTCGTGAACGAGTCCGATGCGGCGGGCCTCAACTGCGCCGAATCTCTCCCCCGTCAGAAAGTATCGCCGCGCATTCCGCGGTCCGATCGCTCGCAGCACGTACGGCGAGATCACCGACGGCAGGATTCCGAGCTTCGCCTCAGCGAGTGAGAACACGGTGTCCTCCGCGGCAATCGCCATGTCCGCGGCCGCCACGAGCCCGACGCCGCCTCCGATCGCCGCGCCCTGCACGACGGCAACCACGGGCTTCGGACACTTGTCGATTGCGCGCAGCATTCGCGCCATCTTCTCCGCGTCCGCCTCGTTTTCCGCCTTCGACCAGCTCCCCGCGCGCTTCATCCACTCGATGTCCGCGCCCGCGCAGAAGACCGGTCCCTCCCCTTCCAGAACGACGACGCGCGTCTCGCGATCGTCGCCGAACGACAGGAACGCCCGGGTCACCGAGTCGATCAGGACCTCGTCGAAGGCGTTGCGGACGTCGGGCCGCGCGAGCGTGACGCGCGCGAGGGGGGCGTCGCGCACGACGCGGAGGCGAGAGAAGACCGCCTCCGACTCGCTCATCGGGTGAGCGAGAGCCGGCCGGAGAGATCGAGCGGAATCGCGACGTCGCCGCGCGGGAGCCGAACCGCGAGCGTGCCCGACAGCCTTGCCGAGAGGCTTCCTCCCGAGAAGATGCCTTGGCCGGCGGCGCCGAGGAGCTCGCCGTGGTCCACGTCGATCGGAAGGGAGAGCGAGCTCTCCTGGCGCGGACGCAGCGTCATTCCGCGGGTCCGGCCGGTTCCGATGACGCGGCCGCTCGAAGTCAGCCGGTACCGCGTCGAAGCAATGGTCAGCGGAAACGCGAACGGATTCCGTACGGCGACAACCGCGCGCGCCTGGCTCTCGAAAAGCGAGATGTCCGTGACCTCGACGGTCTCGAGGCGCAGGAAACGGCGCGCGGTCTCGCGCTCCCCTTCGACGCCGACTTCGTCCCATCGGGCCGTCCCGGCCCACTCGATCGAGCCGCCGCCCGCGATCCGTCCGCTCAACCGGTAGTCGAACGTATCCGGGCGGAAGCGGTTCGCCCAGTCCTGGGGGACGTCCGAATAGCGCAGCGTCACGGGAAGGCGCAGCCGCCCGCCGGATCCCTCGGCGCGCCCGGAGATCGGAATCTCGGCAGTCGAGCCGTTCACCGAAACCAAGCCCGAGAACGACCCGCCACGGCTCCCCTGCGCGGGTCCGACGAGCGTCGCCGAAAAGGTCTCCGCCGGGCCTGGGCGGATGTCGATCTGGACCGGCTGAGCAAGTACGGCGAGAAAGAGCGGGACGAGAAAAAGATGGATCATCGGGGGAGGCAACGCCGGCCGGTCGCCGTCAATTCCGGTCCGCTACATCCGGAACACGCCGAACTCCGTCTCGGGAACCGGCGCGTTGTAGGCAGCCGAGATCGCGAGTGCGAGCGCCGTCCGGGTCTCCGCCGGGTCGAGAACGCCGTCGTCCCAGAGGCGCGCGGTCGAGTAGTACGAGTTTCCTTCGACCTCGTACTTCTCGCGAGTCGGGCGCTCGAACTCGGAGACCTCCGTTTCACTCATCGGCGGCTTTCCCGCGCGCGCCAGCTGGTCCTGTTTGACCGTCGAGAGGACCGACGCCGCCTGCGGGCCGCCCATCACCGAGATCCTCGCGTTCGGCCACATCCAGAGGAACCGGGGGCCGTAGGCCCGCCCGCACATCCCGTAGTTGCCGGCGCCGAAGGAGCCGCCGATGATGATGGTGAACTTTGGCACGGCCGCGTTTGCGACCGCATGGACCATCTTGGCGCCGTCCTTCGCGATGCCGCCGCGCTCGTAGTCCTTACCCACCATGAACCCCGTGATGTTCTGGAGGAAGAGGAGCGGGATCTTTCGCCGCGCGCACATCTGGATGAAGTGCGTCGCCTTGAGCGCGGACTCGGAGAACAGGATGCCGTTGTTCGCGACGATGCCGATCAGGAACCCGGAGATTCGGGCGAAGCCGCAGACGAGCGTCGAGCCGTAACGCGCCTTGAACTCCTGAAAGCGCGAGCCGTCCACGAGGCGCGCGACGACCTCGCGCACGTCGTACGGCTTTCGGACGTCGCGCGGAAGGATCCCGTAAAGCTCCCGGCCGTCGTAGAGCGGCTCCTCGGGCTCTGCGCGGTCGGCGGGAAGCGTCTTGGATCCGCCGAGCGTTCCGACGATCGAGCGCGCGATCTCGAGAGCGTGGGCGTCGTCCTCGGCGAAGTGATCCGCGACGCCCGAAATCCGGGTGTGGACGTCCGCGCCGCCGAGATCTTCCGCGGTCACTTCCTCGCCCGTCGCGGCTTTCACGAGCGGCGGTCCGGCGAGAAAAATGGTGCCGGTGCCCTTGACGATGACGGCCTCGTCGGACATCGCCGGGACGTACGCCCCGCCCGCCGTGCACATTCCCATCACGACGCCCACCTGCGGGATTCGCGCCGCGGACATCCGCGCCTGGTTGTAGAAGATGCGACCGAAATGCTCGCGGTCGGGGAAGACGTCGGCCTGGAGCGGAAGGAAAGCGCCACCGGAATCCACGAGATAGACGCACGGCAGTCGGTTCTCGAGAGCGATCTCCTGTGCCCGGAGGTGCTTCTTGACGGTGATCGGGTAGTAGGTCCCGCCCTTCACGGTCGCGTCGTTCGCGATCACCATGATTTCGCGGCCTTGGACGCGGCCGATTCCGGTGACCAGCCCGGCGCCCGGCGCCTCGCCGTCGTACATTCCGCGGGCCGCCAGCGGCGAGAGCTCCAGGAAAGGCGATCCCGGATCGAGCAGCACATCCACCCGTTCGCGCACGAACATCTTCTTCTGCTCGGCGTGACGCTCGCGTCCCGACCCGCCTTTCCGCGCCGTGGCGAGCTCGTCGCGGAGATCCGAGACGAGGCCTTCCATCGCGGAACGCCGCTCGCAGAATTCCTTCGTGGAAGTGTCGACGCGGGTCTCGAGCGCCTCGGTCACCCGCCGACCCGCTCCACGACCTCTCTCTTGATGAAATCCACGAGTGCCTGTGTGGGCGTCCCCGGCAGGAAGATCTCGCGGATGCCGAGGGCCTTCAGCGGCGCGATGTCCTTGTCGGGAATGATGCCGCCGGCAAGCACGATGATGTCGGCGCCCCCCTTTTCCTTCAAGAGCCCGACGATCTCCGGAAAGAGAACGTTGTGGGCGCCGGAGAGAATCGAGAGCCCGACGACGTCGACGTCCTCCTGAATGGCGGCGGTCGCGATCTGCTCGGGCGTCTGGCGCAGGCCCGAGTAGATGACCTCCATCCCGGAGTCGCGAAGCGCCCGCGCGATGACCTTGGCGCCGCGGTCGTGCCCGTCGAGGCCGGGCTTGGCGATGAGCACCCGGATCGGCCGCTCCATGGTCGCGGGCGAGTGTACCCGATCGAGATGCCGCAGGCTCGAAAACGTTACCGCACGATTCCGCCGGTCTCCGCGAGCTGGCGGCCGAGCCTTTCCTCGACGGACGTCACGTTCCGCGTGAGCTTGTCGCTCTCGCCTTCCTCGTCCTCGATGCGGACGGTCGTCAGCACGTGCCGGGACCCCTTCCGGGCCTTGGCGTGGCACAGCCGGACGACCTCCATCACTTCGTCCCAGTCCCCTTCGAGGCAGGTTCCGCATGGAGTGAACTTGTACCGGATCCCCGAGCGGTCGACGACGTCTAAGACCTCCGCGATTGCGGACGACAGGTGCTCGCCACGCCCGAGCGGCACGATCGAGAGTTCCGCCAGCATGTTGGTCCTCCTCTTTCTTTCTCTCTTTCCCTCCGCGTGAGGGGCGTCCACTTGGATGCTGCAATCGCCGTGCTACGGACCGAGCTCTCCCGCCAGCGCCGCCCATGCGCGCCCGCGGTGCGAGACCGCGTCTTTCTGCGGAGGCAGCATTTCGGCAAACGTCTTTTCCGAACCTCGCGGCACGAAGATCGGGTCCCAGCCGAATCCTCCCGTGCCGCGGGGCGCCGGGGCGATCCCGCCCTCCGTCACGCCGCGCCCGGTGACCAGCCGCTCCCCGTCGAAGCACGCAATCACGCACACGGCGCGCGCGGTCCGGTCCGGAAACGGCTCGAGCATGCGGACGATCGCGTCGAGTCCGGCGCTCTTCTCGAGCCACTTGACGAGCGCGCCCGGAAAGCCTCCCCAGGCGAGGATCTCGAGCCCCGAGTCCTCGACTAAGACCGGTCGGCGCACCCGCTCCCAGGCCAATCGCGCTTTTTCCCGCGCCACGACCTCCGGATCGAGCGCCTGAGTTTCGGCGAGATCGAGATCGAGCCGCTCGAGCCGGAAGCCGAGCCGCTCGGCCTCCTGCGCCTTTTCAGGCCGGCCCGTGACGAAAACGAAGCGGAGCTCGCTCAGCGGGCGGACTGCTTTTGCGTGGCCGGCTCGAGCTCCTGTGACTCGGGCGCTCCCAGAAGCTTGTAGAGCGGAATCTGCGTCGAGACGCCTTTCAGCGCGAAGAAGCCGAGCTGCGCGACTCGATAGAGGTGCTTGATCGCCTCGTAGGTCAGGGGCCCGATGACGATGTCGCCGGGCATCGCGACGAACTCCTCCATCCGCGCCGCGACGTTGACGGCGTTGCCCACGACGGTGTATTCGACGCGCCGCGCCGACCCGATCTCTCCGACGATCGTCTCTCCCGTATTCAGCGCGATGCGGACTTCGAGCGGAAAGCTCCCCTGCCCGGCACGCTCCTGATTCCAGAGGGCGACCTCCTCGCGCAGCTTCAGAGCGGCGGCCGCCGCCCGCGCCGGATGGTCCGGCTGGTCGATCGGCGCCCCGAAGAACGCCATCACCGCGTCGCCCACGAACTTGTCGATCGTGCCGTCCTGGGAAAAGATCGCATCGGACGCGAGCGTGAAGAAGCGGTTGAGCATCCGCGCGAGCTCTGCCGCCTCCATCTTCTCCGACCAAGAAGTGAAGCCGACGAGATCGGCGAAGAGGATCGTCACGCTCTTCGTGCGCACCTCTTTGAACGAGCCGGTGGCCTTCACGTCGGCGATGATCTCGTCGACCACCTGCGGCGAGTGATATCGCTCGAGCCTCCCCCGGATGCGCTTCTCCTCCGCCACGCGGTCGTGAAGGCGGGCGCGCTCGATCGCCACTGCCGCGAAATTCGCGAGCGCGGTCAGGAGGTCGAGGTCGCGCTCCGTGAAGGTCCCGACGTGCAGAGGCGAGTCCACGTGGATGACGCCGATCACGGAGTCGCGGTTCCAGAGCGGTGCGCACATGGCGGAGCGGATCTGCTGGAGCCGGATCGACTGCCCCGCCTCGAAGCGCTCGTCCTGCTGCGCGTCGGAAGTCAAGACCGCGACCTTGTCGCGCACGACCATGTCGACGATGGTGCGCGAGTACGGCAGCGTTCCGTCGGTCGTCATCCGCTGACCCGATTTGAACCGGCTGATCCGAAGCTGGAGATCGCCCTGCTCCTCCAGGAGCAGAAACGCGCGATCGACCGGGAGGTACTCGAAGATCAGGTCCATGACCTTGTCGAGCACCGTCTCGAGCTCGTCCAGCGAAATGAGCGTCTTCGCGACCTGCACCAGGATCTCGAAGATCTTGTTCTTGTAGGCGACGTCGAGGACGACGCGTTTACGACCTGCGGTGGAATCGCTGGACACCGGCGCCGGGCCCTTCTCCAGGCCGAAGTCCTTGTTGAACTCCGCGATCGGACGAATACACGTCGAGGTCGAATCCATCATCCGCTTCGCCGGCGTTTCCGCCTCGACCGGCTCCTCGCGGAACCGGAGCGTGAACGTGCCGATGACCGCTCGGTCGCCGCTCCCCACGGGAGCATTCGGGACGTGGCGGTCGTTGACGCGAACCCCGTTGGTCGAGTGGTTGTCGTACAGGATCCACTCGCCGTTCTCGTGCTTCAGATAGGCGTGGCGACGCGACACCGAGAAATCGTTCAGAACGATGTCGTTGTCGCTCGCGCGGCCGATCGAGGCCTGATCCCGCACGAGCGTGTAGACCTGTGAGCGGCCTTCCGCCTCGAACAACACCTGCAGCATGCTTGTCGAAAAATTATAGTCCCCGATTCACCTCGGGTCCTTCAGCCGTGGCTTCGCAGCGTAAAAAGGATGCGAACCGTCTTGCGGGAAGGAATCGGACCCTGGGGGCCGCGCGCCGGGCGGTACTTCCAGTGCCGAACCGCCTCGGCGGCCGCCTCGGACAGGCCGAAAGGCAAGCCGCGCGTCACCTGCACGTCGCTCACGGCTCCGGCCTCGTCGACTCCGATTTCCAGGACGACGCTGCCTTCGATCTGCGCGCGGATGGCGGTATCGGGATATTCCGGATCCACCTTGGACACGAGCACGGCCGGCTCGGTCGGAGCGCCCGGCGGCGGAACGGGGGGCGCTGCCGCCGCTGCAGGCCGTTCTCCGGCCGATGCGCTCGATTCGGGAGCGGGCTGCGGAGCCTCGATCGGCGTCGGCTCGGGCGTGGGCAGGTCGAGCGTCGAGAGACGGCGCAGCGAGACCGTGGTGTCCGGGACGATGTCCGGACGCTTCGGATCGGGCGGAACGAGATCGACGTCCGCGGAAGAGACGAACGCGACGCCGTTCGCCTTGTCCCGGAAGGCGAAGTACGCGTGGTCGACGGCATGAATCTGGATTCCTGTGCCTTTCGTCAGCGTTCCCGCCCGGGGAGCGAAGGGAAAGGGAGCAAGCAGCACCGCGGTCTCCTCCGCGACGACTCCGGAGACCGCCGGAAACGACAGGATCTTCTTCGCTCTCTCCTCGCGGGCTTCGCGCTCCTGATCGCGTTCGATCTCACCGGCGCGGACGTAGCCGGTCACGTTCTTGGCTTGCACCTCGATCCAGGCGCCGTGATCCGCGATCACGGTGACTTCGTCCCCACGCACCAGGTCCGCGATCGACAATGCGCGCGAGTTGGGTTCGCGCTTCAATGGCGCCGCCGGCACCGTGACGACTGCCGGCGATTTCTCCGCCGGCTGGCTCGATGTGGGAACGTCCCGTCCGGCGACGAGGATCACGGCGACGAGCGCGATCGTCCCGATGGCGACTAAGAGCCCCCGGCGCCAGGCACGGAAGATCGCGGCCCGGCCGGTCGGGGGTCCTCCGGGGTCCCTCATCCGCCGTCCTCGAGCAGCGTGACGAGGAGCGCCTTCTGCGCGTGAAGGCGGTTTTCCGCCTGGTCGAAGACCGCGGAAGCCGGCGAGTCGATCACCTCCGCTTCGACCTCTTCGCCGCGATGGGCGGGGAGACAGTGCAGAAATACGGCGTCCGACTCCGCCATCCCGAGAACCCGGCGGGTGACGCGGTAGGGCTCGAACTTCCTGGCCCGCTCCGCGGCTTCTCCTTCCTGCCCCATCGAGGCCCATACGTCCGTGTAGACGGCGCGGGCACCGGCAATCCCCTCTTCGATCGACGTCGTGACGAGGACCGACCCGCCCGTCTCTCGCGCCGTCGCGCGCGCCCAATCGACGACGCGAGGCTCCGGGGCGTAGCCGGGAGGCGTGACGACCGAGACTCGCGCCCCGAGCTTCGCGCCGGTCAAAAGGAGACTGTGGGCCACGTTGTTTCCGTCACCGAGATAACAGAGGCGAAACGCGCGCACAGTCCCGAATCGCTCCCGAATCGTGAGGAAGTCAGCGAGCGCCTGGCACGGATGGAGCAGATCCGACAGCCCATTGATCACCGGAATCGAAGCAAATCGTGCGAGATCCTCCACCGTCGAATGGGCATACGTCCGCGCCATGATCCCGTCCACGTATCGCGACAGCACCCGCGCCGTGTCGGCGATGGGCTCGCCGCGGCCGAGCTGAAGGTCGCGGGACGAAAGGAACATGCCGAGACCGCCGAGCTGGAACATTCCGACCTCGAATGAGACCCTCGTCCGCGTGGACGACTTCTCGAAGATCATCGCGAGGCTCCGGCCGGAAAGCGCGGCCCGCCAGTCGTCCGGCCGGCTCTTCATCCGCGCAGCGAGATCGAGGAGCTTCTCGATCTCGCCCGGCGCCCAGTCGTTCTCGTTCACGTAGTCGCGTTTTCTTGCCGTCACTCCGTCCTCCAGATCACCGTGCCGGTCTCGCCGTCGAGCGCGGCTGAAAGACACTCGGCGCGCGTGATGAGCACCTCGCGGCCGCCTGCCTCGACGAACCGGATCGCCGCGTCGATCTTCGGCCCCATGCTGCCCGGCGGGAACTGCCCTTGCGCGAGGAGCTCGCGAGCGGTCGCGACGTCGAGCCGGGGAAGCGGCGTCTCCGTCGGCTTCCCGAAATCGCGCAAGACCCGCTCGACGCCGGTCAGGATCACGAAGACGTCCGCGGAGAGCGAAGCCGCAAGCATCGACGCGGCGTAGTCCTTGTCGATGACGGCCTCCACCCCGCGTACCTCCGCTTCTTCGGGGACGACCACCGGAACACCTCCACCTCCCGCCGCGATGACGATGTAGCCGCGGTTGACGAGCGACGCCACGACGTCGACGTTTCGAATCGCGAGAGGCTTGGGGGAAGCGACGACCTTGCGCCACCCGCGCCCGGCGTCTTCCACCATCGTCCAGTCCGCGGTCTTCTGCATCGTCTCGGCGCGCTCGCGCGTGAAGAACGGCCCGATCGGCTTAGACGGCCGGAGGAAGGCGGGATCGGCGGCGTCGACCTCGACCTGGGTGACGAGCGTGACCACCCGCTTGCGGAATCCAGCAGCCTTCAGCTCATTGTCGAACGCGAGCTCCAGAAGAAACCCCATCGAGCCCTGGGTTTCGGCAACGCAGACGTCCAGGGACTGGGGCACGACCCGTTCCGCCGCGATCTCCGCCTGGAGGAGGAGGTTTCCGACCTGGGGGCCGTTGCCGTGCACGACGATGAGCTCGTATCCGCGGTTCAGGATCGGCAGAAGCTGGCGGACTGCTGTCCGTGCTCGCTGGAGCTGTTCGTGGGCATCGCCAGAATCCTCCGGACGCAAAAGCGCGTTCCCGCCGAACGCCACGACGGCGAGCGGCCGCACGAACGGGAAGAAGGGCGTGGTCACGGTTCTTCGCGTACGAGCGGCATTGCCATGCACCGCGGGCCGCCGCGGGCTCGCGAGAGCTCGTGCCCCGCGAGCCGGACGGCGTATCTCTTGCCCCGCTTCAAATCGAGCTCCCGGCGCCCGAGAAGGAGGTCCGCTTCGTCGAAGACGGTGTAACCCGCCCTTGCGAGCTCGTCCGCGGTGCGCTCGTTCCGGTCGTAGATCAGGACGACTCCGGGCGCGAGCGCGAATGCGTTCGCTCCGTCGGTCCACTGCTCGCGCCGCTCGGAGATCGGGTCGCTGCCACCGCAGCGCACGGGTCTTAAGTCGAGCCCCTCGGACTTGAGCGCCGAGAGAAGGTCGCTCTCGGAAGTCCAGGCGACCGGCCGGCGCGTCAGGTCGCACCGGTAGACGTCCGCCTCTTCCGCGCCGTCCGGAAAGATCATCGGCGCGTAAACGAGACACTCTTCCCGCGAGATCATCGTGAAAACCGTGTCCAGGTGCATGTACGACCGCGCCGGGGGGAGCGCGACGACGAAGATCCGCCGGATGCGCGACCCGCGGTCGTGGAGCGATTCCGCCAGACGTTCGATGGTCGTCTTCTTGGTCCGCTCGGAATAGCCCATGAGGAGCGTGTCGTCGCGCAGCACCAGGATGTCTCCCCCTTCGAGCATCGGCCGCATCCGCGCGTAAGAGGAAGGCCGGCCGTAGTCCGCGGAAAACTCCTGGAACCAGAAGCGATCGCTCTCCGGGCCCGCGAATCGGGGATGGTAGCGGACGACGTAGCCGGAGAGGAGCGGCTCGCGGAGCCGCGCCGCAGTCGCCATCGAGCCCCGGATCGCCCGGTCCCCGACGACGACCAGGGGATCGCGCTGGAAGAAGTAGTTCGGGATCGGCGGCAGCCAGTAGAGATCCGAGGGAGAGAGGGCGACCTCGGAAGGCGGTCTCTCGATACCCGTGACGAGCGTCGACGCGAGCTCCTCCGCGTTCAAGTCGCGCAGCCGATAGTCCATGTCGGGGCCCCAATCGAGCACCGTCCCGAGTTCCTGCAGGATCTCGGACCGCTGCTCCGGGGCCTCCAGGACGTCCGCCAGGAGATCCTGAACGTCTAAGACCTCGTCGGCGACGTAGCCGAGGACCTGCTGGAACCGGCGGTGCTCCTCGCGGGCACGGCTGCCGAACAGGATGTCGTCGAAAAGGAGCTCCTCCATCATCGCCGGCACCATCCGGTCGATCTCCGGACCGGGAAGGTGGACGAGAACGGAGGAGAGCTTTCCGATCTCGGAGTTCACTCTCAAAGGCATGGGGCGTCCCGCGAAAGGACGCGGGATTCTAGCCCGGATGGCTCACGACACACGGGCCATCAGCCCGTCTCCGCACGAGAAAACGCGCCTGCGGGCTACGACGGCGGGGGAAGCGCTGCGGGACCCTCCGACAGAACCTCGCCCGAGTCGCTCTCGCCTCGCTCGGCGATCGTGTCGAGCTTTCCTCCGAACCGATCGAACGCGCGGGAAGCGGCGTCGTACTGCTTCTGGGAATTGCGGAGGTGAGAGCCGAGCGTCCGGAACGGGTCCTCGACCAGGTTCCACTCGCGACGGAGATCGGACAGGTGTTCCAGGATCTCCTTCGCCCGCTCCTCGACCGCCATCCCGCGCAGACCCGTGCAGACCGTGGCGAGATAGACGTGGAGAAGTCTCGGAGACACCGCAATTACTCCCCGCTCGGCCGCCCAGTCCGCGAGCGAGACGCCCTCTTCGTCGAAGACGATCTCGCAGTACACCGCCTCCGAAGGTACGTACATGAAGGCGAAATCGTAGGTGCCGTCCCCGGGTCGAATGTATTTCGTGGCGATCGCATCGACATGGCGACGGACGTCGCCGGCGAAATCGCGGCGCGCTCGCTTGCGGTCCGCGTCGTCCGCCGATTCCTTCGAGCGACGGAAGTTCTCGAGCGGGAACTTGCTGTCGACGGGCACCAGGAAATCTCCGACTCGAATGGCCGCGTCGACGATCGTCCCGTCCGGAAAGACGTGGCGCATTTTCCAGGTACCCGGCGGAAGAACGTCGGCGAGAGCCTGTTCCAGAAACGTCTCTCCCAGTCCGCCGCGGACCTTCGGGGGCTTCAGCAGATCTTCCAGCCGGGTCATGCCCCCGGCGAGCTCCTGGATTTTCTGAGAAGCCTGAAAGACCCGTCCCATCTTCTCGTGCACTTCGCCGAGCGTATCGGCGACGTTCTTCTGCCCTTGGGCGAGCCGGTCCTCGACCGCGGACACCCTCTCGCCGACCGAGCGTCGGAGATCCTCGACGCGGCGGTCCATGGATTCCGAAGACCCGCGCACGGCTGCGACCTCGGCGAGCAGGCGATCGAG
>WNGA01026236.1_pt1 | contig 11441 bp, 3 predicted proteins | sample 5400061 | NCBI WGS metagenome assembly WNGA01 (sample SAMN13153366, study PRJNA577476) | soil metagenome | isolation source: 100 cm soil or saprolite under grassland replicate 2 | place: USA:California | collected 2016-06-15
GGTAGTCGGTGACGGTGACCTGCTCGTCGACGACCTTGGGGCTGCGGTAGGCGCCGCCTCGGTCCAGGCGCACGGTGCGCCAGGCCGAGGTGGGCAGCGCCTGGATGTGGCGGAGGAGGGAGGGTGAGCGCATGCGCAGGGTGATGAAGCCGATGCCGCGGGCGTCCAGCTCGGCGAGCACCTTGTGGGTGGTCACCTTCTGGTCCATGACCAGCAGCTGGGGGAACCGTCCCGTGAGCGCCTTCCAGTGGTCGGAGAACACCAGGACCTCCTGGGCCTGGCGGTCGCTGGTCAGGTCCGCGTTGGCGTAGACGAGGGTGTGGGTGGCGTGGTCCTGGGCGAAGAAGCTGAGCACCGAGCGGGTGCGCTGCGAGCGCGCGGGCACGTAGTGGCGCTCCAGGGCCACGTCCTCGCCCCAGTGCATGATCGCGTGGAAGTCCAGGTCCAGGTCCCCGCCCCGGTCGGCGACGAGGTCGGCCTGCAGCATCGCCTGGCCGAGCGCCCGCAGGAAGGCGACCTGGCGGGCGTGGGAGAGGCGGTAGGAGTAGGTGGAGAGCGCGGTCGCCTTCGGCAGGGCGACCAGGGAGGCGAACAGCCCCGCGCCGGTGTCGGCGGCGAGGTCGTCGACGTGGGAGACCCGGCGCATGCCGACCAGCTTGAGGGCCAGCAGCGACAGCACATAGCTGGTCGCCGGGATCATCGCCGTGCTGGGGTAGGCCGCGGTGGCCACCATCGCAGGCAGGCCCAGCGACACCAGCTCGGGGACGGCGAGCAGCAGCCCAGCGACCTTGGTCTCGCAGCGCGGCGGCAGGTCGGCGAAGTCGAGCAGTCTGGCCCGCGGCGGGTCGGTCCGCCCACCACCGCCCCGGGCGGCGAGCGGTCGGGGCCACATCCGGGCGAAGCCCTCCTCCCGGAGCACCTCGGCCACGCCGGTGCGGTTGAGCGGCGTGGGGGTGCCGGCCAGCGCCTCGGAGATCTCGATCGCCGACAGGCCCTGCTGGCGCAGCTGGATGATCGTTGGCCGAGCGGCGTCCTTGGCCGGTGCGGTCGTCGGCCCCGGCCGAGGCGTGGCGAAGAACCCGGTCTTGCCGGCCCGGAAGTCCCGCACCGCAGAGCGCAGCGTCGCCACCGACCAACCCGCGCGCCGGGCGGCGTCGGCGGCCGAGGACCCCTCCAACAGGTACGCCCGCAAGGCCTCGTAGCGGCGGTGGTTGGGGTTGGACGGCCAGGCGAAGAACTCCCCGCCCGCCCGGGCAGGCTCCTCAGCTCTCAGGGCAGGAGTCAACCGATCCTGGCCAGGAATGCTTACAACCACGTAACCCCGAGCCTCAGCTCCCGGGCCCGCCCTGATCCCGGCTCACGTACCCTCTCAGACCATCCCTCACATACAGCGAGATCGACCCACTCAGGCCGGCCAGCAGTCGAGGCAGACGAGCCGAGAGGCCCTGCTGCAGCAAGGATCTCCCTTGCCAGTCCCGATCAGCAGCAGCTATCCGACGGGGTTCAGGCCCGAGGCGCGAGAATCGGCGTTAGTGCCTGTATCGAAGTCTGCTGTGGCGGTTGATCTGGCCTGATGTTGGGACGGTGTGTCGAGTTCGACACGAGACGAGGTCTCCGCGGCGCTCGACCGCTTCATCGACCGTCAGGTGCTTGCTGCCTGAAACTTGATCTGGTCGTGAACTTCACCCCGAGCAAGGCGAGCTAGCGTCGCCGGTTTCGAGGTGGCCTCACGGCCTCGTCCATCTCGGCCGTCTGAGCGGGCTTCATTGTACGGGGTCACTTGGCGAAAGTCGGGACCAGCTCACGCAGCCGCACCCGTCGGCCGGTTCGGAGCACGGCCGTGCGGTAGACGCGGGCCGCCACCCGCGCCACCAACACGGTGCACACGACGCTCACCACAACCGAGAGCAGAAACTGCCACCAGGTGGCCTCCCCGAACCCTACTAACGTCGGCATGGCGAAGGGGGCAGTGGGAGGCAGGTAGGCAAGCACCTTTACGAGAGGTGAGGCACTGCCTGACCTGACTCCGATGAGCGAGACGATGTAGCCGAAGATGAGCGGTGCGGCCAGCGGCAACGCCAAGCTCTGCACCTGGTCCTGGCGCTCGGCTAGGGAGCCGGCGGCGGCATACTCCCAGCTGTAGAAGGCGTACCCGAGGACTAGCCAGACGAGGGTGGCCGCCACCACAAGCGGTGCCGCTCCGTGCACGAGGTTCGCGCCGACCGCCTTCGCCAGCACCAGCGCGAACGCCACCAGGGACATGGCTTGCAAAATGGCGACCGTGCCGATGCCCGCCAACTTGCCCGCCAGCAGCTGGCCCGGTCGCACCGTGGCGAGAAGGACCTCGATGACGCGGCTCGCCTTCTCCTCCATGACGCCCATCAAGATCCAGGAGAGGTACTGGGTGAGGACGACGAATATGAGGATGACCCCGATCAGCGCCGTCGCCTCCTCCGTCGTGGTGGCTCCTTTGCTCGGATGGACGCTCTCGACCGGCCACGGCTTGGCCTCGGCGACCGCGGCCGCCTGCTCCGGGGTCAGGCGGGCCTGGGCGAAGGCCTGCTGCGCTCCGAGGGCCGTGGCGGCGGTTCGCACATACCGGGACCCGGTGGAGGTGTCGGTGTCCGAGATGGGGTTCTCTACGAGGATGGTCCCGCTGCCGTCCACCACCATGTTGAGGTAGCCAGCGCTCAACGCAGCGCGAGCGGCGCTCAGGTCGGGCTCGCGCACCAGCTCTACGGGTAGTCCCACGGTTGTGGCCAGCTTCTGCAGCTCTTCGTCGAGAGCCGGCGAGCCGGCGACGACGCCCACCTTTGGGCGCGTGGTGGTGCCAGTGTGGATGGTGGGGATGACCACGGCCGCCGCGACCACGGCGAAGAGGATGAGGGTGACCACTCGAAACACGCGGCCCCGTACCCGCTCTCGGATCTCGCGCTCGGCCACAAGTCCGGTGTCTCCGAGGAGCCTCCTGTCGCGTAGTCCGCGCGTGAGTCCCCCAAGCTGTGACGATCGCCTCTGGCCTCTGCGGCGCAAGCCGAGGCGGACGAGCAGCACCACCGCGATAGCGGCGAGGATGATCGGAACAGCATTCACCGGCGCATCGCCTCCCTGAACACCTCGGACAGGCGGCGACGTCCGAAGACAAATTCCGTGACGCGCCCAGCGGCGCGCGCCGCTGGCCACCGACTCGCAGAGGTCCTCGACCAGGTCGAGCTGGTGGCTCGAGAACAGCACACAGCGCCCGGCGCGGGCCTGCTCGACGAGCACCTCGCCGATGGCGTCGATGCCCGTCGGGTCGAGCCCCGAAAGCGGCTCGTCCAGCACCAGCACCTCGGGGTCATGCACCAGGGCCGCCGCCAGCTGCACACGTTGCTGGTTGCCGTGTGACAGGGTCTCGACCTCGCTGGTGGAGCGGTCGGCCACGTCGAGGCGCTCCAGCCACTGCTTGGTGGCAGCCGCGGCGCTGCGCGTGTCCATGCCGTGCAGCCGGCCAAGGTACTCGACCTCTTCTGCTACGAGCATGTTTGGGTACAGGCCCCGCTCCTCTGGCATGTAGCCGAAGCGGCGGCGCTGGGTGGCTCCGACCGGCACGCCGTTCCACCGCACCGACCCGGCGTCGAGGTCGGTGAGGCCGAAGATTGCCCGCATCGTGGTGGTCTTGCCGGCGCCGTTCGGACCGAGGAACCCTACGACCTGTCCCGAGGGGACCGAGAAGCTCAGGTTGTCGAGAGCGGTCACCGTGCCGAAGCGGCGGCTCAGGCCGTCGAGTTCCAACAGGCCGGCCACTAGCGCACCTTCCGATCCTCCGTGTTGGTTCCCGGGGTCATCAGACCTGCTCGTACAGCGGCTGGTTGCTCATGGTGGCCACCGGGGACTCCTTCCCCACCCTCTCAGCTCAATGATTCAGCAGCCTGATCTGCCTCACTGGAGACTGGCACAGAGGGCCGGTAGATGGTGCATCGACGAAGCCCATCCATCCGGAGACCTCGTGGCCACTGTAACGGTGACGGGGCGGCACGACCTGACCGACGCGCAGTGGGCGGTCCTGGCGCTGCTGCCCGTGGGGCGCAGACCGGGTCGGCCGCCGACATGGACCAAACGGCAGCTTATTGATGGGATCCGATGGCGGGTCCGGGTCGGCGCGCCGTGGCGGGACGTGCCGGCGCGCTACGGGTCCTGGGCGGCGGCCTACGCGGTGTTTCGGCGCTGGCAGCGCGACGGCACCTGGCAGCGGCTGCTGACCGCGTTGCAGACCCTGGCGGATGCGGCCGGGCGGATCTGTTGGGACGTCAGTGTGGACTCCACGATCTGTCGGGCGCACCAGCACGCGGCCGGCGCCCGCAAAAGGGGGGCCTGCAAGCCCAACCACCCGGCGGCGTCCACCACGAGCCGGCCGATCATGGGTTGGGTCGCTCTCGGGGCGGGCTGACCACCAAGCTGCATCTTGGCTGTGAGCAGGGGCAGCGGCCGTTGTCGATCGTGCTGACCGCGACCAGGCCACTGTGCAGATTGCCGCGATCAACGAATGGCTATGACCCACTTTGATACAGGCCCTAGCCAAGTGACTTTACGCTAGACCGCCGGTCAGTGGGCTCGCCTCTGGCAAGGAAGTCGCGCTCCACTTGCCAGGCGACGCCGGGTTGGCCGTGTAGTGTTTCGGCGAGGCCGTCCAGCGTGCGCTCGTGCACCAATACCAGCCAACCCTCACCAACCTCCTGACTGGGCCAAGGCGTGGAGTCCAGCCAACCGGAGCGCCACCAAAGCGACGATACAACGGGGCCTTCGTCGTCGCGCCAACCGATGAGCGCGTCTTGGTCGCGTTTCCAGCCGCAGGCCTCGGCGAGGTGGGGATGCAGGGTCAGCCAGGCCGAGGGACCGCGGAAGCTGAGGTCCCAGTGGTACAGCAGCGGGGTGGCTCCGGCACCGGCGGGTAGCTGGTCAAGGTCGGCTATCAGCGTGCGTCGGCGCTGGTCAGGGCGATCCTCTGGGTGGAGTCGTGCGAGGACGCCGAGGCTCTGGGTCCGGTGTTCGCATGGCCCCTTGTCCTCCAGGCGGCGCAGTTCTGTGTGTTCGCCGATGACGACCCATCCGCCAGGCAGCCTGCATGCGAGCCGTTCTTCGGCGCCGTCGAGCCCCTTGAGCCACTGGTCGGGGCTGATCGTCTGCACGTCGTTTGACTCGGGAAGCGGCGCTATCGCGTCGGGGCGAGGGGAGGGTCGCGCCGCAATCAGTGTGGGGTCGTAGCCGGGTCCGGTGGAGAGCCGCAGCGCAGCCTCGGCAGTGACCCTGCCCGCGTCGGCTAGTTCCGCGGCCACCCGCGCGGCCGCCTGCTCCCACAGGCTGATGGAGGGCTTATGGATAGTCCAGCCCAATGGTGAAGTCGAGGTCTGCCAGCGGTCATCGTCGACGGGCGTGTCGCCGGCAAGGCTGCGGGCCAGACGTGCCACGCGGTTGGTGAGTGCTCGCTGGTCCACTCCGGCAGCCCTAGCCAGTCCTTGCAGCTCGCCCTCCGCCAAGGCAGTGATCCTCTCGAGGTCGTCTCGACCCAAGGGCTCGGCCGCCCGCATGCCCACCGGCCGCTCCTGCTCCGGAATGACAATGCTGTGAGCGGCTGGCAGTGCACCTGCTGGTGTCGGCTCGGGGGTGCGCCCGAGCCGCACGGCCAGGCGCCGCGAGGCCAGCCGCAGGCCAAGATGCTCGGCGGCTGTCCAGCGCTGGAGCGCGTCAGCCACTTCCCCACCGAGCGGCGCTTGGACCTGCAGCGCGGCCTCGACGACTGACAAGGCACGCAAGACCAGTTCCTCATCCTGGCCGAGTAATGCGCGAACCAGCCATGCCTGCGCCCGGCGGTCAGCTACCTGTAGCGCCGTAAGCAGCGTCCGCTGCGCGGTCGTGACCGCTAGTCGGTAGGGCACGCCGAGGAGATCCAGCCCGGTGCGTGCCAGGGTGGTCAATGCGTCGGCTGTGCCGTCGAGGTCTGGGGGCGGTTGGATGGCTGGGTTGCTGAGCAAGACCCGTAAGTACTGCTCGATTTCTTGACCCAGGGTGTGCGGATCGTTGATCCCGAACAGCTCCAGGTACTCGTTGAGGTCCCATGCCACCTCAGAGAGCAGGTAACGGTCGCTGGCGGCGTCGGCGGCGAAGCGGCGGTATGCGCGGTCCCTCGTACCATCGGGGTCCAGCTCGGCGAGCAGACGCAGGGCATCCAGCAGCGGCCCGCCGTCCCAGCTGCGCAGCCAACTGCGCGACTCCGCCTCGGCGCGCACTCCCTCGGCCAGCTTGGCGGCCAGGTCAGGCGCCCCAAGGTCCAGCGCACGACGGGCCAGGCGACAGTAGATCCTCAGCCGGTTGCTGCCTGCGCCGGAGAAGACAGCAACGGCCTGCTCGACCTGCTGGAGGTCCATGCGGTCGGCCACCAGATCAACCGCTTCCATCCACTCGCTGCGTGGATCCGAGCGGTCAGCCACGGCCGCATCGGCCAGCAGCGACTCCACCGTGTTGTGGGCAGCCAAGAAGGCGTCGCGCTCGTCTTCGCCGGTCCCTCGCATCTGGCTACGCAGCGGGCGACGCTCGGGGTGCAGCTCGTCCGGCAAGCCCAGCTCAGCCAGCGTGATGTGGTGCTTCACCGCGCAATCGACAATAGTGACGCGCCAGGCCTCGCGGGTCCACGGCGGAGCCTCCACGTCCACGCGGCCGAGCAAGGTCTGCAGCCACTGCCGCAACCAAGCCACGCCGTGCCGGTCGACGGCCCGCCGGCTGGCAGAGAACAGGTCCACCGAAGCGTTGGGTGCGATGGGTACAAGCTGGTCCACTAGAACAGCCCACCACAGCGGCTCGCCCGCCTGATCGACCTGCGCGTTCAGCAGGGCAGCCAGGGGATCATCCCACCCCACCACGCCGTGGTCCCGCAGCCACGCTCCGACCTGCCAGGCATGCCCTGGGCGACGGGCGCTGTCTATACGTAGCGAGCGACCTCATACCGCCGAGTGAGGATGTAACTGAGGGCAAGCTAAAGCAAGCCCCGGCGGCGGCGGTCCTGCTCGCCGGGGGGTGCTCCACGCGGGAGCACCTGCGGCCCACCTCCTACAAGGGTGCTGGCTCAAGATCGGACCAGCGGTAGGCCACGGCAACGTGGCTGGTCGCAGCGTTGGCGATCCGGAGGAGGCCGTCTGCCCGATGCTACTGCCCGCTCTCCGCGGCATCCAGCCGAACTTGATCTGGTCGTGAACATCATCCCGAGCAAGGCGACCTAGCAGCCGCTCGGCAGCGTCATGAGCCTGCCCGACATCGAGCTGCTCGCTCAGGCTCGCGATCGCGCCGGCCAGCCACCGCACTAGCTGCGCGCCGGACTCACCGTCCAGGCGCGGGCCGAGCAGGCCGATCCAGTCGGACAGCTGGTAGTCCTTGCGGTAGTAGATGACCAGCGTGGCGGAGACCGCCTGCCACAGAAGCCGTCGTGCGTCGTCCACGAGCCCAACCGCAACCATGGTGCCGGCCAGCTTGGTCAGGTCGTCGGGCGCCTCCGCATCCTGCGCGCTTGACTGCACCAGGCCCTCCAGGTCACGGACCCGCTGCACGATCACCCCGCGGGGGATAATCCCGGTCTCTAGGGCCGCAGGCAGGACCTCGTGGCCCTCGTGGCGCAGCAGCCCTGGCCGGTCCTGCCAGCGCCGCTCGTACTCTTGCCACAACGCCTGGGTTGCCTCACGCCCATGTAGCTGCCCTACACGGAGCAGTTGCGCCAGCGCGTAGGGTCGTATGTTCCTGAGTTCGTAGCTCGAGGACTCGTCGGTGTTGCCGATGTCGAAGACGCGCAGCACCTGCCGCACGGCCGCCATGAACTCGCCAGCAGCCAGCGTCTCGCCCGCCCAGGCACGGCCGTGCAACTGCGCAACGGCCACGGTCACGCGGGCCACACGCACGTGCCCCCATCCCCACTCGCCAGTTGGGGCCGGCACGACGGTCTCTGGATCTGGCCGCTGTCCGAGCGCAGCCAGCAGCCGGTTCAGCCGATAGCGGAGCTGCTGGGCCTGCCATAGGCGCGACAGATCGCTCGCTCCGGACAGGGGAGGTTGAGGTAGACCCTCGATCCATGTCGCTGCCGCGTCGCGTGATCCCGCCTTCCACAAACCCTCGGCGACCGCGACCCGGCCCACAGCGTCGAGGTCCTGGGCCGCCAGGTGGTCGGTCGCCAGCCCTACCAGATCGGCTGCGCGGCCAGCGTGACGAGTCCAGCGTTGCGAGAGGGCCCACACGCACGGGGCGCGGTCGGGCTGCTGTCCTGGGTTCAACGCGGCCAGCAGGCGGTCAGCGTCCGCCACCTGCCCACGCGAGTCCAGCTCATCCGCGGCGGCGGCCACCATCCAAGCGCGCGCGACCGGGGTGGGATCCTCCGGGTCACGACCTGAAACCTCTCGGTCGTGTGGTAGCCGAAGCTGCTCGGCGGCCATGATGACCGCCTGCGGGCTGCGGATGACAGCGGCTGCCCTCGCCCACGCATACAGCAGCTGATAAGGCCCACGCGGTTGGCGCCTCGCGGCCCGGCCACCGAGGATCTCCAGCGGCTCGTTGGCCTCAAAGACCCTGCGGGCCTCCTCCTGAAGACCGCTGTCGTGCAGGAGCAGGCTGATGCGCAGCCGGGCAGTGCGGCTGTCTTCCGCGCCGAAGCTTTCGCGCTCCACCTCCATGTGCTCAACAGCCAGACGCCACTGCCCGGCATGCACCAGCAACGACAGGAACCTCTCGCGGTCCGGCTGGTGATAGTCGCGTTGCGACAGCTCACCGGCCGCGATGACCAACCGCACCAGCGCGATCGGGTCCTGGACGACAGCCAGGGAGCGGGCGGCCAGACGGATGTCGGCTGCTACCAGCTCACGGGGGCGTAACGCCAGCAGCTGGGCGCGGAAGAACGCAGGCGTGGCCGTAGCCAGCACCGCGGCATGCTCCTCGGCCCCCGCCAGGTGAACCAACAGCTCCCAGGACTGCGGCTGTCCCGGTGGGGAGTCCCGGCACATATCGGCGAGCTGGCGGTGCAGCCGCCGGTCCTCGGCCGGGTCCTCCTCACCGCTCACCCGAGCGGTGCGATCCTGCAGGAACAGCCGGAACGACTCATGGAAGAAGTACCAGCGATCGCCCTGTCGCCGGAACAGGTGCGCCAACCGCTCATGCAGCCGGCGCACCACCGGCCCCGGCTGGCCATGCTCGCGCAGCCACGCCAGATCGACGGGGCCGCGCATGCGGCAGGCCAGTCCCACCAGCTCCACCAGCTCCTCGTCGTCCTCCACGGCCGTCCACAGCCGCAGGTACAGCCTGTGGACGTCGCCTCCATACGACGGGGTCGCGGCGAGCCGAGTCGCCTGCTGCTCGGCGGGCAGCTCGCGCAGCTCCTGCAGCAGGTAGGTGAGGAGCAGGGGATGCCCACCGCTGACCTCCCACAGGCGATCGGCGTCGGCCCGCACGCGCCAAGCTAGCGCCAGGTCAGCCACCTCGGAGCGCCCCAGGGGAGCCATCTGGATTGTCCGTCCCGGCTGCTCCAACTGGCTACGGATGTCCGGATGGAGCATCCGCACGGTCTGGCTTCCCACCACCACCAGCACCCCGTCGGGCAGCTCCTCTGGCCGGGGCAGGTAGCGCAGCAGCGGCTGCTCTACGTCCCGCTCGCGCTCGACGTGGTCCAGCCCGTCCACAAGGATGATCGAGCGGTGCCCCTCCCGCTGGTAGCGGTCGCCCAGTTGCTGCAGCTGCCGGCTCAGCCGGGCGGTGAGGGCCGCCACGTCGAAGTCGACCGGGGCGGGGCCGCGGGGCAGTCCACCGCGCTCCAGCGTCAGCACCAGGTCGTGCAGGAAGGCGCTGGCCTCCGCGCGCATCGAGCCGACATCCGCGCGTCCACGCACGTAGGCGTAGTAGCGCGCGACCACGTCCTCGCTGCCGCGTAGCTCCTGGGTAAGCAGCGTCGACTTGCCCGAGCCGGGGCTGCCCACCAGCGCCAGGTAGCCCGAGGTGAACCGCTGCAGCGACGCGGCCAGCCCCTCGGCGGTGGCGTGAACAGGCTGGTAGGCGGCGGGTGGCGGGAACTCGTGTGCCGAGCGCAGCTCCAAGCGTTGCCGCCAGGCCTCACCCAAGCGATCCAGCAGCTCATCCTTGGACAGGCGGACCAGCTGCCGGGGATCCGTGGCCACCCGCAGCAGCGCCAGCAGCAGCTCATCAAGGTCCCGCCTGTAGGAAACCGCGTCGCGGCCGGGCACCTCCGCCAGCGATGGCAGCGTTCGCCCAAGCTCGATGCGCACGAGCGCGAAATCCCCCAGCAGCTCCCGCTCGCTCAGCCCGCAACGTCCAGCCAGGTCGCGCCACAGCCAACCCCACGCATCCGGCATCTCTTCCAGAGACGCGAAGGCGCCCGTGGTCGCCGGCTGGAGCAGGTGCATCACCGCGTCGGCAATCGTGGCATCGCGGCGCCCGCTCGACGCGCTGACGGTCCTTGAGCTGGACGCCACCCTGTCGCTGTACAGGTGACCTATCACCCGGCGATCGGTGTGCTGCCTGGCGAGCCTGCGGCGGTCCACCACCAGATCGACCAGGTAGGCGCGCAGCTCACCCCAAGCCAGCTGTCCTCCCGCCTGGGACCACTTGACCTGGAAGGCATCCAGATAGCCTGGCGTGGCCAACTGGAAGTCATCCAGTCGGCCCGCCTCCGGATCCAGCACCGCCAGCCACTCCAGGCTCTCCTCCGTCAGCGACCGCAGCAGCAACCCAGCCGCTACCTCGTACTGCGGGACGTATCCGGCCAAGGCCGCGCGCTCGCCCGACGCGGGAGGACGCCCCCGTGACGCATTCATCTCCTGCTGTTCACGATCGAGAGATGAGGCCTCCGCGGCGTGGAGCCGTAGCTTCAACTGCCGAGATCCTCGGCGATGGTCCACGCCGCCGGGAGCGGGAGTCCTGACCAGTCCGCCGGGCGTGCGCTTGCAGCACGCTGGCGGGTAGTGGGGACTCTTGCGATGGGCCGCGGGCGCCCGTCGCCTCTGACAGCGAGCTGGCGTTTGGGCCTGACCCGCCCGGACCTCACCGGGATCCTCACCGGCCCGTGCCTGTACCCGAACCTCACACTTGACCGCAACGCGGGTCCCGAGACACTCACACCCGGTCCATGCGACTTACAGGTGGGTGACCTCGCTACCGGCAGCATGGTGCACATGCCTGTAAGCAGTCCAGTGAGGCCCTTGGTTCCGTTACCGGCACTGCTTCAGCCCATCTGCCGGAGGCAGCACCCGTGCCGACCTCAACTCCGTCCCGAACACGAGTCGGAATATTCTGCAGGAATCACGAATCCGCCCGCACCGAGCGCTCACACTGACTCACCGCGCCCTTGCCATGCGGGCAACGGCATGCTCACAGGCCGTCATCAAGCCAATCACAGCCGACGCGGCCGTAGCACACGTGCC
>WNGA01012849.1_pt1 | contig 11439 bp, 12 predicted proteins | sample 5400061 | NCBI WGS metagenome assembly WNGA01 (sample SAMN13153366, study PRJNA577476) | soil metagenome | isolation source: 100 cm soil or saprolite under grassland replicate 2 | place: USA:California | collected 2016-06-15
CTGTCCCGCGGGGTATCGTCCCTCGGCGATGTGAGCCGTGATCAGCTCGCGGAGGCGACTCAGCGGTTTCGCGTCGAAACCGAGCGCTTCAACGCTGGATGTTTCGAGTGGGAATCTCATGGGCGCAACTCTAGCACGATCGGGAAGTCGGCGCGGCCGGCGCAACCGGGTCAGGCTGATGGTGGGGGTCGTCGAGACCCGTTCCCGCAGCGCGACTGCGGGCGCACCGCGTCGGATGGAGCCCAGCCGAGAAGAGGCATGCGCACGCGTGCCGCGTGGTCGAGCGACCCCGACCGTCAGCCTGACCCGGTCGCGCCGGCCGCGAGAACCTCATGCTCCTGGAGCCACGCCTCGGCCCTCGTCCTCAACGCCGCGCGCTCGGGCGCGTCGAGGCCCGCGGGATCGAAGCGATAGCGATAGTGGAGCGCCACGATCGGGCGCAGCTCTGTCGCGTGGATGCGCTCGATCCACGCCGACGCGGGCTCCGACGGACGCCGCCCACGGCCCGCAGCGTCGAGGCGGCGCTCGATCAGATAGAACTCGGAGTCGTGGCCCGGGCGGGGCGCGAGCGTGAGGCTCTCCGGGGTCCCCCGGGCGCCTCGGCCCACGCGCCGGCGCGAGTAGAGGCGCCAGACGAGCAGAAGCACCAGCGGGATCAGGAGCCAGGCGGCGTACTCGCCGACCCCGCTTTGTCCCTCGCTCCAGCGCCAGCGGGAGAAGAGGAACCCGCCCCAGGACCAGAGGTCGCGTAAGGGTTCCAGGATGGACGCCTCGTCTCGCTCCGCGTCGACCCAGATCGACGGTGTCGTGTCCACGTCGCGCCAGGCGCCGTCCACGTAGGCGAGCGCCCACGAGTGGGCGTGGCGAGCCCGGACGATCCACCGCTGCTCGAGGCGGCTCCACTCCTGCACCGAGAAGCCGACCGCGTAGCGCGCGGGCACGCCCGCCGCGCGCAGCAGCAGAGCGGTGGCGGTGGCGAAGTACTCGCAGTGCCCTGAACGCGATTGCAGAAAAAACTCCTCGAGGGCCGTCTGCCGCCGAGCGCGCTCGCCCTTCCAGACTGAATAGCGGAAGTTCTGCCGGAAGTACGCCTCGACGATCTTCAGCTTCTCCGAAGCCGACAGGACGCCGAGATTCAGCTCCGAGGCGATCCGGGAGATGACCGGGGCTTCCTGCGGTGGTACGCGTAGGTCCGCGTCGATCGGAGGGCCGTCGAGCGGTCCGTCGGGGGCGAAGAGTGCGGTGTAGGTGACGAGCCCGAGGCCTTCCTCGACCGTCACCGCTCCGAGGCGGTTGCGGCGAACGCCGACAACCGCCAGGCGGTCGATCTCGAACGCGCCGCCCGGAAGTGCCAGGACGCCCCGCCCGCGATTGAGGTAGGCGGAGACCGTAACTCGCTCGCCGGGGCTCTGCCGGATGGCGAACTTCCATGTCTCGCCATCGGCCTCGGGCTGGAGGGCGGCGAAGGTCGCGTCCGAGGCGACCCACGCGGGCGAGTTGTAGACGTCGTAGCTCGCCTCACGCAAGAGGAACGGCACACGCAGGCCGTCACGCCGCTCGACTCGAAGGACCGTGCGATCGGAGAATTTGAGGCCCCCCAGATGGCCGAGGGCGGTCGTGGCCTGGAACGGGTCCGCGTCGCGGTGGATGAGGCTGAAGATGTACTCGAACGCCGTCTGCTCGACCGCCTGCTGGAGCCTGTGGAGCACGATGTGGCCGCCATACCCCACGATGGCCGCGACGGCGAGCAGGGGCGCCCACCAGAGCGGCGAGAATCGCCGGGAGCGACGGGACCAGAGCGCCCAGCCCGCGAGGGCGCAGAGCCCCGCGTAGAAGTCGAGCGTGCGTCGGTTGGCGGCGCTGGCGGAGAGAATGCAGAGCGCGAAGTAGAGGTAGCCGAGATCCACCGGGCCTGGCCGCGCGGCGGGATCGCGGGCGGCCTGGCGCCTGAGCCCCCAGAAGAACGCCGTCAGCGGGACTCTTCCCGCGGTGCTGTAGACCTGGCTGGCAATCAGCGGGAAGAGCAGCAGGGGGAGCCACTGGAACAGGAGCGTCATCGCCCGCGGCCCGGCGGCGCTGCGCGCCGTTCCGGTGATCGAGAAGAGGTACACACCGCTCACGACGATCAGGAGCGTGCTCAGGTCCGTCATGCGGTGGAAGTCGGTGCCGGACAGCTCGAGTCGCCACGTGAGGGCGCGCGCCGCCTCGATCAGCACGGCGAGTGGCAGGGCGACGAGCAGGAAGCCGGTCTGCCATCCCCAGAAGAGCAGCGCGGCCCCGAGCAGCAGGGACGGTGGGGTCACAGGCGCGCCAGCCCTTCGCCGATGCGGCCGACTTCGAGGGGGTGGACGTCGCCGGGGAGCGCATCGAGAGCGCCGGGCTCCCCCACGACGAACACCCGGGTCGGCGTGCCGAGCGCCTCGAGATGCCGGACGAACTCCCGCCGGGCCTCGTCCCACGCGAGCAGCACGCACACACAGCCACTGAGCAAGGCGCGGCGCTCCATCACCGCGCGGTGCAGCGCGCGAAACGGCTTGTCGCGACAGGGGCCGACGCACGCGAGCACCTCGAGCAGCCGATCCGTGTGGCCGACGCCTCGGCCGGCGGTGAAGCAATAGGCCTCGGGCCCGACGAACATGAGATCGAGGAGCGACTCCTGCGTTTCCACCGAGACCGCGATCGACGCGGCGACGGAGACCGCGTCTTCGAAAACGAGGTGGCCCTCCCGCTCGGTAAACGTATCCAGCACCAGCGCGTGGCGCACGAAGAACTCGTCCTGGTACTCCCTGACGACGGGCCGGCCCACGCGGGCCCAGCTCTTCCAGTGGATGCGGCGCATCGGATCGCCGGCCCGATAGTCGCGGAGCGCCACGAATTCGTCGGACTCGCCGACCGAAGACGCGAGTGCGACGCCGCCCGGCTGATACTTTCGTCGTCCCCCGAGCCGGATCTCCGGCATCGGGTAGCGCTTCGGAAGGACGAGGAGCGCCTGCGGGAGCCGGATGGTCTTCAGCGCCTGGACCAGGCCCAGGGGGTCCGGCCGCGCGATCGTGAGCCCTGTGAAGCGCACGTGGCCGCGGCGCAGCGGTGTGATCTCGACCGCGACCTCAATCTCGCCCCCGGGGGCGAGCGGGGGCAGGGGCCGCGGCGTGACGACGGCACCGCGCTTCTGCGAGACGAGCCAGGCCCACCGCGGATAGCCGACCTGTCGGTCGAACCAGTTCCGCCGCTCCTCGCCCGGCTCGCGCGCCGCGGCGAACTCCTCGAACGACGGGCGTGGATCGGCGAGCTCCTCGAGCAGCACCAGGCCTTCCTGGCGCCGGCCCGTCTGATTCGCGATCGCCACGCGGTAACCGAGCGGCACGCCGACGGAGGCGAAGCGCGGCAGGACGCGGCGGGCCGTAAAGCGTCCCCGGAAGACGAGACTCGAGGCCGCGGAGATCAGCAGCAGGGCGAGCACGAGCGTGAGGACCTGATAGCCCACCGTGCGATTCGTGTCGAGTCCGATCACGGCCGCGGCGCCGAGCACACCCAGGGCGAGCACGCCGGCGCGCGTGAACCGCCGGTCGAGCCGGTACTGAAAGGCCGAGAAGGAACTGAACCAGCGGTAGAGCAGGTGTTTCACGGCGCCGCCGGGCGCTAGGACGGCAGCGGGACTTTCGTGAGGATCTCCTCGACGATGCCCGCCGTCGTCACGCCGGCAAACCGCGCCTGGGGCTCGGCAACCATGCGGTGGGCGATGACCGGGACGGCCATCTCGCGGACGTCCTCGGGAATGACGAACTCGCGTCCCTCGCTGAGCGCGAGCGCCTGCGCCGCCTTCATGAGCGCGAGCGACGCGCGCGGGCTCGCGCCGAGCTGGACCCCGTTCGCGGCGCGCGTCTCCCGCACGACGTCCACGACATAGCGCTTCAGCTCGTCGCTCATCCGGACACCGGAGGCCCGCCGGCGGACGCCCAGCACGTCATCGACCGAGACGCACGCGGCCAGCGTGTCGATCGGGTGGCGCTGCTCCTGCGCCGAGAGGATGGCGACCTCTTCCTCGGGCGCCACGTAGCCCAGGCTCAGCTGCACCGCGAACCGGTCCATCTGCGCCTCGGGCAATGGATAGGTGCCGCGGAATTCGACCGGATTCTGCGTGGCGATCACGAAGAAGAGTTCGGCGAGGCGATACGAGGTGCCCTCGACCGAGACCTGACCCTCCGCCATCGCCTCGAGGAGCGCTGACTGTGTCCGCGGCGAGGCGCGGTTGATTTCGTCGGCCAGCAGGACGTTGGTGAAAATCGGCCCCTCGTGGAAGTGGAACGCGTGATCGCGCTGGTCGAACACGGACACACCCAGGATGTCCGAGGGCAAGAGGTCGGGCGTGAACTGGACGCGTTTGAAGCGCGCGCCGATGGACCGGGCGAGCGCCTTCGCGAGGGTCGTCTTGCCGGTGCCAGGATAATCCTCGAGCAGGACATGGCCGCCGCTCACGAAGGCGCCGAGCAGTTTGCGGATTGTTACGGACTGGCCCCGCATGACCGTCTCGAGGTTCTGCGTGAGCTTCCGGAAGACCTCCTGCGGCTGGAGGCTCATGCCTCCAATCTAGCGCTTTCGCCGGAGCCCGTCGATCACATCGAGCACGCGGAGAACCTCGCGCCCGTCGCGGACCATCTCGCGATCCCCGGCCTGGCCCCAGCGGAGCACGCCGGCCCGATCCACGACGAAGGTGGAGCGGTAGGCGACGTTACGGTCGGTGTCGAGCACACCGTAGGCGCGGATCACCGTGCGGTGCACGTCGCTCAGGAGTGGAAAGGGCAAGTTCCGCGCCTTCGCGAACGCGGTGTGGCAGAACGGGCTGTCTCCGCTGATGGCGAGCACGGCAGCACCTCGCCCAGCGAGCTCATCCGCGACCCGGCCCAGGTCGCCCAGCTCGGGCGTTCAGATGGAGCCCCAGTCGTAGCAGTAGAAGACGAGCACGACGTCCGACTTCCCCTTGAAGTCGGACAACGCCGTCTGGCCGCCGGCGCTCGACGGTAGCGAAAACCCGGGAGCCTCCTGGCCGAAACGAAGGTCGGTCACGCGCACCCTCCCGCGTTCTCCGGTATACCACGTTTGGCTCCGACCCCCGCAAAGGCGTGACGACCGTAGAATCGGTCCGTGAGCCCAACACCGCCCCTCGGCGTCTGCTGCGACGCGTGCGGCAGCACCGATGCCCGAGCGAGCTTTCTCTTCCAGACGCGCCGCGGCGCGGTCATCAAGTGCTGGCGGTGCGCGCTGCGGCACCGCCCGGTGTTGAGGCGGTCGGTCATGATCGCGGGCGTCGTGGGCACGCTCTTGCTCGCCATCAACCAGGGTGACGTGCTGCTCGGTGCCGAATGGCCCGGCGCCCTCGTGTGGAAGGTCCCGCTCACCTACCTCGTGCCCTTTATCGTCGCAACGTGGGGCGCGCTCGTGAACAGCCGCGTCCGGCGTTAGGGCCCGGGCGTGACAAACCACCAGATCCGGTAGTGCTCGTCGTCGGCAGCGCCAACCTCTCGCGTGTCCGATTTCCTTGGCGGGCCGGATCGGGTGGTTGCTAGCGTGTCTCCGCGGAATATCTTGCTCAGGGAGAGAACGATGGACGACCCCGCCGGAACATGGATCGAGTTCACGACGCATGATGGCCGCTCGAGCCGTCTGCGGGTCGATCAAATCGGCATGGTGACGCGGGCGAACGGCGGTGACGCGGGCGTGATTCACACGAGCCTCGGCGAGCTGATCCGGGTGCTCAACGTCACCCACGTCCTGCGGCAGTGGCGGCACCGGCTCCTCTTCGTCGTCTCCCGCCGCGCGGCGAACTACCACAGCTACCTCAAGCGAGCGTTTGCCGACGTCGACTGGGCCGAGGTGTTCTTCGACCGCCGGACGAGCGAGCGGCGGCGGCAGCAGTCTCCGTGGATGGTCGACCGGCGCACCAGCGGCCGGCGCACCCGACCCGACATCGACGAGCGCGTGCGGACGTTCGGTTGGGCGATCGTGCGCGTCACCCGAGCCTAGACGCGCGTCCCTACGCTCACGCGGTCGCCGGCACGTCGCCCCTCCTCAGCGCCCGGCGAGGCTGGACCAGAGCGACGTGAGACGATCGAGCGCCGTTCGGGGGAGCGGTCCCCGATTCACCGCCGCCGCGGCGGCCTCGAGATGCTCCAGGCTCGAGTACCCGACCAGGATCGTCGAGACCGCGTCCGATCCGACCGCGAGGCGTAGCGACGCTTCGATCAGGCTCGCCGCGTGTCCCTCCCGCACGAGCGCGCCGAGCAGTTGCGCCCGCGATACGTCGGTGCGATAGTCCGGGGCCGTTGCGATCGGGTCCACCGAGGGAACCGCGATGGGGTGACGTGTCTCGACGCCGCTCAAGGCTCCAGCTGCCAGCGCTCGGATGACGATGACGCCTACCCGGCCCTGGCGCGCCCGCCCCAGGAGCCCGTCGAAGTCCTGGGCCGGAAAGCCCGGTGGGACGGCGATGCCCGCGCTGGGGTTGAGCAGGTTGTAGCAGACCTGCGCCGTGTCGAGCGCGCCGGCGTCGATCGCCCGGTGCAGCGTGGTCGTCTCGCCGAGGGCGGTGATCCCGCAGAACCCCACCTTCCCCTGCTGGCGGAGCTTCTGCACGGTGGGCACGACCTCGCCCAGCACGTCGCCGAGGCTCAAGGCGCCGGCACCGCGCGCCGGCTCGATCCGATTGTGGAGCTGAAATAGATCGACGCGCTCCATGCCGAGCCGGCGCAAGCTCTCGTCGAGCGAGCGGGCGATGGCCCCGGGGATGTCCGCCAGATCGCGCGGATCGAGACGGAACTTGGTGCCGACGTGCACCTGCGCTCTCAGCGCCTTCAGCACCTGCCCGAGGTTCCGTTCAGACTCGCCGTCACCGTACGACGGCGCCGTGTCGAAGTAGTTGACGCCGAGCTCCATGGCCCTGGCGACACCGCGCTCTCGCTCCGCGGGCGTCCCCCGGATGATCAGCCCGCCGACGTTGCCGCATCCGAACCCGAGGGTGGACACCGTGAGGCCTGTCTTGCCCAGACTTCGAGATTCCATGGAAGCTCCTCGCTACGGGAATTGAGCCATTCTTCGAAGACGCTAGAACCGGACGGAGATGCCGTAGAGAACGTCGTGACCGATCAGGTCCGTCTCCGGCAACGATCGCTCGCCGTGCGAGAAGGCGCTCTCCCGACCGTACTGCATGAACCGGTACCCGCCGAACAGCTCCGCGTTACGGGTGAACCGCCATGAGAGCCCGGCGCCCCAGCTGAGACCGAGAGACATCGCGCCCTCGGACCTCGACCCGGGCTGACCCAGGCGCAGCGCACTGTCGGAGCCAGCAACGAAGAGCGTCGGCCCGAATGAGAGATACGGCTCCACCGCCCCGAGGGCGGAGGTCCCCGTGGCCGACAACGGCGGCCACCGCAGCTTGAGGTCGAACGAGATGGCCGTGCCGTAAAGATCCGGGTCGATGAGCCGGTACGGAGCGCCGCCGTACGACGGATCCTCGATCGCGATCACCGGCTTCGTACCAGGGGTAGAGACGCGAAAGCGGGACGTTCCCAGCCCGAGCGAGACTGGCTGGGAGCCATCGAGCCAGCGCTCCACCTCCGGCCACTGGGCTGAGCCGGGAGCGGCGTCGAACACCAGGAAAGCCAGCGCCAGGAAGCACGGCAGCAGCCGGCGCGGAATCCTCCCGCTGCGAACATCGCCCATCGCCTTCGCCGCGATCCGGCTCACCACGACGCCATCGTACCAGGGCGAGCGGGACAGCGCGAGTCCTCGGGTCAGGACCCTGAACTAGCCGAGCCCTTCCTTCTTGAATCGCTCGAGCATCTCCCGGCGGACCACGACGTCGCTCTCGCCTCCCATCAAAATCGGAAAGGGGCGCGTAGGACCCTTTCCAGCCGCCGGGACGCACGCCCAAACGCCTCATCCGATCCTCCGGGCGAGCGTACCGCACGCGGAGTGCATCGAGGCGGCCAAGTCCCGATGCACGGTACGGCCCAGAGGCATGCGCCCATGGAGAACACGCGCGGCGGCGATGGCGAGGAGCGCGGACATCGCCGCGCCGGCGCGACGTGCTCCGTCGAGACCGTCAGGCTCGGGCCAGGGCCGCTCTGACCCGCGCGGGTGTGATCGGCACGCGCCGGAGACGTACTCCGGTCGCGTCGAAGATCGCGTTGGCGATCGCCGCCGGGACCGTGCGCGTCGACGGCTCGCCCGCTCCGGAGGACGCGACGTCGGGCCGGTTGATCAACACGATGTCGATCCGCTCGGGCGCGTCCTGGATTTCCAGGATGGGATAGCTGGCCCAGTCGACGCTCAGCACCCGATCGCGGTCGAACGCGACCTCCTCGAACAAGGTCCGCGATACCGCCTGCACCACGTTGCCCTCGATGGTGAGCTCAAGTCCCTTCGGGTTGATGATGAGCCCGCAGTCGTGCGCCACGGTGAACCGCTTCGCCCACACCCGTCCGCTGCGACGATCCACTTCCACTTCCGCGACCACCGCGACGATGGTGTCGTTGCGCTCGGTGTAGGAGACGCCGCGGCCGGTCATCACGTGGCCCTTGCCCCGGCGCGGGTTTGGAGAGGGACGCGCGGTCCAGCCAGCCTTTTCGGCGGCCGCCGTGATGACGGCAACGTGGCGCGGGTCGCTGACGTACCTCAGCCGGAACGCGACCGGATCGACGCCGGCGGCATGCGCCACCTCGTCGATGAACGACTCGCTCGCGAAGTGCGTCTCGGGCCCCAGCGGATCGCGCAGATGCCCGGTCCGCAGCGGCGAGACGCGATCGAGCAGGGGTGCGATGCATTCCCAGCCGCAGCGCTTGTTCGCGAAGTCATACGCTTCGGCCGGCACCTGGAAGATCACCGTCGGCTTCGGCGCGTAGCCGGTCAGCTGTCCGGCGAGCGTGTCCTTGGGGTCGCTCTCGGTTGTCGCCACGTCCTGGCGAGTGAACCCCTTGCCGAAGAAGTCGTACGCGACGACGGCACCCTGCGCGTCGAGCCCGGCGCGAGCGCGGTAGACGGCCGCCGGCCCTTTCGGATCCCAGCCGGTGCCCTCGTGGCGCATGTACTGGACGCGCACCGGTCGGCCGGTGAGCTTCGACAGGAGCGCCGCGTCCAGCGCGGCGTCGCCGGCATCGTTGCGGCCGTACGATCCCGGGCCCGGAACCCAGACCGCGCGGACCTTCTCTGGCGGCAGCCCGACCAGCTTCGCGACGCCGTTCCGCCCGTAGTGCGGCTTCTGCGAGCCCGTCCACAGCGTCGCCTGATCCGCGCGCACGTCGGCCACCGCGCACGCCGGCCCCATGCTCGCGTGCGACTGCAGCGGCCATTCGTACTCCGCTTCGATCAACCGATGCGCGGTCTTGAGCGCGGCTTCCACGTCGCCCTTGTTGACGGGGACTCCCCCGCCGACCGGCTTCGCCTGCCGAATGTGATCGTGCAGCGTCTCCATCGGCGGGAACGGCGTGCAGGGCTGCGCCCAGGTCACCTTGAGCGTGGCCGCCGCGCGCACCGCGTCCCACTCGCGCTCGGCGACCACGGCCACCAGGTCTTTCTCGCGAATGACCCGAGCCCCGGGAATGCCGCCGATCGACGACTCGTCGACCGTGACCGGGACGCAGCCGGCCGTCGGCGGCCGGACAAGTCGCGCATGGAGCATGCCGTCGACCTTGACGTCGGTGACGTACGGGAGCGCGCCGAATACCTTGTCGGCGACGATCCGCTGCGGTATCGATGTCCCGACGATCCTGTACTCGGACGCCGTCTTGGGTATCGCCAGTCCCTTCGCCAGCAGTGGGTTCCCGTATTGTTTGTTCCACTCGAGCTTGTGATGGAAGTGCTGGCCGTTGATCAACTCGCCATAACTCGCCCGACGCTGCGGGTCGCCGGCGACCGAGACGACGCCGTCCCGCACGGTGAGCTGCGCCACCTCCACCGAGAGCTTCTCGGCCGCGCGCTCGAGCAGGATGCGGCGCGCCTCGGCGGCCGCGTAGCGGAGGGTGACGCCGCCGCGCTGCACGCCGGTGCTGCCGGACGCGCCGCCCTGGTTGCAGGTGAACGCGGTGTCGCCCATGACGACGACGACGCGATCGAACGCCACGTCCAGCTCGTCGGCGACGATCTGGGCGATCGCGACGTCGACGCCCTGGCCCATGTCCATCTTGCCGAAGAACGCGGTGACGCGACCGTCGGGGAGCACGGCGATCCACGAATCGAGCTCGTCGGGCGTGAGGGGTGGCTTGCCGCCCGTAGCGCCCGCCCGCTCCAGCGCTCCGCCGACCGTTCCGGGCATCATGAAGCTGACGACGAGCGCTCCGGCCTTGAGGAACTCGCGTCGGGAGAGCGGGGCCGGTGTCATGGCCGCCTCCTATGCCTTCGCGCCGGCCGCGCGCTTGACCGCGCGCAGGATGGCCATGTGCGTCCCGCAGCGGCATTTCAGTCCGGCCAGGGCCTGCCGGATCTGCTTGTCGCTCGGCTTCGGAGTGTCGCGGAGCAGGGCCGCGGCGGTCATCACCCAGCCCGACAGGCAGTAGCCGCACTGCGGGACCTGCTCACCGATGTAGGCGGTCTGCAGCGGATGTGGCCGCTCCGGTGTGCCGAGGCCGGCGAGCGTCGTGATCTTCTTGCCCTTCACGGCGCCGACCGGTGTGACGCAGGAGCGCGTCGGCCGGCCGTCGACGTGCACGGTGCAGGCGCCGCACTGGGCGAGGCCGCAGCCGAACTTCGGGTTGTTGAGCGCCAGGTCGGCGCGCAACGCGTAGACGTGCACGGTGCAGGCGCCGCACTGGGCGAGGCCGCAGCCGAACTTCGGGTTGTTGAGCGCCAGGTCGGCGCGCAACGCGTAGAACAACGGCATGGCTGGATCGGCAGTGAGCTCGCGCGGTTTGCCGTCGACGACAAGGCGAAATCGCTCGCTCATGGAACCCTCCTCAGCGCGCGACGCGGAGCGTGAAGCGTCGCCCCTGGTCGCTGAGCTCGACGCCGTCTTCCTGGATCTCCTCGACGCGGAGTCGACCGTCGATCACATCGCCTTCGGCGTAGCGGCGCCCATTGATGAAGACCATTCGTTGCGCCGGTAGATCCGAGTAGATCAACGCCTCGAGCTTGAGCCCGGCTCGCTCGGCGGGAGTCGCCGGTCCTTTCGCCGCGGCGGGCTGCGTCGCGGCCGGAGCCGGCGTCGGCCGGGGTGCTGACGCCGACGAGCGGGGAGCCGGCGGCGGTGCTTTCGGACTTGCGGTATTCGGGGGCGCGCCATCGATCGCCTGGCGCCCTCTTGGTGTCGGCTGCTCGGCCTGGATGTCAGGCTTCGGCGGCGGCTAGAGCCTGACGGTCTGTGAGGGCTCCGCCGAAGGCGGGCTCGGCGCAGGTACCGAGATCACGGGCGTCGCGTCCGGAGGCGCCGCGATGGGGACGGGACGCGGCCGC
>WNGA01029010.1_pt1 | contig 11439 bp, 15 predicted proteins | sample 5400061 | NCBI WGS metagenome assembly WNGA01 (sample SAMN13153366, study PRJNA577476) | soil metagenome | isolation source: 100 cm soil or saprolite under grassland replicate 2 | place: USA:California | collected 2016-06-15
GTAGGTAGCGTAGTCACTATCCAGAAAGGAGGACACGGATCATGCTGAGTTGGTCGATAACGTTTCTCGTTATAGGTCTTATCGCGGCCGTTCTCGGGTTCACCGGCATCGCTGGCGCTGCGACTCAGATCGCGTGGGCGCTATTCGTCATCTTCATTGTGCTGTTCGTCGCCAGTCTGTTCATGGGCCGTGGACGGATAGGTTAACCTGCTACGCCGGAAGCAAAGCAGAACGTACCACTAAGTGATTGTTTGTTATGTAAGGAGGCAGAATCATGAGAATAGAAAGAGTGCTTTTGAGTATTGTCGTCGGCGGAATGCTAGCTGCCGTTCCCGTGACCGTTCCGACGGCGGGAGCGGACGACAGCAAATATAGCGACCGCGACCGAATGCGGTCGTCGAAAGACGACAAGGGACGGCTCGAGCAGGCGCTAAAAACCGGTGAAGAAAAGGCTTTTTACCGCCGCGAGTTGGAAAAAATGGGTTGGCAAATCACATCGGTAAACTACGACAAGCCTGATTACTTGGAATACGAAATAGTAAAAGGTGATCAAAGCTTCGAGGTTCAAATCGATGTCGACAAAAATAGCCATAAAGCCACCAAAGTGGATGTCGTAACCAACGCTTGGCAGACTGATGCGACCAAGCAAGCTTTAAAAAATGGCAAAAAAAAGGTCGAGTATCCTAAAACAACCACGTCTAGTGCGGAGCGTTTTAGCGAGAGAGACCGGATGAAGTCTTCGAAGAATGAGAAGGAAAAGCTCGAGCAGGCGCTGAAAACCGGCGAAGAGAAAGCTTTTTACCGTCGCGAGCTGGAGAAGATGGGCTGGAAAATCACTTCGGTTAACTACGATAAGCCGGACTATGTCGAATACGAGATCGTTAAGAACGATACATCATACGAGGTTCAAATCGATCTTGATAAAAATAGCCACAAATCCACCAAAGTCGATGTTGTGACAAATGCGTGGAAGACCGATGCCACTGAAAAAGCATTAAAGCAACAACAAGCGCGACGCTAATAAAAAGGATAAACCTCGGCGTCATGGTCGATTTACATCGCATGACGCCGGGCAATCGGCGTATCCAAGTCTGCCAGATCCCCAGCCGAATATCGGGCCGCGTCTGGCTACCCGCTGTCGATTTTTCCGACGTACTGTCGCCAATTAAAGTTTGGTCTCGTCTAACGCTCAATTTTCAATGTCACTTCCAAATTAAAACTTCCAATTCCGGATTGGCAGTGCTACTTTCTAATCGTTAGAAGGAGGTTCTCATGTCGATCGTCAGACTTATATACGTAACGGTAAAACCAAACCAGGTTAACGATGCGGTCAATCTGTGGAAGAATCACTGTGCTCCGTTGATGATTAAACAGCCCGGTTGCCTGTCGGAGAAACTTTTGGAATGCGTCGACGCTCCGGGCGAATTCATCTCGTACTCGGAATGGGATAACCAGGCGAACATCGATAAGTACCGGGCAAGTGACGCGCATTCGGAAATTCAGAAACACGCGCGCGGATTGCAAGGCGGAAGCGCGACAGTAAAACGATATGAGATAAAGTAGCGGGGGTTGTCCGCAAGAGTTACTTTGCGAGCAACTCACGTAGCGCTTGCAGTTCGTTCCGCTGTTCTTTCGTGAGTTTCGGGTATTCCATCTTTAAACTCTGCAGAGTATCTACGATGATCTGCGAGATGATCAGCCGGGCATTCCTTTTGTCATCTGCAGGAACCGCGTACCACGGCGAATCGGCGGTACTCGTGGCGCTCAGGCAGGCCTGATACGCTTTCATATACTCGTTCCAATATTTCCTTTCCTCGACATCCGTTTGGTTGAATTTCCAATTTTTATCCGGCTCGTCAATGCGGGCGAGAAAACGCTTGTGCTGTTCCTCTTTCGACAGATGGAGAAAGAACTTGACGATCCGTGTCCCGTTGCGATGCAGATGCGCCTCGAAGTGGCGGATCGAACGAAAGCGCTCGCGCCAAATGGTCTTTTCGTTGAGTGCTTCATCGGGAAGTCTCTCCGCGCGAAGAAGCTCGGAATGAACCCGAACAATCAAGACCTCTTCATAGTACGAACGGTTGAAAATACCGATGCGCCCTCTTTCGGGGAGGGCCCGTGCCGTGCGCCAGAGAAAATCATGATCCAATTCCTCGCCGCTCGGATGCTTGAAACTGAAGACTTGGCAGCCTTGCGGGTTGACTCCCGACATCACATGCTTGATTGCGCTGTCCTTACCGGCGGCGTCCATCGCCTGAAAAATCAGCAGCACCGCGTAACGATCTGATGCGTAGAGAAGAGTTTGCAGGTCGCTCATCTTATCGATTCGCTCGCGGAGTAAAGTTTTTAGGTGCTTTTTTGATTTGTAATAGGGTTGCATCTCGGTCGGCCATTTTCCAAGGTTCAGTTTTTTGTCCTCGGGTACCCGGAAATCGTCGGAATCAATCTTCATGCAGTCCTCCCATCGTGGCTATGTCGCAGTGCACCAAAATAACGATTTTCGCTTGTAAGCAAAAGCCTGCGACGTAACACGGTGATTGGGCGAAAAGGAGTCGCTTTGACGGGCGGAATCATGAGGCCGGCTAACAAGTCAAACAATTGCGAGCTGATGACCCTGATGTCCCTCTGGGGGATCGTATAAATCCCTCGCCTTCAGCCGAAGTGAAAGTTCGTCATGCCGAGGACAAGAATCGACTTCCAGTCGACCAATTCAGAACCCCTCGGCTTGGAGCCGAGGGCGGTTCAGTTCGATTGCTGCGAAGTAGGAATCATATCGATGGGTAGATCGGACGATGGGCAATTCTTAATGGGCGTAGAAAATTCAGTGGATACATCATCAAGCGCGTCATCCACCTGGAGATTGGTGATGTAGGAGTCAGAATCTTTACGCGTGAGCATTATCGGCTCGCCGCTGACTCATTTGAGGCGGTGATCTTGGGAGAAGCTGGCCGCACGAGCTGATTACTTGGTGCCGAGCCAGCCGTGCTCGGATAGGTCCACCGTCACGCCGTCCGGCACCGTGAACTTGACCTCGACGTTGCCTCGCCCGCGCCTCCGCCATGTCGTTTACTTCGACACCGAAGTGGTGCAAGCCAGTGTACCTGGGTGCGCCCTCTGTCGTAGCGGGGTCGTCGTACTTGAACTTCAGGATCGCGAGGTTTACGTGGCCGTCGCTCAGGTAATAGCCCTCAGACGTTGGAGTGTTGACCGTACCCACTTGCTTCAAGCCGAGGCCCTCGATATAGAACCGCGCCGTCGCCTCGGGGTCCCGTGTGCCGATCGCTATGTGCCGAATTCGTGCCATTGTCCCCTCCGTTTTTCTTTGGCCTTTAGCCAGGCCTTCTGTCCCCTAACGATTACTTCGAATACTACACCCGTCTTAGTGAATGCAATTGCGCGGCTGGAGTTGGCAATCGGGCCTAGCCCTTATTTTTCTTTGCAGGCCAAAGAATTGTTGGTGTGTGTGTGATGTCAATTCTGGCATCGACACCGTGACTCGACAGGCGCTTTCTTGCGGTCTAGTCAATCAATTAATGGATAGACGTAGATACACTTGATTTGCCGATTACCCTGCCTGCCTTTGCTTTGGCCACAAAATTATAAGTGCTAGGCGCTGTTTTTTGACTGTAACTTTCGCCTTGGTTTAGAAAATCTTGGGCTTCTCTACTGCTGTTTCCAGCGAGACGAGGGCCTTTTCGATGAGGGCGATGCGCCAGCGTAGCTCTTCTGCCGAGGGCAGCTCGGGCTGTCCGACCGGATAGTGAAACTTGTTTCCTGCCATGATCCTGCCGATTCCAACTTGGGACGCGACGTTGGCGAGACACGTGATCAATACCACGGGAATTCCCTTCTTCTCGATTTCTTTGGCGATCGTAGCGCCGCTACGAGTACCGGTTCCTCACGTGGCGGTTAAAATGACCGCGTTGATGCCGGAGCCGGCGAGCTCGTCAGCGATTCCGGCGCCGATCTCCGCCATCTTGCTCGGCATGGCACCTGTGCCGGTGGTGACGAAATAGTGATCGTGGAGTTTTTTGAATCGTTCGGCTTTCTCCAGCAGACGCATGGCGTCGAGGGGGACGATACGATCGGGATCTTCATCGACCGTGGAGGTGTCGTAGCCGGTGTGCATCGCTTGAAATTCACCGCGCTTGAGATCGTCACGATCGCCGATCGCGTATTTGAAATATTTGGTGCCTCGAGAACTTTCCAAACGATCGGGGTTTCCTTTCGGCACCAAACCGCCTTCAGTGACCAGCGCGACGGTGGCGTCTTTCAACCTGCCGGTCAAATTGGGAATAGGGTCCTGTTGCGCTTCGATGCGCGGGATCTCGCTTTCGTACGGTTGGCCATTGAGCTTGGCAAGCAAGAGATCCACGGCACGGACATAATCCGGGGTGTCGGTTTTAACGGTGAAGCGCCTCGGAATCGGTAAACAGTGCTCGGCGCGGAAATCTTCGATGGCCTTTGTGTCTCCCGATATCAATCTTTCGATGAGCAGCGAAAAACGCTTTAAGGTTTCTGGCATCGACGCGGCGGAGGCGCCGGTTTGAATAACGAACAGCCGCCGGCCGACCTCCCGGATTCCCGGATTATCTTCGTGCATTCCGGTGATTGCTGGTATCCGCCAGTTATCCTGCACCCAGCTGCACAGCTTGGCGCAGGCGAGACCGTATCTGCCGGCGTTGAAGGCTGGGCCTGCAAGGAAAATGTCAGGTTGAAATTGATCGATCAACGCGCGAATCGCTTGCAAAGCTTTTTCTTCCTCTTCGTGAAAATAGTTGTCGCCGCAGGCGATCGTTGCATATTCTACGTCGTGAACTTTGACTGCATTTTCGATCACCGCTCCTACGCCCACGGCGTGGGGCAGGAACAGCACTTCGTGGCCGGCCTTGTCTTCACCGCCGATACCCGCAAAAAACTGGTTCAAATAGTGGAGCACTTTGATCATGTCGGTGTCTCCTTAATTCTCATATTCGGCACGAAAGCCACTGCTGCCCATTTTGCCGTAAGAGCCGAAAAAGATCGTCGGGTCAAAGAGGAATGGCAGGCGTGGATCGTGACTTGCCTTTAAGTGGAGATCGATCTCAGACCCGCCGATCACCGTCGCGAGCGGTGGAATATATATTCTTTCCGATACGTTGCCCCGGCTGATCATGCCATCGGCCTCTTTGGGATGGTCAACGAGGGGTCGCTCATAGCCTTTGGGGCCGTTGGATTCATGCAGCACGGCAACGGTCTTGATACCTTCGTCTTCGCATGCCTTCACCGTCTGCATGAAGTCGACGGTGCCGTTGCCTGTCCCTTCCATGATTGCGACGGCTCCCTGGGCGCCGAGATTGCGCGCCAAGCGCGCCACCCATAGACCCATCTTTTTTTTCTGTTCGAAACTGTCGTTGTAGCCGCGCGATAGAATCACGCCGAGGAAGTTTATGCTTTTGCCGTGGCGCTCAAGCAGCTCCGCGATGAAAGGGTTGGCGCAGTGCTGGGAGGTCGGGATCTTCCGCTCGCTTTTATAGTTGCCGCTAACCACGGCGCCGTCAAAGAATTCGGCGGGGTGCACGAAGGTCGGCAAAGTTTTCGAGACTTCTTCAGCGTAATAGAAGGTTCGCGCGCAACAGAGCTGGCTCTGCACCTGATAGATCAGCACCACTGTGGGCAAGTGTTCGCTGACCGGCTTCAAAGAAATGACCTGCTTTTCGGATTCGATGTTCGCCTTCTCCACCTGCGCCAGATAGCGCGCACAGCGGAGGGCGATATTTCTAAGCGACTGGTCGAAGGTGGCGTTGGAGAGCGATGAATCGGGTGTGAGCGAAAGGATGAGGTGGAAACAGTCCGAGCCATAGGAAAACGGCGCGCCGACGCCCCTCATGTCGAGGATGCCTTCCCGCGGTTTTTCGATCGGGGTCAGCGCTTCAACGTTGGGGAAACGCCCGGCAACGGTCACAAGAAGATTTCTGATACGAATTGTTTTCCCAGTGCCAACGAGTTGCGCGGGACCGTCAAACCCCGGGAAGGTTGTAGCGTGGCCGGATAGCTTTGCGATCGGCAGCACCGTATCCAAAACGTGCACGATGCGTTTCGACTCGCCGGGACGCGCGATCTCGTAATCGACGTGAATGCCGTGGGATAAGTCTTCCAGCAATTCCCGGAGATCGGGCGCATAGATCGATAAAGACTTGCCGGTGAGGGCGGTGCGCTCACCCCAGCGAAGCTCGTCGATCGAGTAATCGAACAGTTCCAGTTCCATCGAAAAATCCTTTAAGCGATCAGGCTCCGTTTATCGCGGGGTTGCTTCAGGTGTCAAGCAATCCTGGTGAAGCTCCAGAAGTCCATGGTGGGATCCGGGTAAGACATCTCAATCTTGATAAAACTAAACTTCGGCGATTGTGGGGCCTGGCTGGATTTCTCGACAATCTTTTCGATCCTGACTTGTGGACGGGTCATGGGCTCTTTTTTGCCTGCGCCCGGGCGATGGCTCGGGTTACCATAGGACTCGATATCGCTTCGTCTTCCGGGACGTCCAGCCGGGTAAGAAGTTGCTTGAGCGTACCGATATAATCCTTGAGGAGCGCGTCATCCAACGACAGATGAAAAGCTAAGCGTGCATTTGCACCGATTAGATCAGCAAAGCGAACGATAGCGTCGTCGAATGCGCGCGAATCGTTTCGACCATAGACGAGAATATCGACGGGGACGCTGGTTAGCGGCTTTACATCAGTGGAAAGAATGTTAGCCAATGCAATCGCAACTGAACCGGATACGGTCAACTGACCGCGCAATGCATCGAAACCAAACAAGTCCCTGCACAGCAATGGTTTACGTTGTTCGAGGTCGCGAACCAGTTCGTCGAATGTGACAAGCGTCCAAGCGACCACGACCACGCAATGGCCCTCTTTAGCGAGTCGCTCAACCTCGCGACCAATTCCCTTCAGCCTGGCGGCACCGGACATCCAGACGGAATCCTCTCCGCGTGGCGCTTGATCCTTTTTGTTACCGAACAGCCAACTTAACATCGAGAAGCATGGTAACGAAGAGTGGACAGCATGACAACGAGTTTCGGGGCACGAGCAAACGCAAGCAGATAAATGGTCGCCAAGAGACTTCTATCCTGCGTGATCAAACTTCAGTCCAACAGACCATCACACCTGAATTCGTATTTTGACCCTCCCCTTTTTAGCTCGATCTTAACAGGCGCTGTGCAATGAGTTCATTCGTCTGGTGAGTCTGCTGTCGCATCGACTCGGGCATAGACACGCACCTTTATTGACCTGCGATGTTGCTATCGGCTAGTCTCCTGACGGACTTACTTTCGTGCTTTTTGACTCGATCGAGGAAAGAATCATGATGATGAGATTTTGGTCCCCATGTTTTGTCTACACTGTCATGCTGGTGTTCATGTTGGCCGATGTCGCGTTTTCAGCCGAGCTTCGCTCTTCTACTTCTCAAGAATGGGATGCGGTTGTTAAAAAAGCCGAAGAAGAAGGGCAGGTTAGTGTTTATGCCACCGATTCTATCGGCAATGCCCAGATGATCTGGGCCGCCTTTCAAAAGCGTTACCCTAAAATCAAGCTCATAGGCACTTCGATGGGTCGCGGCAGCGACCTTTTCCCAAAGCTCTTCGCCGAACGTCGAGCCGGCAAGTTTCTCACCGACGTGTTCTTAGGCGCGCCCACCGCGATCTATCAAAACCTTTATCGCGCCAAAATCATCGAACCAATTCCGCCGATGTTAGTTCACCCGGGCGTGACCGACGTGTCGAAATGGTGGATGGGCAAGCACCACTATATCGAGCCCGAGAATCAGTTCATTTTCATGTACGAGAGCGCTCTGTATGGCCCGCCGATCTCCTTCAACACGAACCTCATCAATGAGAAAGAAATCAAATCGGCGTGGGATCTAGTCCAGCCGCAATGGAAGGGAAAGTATGCGGCACTCCAAGTAGGCGCGAACCAGGGCTCAACCGCGCTGACCTACGTTTACTATCATCCTCAGCTGGGGCCAAAATTTATTGAGCGGGTTTACCGCGACATGGAGCCCACGATGTTTCGCGAACTGCGTCAGGGCACCGATTGGTTATCTCAGGGAAAGTTTCCGCTCTGTTTCATGTGCCGGCGAATCGACCGGGCCGCCATGCAGGGCCTTCCCGTAGCTGAGCTAAACCCCTACCAAGTCGAAGAGAAACCCGGGCTCGGGTCCGGTTCCGGAGCGTTGGCTTTGATGAACCGTCATCCAAATCCCAATGGCGCAAAAGTTTTCCTTAACTGGTTTCTCTCTTTGGAGGGACAAATTGCCTTTCGTCAAGCGAATACAGACGAGCTGAGGGTCGGCTCACTCAGGGAGGATTTGCCCCAGGAAATTCTGCCGCCCCTTGCAAAGAGGAGAAAGGATAGGGAGTACCTCTGGATCAACCGACCTGAGTGGATGGATTTCAAACCCATCCAGAGCCTGCTCGAAGAGTTGCGCAAACCCAGATAGCGTGACCCGAATGCGTTTAATAATTTCGCGCGAGTTTGTGATAGAGGCGAGGAGCGACGTACACATAAATACTTGACGCACACGCAACATCTTCTGACCCTCATCTCAATTCTCCCTGAAAATGGATATCCGTCTGCCGGTGGACTGTCTCCCGCTCGATCATCTGGCTGTAGCGCGACATCGGATAACAAAAGACAAAATAGCCGAGTGCAGCGAACAAATAGGCTTCAACGCTGAACCCGGTCCAGGCTGGCTCCGTGAGGGAAACTTTGATCGTCGTCAGAAAGTCGAAAAGGCCGATGATGACAACGAGGGAAGTGTCCTTGAAAAAGCCGATGAAGGTATTGACCAAAGGCGGAATTGCTATCCGCAGCGCTTGCGGCAGGATGACGTAGGAGGTCCGTTGCCAATAACTCAGTCCGAGGGCTTGGGCTGCTTCTTCTTGCTGGCGCGGTATGGCCTGGAGTCCGCCGCGCACCACCTCAGCGAGATAAGCGGCGGGGATCAACTCGATGTAGGCGATGGAGAGCCCACGAACGACAGGCATTGCCGAGCGTCGCCCGAGCGCGAGCAATATCGAGAGTGGAAACGCGAATGCCAGGCCAAAAGTGGCGAGCAAGAGCGTCAATGTCAGTCCACCCCAGCGTTCGTTTTCAACGTAGCTCAAGCCAAACACTCCGCCCCACATGAGTACGCCGATCGCTGCCAGACCTGCTAACCAAAAGTAAGCGAGGCGCGAGCGTTTCATGTTACGTAAGGCGCTTAGCAGATAGAGCATCAGCAGTATTACGACGGTCAAGGCCGGCCGCCAGTGCTGGTCGGCGGGAAAAGTACCGAACAAAATGAACCGGTATTTGTCGGCGACAAATGCCCAACAGGCGCCGTGGCCGATCGCCTCGCGGCAAAGCCTTGCGTTTTGCGGCGACCAGACTGCCCGCACGAGCGCCCAATCGATCAGCGGCGGAACCATGTTCCAGGCGAGATAGAGAATTATGAGTGTCGCAATAGAACTGGACCAACTGAAAAAAAGGCGGGCACGTAACCATTGCAGCAACGACTTGATGCGCGTGGTCGCTTCGTCGACGGTGTGGCTCATCGTTGGGCTCCCCGGAGCGCAAAGCGCCGGTTGTACCAGTTCATGAAGCCAGCGATGACAAGACTGATTGTCAGGTAGACGATCATGATGATGGCGATGCCTTCGATGGCCTGACCGGTCTGGTTGATTGTCGTATTAGCGATGGAAACCAGATCCGGATAACCGATCGCGACGGCGAGAGAACTGTTTTTAGTGCAGTTCAAATACTGACTGGTGACAGGGGGGACAATCACTCGCAGGGCCTGCGGTAGAACGATATAGCGCATGACTTGGCGGTGGTTGAGCCCGAGCGAGTACGCCACCTCGTACTGGCCACGCTCCACTGCGACGATTCCGGCGCGGACGATTTCCGCCGTGAACGCGGCAGTGTAAAGCGAGAGGCCTAGCAAGAGCGCGGCGAATTCGGGGGAGAGCAAACCGCCGCCGGAAAAGCCAAAACCGCTGAGGACCGGATATTCCAGCGCGAGCGGCGCTCCCGTGACGATAATCGGAAACGCGAAGCCGCGGTTACTGAGAAATATGCCGGGCGCGGGGCTCAGCGCATCGGCCGGCGCAGGAAGGCTCTCGGTAATGACCGCGTACCAAAAAAATAGTTGGACGACCAATGGAATATTGCGGATCATCTCGATGTACGCTGCGGCGAGCTTGGCGAGCAGCCAGTTGGGCGATAAGCGCGTCAAACCGATAAACCCACCCAGCACGGTCGAAAAAATTATGGCCAGCACCGAGACGCGAAAGGTATTGAAAAAACCGACGGCGATCGCCCGCAGGTAAGTATCGGTGCTATCGTAGGAGAGAAATGCGCTCTCGCCGACTTCGAAGCCGGCTTCATGCGCCAAGAAACCAAAGCCGCTGGCGATCCGCCGTTGCCAGAGATTCTCTGCGGCATTCGAAGTGAAGTACCAAGCGGCAAGGCCGACCCCTGTGGCTAATAACGCTTGATAAATGACAGGTCGAACCTGTGGGTGTTGTAAAGCCCGCAGAAGCTTGCTGGCGCCGGCGGTGCGGGCCGCTCGGTCGGATTCAGAGCGCATCGAAATTCAAGGGCCTGGGCAGCGCGTGCTTTCAGCGGATTGGTGGGGCGTACATCAGTCCGCCTCGGTTCCAAAGTTTGTTGATGCCGCGATCGAGACCCAATGGCGTGAGGTGGCGGTCGAAGCTCTCGCCGTAGTTCCCCACCTGTTTTTGGCGCCGACGAAGCGTTGGATAACGGGATTATCGGTTTTTACTTGCTGATCAATATTCTTCGACGTGAGCCCTAGTTCTTCGGCCTCGATTGTGGCGAACAACGACCATTTAACGACGTCGAACCAGTGATCGTCACCGTGCCGCACCGCCGGTCCGAACGGCTCCTTGGAAATAACCTCCGGGAGAATTACGTGATCGGCCGGATTGCCGGCGCGCGAGGCGCGTGCCGAGATCAGCCCGGACACGTCGGTCGTGAAGACGTCGCAACGCCCGGCGAAATAAGCGTTGAGAACCTCTTCTAACTTTTCGATCACCACGGGTTTGAATTTCATATTATTAGCGCGGAAATAGTCGGCGAGATTGAGCTCGGTGGTGGTGCCCGGTTGAACGCACACCGCGGCGCCGTTGAGTTGTGTAGCCTTCTTTACGTTCCGCTTTTTCGCGACCATGAAGCCCTGGCCGTCGTAGAAGTTGATGCCGACGAAATTGAGCCCGAGACTCGTGTCGCGCGCCATCGTCCATGTCGTATTGCGCGACAGAATGTCGACTTCTCCTGACTGTAAAGCAGTGAAGCGTTGCTGCGCGGTTAACGGAGTGTAGCGAACCTTTTGGGCATCGCGGAAGAGCGCAGCGGCGACGGCGCGGCAAAAATCTACATCGATGCCGCGCCATTCTCCCTT
>WNGA01011655.1_pt1 | contig 11438 bp, 10 predicted proteins | sample 5400061 | NCBI WGS metagenome assembly WNGA01 (sample SAMN13153366, study PRJNA577476) | soil metagenome | isolation source: 100 cm soil or saprolite under grassland replicate 2 | place: USA:California | collected 2016-06-15
TCACGCTGCTGCTGGAGGACCCGTGGGCCGAGGAGGACGCGGCCTGCCGGTCGATGCTGTCGGTGATGGGCGTGGCCGTGCCCGAGCAGGCCACGGTGACCGCGCGCACGGTGCTCGACCGGCTCGCGTTCGACGCCGGCCCGGGCTCGATCAGCGGTGCGCTGAGCGCCGCCCGGCAGAACGCGCGCGGCGCCCGAGAGATCCTCTCCTCGGAGTTCTGGCGCAGCGTGAACAGCACCTGGCTGGCGCTGCCCGACGTGCGGCGCCGCGCCGAGCTGCTCGGGCCGCACGTGTTCTTCGCCTGGGTCCGCGAGCAGGCCGCGACGCTGGCCGGGATCGTCGACCTCACCATGAGCCGGGACGTGGCCTGGCGGTTCCTGGTGCTCGGCCGCAGCCTGGAACGCGTCGACATGACCGCGCGGCTGCTGATGACCCGGGCACTGCCCGGCGCGCCTGGCCATGGCCGGCCCTCCTGGTCGGCGCTGCTGCGCTCCTGCGGGGCGTACGAGGTGTTCCTGCGCACCTACCGCGGCGCGGTCGACGAGGCCGCCGTGGTGGAGTTCCTGCTGCTGGACCGGCTGGTCCCGCGTTCGGTGTTCGCGGCGCTCTCCGCGGCCGAGGGCTGCCTCGGCGAGCTGGATCCCGGCCTGGCCCGGGTGGGCGTCGAGGACCTCGCCCGGCGCCGGCTCGGCCGGGCCCGGACGATGCTCGAGTACCGCGCCGCCGACGACCTGCTGGCCGACCTGCCCGCGGTGCTCGGCGACCTGGAGCGGTGCTGCTCCGAGGTCAGCAACGCGGTCAGCCGGCGGTTCTTCGAGGCGGCCCGGGCGACGGCCTGGGCCCAGGAGGGCGCGTGATGGGGCCGGGCGACGTGACCGCGCGACTGCGGATCCGGCACGAGACGGTGTTCCGCTACAGCGGCGAGATCAGCGCGTCGTACAACGAGGCGCGGATGTCACCGGTCACCGAGCCGGGGCAGGCCACCCTGCACACCCGGATCGACACCCGGCCGGCGTCGCCGGCGCTGCGGTACCGCGACTACTGGGGCACCGAGGTGCACGCGTTCGACGTGAACCAGCCGCACGACGAGCTCCAGGTGGTCGCGACCAGCCTGGTCGACACCCGGCCCGGTCCGGCGGCGTCGGCGCCGGCCGGCTGGGGCGCACTGGCCGACGACCGGGTCCGGGACACGTACGTGGAGTGGCTGCAGAGCACGTCGCGGACCGAGCCGGACGACGAGCTGCGCGCGCTCGCCGCCGAGGTCGCCCGCGGCGCCACGCCGGGTGATGCCGGCCGCGCGGTGTCGGCCTTCGTGCACGGCGCGGTCGAGTACGTCCCGGGCGCGACCGGCGTGCACTCCCGGGTCACCGAGGTGTGGCAGGAGCGCAAGGGCGTGTGCCAGGACATCGCGCACCTCACGCTGGTGCTGCTCCGGCTCGCCGGCGTTCCCGCCCGGTACGTCTCCGGCTACCTGCACCCGATCCCGGATGCCGGGCCCGGTCAGGCGGTGACCGGCGAGAGCCACGCCTGGGTCGAGTGGTGGGACGGCGGCTGGACCGGATACGACCCGACCAACGACCAGCCGGCCGGCGAGCGGCACGTGGTGGTCGCGCGCGGCCGCGAGTACGGCGACGTCGCGCCCTTCAAGGGCCTCTACTCCGGCGCCGCCACCACCAGCACCCTGGCGGTCTCCGTCGAGATCACCCGCCTTTGACCGCGGGCCCTGTCACTCAGCAGTCACTCAGCAGTCACTCAGGAGTCACTCCGGAGGGACGACGAGGCCGGTGTGGTGGGCGGCGAAGGCGAGGACGTCGGCGCACTCGGCGGCGACCACCCCCGCGGGTTTGCCGAAGCCGTGGCCGGTGGAGGTCTCGACCCGGGTCAGCACCGGCTGGTCGCCGGCCTGGGCCCACTGCAGGGTGGCGGTGAACTTGTGGCTGTCCACGATCGCCCGGCCGCCTTCGAGCAGCTCGGCCAGCGACCGGGCGGCGTACACGATGTCCTGCGGCGTGCTGCCGTCGTTGCGGCTGACCAGGTACCAGCCGGCTTTCGTGCCCGGCACGCCGGCGCGCGGCCGGTGCATGACCGCGCTCGTCGTGCGGCTGAACCAGGCCCGGCCCGGCAGGTCCGCGAGATAGGCCTGGCTCAGGTCGTGTTCTGGCGTCGTACCCAGTCGGCCGTCTCGGCGGAGTCGGGGTCCTCCAGCCAGCGGTACGGGTCGGTGACCTTGTGTCCGTGCAGGACGTCGGCGACGGTCTCGTCACGGCGGCTGTCCGGGTACGTCAGCGGGATCTCCACGAGCCCGAACCTACCGGACAGCCAAGCCGTGCTTCAGCGCTGCGGCTCCAGGTCGCGCGTCCACAGGATCGTGCCGGTCAGGTCGCGCAGCGAGGCGGTCAGCACCAACGTGCGCGGGTCGATCGAGACGTGCCCGAAGAACTGGTTGCCGTCACTCGGCGGCTGGTTCGGGTACGCCGCGGCCTTCACGAACTCCACCTTCGGACCGAACGTCGGGTCCAGAGTGTTCGGCCCGAAGGTGCCGGCGTTGATCGGCCCGGCGACCAGCTCCCAGAACGGATCGAAGTCGGTGTACGCCGCCCGGGACGGGTCGTAGTGGTGCGCGGCGCAGTAGTGCACATCCGCGGTCAGCCAGACCGTGTTCCGCACGCCGCGCGCCTTGAACGCGCTCAGCACCGTGGCGATCTCGTTCTCGCGGCCGCCGGGTGCGCCCGGGAGGCCGTTCGCGACCGCCTCGATCGCGGTGCCGTCCGGGACCAGCAGGCCCAGCGGCATGTCGCTCGCGATCACCTTCCAGACGGCCTTGGACGCGGCCACCTCGCGGACCAGCCAGTCGACCTGCTCCGCACCCAGGATCGCGACGTCACCGGAAGCGTCCGGCGACGGGTTCTGGTCCCGGTACGTGCGCATGTCCAGGCAGAACACGTCCACCAGCGGCCCGCGGGCGACCTTGCGGTAGACGCGGTCGCGGCCACCCGGCTGGGACAGCGGCAGGTACTCGCCGAAAGCCTGCCGGGCCCGCGCCGCCAGTACGTCGATCCGCCGCTCGGTATAGCGGGTGTCGGTCAGGATCTGGCCCGGGTACCAGTTGTTGTGGGTCTCGTGGTCGTCCCACTGCGCGATCACCGGAACCTCGGCGTTCATCGCCCGCACGTTTCCGTCGAGCAGGTTGTAGCGGTAGCGTCCGCGGAACTCGTTCAGCGTCTCGGCCGACCTTCGAGACCTCCTCGGTCACCAGGTTGCGCCACACGCTGCCGTCCCGCAGCGTCACCTGCGGCTGGATCGGCCCGTCGGCGTAGATGTTGTCGCCGGAGTGGATGAAGAAGTCCGGGCGCGTCTCGTGCATCGCCTTGTACGCCGTCATTCCGCCGGCGTCCGGGTTGATCCCCCAGCCCTGGCCGGCGGTATCACCGGTCCACACGAAGCTGACCGGCTCGGTCGGCCGCAGCGCGGCAGTACGGAACGAGCCCTGCTCGGTCTGCCCGACGGAACCACTCGCGTCGGCAAAGCCGATCCGGTAGTCGTACCGCTGCCCCGGCCGCAGCCCGTGCAGCGGCAGCTTCGCGGTGAAGTCGGCGTCCGCACCCGCGACCGGACCGCGCAACCGGACCGCGTGCTCGAACCGCCCGTCGCTGGTGAGCTCCACGACGAGCTGGGACGGCTGGTCGGTACGCGACCACAGCACCGCTGACGTCGAGGTGACGTCACCACTGGCCACGCCCGAGGTCAGCGTCGCGCGGTCACGTCGTACGAGGGCGGGTGCGGTCGCACGCGCGAGCGGCGCGACGGTCAGGGCGGCACCGGTCGCGACCGCGCCGGTGAGGAGGTTGCGGCGGCTCAGACTCATGAGCGCCAACCTGCACCGCCCGGGTGACACCCCGGTGACGCCCGCTGGAACGGCCCGCCAACTCGGCCCTGATACGACCTGCCCGGAATGTCGGGCAGGTCGCGGGAAGGCCCGCGATACGAGCTGCCCGGAATGTCGGGCAGGTCGGATCAGGCGGCCTGGGCGGCGGTGATCCGCTCGCGCCTGCGGCTCCGGGCCGGGTTCACCGCCGCGCGCGAGCGCTTGCCGAAGAAGTCGTTCGGCAGCGAGAGGCGGAAGACCTTCGCCCAGGCGGAGGCGACCTGCTTGGGCAGCGGGCCGGTGACGTAGTTCAGGCCGTAGCGCTCGAACAGCTCGCGCACCTGCGGTGCGATCTCGGCGTACCGGTTGCTCGGCAGGTCCGGGAACAGGTGGTGCTCGATCTGGTACGACAGGTTGCCGCTCATCAGGTGCATCGCCTTGCTGCCGGAGATGTTCGCCGAGCCGAGCATCTGGCGCAGGTACCACTCGCCGCGGGTCTCGCCCTCGATCGAGGTCTTGGCGAACGTCTCGACCCCGCTCGGGAAGTGGCCGCAGATGATGACCGCGTGGGACCACAGGTTGCGGACCACGTTCGCGGTCACGTTCGCGGCCAGCGTGTGCAGCACCGACGGGCCGGACAGCAGCGGGTGCACCACATAGTCCTTGGCGACCTGCTTGCGGATCTTGGCCAGCACCTTCTTCGCCTTGGGCAGGAACTCGGACTTGTCCACCTTGCCGTCGAGGAACCCGGCGAGGTCGATGTCGTAGGCGGCGATGCCGTACTCGAAGACGAAGGCGTTCAGCAGGTTGTACAGCGGCTGACCCAGGTACGCCGGGTGCCAGGGCTGGTCCTCGTCGACCCGCATGATGCCGTAGCCGAGGTCGTTGTCGCGACCGACCACGTTCGTGTACCGGTGGTGCAGCTCGTTGTGCGACTGCTTCCACTGCTCGGCCGGCGAGGCGTGGTCCCACTCCCAGGTGGTCGAGTGGATCTTCGGGTCGCGCATCCAGTCCCACTGGCCGTGCAGGACGTTGTGCCCGATCTCCATGTTGTCCAGGATCTTGGCGATCGAGAGCCCCGCGGTGCCGAGCAGCCAGGCGGGCGGGAACAGCGAGAACAGCAGCACCGCACGGCTGCCGATCTCCAGCTTGCGCTGCACGTCGATCACCTTGCGGATGTACGCCGCGTCCCGCTCGCCGCGGCTGGACACCACCTGCTCGCGGATCGCGTCGAGCTCGCGGCTCAACTCTTCGATGTCCTCGGCGGTGAGGTGTGCGATCGGGCTCTCGGACTTCTTCTGGATGACAGTCATGTCGGATCCCTCTTAAACGTCGATGTCGCAGGCACCGGCCGCGGCCGACACGCAGGTCTGGATCAGGACGCCGTCGCCGGGCGCCGCGATGGTCAGCTCGCCGTTGCGCAGGTCGCGCACAGCGCCCTCGCGCAGCGGTACGACGCAGCCGAAGCAGATGCCCATCCGGCAGCCGGACGGCATCAGCACACCCGCCGCCTCCCCCGCGTCGAGCAGCGCGGTGCTGCCGTCGGCCTGGACCACCTTCCCGGACCGGCTGAACGTGGCCTCGCCGCCGTCGCCGGTCACCAGCACGCTCGGGCGGAACCGCTCTGTGTGCAGCAGGTTCTCGATCCCGGCAGCCTCGAAATGCTCCTGTACGGCGTTCAGCAGGCCGGTCGGCCCGCACGCCCAGGTCTCGCGCTCGGCCAGGTCCGGCACGATCGCGGCCAGCTCGGCCACGTCGAGCAGGCCGTCACTGTCGGTGTGCCGCTCGACCAGCCGGATCCGGCCCTGCGTCGCCAGCACCCGCAGCTCGGGCCCGAAGATCACGTCGGTCGCGGTCGGAGCGGAGTGCAGTACGACGACGTCGCCGAGCCGGTCGACCGCGTTGCGCAGCATGCCCATCACCGGAGTGATGCCGCTGCCCGCGGTCAGGAACAGTACCTTCGGCGGCGCCTGCGCCGGCAGCGTGAAGTCGCCGGTCGCCTGGTCGAGCTGGATGATCGTGCCGGGCATCGCCTTGCGGACCAGGTGGTTGCTGACCTTGCCGTCCGGCATCGCCTTCACCGTCACCGTGATGCAGCCGTCGTCGCGGTCCGTCGGCGACGTCAGCGAGTACGCGCGCCACAGCCGCACCCCGTCGACGTCGACACCGATCCGCACGTACTGCCCCGGCACGTGGGACCGCCAGCTGCGGCCCGGCCGGATCACCAGGGTGACCGCGTCCCGGGTCTCCGGCAGGACGGCGACGATGCGCCCGCGCAGCTCCGCGCCGGCGCGCAGCGGGCTGATCAGGTCCAGGTAGTCCGCCGGCAACAGCGGCGTGGTCAGCAGCTCCGCCAGGCTCGCCACCCGGTCGCGCAGTGACCTGGTGGTCGTGCGGCTCGGGAGGGTACTCGTCATGTTTCCAGGATGTGCGCTTGCAGGTGTAATCTCCTGTCCGCAGAGCGTGAATCGCGACCCCTGATCTATTCCAGAGGAACAAAATGTCCTCGGACGACAAGGCCACCCGGCGCCCGGCGGACCTGGAGCTCGGCGACGACGTCACGGCGGTGCTGCGCGAGCAGCTGCCGGTGATCGCCGAGCTGATCGTCTCGGCGATCACCGAGGAGGTGCCGAGCTACGCCGACGCGTTCAGCGGCCGGATGGGACCGAACATCGAGAACGCGGTCCGGCTGGCGCTGGCCACGTTCCTCAAGCTCGCCTCCCAGGCGAAGGGCGCGGACGACCCCGGCACGCTGCTGGGCCCCGCCGCCGAGGCCGCGTACGCGCTGGGCCGCGGTGAGGCGCGCAGCGGGCGCAGCATGGACGCGCTGCTGGCGGCCTACCGCGTCGGGGCCCGGGTCTTCTGGAGCGAGGTCGCGCGGATCGCCGTGCGCGGCGGCCTGTCCGCGGAGACCGTGGCCCGGTTCGCCGAGCTGGTCTTCGCCTACATCGACGAGCTGTCCGCGGCCAGTGCGACCGGGCACGCCGACGAGCTCGCCACCACCGGCCGGGTCCGGCAGCGCTATCTGGAACGGCTCGCCAACAGCCTGCTCACCGGCGCACCGGCTGATGCCGTCCGCGCCGCGGCGCACCGGGCCGACTGGGAACCACCCGCCACGCTGACCGCCGTACTGCTGCCGGACGCCCAGGTGCGCGGGGTGTTGTCACTGGCCGACCCGAGGACGCTGCAGCTGGCCGAGCTGCCGGACATCGACTCCGACAGCGACCTGGCCGCACTGCTGGTACCGGATGCCGGCGGGCGGTCCCGGAAGGTGCTGCTGCGCGCGCTGCGCGACCGCCAGGCCGTGGTGGGTCCGGCCCGTCCGTGGCTGCAGGTGCGGGCGTCGTACGACCGTGCCGTCCGGGTGCTGGCGCTGGTTCCGGCTGCCCGGGGCACGGTCGACACCGACGACCACCTGACGGACCTGGTGCTCGCCGCCGACCCCGAAGCGCTGGCCGACCTGCGGGCCAGGGCGCTGGCGCCGCTCGCGGAGTTGCGGCCCGGAAGCGCGGACAAGCTCGCCGAGACGCTGCGGTCCTGGATGCTGCACCAGGGCCGCCGTGACGACATCGCCGCCGACCTGTTCGTGCACCCGCAGACGGTCCGCTACCGGATGTCGCAGCTGCGCGAGCTGTACGGCGACCGCCTGGACGACCCGCGCACGATCCTCGACCTCACCATCGCCCTCGGCGTGAGCACCTCGGACGGCGGCGGAACCTAGGGCGGTGGCGGGATCTCGCCGGAGCCGCGGATGGTGAGGCGGACCGGGACCCGGACGGTGCGGCCCGGACGGTGCGGTTCGGGCAGCCGCTCGGTCATCAGCTGGATCGCGGTACGGGCCATCACGTCGGCGGACTGCGTGACCGCGGTCAGGCCCGGCCGCAGCAGATCGCCGAGCTCGAGGTCGTCGAACGAGACCAGCGCGATCTCGTCACGCCGGCCGGCCAGCCCGCGCAGCACCTCGACCGTGGTCCGGTTGTTGCCGCAGATGATCGCGGTGGCCGGGCCCGGGCCGTCCAGCACCGCGGACAGCGTGATGCCGATGCCCTCGGTGGTCGGCTCGGCCAGGTGTACGTGGTCCTCGTCGACGTCGAGCCGGTGCCGCCGCATCGCGGCCCGGTAGGCGACCACGCGTTCCCGGGCGGTGAAGATTCGCTCGTCGTCACCGAGGTAGGCGATCCGCCGGTGGCCCTGCTTGACCAGGTGGTCGACGGCCTGGTCGATGCCGCCGGCGTTGTCTGCGAGCACCGCGTCGGCCTCGATCCCGTGCGCCGGGCGGTCGATCGTGACCACCGCCATACCCGCGTCGACATGCGGGGCCAGGTAGTCCTGGGTCTCGCCGATCGGCGCCATGATCAGCGCGTCCGGCCGCCGCGCCACGAACTCCAGGCAGACGTCGCGCTCGCGGTCCGGATCCTCGTCGGTGAGGCCGATCATCAGCACCGACCCGGTGGACCGCGCCCACATCTCGACCGCCCGGCCGAGGGATGCGAAGAACGGGTCGCCGATGTCGCGGATCACCACGGCGATCGTGCCGGTGCGGCCGCGGCGCAGCATCCGGGCGCTCTCGTTCGGGGTGTAGTTCAGGTCGCGGATCGCCTGCTGGACCTTCGCGGTCAGCTCTGGGCTGACGTTCGGCTCCTCGTTGACCACCCGGGAGACGGTCTTGAGCGCGACACCGGCCCGGGCCGCGACCTCTTTCATGGTCGGGCGCCGCTGGGCTGCGCCGTTGGTCGACATCACTCCCCCTGCACTTAGCTCTCGATCACGACCGGGATGATCATCGGCCGCCGCCGGTGCGTGTCGCTGACCCACTTGCCGACGACGCGCCGGATCACCTGCTGGAGCTGGTGCGTGTCGTCGACGCCGGTGCCGATCGCCTTGTCGATCTCGGCCTCGATCCGCGGCTTCAGCTCGTCGAACACGGTATCGTCCTCGGCGAACCCGCGGGCGTGGATCTCCGGCCCGGCGGTCAGCTTGCCGGTCACCGAGTCCATCACCGCGATCACCGAGATGAAGCCCTCGTCACCGAGGATCCGGCGGTCCTTCAGCGAGGTCTCGGTGACGTCGCCGACCGTGGAGCCGTCCACGAACACGTAGCCGCAGTCGACCTTGCCGGCCACCACGGCCTTGCGGTCGATCAGGTCGACGACGACGCCGTCCTCGACGACCACGACGTTCTCGGCCGGCACACCGGTGCGCCGGGCCAGCTCCGCGTTCGCGTGCAGGTGCCGGATCTCGCCGTGCATCGGCATCACGTTGCGCGGCTTGACGATGTTGTAGCAGTACAGCAGCTCGCCCGCGCTCGCGTGCCCGGACACGTGCACCAGCGCGTTGCCCTTGTGCACGACCTCGGCGCCGTGCCGGGTCAGCCCGTTGATCACCCGGTACACCGAGTTCTCGTTGCCCGGGATCAGGGACGACGCCAGTACGACGGTGTCGCCGCGCTGGATCCGCACCACGTGGTGGTCGTTGGCGGCGATCCGCGACAGCGCCGACATCGGCTCGCCCTGCGAACCGGTGGAGATCAGCACCACCTTCTCCGGCGGGTAGTTCTCCAGCTCGCGCATGTCGATCAGGGTGTCGCCGGGCACGTTCAGGAAGCCCAGGTCGCGCGCCACACCCATGTTGCGCACCATCGAGCGGCCGACGTACGCGATCTTGCGGTTGTGCTTGACCGCGGCATCCATCACCTGCTGGACGCGGTGCACGTGGGAGGCGAAACAGGCCACGATGATGCGCTGCTCGGAGCCGGCGAAGACCCGGTCCAGCACCGGCGAGATGTCCCGCTCCAGGGTGGTGAAACCGGGCACCTCGGAGTTCGTCGAGTCGACGCAGAACAGGTCCACGCCCTCCTCGCCGAGCCGGGCGAACGCGCGCAGGTCGGTGATCCGGTTGTCCAGTGGCAGCTGGTCCATCTTGAAGTCGCCGGTGTGCAGCACCATCCCGGCGCCGGTGCGGATCGCCACCGCGAGCGCGTCCGGGATCGAGTGGTTCACCGCGACGAACTCGCACTCGAACGGCCCGAAGGTGATGACGTCGCCCTCCTTGACGACGATCTGCGGGACGTTGCGGTGCCGGTGCTCCTTCAGCTTCGCCTCGAGCAGCGCCAGCGTCAGCTGGGACCCGACCAGCGGGATGTCCGGGCGCTCGCGCAGCAGGTACGGGACCGCGCCGATGTGGTCCTCGTGGCCGTGCGTCAGCACCAGCGCGGCGACGTCGTCGAGCCGGTCCCGGATCGGTTCGAAGTCCGGCAGGATCAGGTCGACGCCCGGGTGGTTCTCCTCCGGGAACAGCACGCCGCAGTCGACGATCAGCAGCTGGCCGTCGTACTCGAAGACCGTCATGTTGCGGCCGACCTCGCCGAGGCCGCCGAGCGGGATGACGCGGAGCGCGCCCGGTGCGAGAGGCCCGGGCGCGGACAGTTCGGGATGCGGATGGCTCATGGGAGCAGCCCCGCGGCCTTCAGGTCGGTGGTGAGCCAGTCGAACTGCTCCGGCGTCGGGTCCACCAGTGGCGGCCGGGTCGTGGCGTGCTCCAGTACGCCGGCCAGCTTCAGTGCCGCCTTCGCGGTGATCGCGCCCTGGGTGCGGGTCATGATCGCCTCGACCGCGATCGCGAGCCGCCGGTCGATCGACCGGGCCGTTGCCAGGTCGCCGGCGTCCACCGCGTCCACCATCGCGCGGTACTCCTTGCCGGCGACGTGCCCGACGACGCTCACCACGCCGACGGCGCCCATCGCGAGCCAGGGCAGGTTCAGCTCGTCCGCGCCGCAGTAGATCGCCAGGTCGGTCTGCGCCAGCACCTGGGTGGTGGCCGGCACATCGCCCTTCGCGTCCTTCACGGCGACGATCCGCGGGTGCTCGGCCAGCTCGACCAGCGTCTCGGTGCGGATCTTGGTCCCGGTGCGCGGCGGCACGTCGTACACCATCACACCCAGGCCGGTCGCGTCGGCGACGGCCTGGAAGTGCGCCTTGATGCCCTCCTGCGGCGGCTTGTTGTAGTACGGCACCACGACCAGCAGGCCGTGCGCGCCGGCCGCCTCGGCCTGCTTCGCACACTCGATGGTGTGCGCGGTGTTGTTGGTGCCGACTCCGGCGACCACGGTGGCGCGGTCACCGACCGCCTCCAGGACCGCCCGGAGCAGGTCCACCTTCTCCGCGTCGGTGGTGGTCGGCGACTCGCCCGTCGTGCCACTGACCACGAGCGCGTCGTTGCCGTTGTCGACCAGGTACGACGCGAGCCGCTGGGCGGCGTCCAGATCGAGCGACCGGTCGGCGGCGAACGGAGTCACCATGGCGGTGGCGACCCGGCCGAACGGCGGGCGCGAGGGGGATGAAGGTGCTGCTGAAACCATAGGCGTCAGGCTACCGCTCCGAGTCGGGCGTCTGTTCGGGTGCTGGGGTCGTCCAGGCATAGCGTTCCAGGCCCGGGCATGGATCGAGCCCGGTGGCTGTCCGCTCGGGGGTCCGGGCAGCCACCAGACTCAACCGTGACATCGCTGAAGCGGTCTCGGGTGTTACACGCGTTTCCGAAGATTTTTCCGGAAACCTCATATTCGGAACGGTATGTG
>WNGA01011657.1_pt1 | contig 11436 bp, 7 predicted proteins | sample 5400061 | NCBI WGS metagenome assembly WNGA01 (sample SAMN13153366, study PRJNA577476) | soil metagenome | isolation source: 100 cm soil or saprolite under grassland replicate 2 | place: USA:California | collected 2016-06-15
TCGAAGGCACAATAACGGCGAAAAACAGCGTGAAGATCCATTCGACCGGACGTGTTTACGGCGACATCTACACTCCCGCCTTGATCATCGAACATGGCGCCGTTTTCGACGGAAAGTGCCACATGCTGGAAAACAAGAACAACATAACAAAGGATTTTGCAGGGACCGAGCGGAAGCCTTTGGACGACACGTCCAGTTTGAAGATGGCGGATGTGATCTGATTTAGCCACTCAGATTTCATTCACATTGATCCGGCCTCGCGGGATGCGGCTGCAAACGATCTGCCTTCTGGCATGAGGTCGTCAATGTAGCGCGCCGCGCTGGTCAGCTTCTCGAATCCTTCTTTGCGAAAAACGTTCTACCCTACCACTATAAAAATCCACGTGTATTTTAGGCGACCCAGGCGCCTGGCGCGAATTCGCAGCAAGAGTGAGGGAGAAAGCCTGGACAGAAAAGGCACAGGCAAAATTCCCTCTGTTTTGCGTCTTTATTTCATGAGGAAAGAAGTTTCCGGAATTCTCGACGGTTCCTCGTGAAAGTCGAAGTGCGCAGGCGAATCAATCGCCGATTGCCGCTTTAAATACAATAGCGCCATCCCCCAGATTCGTTCCATTCTCAACCAATTCAATCACTGGAGGTGTCATATGGATCGAAGAATCCAGGAAGTAGTCCGTATTCTGCCTAAGCTGATATTTTCCGCCCAGCATGGCAATCCTGGGGTCACAGACGATAATGGAAAAAGAGAAAGGGACAGAAAGCTGTTGGAAGCAGTGGCAAAGGCAGTCAATCTCTCCCCCCTATACCTGAGCCGCTTGTTCGGCGCCAATATGAAGATAACCCTGAAGCAGTACGCCGATAAGCTCAGAATGGAAAAAGCGATGGAGCTGGCGGAGAACAGCTACCTGACTGTCTATCAGATCGCGGACGAAGTCAGAGCGGGCGACGAAAGGAATTTTCGTCGCAGACTCAAAAAGACTCACGGCCTAACTCTCTCTCAACTAAGAAAGCGTTGCGATGAACAGAATGAAACCAGGAGGAGTGAGCGGAAAGACGGCGATAAAAATAGCCCATAGTCAAAATTCGCCCGAAAATAGTCAGGTTTAGCCCTGTTGCGGTAGTCGGCATCTGAGCTATGCTCGGCCCGCCAAAGTTAATAGCCTGAAATCATTTGTCAATCAGTTCCGCCGGCGCATCGCCGGCAATACGGCTACCGCAAGGTGTGTCAATCAGAGGGAAGTGTATGCCTGTTCATTCAAACATCACATCAGAAGTACTCCATCGCCGCTTGGCAGGCAGGTCTCCGGTTATGTTCGGCGTCGGCACCCTTATTTTTCTAATTGTCTTGGGAGTGGCCGCCAGAGGGCAGTTCAATAAAATGTCAGCGCATGAAAGTCACAAAACTGTCGAAGTTTCGAGAGCGCCTTCCGCCGTTGTCGCCCTGGAACCATCCGTTCGAGCGCAACCGGCGCAGACTCGAATTGAGGTGGAACTCCTCAACCTTCGTCCAAGCGGTTTTCAGCCGGACGCGATCACACGCCCGCCAGGCCGATTTCTACTCGTCGTCAATAACCTTACCGGGAAGGATGAAGATTTGACGCTCAGGCTCGACCGCGAGACGGGCGGTGCCCTGATCCTAGGGCAAGTCCCTCGCGACAAGCGCAGATGGCGTGACCTCGTCGATCTGCCTACGGGACGCTACCTGCTGACCGAAGCCAATCACCCTGAGTGGGTCTGTCGCATCGAGATCACTCCCCAATAGTCGGAGACGTATGATTGGATCTCGCTCGCCGAACAGAGCGCTACGACTGCGCAAATTTTGAATCGGCTCCTTGCCGCACGAGGGAATCATGATCAAGACTGTTTTTACTGCCGTCCGCACCGCGTCATTCACCGGGTTTGCCCGACTCGCCGGCGTTATTCTGCTGTCAGTGTCGCTATTTGCGAACAGTCAGGCGCAAACCACAAGTACCACTGACGGCTCGACGCCGCTCGGCCTCGCCCCCGGCGCGCCTGCTGGGTCTTATGCGCTCAGCGGCTTCGATAATGTCAATCTCTACAATGGCAATCTCAATTTCCGACTACCGTTGATGCATATCAACGGGCGTGGCGGCACCGGTTACACCATGCTGCTTCCCATCGAGCGGCGATGGACTGTTACTCAAGATGTAATACCTGAGGTGGGTGTCTTCAACTATCCAGAAGACAACTGGTGGTCGGATGACGTCAAGCCTGGCTATGGCCTTGGAGTGATGCATAGGCGCCTTGGCGGCTCCGGTGCAGTAGCTAGATTAATTTGTAGGAACGCTGAAGGGCAGATTGAGTACTATAATAAGCAGACAGTGACCCGCCTTACCTTTACAGCCGCAGACGGGACCGAATTCAATCTGGTTGATCAACTCACTCAGGGGCTGCCTGCGGTACATTCTTCCTGTCCTCCACACATGGTTTCACGCGGCACTGTCTTCGTCAGCACGGATGGAACGTCCGCTACGTTCATCTCGGATACAACAATTTACGATGGGGTCGGTTACGGTAGTGGTGGAGCCAACTCTAGCATTTACGGCTACCTCATACTGCGTGATGGAACACGCTATCGGATTAACAATGGGGTGGTCGCATGGATTCGCGATCGCAACGGCAATCTTCTAACTTTCACTTATGACAGCTCCCGCCGCGTAACCTCCATTACTGATTCGCTTAATCGGCAGGTGACAATCGTCTACGATGTCGCCGATGGCGCGCCTTATGGCGTATGCGATCGAATAACCGTCAGAGGCTTCGGGGGCGCGACGCGGATCATCCGCGTCTCCAAGACTAATCTGGGCAGCGCGCTGCGCTCGGATTATTCGCTCCAAACGCCTTCGCAGCTTTTCCCGCCGCTCAACGGCTCCACCTTTGGACCTCACGATCCACCAGTGGTCTCCGCTGTGTGGCTGCCCGATAGCGACGGAGTCACCAGAAAATACCAATTCTTCTATAATAGCTACGCCGAACTGGCGCGTGTCGCGCTGCCCACGGGCGGCGCTTTCGAATACGACTGGGCGCCGGGATTGAGCGGCGGAGCCGATGGAGGCGCGATCGATTATTCAACCGGCTATCACATCTATCGCCGCGTGATTGAAAAGCGCGTCTACCCGGATGGAGTGACTCTGGCGCAGAAGATGACCTTCAGTCGTCCCGAAACCTATCAACCATACATAGTGACGACGCTGGGTTACGTTGTCGTTGATCAACTTGACGCTGGTGGGACGCTTCTGGCGCGCCAGCAGCACTATTTTCACGGCAACGGCGGGGCGGCCTCTCTGAATCAGGGGCCTATAAGTCAGCCGCCATGGTATGAGGGACGGGAGTATCAAACCGATGAGTTCGCAGCCAACGGCGCCACACTCCTGCGGCGAGTGGCGCATACCTGGCAAGATTCAACTACCTTCGGCCAGGGGCCGCATATCATTGAGACGACCACGACGCTATTGGACACCAATCAGGTCGCCAAGCAAACCTTCTCTTACGATTCGTACAACAATCAGATCGATATCCGGGAATATGACTTCGGATCGGGCGCGCCGCCGGCTTATCCCACTCGCCACACGCACACTGATTACCTGACTTCAGGTTATGACACAAACGCCAACATCCATCTGCGCAACCTGCCTTCGCAGCAACTGGTCTATGCGGTCAATCCTTCGACCGGGGCGGAGACGCTGGCGTCGCACGTCACCTACGAGTATGACCTTTACGACGGCAGCCCGAATCACGCGCCGCTCGTCGATCGGCCGGGCATCAGCGGGCTGGACAGCGGTTTCACCACCGGTTACATAACGCGAGGCAACGTCACGAAAGTCAGCCGGTGGCTCGACACGCCCAGCAGTTGGATTGACACCTATGCCCAGTATGACGTCGCCGGAAATGTGGTGAAGACGATTAATGGGCGCGGCTATGCGACCAATTTCGAATTCAACGACCGTTTCGGCTCGCCGGACGGCGAAGCGCGCGCCAACAGCGCGCCATCGGAATTGGGCGGGCAAACGAGCTATGCGTTCGCCACCAAAGTCACTGACGCGTTGGGCCAAACAGTTTACACCCAATATGATTACTATCTCGGTCGCGCCGTCGATGGCGAAGATCATAACGGCGTGGTCAGCAGCGGTTATTATAACGACGCGCTGGATCGCACGACCCAGATTATCAGCGCGAACACCGCAAGCCCAACCGACCCGAACAGAAGCCAATCTACGTTCACTTACAACGAGGCCAGCCATTTGATCACGACCACTAGCGACCGTGACGCCTTCGGCGATAACCTGCTCAAAAGCGAAATCGTTTACGACGGGCTGGGCCGCACGGTCGAGGCTCGCACTTACGCCCCCGGCCCGGCGGGTTGTTCGAGTCCTTGCTACAGTCTGGTCAAAACGATTTTCGACGCGATGGGCAGAACCTATCAGGTGTCGAATCCATACTGGAACCACGAAAGCCCGATCTGGACGACGACTCAGTATGATGCGCTCAGCCGCGTGACATCGGTGACGACGCCCGACGGCGCGACAGTCAGCACCGCCTACAACGGCGCCCAGGTGACGGTCACAGATCAGGCGGGAAAGAAGCGCCGCAGCCAAACCGACGCCTTCGGCAGATTGACAATGGTGACGGAAGACCCCGGCGGCTTGAACTTTGACACGATTTATTTCTACGACGCGTTGGGTAACCTGCGCAAAGTGACACAGGGCGCACAGACTCGTTGGTTCGCCTACGATTCGCTCTCACGCCTGATCCGCGTCAAGAACCCGGAGCAGAACAGCAACGGCAGCCTGCCAGCTTACACCGACCCGGTGACCGGAGGCAGCGGATGGGCGATGGCCTATTCATACGACGCCAACAGCAATCTGACGAGCAGGATCGACGCGCGCAACATCATCACGACGATCAACTATGACACGATCAACCGCCCGACAAGCAAGAGCTACACGGACGGGACGCCGACGATCAATTACTTCTACGACGCTCAGGCGCTGCCGACGGGAGCGCCGAGTTTTGATCGTGGCAAATCGACCGGGAGGCTGGTCGCTGTTACTTACGGCGGCGGCGGCCAGGGCAGTTATTATGGCTACGATTCGCTGGGTAGAGTGTTGCGCAAATTCCAGCAGACCGGCGCGACCAATTACCAGACACAAGCCACGTACAACAAGGCCGGGGGGGTAACTGGCGAGACTTATCCTTCTGGGCGCACAGTCACTTATACCTACAACTCGGCTGGTCAATTGAGCGACTTCAGCGGCACGCTTGGGGATGGTGTGTCGCGCACCTATGCGAGCGTCACACGATACAGCGCCGCCGGATTGAAGGAGCGTGAATCATACGGAACCGGGGCCAACGGTATGGCCACGCCGCTCTACCACAACTTGCATTACAACAACCGGCTGCAACTCGTAGACACCCGCCTCGGCGACAGCGCGACCGACGAATGGAACTGGAGCCGCGGAGCGATTTCCTTTTTATACGGCACGACGGCGGTCGCCAATGGGGACATGTTCGCTAACGACACGGACAACAATGGGAACCTGCGGCGGCAGATCAACTACACGCCGCTTGCGGGCGGCGGCTACGTCATCCCGCAACAGCATGATTACTATTACGACGCGCTGAACCGCATCGGCGCGGTTCGCGAGCAGCAACGGAATGAGAGCGGACAGTGGGCGGACAGCGTCTCGCAGGCTTTCATCTATGACCGGTGGGGCAATCGCACCCTTGACCTGAGCGGAGGATACGGAGGGGAAGTGGTTTGGGTGGATGACGCATTACCGGCAGGGGCGTCTGTGGGATCAGATGGAGGAGACAGTTGGACGTGGGTCAGCTCTAACCCGAGTCCATATTCAGGAACGGTTTCGCATCAATCCAATATTGCTGCGGGTCAGCATCAGCACTACTTCAGTGGCGCGACCCAGACGCTGCAGGTCAACGCCGGGGATCGGCTCTACGCCTATGTCTATCTGGATCCTGCGAATATGCCTCAAGAGGTGATGTTGCAGTGGTCGGAAGTGAGTGCAGGGTGGAGCTATAAGGCGTATTGGGGCGCTAATCTATTAACCTGGCCAGTTGAGGGGACGAAGATAAAAATGGGGCCGCTGCCAGCGGCTGGAGGATGGGTGAGGTTGGAAGTGCCTGCGAGCGCGTTGGGGCTGGAAGGTAAAACCCTCAATGGGATGGCCTTCACGCTCTATGGCGGAAGGGCGAGCTGGGACAAGGCGGGCAAAGTTGGCTTTTTGGCCGGGGCGGGGCCGCCCATCAACAACAGAGTCTACACGATGGACGCTGGGAGCAATCGATTGACGTCGGTGGACGGAGTGATGATGAACTACGACGACGCCGGGAATCAGACCAATGAAGGGAGTGGGCTTCGGACCTATGACGCCGAAAATCGTATGCTGACGGCGACAAATGGAGGAGTAGGCGGCAGCTACACTTACGATGCCGATAGCGAGCGAGTGAAGCGGATCACGGCTGGGCAGGAATGGTGGTATGTTTACGGTATTGGCGGGGAGTTAGTGGCCGAATATCTTGCGAGCGCGCCGACGACAGTGAAGAAGGAGTACGGCTATCGGGGCGGGCAGATGTTGGTGGTGTGGAACGCGGATGAACCTTTGGCGGACAAAAAGCTGAAATGGCTGGTGACGGATCATCTGGGTTCGACGCGGATGGAAGCAGATAAGTCAGGAAGCCTGGCAGGAATGACGCGGCGCGATTACGCCCCGTTCGGCGAAGAGCTTTCGGCCGGGATCGGAATCAGGAGCGCGAGCCTCGGTTATAGCGACGATTCGGTGAGACAGAAGTTCGGGTCGAAAGAGCGGGACATTGAGACGGGGCTGGATTTCTTTGAAGCAAGGTATTTCTCAAGTGTTCAAGGTAGATTCACTAGCCCAGATGAGTTTGCAGGCGGGCCGACTGAATTGTTCGCTGTAGTTGCGGCGCATAATCCGACCTTCTATGCTGACATTCTCGATCCGCAGAGTCTCAATAAATATGCTTATTGCCTAAACAATCCGCTCATATTTGTTGATCCAGATGGACACCAATCAAGGGGATCGGACAATCTCAGCCGAGGTATCGATCTCAACCGGGCTATAATCTCGTTTGGCAATAAATTAAATGAAATAGAAAATAATGTAAAAAATGAAGCAAAATCTGTGGTAAGGGGCGTAGGGAAGGAGCTAGGTAACGCTTACGTTTCAATGCATAATGATAGCGCTATGATCATGCGCGCCTTGGGGTATGAAGCGGAGGATATGGAATATTACCAGCCCAGCAATGAAACAGAAGCAATAGTGATGGGGATGACAGCCAAGGAACTCATCCTTGCTGGGGGGCTAGGAAAAGGGGTACCAGTCAATGTAGCGATAGCTGAGGGAGAGGGGGCCGCAGTAGTTGCGTCAGAAGTGAGAGCGATACGTAATGCGCACCTGGCCGGAGGAGTTCATCCGAAGACGGGAGTGTCCTTTGACGCCAAAGGCTTTCCAGATTTCAAAGCTGCAGGCGTTGTCAAGGCAGAGGTCCGTATCAACCCAACTGGCACAAGGGCCGGCGACTTCAGCGCCGCGAACAAAGCCGCTGGCTTTAAGAAAACACCCAAAGGGTACACTTGGCATCACCATCAAGATGGGACTACAATGCAGTTGGTACCCCGCAAAATCCACGCCCAGACGGGGCACGATGGTGGATTCAAGAAAACGAAAAAATAAAAGATGATTGAAATAGATGACCCAGGAAAAAAAGTGACTGAGAAGCACCTCTCGAACTTTGAAAGGGAGATTGACGCAACTCTTCCGATAGAATATCGTCAGTTCCTGCTGAAATTTAATGGTGGATCACCTTCTCCTGACATTGTGGACATTGAGGGAATGCCTGAGAGTCCCACTGATGTGCAAGAATTCTTCGGTGTCGATGCATCTGATGAGTCCAGTGACTTGAGATGGAACAAAGAGGAATTCTCCGATCGCATTCCTGCCCAAATGCTTCCAATAGCATGCGACTCCGGGGGCAGTCTATTCTGCCTCTCATTGGCCGGCGGAGATTCTGGAAAGGTGATCTACGTTGATTTGCAATTCGTAGGCGGGCCGAAACAACAGGTTACATTCTATGAGGTAGCCGAGAACTTTAATGCTTTTCTTGATAAGATAAGAGAATAATCAAAGCTATCAGCCGAGATTGCTCAGCTTAACACCTAATCATTCTCCAAAAGAAATCTGACTCAGGTCAATCAGGGCATTCAGACGCGAACTTTCAAATACGATTGGCTGGTGCGATTGACCAATCAGAAGTTGACCGAAACCGAGGCCACGCTTGAAGCCAACAGCAATACCGGCTCCACCGGGAGCGACTTTTTCAAGTACGCGGCCCACAAGAGTTCCAGCGGGCTCGCGCCTGTTCGCGAGCATGTGTGATCACTTCCTCTTCATTGATTGTAAGCAGTCGCCTCTCATGCATCACGGTCCGCCCATCAATGATTACCGCCTCGACATCGCTCGCTTCCGCTGCATAAACAATCGTCGAAATCGGGTCAGGCTGCGGCGTGGTGTGCAAATGGTTGAGGTTGATCAACTGAAGATCAGCGCGTTTGCCGACCTCGACGCTGCCGATTTGATCGGCGAGCCCCAGGGCCCGCGCGGCGCCCGTCGTCGCCATTCGCAGCGCGGTCAGCGCCGGCAACGCGCGCGAGCCGCGCAGGACTTTCTGCAGCAACGCCGCCGTGCGCATCTCGGTGAACATGTCGAGGCGGTTGTTACAGGGAGCGCCGTCGGCGCCCAATGAAACCGATACGCCGCGATCTAGCATCTCACTGACGCGGGCGACGCCGGAAGCCAGCTTGAGGTTTGACGAAGGGCAGTGCGCGACATGCGCGCCGGTCGAGCGCAAAATTTCTATCTCGGCGTCGTCGAGGTGAACGCAATGCGCTAAGACGACGTGAGGGGCGGTCAATCCGACGTCGCGCAGGTATTCGATATTGCGCTTACCCGTCGCGCGTTCGACCATCGCTATCTCATCGCGATTTTCCGAGGCGTGAGTGTGTACCATCACGCCGAGTTCTCGCGAGAGATTGGCGACCCGTTCAAGCAATTCACGCGTGCAACTTAGTGCGAATCTCGGGGCAAAGCAGAAGCGGATGCGGCCATCGGCTTGGCCGTTCCACCGCCCCAACAGATCTAGCGATTCGGCGATTGAGTCTTCAGTCTCTTCAATCAAGGCTTCCGGCGCGTCGTCGCCCTGATCCATCATGCATTTTCCTACGGTCGCTCGGAACCCGGACTCCTCGACCGCGCGGAAGACCGACTCGGTGTGATTGACCGTCTCCATCGTCAGCGCGCAAGTCGTCCCGCCCTTGATCAACTCGGCGACCCCCAGCCGCGCCGAAGCGTAAAGCGATTCCGGCGTGTGCGCGGCCTCCATCGGCCAGACGCGTTGTTTCAGCCAGTCGATCAACTCCAGGTCGTCGGCCGCGCCGCGGAACAAGGTTTGGCAGAGGTGAATGTGAGTTTGAATGAAGCCGGGCAGGAGCGCGCAGCCGCGCCCGTCAATCACATCGTCGAAAGCGATGTTAAAGATCGCGGTCGCCGAAGGCTCGACCGCCACTATGCGCCCACGATCAATCGCTACGCTCCCCTCGAAGACGCGATTGGCGTCTTCGAGCGTGATGATCGTCGCGTCTTTGATGAGCACGGCCATAAGATTTCATCTAGGCAATAATCGAATAACCCTCCGCTCGATGCAACGACCGGCAATGACGGTAACTGACGCCTTGAATCTTTTCTTGAGCGGTCACGATGTCAAATCTGCCGCTGCTTCTGACTGCGACTCTACCTATATGTACCCCTTGTTTCTTCCCCTTCGGCACAACAGCCTTGACGAGATCACCGGTGCGAAATCCCTTGACCGTCCGAGATGCTTTGGCCGATGTGCGAGGAAATCCATACTTGTCCATCCGGCACATCTGCCTCGAATTATGACCGACAGCCTTGACGCGCAACGGCTTGATCTTCGCCGTATCGAGCTTCTCAGGCGTGCTGTGACCAACACACGCCGCATCGATCCAATGCGCTTTAGGTAAGCCTCTTCGCGTGCGATTGAATTTAGTCAAGCCACCTGAGCCGGTCTCAACCGGCAACCCCATGCCTTTGAGACGATTGAACAGCGCCCACCTGGTCGTATTGACAGCAGCGGCGTCTTTCAAGGGCCGCTTTGCCTGAGCTTGCACTTCTGGAAAACCGTACTCAGCAGCCGTCGCGTCGCCCTTTTCTAGATTGTGTTTGCGGCAGGCAATCGTCAGATTCGAGATGCGATTCGACCCGCCTCTCGAACGAGGAATGATATGTTCGGCTTCAAGATATTCGTCACAAGGAGATTCGTCCCGTCGATAAACGCACAGATGGCCGAACTTCAGCAACAGATATTCTCTCAGTTCGTAGCCGGCCAATTCGCCTCGCTGATATTCGACGCCTTTGATTTCAGGGTTCTCCATCAACTGCATATCGAATTTAACCAGTTCTATCACGATGCCCTTAATCGGGTAGATGCGACCTAATCTTCGCGCCCACGTATAGACATTCTCAACACGGCTTTCGAGTGAAGGCGGCAGCCAACCTTCGGGGCGCCTTCGATTGTTAAAGCGAGGCTTGCGGTAGCGGGTCTTGCGATTACGACGACTACGTCTGACAGCCCGACGCGCGTCTAGGCTCTTCTTAATCACATGTCCGCGATGTTCGATTTCAGCGGCGGAGACGACTTCTCCGGTTTGTTGGTTGACAATGGCGATGCCGGTCACTTTCGAGCCGGGATCGATTTTGAGTTGAAGATCAGGCGTCTGAACGTCAGCGACCTCTCTCTCCAAGACGATTGTGAACGGCGCGCGACGAAACACAGCGGCTTCACCTCGCGAAAGAAGTTTGCGAGCCATCGCCGGATGACAAGGCGCAAGCGGTTGTTTGTTGGTGTCTAAGACGGCGACTTTCAAATCAATGAACTCAACTTTCGTTGGTAATGTTAGCCTCGATAATGATGCATGAGCTTCTTAGCTCAACGCACGGACTCACACCTGAAAGAGTCGTTTAACGTTGAACGACAGTTGCAACGGACTGGCTAGCGCATCCGTTGGTGTCTCGGTTTAAAACCTCACTCAAACATCGTAGCCCGATGATCGAAATTGCTTTCGATCCTGGCTGAATCCGGTCAACCAGGCCTGTCGGTTCCCCTACAAGCCACCACTACAACTTTGATGGCCTTTCGCCATCAAAATTTAGTGGCAGGTGGTTGACCCGTTCCTTCGTCGCAAAATTACCGTAATAGTAAGTTCGGAACTTGTGGGCTTTGAGCATCGCGCGCGTGATCGCGGGCAGCATCTTGTTCCGCTCGAATGCGATCAATCGCGCGTCGGCGTTGGGGTTGAGAGTCGGC
>WNGA01012910.1_pt1 | contig 11436 bp, 8 predicted proteins | sample 5400061 | NCBI WGS metagenome assembly WNGA01 (sample SAMN13153366, study PRJNA577476) | soil metagenome | isolation source: 100 cm soil or saprolite under grassland replicate 2 | place: USA:California | collected 2016-06-15
GGCGGCCTTGCGGTCGAGCGTGCCGAGCAGATGCTCGAACGGTTCGTGCAAGCTGGTTACGCCGCGACGATTGCAGAGGAGTGTGGTCAAAGGGACTCCAGTCAGCAGGCTCGGAGGGATGGTGATGGGTGCCGGCGCCGGCGGTCCCGGCGAGAGGGACCAGTCGCGGCACCTGCGACCGTGTGGTTAGACGCGGGCGGTCAGACGGTTCGGCAGCGGGCCACCAGCCGAGCGAGCGTCAGCGCGGCCAGGACAAGGCCGAAGTCACGCAGCGCGATCGCTTGCCTCCTTCTCTAACAGACAGTGCTGTTGACGTTAGATGCGGCAGAGGGCTTCCTCAATGGTCGTGTCCGGTAGAAGGTCATTCCCGGCTGTCGCGAGGCCGAGTCCCGACATGAGAGGGAACGTGAACCCAGATCTCCCAGCGCCGCCACGATGGTGCGTGCGGATCGGTCGGGGCTGAACATGTTTTCCGTCGCCGGCATCGGTTGGGCAATTGAGGAGTGGGGAACGACGATCAAGTGATCACTGTCGTCGTGACCGGCGCCAATGCCGGTGTTGGTCGAGCCACCGCCCGCGCGTTCGCCCGTCAAGGAGCGTCGGTTGGGTTGGCGGCTCGCGACCGCGAAAGTCTGCAAGACACCGCCAGGGACGTCGCCGCCGACGGCGGCACCGGGCTGGTCGTGCCCCTCGACGTGGACGACGCCGATGCCGTCGACCGGGCCACCGACACCATCGAGACCGAATTCGGGCCGATCGACGTGTGGGTCAACAACGCCATGGTCTCGGTGCTCTCGCCCGTGCACGAGTTGACTGCCGCGGAAGTGCGGCGCGTCACCGACGTCACCTACCTCGGCACTGTGCACGGCACGTTGGCGGTGCGAATTGCACCACGACCGCAGCGGCGTCCGCGTCACGACCGTGCAGCTCCCCGCGCTCAACACCCCTCAGTTCGAGTGGGTGCGGACCCGGCTACCGGGTCATCCTCAGCCGGTGCCGCCCATCTATCAGCCCGAGGTCGCGGCCGACGCGATCGTGTGGGCCGCCGAACACACGCCCCGCACCCTCAAGGTCGGACTGCCGACGCTGGTCGCCATCTACGCCAACCGGGTTGCTCCCGGTCTGCTCGACCGCTACCTAGGCCGCACCGGTTATGGCAGCCAGCAGCTCGACGAACCCGTCGACGCCGCCCGACCCGACAACCTGGGCGCGCCGGTCCGCAGCGGTCACCGTGCTCATGGCCGCTTCGATCAGCAGGCGCGTGCCCGCAGCTGGCAGCTGAAAGTTCGCACCGGTGTCGCCGATGCTCTGCGGCCGGTCGCGTCGCTGGCAGCTACCCGACACACCTCCAAACTCGGGGCCTGACCCTTCATCGGGCTGTGGCGGTTCGGCGGCTCACCGCCACCCGGGCGCGACAGCCCACGCGATCACGATGGCCAGGTTGGCGGAGGCGGTCCGGACGGGATCTCCCAACCGAGCCTGATCCACCGGAAGCCGTAGCCGTTGAGCGTGAGGTTCTCCAGCGTCGCGTCGATCGGGTCGTAGTCGTCATCGGCGAAGACCTCCACCGCGTGGCCTGTGCTCACCGCGGAAGCGTCGGCGACACATCGGCGAGCGGCGAGGTTGGTGAGGGCGAGCATCGAGCCGGTCGAGGCTTCGAATCGAAGCGCGAGCACCGACCGGTGCCCGACGTCGATCGGTTCGCACGTTCCGGACCCGAACTCGGGGCACTCACGAAGCGTCGGCAGCATTTGCTCCATGAACGAGAGCAGCGAGTCGGACCGACCTCGCTGCGCGAGCACGTTGATCTTCTCGTAGCCGTAGTCGCCGCCGGTGATCACGGGTCTGACCGTCCGCTTCGGCGCGATGCTCGAGAATCCGCCGTTGGGCTGATCAGTCCATTGCATGGGTGTGCGGATGGCGTTGCGCTCCCGCAGGCTCAGGTCTTCGCCCATGCCGATCTCGTCGCCGTAGCGAATCACGGGCGTACCTGGGAGCGTGCATTGCAAGGCGTATGCCATGCGGAGCCGCCGTTGGTCGCCGTCGAGCATCGGGGCGAGCCGTCGTCGGATGCCGCGGTGGTAGAGACGCATGTCAGGATCGGGCCCGAAGGCGGTGAACACCTCATCACGTTCGTGTTGCCCGAGCCGGCCGAGGTCGACCTCGTCGTGGTTTCGGAGGAACGTGGCCCATTGGCACGGCTCGGCGATCGAAGGGCTGGCCTCCAGAGCGGCCACGATCGGTGTCGCATCCGCGCGGGCAAGGGCCAGGAACGTCCGCTGGTTCAGGAGGAAGTTGAACATCATCGGAAGTCGGTTGCCGTCCCCGAAGTACTCGAGCAGCTCGTCCTTCTCGACGTTCGCCTCGGCGAGGGTGACGGCATCGCCCCGCCGCCACGTGGTGATCGCATGCAGGTCATCGAGGATGCTGAAGTCCTGCTGAGGCTCCGGCTCGCCCGGGCGAGTCAGCTCGAGGATGAAGGGTGCGGCGTCCATGCGGAAGCCGTCCACGCCGAGCCGGAGCCAGAACGCGACCACCTTGTGGATCTCGGCCCGCACCTCCGGGTTGGCGAAGTTGAGGTCGGGCTGGAAGTCGTAGAAGCGGTGGTAGTACCAGGCCTGCGCTTCCTCGTCGAACGTCCACGTCTCCTTCTGGTGGCCAGGGAACACCATGCCCTGACGGCGGTCCGGCGGCTCGTCCTTGGACCATACGTACCAGTCGTGGTACGGCGATCGAGGATCGGACCGTGCTGATTGGAACCAGGGGTGCTCATCGGACGTATGGTTGACGACGAGGTCGATGATCACCCGGAGACCACGGTTGTCGGCTTGGTGGAGGAACTCGGCGAAGTCGCCGAGCGAGCCGATGTTCGGGTCGATCCCGTAGAAGTCGGTGATGTCGTAGCCGTCATCCCGGTTCGGAGTCGGATGGATCGGGTTCAGCCAAAGGCACGTCACCCCCAGCCGACTGAGGTAGTCGAGTCGCGAGATGAGACCCGGTAGGTCACCGATCCCATCGCCGTTCGCGTCTTGGAACGTCTCGACATCGAGGGAGTAGATGACGGCCTGCTTGTACCAGCGCTCGTTCACTCACTGGCTTTACCCCAGGGCCAGGCGATGGACCGCATCACACCACCGCGACGCACGCCGCGGGCCGTCGCGTCTTCGACCGGGTCGACACCGCCGGACCGAGCCGAAAGGCTCCGCCGTTCCGCTCGCGCATCACGACGCCGCTCAGGTTGACCTGGTCAAAGCGCGCCCCGCTCATGTCGACGACCGAACCGGGCATCGGTCATCTCCACCTTGTCGAGCTGGGCGCCGCGCCGGTTGCCGTCACAATTACCCATGACCGCCCTCCTCGGGTGGGCCTGCACGACTGTGACCAGCATTGACAGTACGGGGATGAGTACGCGCGTCGAACGAACGCGGGCGATGACGGGGACCTAGGCCTCTACTCCGGGTTCGGTCACGGTGCCACCATGCGGTAAGGCGAGGATCGCCGGAGCGGAGGTGTCGTGTCGACGTTGCGCATGCCCGTGGCAGACGGGGTAGATGCCTGGGCGACGGCCGTGCTCGAAGCGCCGGTCCCGCTGAGGAGATGGCAGCCCACGCTCCGCCCGGCCTAGCGCGGGCCGTCGCCACAGTGACGGACCTGCTTGCGCCGTTCGCCGAGTCGACGTACGAGGCGGTCGTCTTCGACTGGGATGGCACCGCCGTCCCCGACCGCCGGTCCCTTGGCGACGCCATCCGAGCGAGAGTCGAAGCGTTGTGCCTCGCGGGGGCTCACGTCTTTGTGGTCAGTGGCACGCATGTCGGCAATGTCGACGGACAGCTCAGAGCCCGACCGGCAGGTCCCGGCCGGTTGCATCTGTGCCTGAACCGCGGGTCAGAGGTCTTCGAGGTCGGCGCCGGCGGTGTCGAAACCGTCTGGCGGCGCTCAGCCACGGCCGACGAGGATGCGGCGCTGGACCGAGCCGCGGCCTTGGTGGTCAGCGTCCTGGCCGACCGCGGTGTCCCGGCCCGCGTGGTGTCTCAGCGTCTCAACCGCCGCAAGATCGACATCATCCCGGAGCCGGCGTGGTTCGATCCGCCGAAGGCCCGCATCGACGAGTTGCTCGAAGCGGTGACGGCGCGCCTTCATACGGCAGGCATTGGCGGCCTCAGTGAGGTGATCACGGTGGCGGCCACTGCCGCTCACGCCGCGGGCCTCGAGAGCGCCCGGATCACGAGTGACGTCAAGCATGTCGAGATCGGCCTCACCGACAAGTCCGACTCTGCTCGGTGGGCGGCGGCGTGGCTGGCTGAGCGAGGGATCACCGGTGGTCTCGTGCTCGTTGGCGGCGACGAGTTCGGTCCGCTCGGTGGCGTCGCCGGGAGCGACTCCTTGATGCTGATCCCGGAGTTGGCGCGGGCTGGGGTGGTGTCGGTCGGGCTTGAACCTGGGGGCGTTCCTCGCGGCGTCCGGCATGTTGGTGGCGGATCAGAGCGATTCTTGGCAGTGCTCGACGTCCAGTTGGCGCGACGCCGGGATCGGCGGGTGCCGTGGATCGACGAGGACCCCGAGTGGGTGGTCACCCTTCCCGGTGAGCCGGCCCTCGAGCGGGCCGCGGAGGCGATCGGAACACTGGCGAACGGATGGGCCGCGATCCGCGGCGCCAGAGAGGAGGGTGGTCCGGGGGCCGCTCCACTGTTCACGGTGAACGGCATCTACACGAACGGGACGGCGCCACGACTGCTTGCAGGGCCGGTGTGGACGGCCCTCGCTGTCCGTGACGGCCAGCCGGACCGGCGCATGCTCGACCTGCGGACCGGAATGCTCGCGCGGGCGACCACTGACGCTGTGGCGCTGCGGAGCGTTCGCTTCGTGCCGTCGGCGCGCCCGGGCGCGGCGCTGGTGCGGGCCGAGGGCGACGCCTCTCGGCTGAAGGTCGGCACCACCTTCGCGTCGCCGGTGGACGGCACAGCGATGGAGCGGCAGCGCCGCGGGGACGTGCGCATGGCGCGCACCGGGGAGGCCGGCACCGGCGGCATCGCGGTCGCGGCGCGGAACTGGCAGCAGGTCTCCGGCGGCCGTCGCGTCGTCGAGCGTGTGGTTGCGTGGGTCGCGGACCCTCGGCGACCGCCCGCCTGGGACACCGCCGCGGCGGGTCTCGCTGAGCTCGACGCCGTCGGCTTCGACCGGCTCGTTGCCGAGCACCGCGAGGCCTGGGCGCGGTGGTGGTCCGACGCGGTCGTGGTCATCGAAGGTGACCCGGATTCGGAGCTGGCCGCCAGGCTCGCGATGTTCCACCTGCTGGGTGCCGCCGCTGAGGGCGGCGAGACGGCGGTCGGTGCCCGCGGTATGACCGGCCCGGCTTACGGCGGTCACGTGTTCTGGGATGCCGACGTGTACGTGCTTCCCGTCCTCGCCGCCGTGCGACCGGCCGCCGCCCGGGCGATGCTCGAGTACCGGATTCGGCGCTTGCCCGCCGCGCGGGCCGCGGCTCGAGCACAGGGCCTGCGAGGCGCCCGCTTTCCGTGGGAGTCAGCGGCCGACGGCTACGACGTGACCCCCCGCTACTGGCGGGGCCGGCACGGCGAGGCGATCCCGATCCTCAGCGGCCAAAAAGAGGAGCACATCGTCGCCGACATCGCGTGGGCCGCGTGCGAATACGCGGCCTGGACGGGAGACGACGATTTCCTGGCCGGACCGGGATGTGACCTCGTGATCGAAACGGCGCGTTACTGGGCCAGTCGAGTCCGGGTCGACGCCAGTGGCCGCGGTCACCTCTTCGGGGTCATGGGACCCGACGAGTACCACGAGGTCGTCGACGACAACACCTTCACCAACATCATGGCCCGCTGGAATCTGCGGCGCGCCGCCCGGTTGTCCGAACAGATCGGCGGTGACGCGGCCGAGGCCGACGAGTGGCACCGCCTTGCGGATCAACTGGTCGACGGGTGGGATCCGGCGTCGGGCCTCTACGAGCAGTTCGCCGGGTACTGGGACCTCGAACCGCTGCTCATCGACGCCATCGCGCCGCCACCGGCGGCCGCCGACGTGCTGCTCGGCGTCGACCGTGTCAACGGCTCGCAACTCATCAAACAGCCCGATGTTCTCATGCTTCACCACCTCGTGCCCGGCGAAGTGAAGCCCAGCTCTCTTCGCGCCAACCTGGCCTTCTACGACCAGCGCACGGCCCACGGCAGCTCGCTGTCACCGGCGATCCACGCGGCACTCTTCGCCCGGGCCGGCCAGCCGGATCGGGCCCTCGAGTTGTTCCGCGTCGCAGCGTGGCTCGACCTCGACGACATCACCGGCACGACCGCGGGCGGCTTGCACCTGGCGACGATGGGCGGGGTGTGGCAGGCACTGGCCTACGGGTTCCTCGGCCTGCGCCCCAGCCGCGGTGTGCTCGACGTCGACCCCTGCCTGCCCGCGTCCTGGGAGGCACTGTCGCTCCGCCTACGTTTCGGGGGACACCCCCTCGGGGTGCGGGCGGACCACGGCGCGCTCGCGATCTCTTGCGAGGAGCCGGTCACCGTCAGCGTCGCAGGCGGCGAGCACGTCCTCTGCTCACCGCCGGGCGCTCATTTCACCCTCGGAGGAGGCGGGCCATGAGGTATGTGCTCGCTGCGGTCGACGCCGGCCCTGCCGCCCGTCCGGTGCTGGACGTGGCGCTTCGCATCGGCGAACTGACCGGCGCTGCCGTCGAAGCGGTTCACGTAAGTGACGGTGGCACGGAGACTCCCACCTGGCTCGCCGCGCACCGCGAGGTACCGCTCCACCTACTAGAACCGCCGGTCGAGCCGAGCGTGCTGCGGGCGATAGAAGACGAGTCGGTGATCGCGGCCGTCCTCGGCGCTCGGAGCACACCGGGCGGCCGTCGCCCGACGGGCCGAACGGCGATGCATGTGCTGGAGCGAGTCACAAAGCCCATCATCGTCGTGCCCCCCGACGCCGTCGTATCGGAGGCACCGTACCGACGGCTCCTGGTGCCGCTCGAGGGCGACTTCGAATCCTCGCGGCCGGTGCTGGAGCACCTGTTGCCGCTCATCGCGGTCGAGGTCGAACTCGTCGTGCTCCACGTCTTCACGAGCGCAACGCTGCCGCGCACCCTCGACCACCCTGCACGCGACCTCTCGCTCTGGGGCGACGAGTTCGTGGCCCGATTCTGCCCCGGGGCTGCCAAGATCGAGCTGCGCACCGGCCCCGTAGGCACCCGGGTGGCCGAGGTCACCGCCGAGCACGCAGCCGACCTCGTGCTACTGAGCTGGTCGCGAGTCGGCTCCCCCGGCCACGCCGCCGTCATTCGTGAGGTGCTCGGCCGCTCCATCGTGCCGGTCCTGCTGCTTCCTGTCGACGGCGCGCCAGCCCGCCGGTCGGAGAAGCGGTCGCGGCACGGCAATCGCTGACGAGCCCCCGTCGCAGAGCGATCGCAGCGCCGAGTCAGCCGACGACGGCGCGGATCCGCCGGCCCGTCACCTTCGACGGCACGATCCGCACCCAGTGCACGCCGCGGTCGGCTCCCCACAACACCGTCCGGGTCCGCGCGCACGGGCGATATCGTCCGGGTCGGTGACGTTCTCGGCTCGGCCGACGACGAGCACGCTCCATCCACCCGTACCGTCCGGATCGAGGCCGTCGATCTCGAAGGCCACCCACGGCGAATCGAGAGCAGCATGCAACTTGGTGCCTTGCCTTCGTCGGGAACACGACACCGCCCGACGGCCGGTCATGAACGTGGTTCACGGGCCAGCAGGTCACGACACGCTTCGGCCGGGATGTCGACGAGCCACGCGTCTGCACCGGCCGGGTCGTCCCGGCGGCGGCCTTCACGACAACTCCCGACGGTCTGCCTCGTCGTAGCTCCCGACGGCGTCAAGACGATGGTCGATGACATCGGATGTCACCGACGCTCCGAGGTCGGCCGGCCGCCGGCTTGGACCGGTGCGATGGACCTTCGGCCCTACCCGACGTGTGCCCCGAGGGCAGATCGTTGGATCGTGAAGGGTCAGTCTCGTCACCTTGTCCACCGGGTCACGTGTCGTGGGTGAACGGCTGCACATGGCGACGTACCTCGCCCAGCCCGCCTCCGGCGTTCGTGGTCCCGAGAGCTTCTCCGGTTCGTTGGAACGGTTGCGGATCGCCGAGATTGCTCCGGTGTGGCTTTCCGTGCCGCCCCCCGGCTACGGGGGAATCGAGCGGGTGGTCGGTGTCTTGGCTGACGAACTGGTAGAGCACGGTCACGACGTCACGCTCTTCGCCGTCGGCGAATCACGCACCCGAGCCCACGTCGTGCGCACGATGGAAGACCCACCGCATCCGGATGACCCGAGCGCCGCGCTCGATGACGTGTTCCACTCGCTGACGGCGTACTTGCGCGCCGGGGAATTCGACCTCATCCACGACCACTCGCGACTCGGTGCGGGCTTGGGGGCTGTCATCGCCGGACATCCACCGGTGGTCCACACCCTGCACGGTCCCTGGACGACAAAGGCGAGCCGCCTCCTGGGGGCGGTCGACCAGCGTGTCGGGCTGGTCGCCATCAGCTACGCGCAGGCGGCAGCCAACCCGGCGATTCGCTACGCGGGGGTTGTGCACAATGGCATCGACGTCGCCGCGCACCCGTACCGCGACACCAAGGACGACTTCCTCGTCTTCGTCGGTCGGGTCAACCCGGAGAAGGGGCCCGCGGCTGCCCTGCAGGTCGCCCGGCGAACAGGGCGCCCGTTGAAGCTGGCCGTCAAGCGCCGAGAGCAACGCGAGTGGGACTACTGGAACGAGGTGGTGGCGCCGCTGTTGCGCAGCGAGGACGAGGTCTTCGAGCAGCCGCCCGAGGCCGTGAAGCTCGACCTCCTCGCCCGCGCTCGGGCGACCCTGTTCCCGATCGACTGGCCCGAACCTTTTGGACTGGTGATGGTGGAATCGATGGCCTGCGGAACACCAGTCATCGCCCGGCGAATGGGGGCCGCGCCCGAGGTGATCGAGCCCGGCGTCACCGGGTTCCTGTGCGACACCGTCGAAGAGATGGCGGCCGCCGTCGAGCACGCCGACACACTGTCGCCAGCCGCGTGCCGGGAACACGCGCAGCAGCGATTCTCCGGACCGGCGATGGTTGCTCGCTACGAGCGGGTCTTCCAGCGGGTGGGCGCGAGGAGGAACGCCACAGCTCAGTGCCCCGACGTCGCCGAGGGGTAGTAGTGCGCGCCATCGTGGCGCGACGAACGGCGATGGCCTGGGGACTGGTCACCGCTCTCGACGAGCCGATGACGGCCGGTCAACGGTCAAGGACCAGTGGTGCCCCTGTCGAGAGGAGCCGCCACTGGATTGCGAGGTTCGGAGCGGATATCGAGTGAGCCGGCGCCTGTGATCTGCACTCGCCCGGCTTCGACGTCGACGGTCAGGCGCTGCTCGGCGATCGCGATGCCATCGACGCGGAGGTGCCGGATCCACGACGGGAGCTGGGGATCGAGCGAGACCCGACCCTCGGGGGCCCCGGGATCGAGCCGCAGCAGGGTCCGGAGCCAGAGCAGCGGGGCGGCCGATGCCCACGCCTGCGGTGAGCAGGATGCCGGGTACGCCGCCGGGCTCGCCAGCTCGCCGCGGTCGAAGCCGGCGAAGAGCTCGGGCAGGCGACCGCCGCGATGAGCGGCGACGGCGAGTTGCGCGCCGATGACGGAGTGGGCTTCTTCGACGTAGCCGTAGCGGGCGAGGCCGGCCGCGCAGATGGCGTTGTCGTGAGGCCACACGGAGCCGTTGTGGTAGCTGACGGGGTTATAGGCGGCCATTGATGCCGCCAGGGTGCGGATGCCCCAGCCCGAGAACATGTCGTCCGACATCAGCCGCGCCGCGACGAGGCCGGCCCGGTGGGGGTCGATGATGCCGGTCCACAGGCAGTGCCCCATGTTGGATGCGAGGGCGTCGATGGGCCGCTTGTCGGCGTCGAGGCCGAGCGCATAGCAGCCGTGCTCGTCGAGCCAGAAGTCCTCGTTGAACCTCGTCCGCAGCCCCTGGGCCTTGCGCGAATACGTTTCGAAGGTGGCGGTGTCGCCGGCCTCCTTCGCGAAGTGGGCCCGAGCGACGTAGGCGGCGTAGACGTAGCCCTGCACCTCGCACAAGGCGATCGGGGTCCTGGCCAGCGTTCCGTCGGCGTGACGGATCGCGTCCCAGGAGTCCTTCCATCCTTGGTTGGCCAGACCCCCTTGGCTCTGGCGTTGGTATTCGACGTAGCCATCGCCGTCGAGGTCACCGAAGTCCTCGATCCACGCCAGGGCACGGTCGGCGTGAGGCAAGAGGCTCGCCACCGCGTCGTCGGCGAGGTCCCAGCGCCGCAGCTCGCCGAGGAGCATCACGAACAGCGGAGTGGCATCGACCGAGCCGTAGTAGCGGTTGCCACCGCGGAGCGAGAGCCCGCCTGCGGAGCCGAAGCGCATCTCGTGGAGGATCTTGCCAGGTGCCTCCTCGGTGGAGGGGTTGAGGTCGCTTCCCTGGAACCGGGCGAGGGTTTCGAGCACGCCGCGAGCGAGCGTCGGGTCGGCCAGCAGCGTCATCCACGCGGTGAGCAACGAATCGCGGCCGAACACCGTCATGAACCACGGCGCGCCGGCGGCGAGGATGGGGACGTCGGGGTGCTCGGGGTCGAAGATGCGCAACGCGCCGAGGTCCTCGCCGGTGCGGCGGATCGCCTCGGCGAGCCCGGCGTGGCCGGTGGTGACCTCGGGGAGCGTGGCCCGCCACGACGCCAGCCGTTGCGAGGGGACCGACGGAACGTCGACAGCCGCGCACGTGAAGCGCGGTGCGATCGTGTCACCGGCGACCGAGACGATCACCTCCGCGCACAGCTCCCAGGTCGCTCGGGGTGCCAGCGTGGTCTGCCACACGAGCCGATCAGCGTCGCTCTCGGGCTGCGTGCTGAACCGGACCTCAATGCTCTTCGCGCCCGTCTTGCCGCGCAGTATCAGCCCGCGGGTGGTTACCTCGCCTGGGCGTGTCGCCCCGGGCGGGACGCGACTCTCTTTGACGGCAAAGAGGTCCGCAAAGTCGGCGTCACAGACGAGCTCGACCGCCACTGACACCGGTCCGAGACCGTGGTTGGTAAGCGCGATCCGTTCGCGCATGCCCGAGCCGATGTCCCGTCGGCGGAAGACCACGATGTCCGCGTCGGCGTGGCCCGGCGCCGGGTGAGTTCGCGCCACGAACGTCGCGCTGAAGGGGTCGCCGATGTCGACGGTGAGCGGCTCGAGTCGCTCACCTCCGACCCGGAGTTCCCAGCGCGAGAGGACACGGGTGTCGAGCACGAAAAGGCCATGGGGAAACTCCGCGGACATATCACCGGTGCGGCCCGACAGGCAGAAGGTCTGGCCCTCGACCAGGGTCACCGCGCCGTCGGCGTGGGCCAACGAGGCGACGGGTGTGGCGCCGGCAAACGGGGATGGTTCCTCGAGGTTCATGAGC
>WNGA01014804.1_pt1 | contig 11433 bp, 12 predicted proteins | sample 5400061 | NCBI WGS metagenome assembly WNGA01 (sample SAMN13153366, study PRJNA577476) | soil metagenome | isolation source: 100 cm soil or saprolite under grassland replicate 2 | place: USA:California | collected 2016-06-15
CTCGCGGGTGTCCGCCTCGCCCTCGTAGCTGACCGGCGCGCCGACGACGACCCCGACCGGCCCGGGCCGCGGCCACCAGGCGCCCTTGGGCAGCACCGCGTGCGCGCCCAGGATCGCCGCCGGGATCGCCGGGTACGGCCGGCCGGCGAGCAGACAGCCGACGCCCTGCTTGAACGGCCCCAGGGCGCCCGTCATCGAGCGCGTGCCCTCGGGGAACAGGATCAGGCCGTGACCGCCGGCGAGCAGTTCGAGCGCTGGTCTCATGGCGGCCTCCGCGGTCGCGTGCCGGTCGATCGGCACCGCATTGACGAGGAGGTGCACGGCGGCGCCGAGCAGCCGGCCGCGGAAGAAGTAGTCCCGGGCCGCCAGCGGGTGGGTGTCGCGCACGCGCCCGAGCCTGACGACCTGGCGGGCCAGCGGCGAACCTCCCCCATCGGTACCGGATCCACGAGCCGCACCCTTCAGCCCAGGATGTGGCCGGTGTAGTGAAAGCAGATCGGCGCGGTGAAGACGAGGCTGTTCAGGCGATCGAGCACCCCGCCGTGCCCGGGCAGCGCGGTCCCCCAGTCCTTGACGCCCACGTCGCGCTTGATCACCGAGCTCGCGAGGTCGCCGAGCGTGGCGCCCGCGCCGACGAGCAGCCCGAGGCCCAGCAGGTGAACCCGGCTGTAGCCGGGAGCGAGCCCGCCGAGCCCCTGCGCCGCGACGAGGACGACGGCGAGCGCGCCCACGACCCCCTCCCACGTCTTCCGTGGCGACAGCCTCGCACGGAGCGGATGGCGGCCCGCGACCCGCCCCACGACGAACGCCGCCACGTCGTGCAGACTCACCAGCACGAGGAGCAGGGCCAGCAGCGCGCCGCCGTGCGGCCGGGCGAGGAACCAGCCGAGATGGCCCAGCAGCAGGCCGAAGAGGATGACGCCCAGGAGCGATCGCGCGACCCCCTCGAGCATCGCCTCGGCGCGATCCCGCACGATCGGCACGAGAAAGGTCAGCAGCGCGGCCGCGACGAGGACCGCGACGAGCACGCCCCCGGACTCCCGCGCCACGGCGTACCAGCCGGCCGCGTGCACGGCGAGGATGCTGCGGGCGGTCACCGCACGGAGCCAGACGTCCTGGCCCAGCCCGACGGCCCCCGCGTACTCCCGGAACGCCGCCAGCGCCAGGGCCGCCACGAGGGCGCCCCACGGCCAGGGTCCGAGGGCGAGGGCGCCGAGGGCGAGCCCGGCGAGCGCGACCCACGTGGCGTAGCGCAGCCACAACTCGCGCACGAGCGCGGGCGCACGGCGGCGGAGCGGGATCGCGGCCGCCGCGATGAGGATCGGCGCCGCCGCCAGCAGCCCGGCCACGACCGGAAGGACCGCGACGACCGCCGGATCCGGCCGCGGGATCACGCCGGCACCGCCTTTTGCGCGAGGGTGACCGCGGCGATCCCGGCGTCGTCGACCCACTGCCGGCGCTTGGCGAACCCCGCCTCCCGCGCGAGCGCGTCCATCTCGGCCTGCGGCCGGCACCGCATCCGCCACGGCCGCCCCTCGCCGGTGACGAGCACCCGCGCGATCAGCTCGAGCTGCGGGTGCCAGGGCTGGTTCGTATAGATCAGGTAGCCGCCGTCGGCGAGCGTCGCGTGGAGCAGACGGAGCGACCGCTGCACGACGGGGTTGTCCGGGTAGAGTTCCCAGAGCCCCGAGACGATGGCCACCGTCGGCCGTGGCCAGGTCGTCAGGAACGCCACGGGATCGAAGGCGCTCGCCTGGCGCACGAGGACGCCCTCGATCCCGCGGACGCGCGCGAGCGCCCGCGCCGCCTCGAGCGCCGCGGGATCGCGGTCGCGAAGCTCCGCCGTGGCGCGGCCCGCGGGCAGCGCCGCGAGGACGTCCAGCACATAGCGGCCGCCGCCGCAGGCGACGTCCAGGAGGCGCACCGGCCGGCCCTCGGCCTCGAGCGCCTCGATCGCGACGCCGAGGGCGCGCTCCACCTGGGCCTTGCGCGCGCGGATGGCGCGCCAGCCGGCCTGCTCGAGATAGCGCCGGTCGATCCAGCGGCCGATCGGCCCGCGGCCCCCCGGCGTGTTCCGGTAGACGTGGTCGAGCGAGGGCCCCGAGTCGAAGCCGTGGCGCCGGCCGATCGTGATCCCCTCGCTCAGCCGACCGAGCGTGCCGAGCACGAACCGGGCCCCGGCGAAGAAGAGCCGCCGCGACGAGCGGAGCGGGAGCGGCCGGCCCAGGGCGCGGTAGACCCCCAGATTCTGCTCGGCAGCGGGCGGCGACGGCGCCGACCGGTCGAAGGCCTCCAGCAGAAATCGCCGGGCGTCGGCGATGGCCGCCTCCCGCGCGTGGTCGTGGAGGAGCCCGTGACGGGCGCCCGTGTAGCGCACGAATTGCTTGGGGTGTCCGCCGAGACGCTCGAAGAACGCGCGCTGGGGCCCGTCACGCACGACCCGGTCCGCCCCCGCCGTCTGCACCAGCGTCGGCACGCGGATGGCGCCGGCGTCCCCGATGAGGCGCCGCGAGGTGTCGGCGACGTCGAGCAGCAGGCCGAGGCCGATGTCCCGCGTGATCAGCGGATCGGCCGCGTAGCCCGCCTGCTCGGCCGGGTCGCGGGAGAGCATCGCCGGCCGGACCGCGCTCGGCACGCGGGCGCCGGGCGCGACCTGCCGGAGGAGCCGGAGCACCGGCCGGGCCAGTGGCACCCAGAGCCTGATCCCGAACGCCGGCGTCACCAGGACGAGGGCGCGGATCGGGGGCGCGTAATCGTGCACCCAGGCGGCCGCCACCACCGCGCCCAGGCTCTGGCCCATCACGGCCAGCCGCTCCGGCCCGAGGCCGTGCTCCTCGCCGATCACGCGGACGAGCTGGTCGAGGTCGCGGACCAGCGCCGCCACGCCCACCGCCTCTGCCCCGCCCGTCTGGCCGTGTCCGCGTGCGTCCCAGGCGAACACCACCGTTTCCGGGAGGTCAAGCGCGCGCGCCACGCCGGCCAGCCGGCCCGCGTGCTCGTGGCCGCGATGGAGCAGGATCAGCCCGCGGCGCGCGACCCCCGCGGGCCACCACGCGCGGTAGGCGATCTTGGTGCCGTCCTCTGCAATGAACCCGTGCTCCGTGTCGTGGGGGGACATGGCCTTACCTCCTCTCGAGCGCGCGGGCGATGTGGGCGAGCCGCCGCGCACTGGTCAGCACCGAGCCCGCACTGATGACGGCGAGCGCCGCGACCAGCGCCCGAGGCGGCCTCGTCGTGAGCGCCTCGCCGGCCGCGAGCACACACCCGAGCCCGAGCGCCGCCATGCGCTGGGGCTTGGCCATGGGCCCGCCATAGAGCCTCGGCACCCCGAGCGCGCCGCCGAGGGTCCGCACGTAGGCCGTGAAGAGCGCGAGGAGCGCCGCGATCCAGCCGAGCGCGCGACCGACCGGCGCGAGGCTTGCCCAGCCGGCGGCGATCAGCAGGACGGCGTCGGCGATCCGGTCGGGCACCTCGTTGAAGAGCTCACCCGCCCGGCTCGCCCCCCCGCGCTCCTCCGCCACCATGCCGTCGAGCAGGTTCATGAGCAGCCGGAGCGGGATCGCGAGCGCCGCCGCAAGGGAGCCGAGCGCCCGGCCCGCCATGCCGGGCGTGACCGCCGCCCCGAGCGCCCAGGCGCCAAGCAGCGCGAACCCAAGGCCCGCCAGCGAGATCGCGTTGGGATGCACGCCGAGCCCCGCGAGCGCGTGGGCCAGACGCCGCGCCCAGGGCGCCGAGCGCGCCGGAATCGGGCGGCGGCCAAGGCCAGGCCCGAAGTGTGTCTCGATGGTCCGTGTGTCGCGCATCGCGTGGGTCCTCCCTGCGAGTCGTGGTTCGTTGGGTCGTCCGCCTCGAGGGGCATGCGGCGTGCCATGGACGGGCGCGCGCCGCGACGGGGGCTTGCGGGACACGGAGCGGGATCCGGATCTCGATGGTGTACAGCGGATGCACACCCGGACTACAGTGGCTGTTTTAACCTACGCTGCAAGGAAGGCTCGATGGCTGTCGACCGGCGAATCAAGGCCGGCGAGGAGGCGCACCCATGCTCTTCCATGACAAAGCGCGATAGCGTAGCGCTCCGCATGAGGCACGGTGCAAATGACGTTTCCGTCATTCGGTAACGGGTCGGGTTATTCGGTAACGAGCAACGTTGATTCAGGCGACGCAAGGACAAAAGGCACGTCCACGCTGGAACGTGCACGCGGCACCGATACCGCCGGCGCGGAGGAGTGGGCCCATGGCCAGGATGGCATCAGCCCTTGAGCATCATCCCCAGGTCGAACCCCTCCGCACCCGCTCGCCGCGCTTCGTCCGTCAGCCCCGCCCGGCCCCACAGCGCATAGATCGGGGAGGCGACGGGCTCGGGAGCCCGCGCCGCCTTTCGGCGCAACGCCTCGAGCTCCGGCAATCCCAGCGGCTCGGCTTGCCACCTCGCCTCGCCGAGAAGTGCCGTGCGCCGGCCGTCGAGCCCCAGCACGTCGATCTCGCAGGGCTCCCCCGACACGGCCCACCAGCGTCCGACGACGAGACGGGCCGGCCAGTGCCCTCGTGCCACCAAGCGCTGAGCGTGCCACCGGGCCGCCTCCTCGAACACGTGTCCGAGATGGGCCTGCCAGCGCGGCCGAACGCGCCGCAACACCGCGAGCCCCTGGCCTCCCTCGATGTGCGCGAGGTCGGAGTACAGCACCCGGAACCAGAACGCCAGATAGGGATCCGCGATGGCGTAGACCCCGCGGGCCGCGCGCGGGGCGCCGACCGGCGCCACCTTGGCAACGAAGCCCGAGCGCACGAGCACGTCGAGGGCATGCTCCACTCGCTGGCCGGCCTCGCCAGCGATCTCGGCATACCGCGTGCGGCCGCGTCCGATGGCGGCGAGGATGCGAGCATAGCCGCCGCTCTCGGGCAACTCCTCGCCCAGGATGCCGGCCGCATCCTCGAGGAGGATGCCGCCGGCCGTGCCGGCGAGCCGCGCGAGGTTGTCGTCCGTGGACGCCGACGCATCCCACGCCCGGAGGTGGAGGGGGTAGCCGCCGCAGGCGGCGTAGGCCTCGAAGAAGCGGACGGGATCCAGGTGCGGCAGGAACTGACGGGCATTCGCGAGGTCCAGCGGGTCGAGACGCAGTGTGTCCGTCGCACGGCCGCGAAGCGCGCCGCGTGCACCGAGCATCGCCTCGATGGTGCCGACCGCGGAGCCGGTGAGCACGAGGAGGAGCCGGGTCTTCCTCGGGAGGTGGTCCCAGACCGTCTGCACGATGCTCGGGAAGCCCGGCGTCGACCGGGCGAGGTACGGTACCTCGTCCAGGACCACCGCCAGCGGGTCAGTGGCGGCCAGCGCGGCAAAGAACCGGAGGGCGGCCTCCCACGACGCGAAGCCGCCCCCGGCGAGATCGGCCGCGCGATCCCCCAGGTCCCGGCGGACGGCCTCGGCCAGGCGCCCGAGCTCGACGGCCTCGGCCTGCTGCGTGGCGCCGAAGAAGACGGCGCGCTTGCCGGGGACGAAGTGGGATAGGAGGAAGGTCTTGCCCACCCGGCGCCGCCCCCAGACCATGACGAGCTGGGGCTCCCGGCGCCGGGCGGCGGCCCACGCGCGCTCGAGCCGGACCCGCTCGGCGTCGCGATCGAGGAGGCGACCGCTGAGCCGCTGGCTGGCCACAGGGCCATCGTACTACGAAGGCCTCGTAGTACGAAGGCCTTGTAGTTCCGGCCGTTGCGGGCGGCCGGTATGATGACCCGCTCGGCCATCATCGTCTGGCGCCGGCCGTCGTCGCGGTCGGCGCCAAGCCGTGATCGAGATGATCGAGGGCCGCGGATTCGCGTGAACTCGCAGGATCGCGGCGCGCGGAGAACGCCACGCGCGTTGGCCGCGATGCGCTCGCGGCGGGTGCGCAGGTGACGTGGTTCCAGGGCGGGGAGCCGGAGCAGGGCGCGAAGATCAAGCTGGGAGCCTCAGGTGCTCGTGGGGAAAGGTTGAGCCGGAAAAGCCCGAGGCGACCGGAACGGAGTGGCACCGTGACCGGCACCCGAAGTCCTGCGATGGAGGGCGCCTGCGCGGCAATTATTTGCGAAGGTTGGTGCGCCTGGCAGGGATCGAACCTGCGACCTTCGGATTCGAAGTCCGACGCTCTGTCCAACTGAGCTACAGGCGCGGCGGGTAGTTACGATACACCAGAGCGCGCGCGGGGTCGAGCGCGGGCCGGCGCCTGCAGCGTGAAGCGGCCGCCGTGTGACGGCTCTGCCATCAGGACATCGCGGTCACGACCGGTGCGCCGTCATCGGCGGTGTCAGCGGCGGTCGGCGCAAATCGGCTCCGTCAGGGGCTTGCCGGCCGCCCCGAAAGAATTGCCGCGCGAATCGGCACACTGCAGAATTTACAAGGTCGCGGTGTAAGACTTACACGCGATCACTTGATGGAGGGCCAACCGGTCAACGGGGAGAAAAACGTGGCTGCCGCCGGCCTTGTCGCGCCGGCGGCAGCCACGCCGCACGAACCACGTTTACGACCCGCCGTCACCCGGCCAGGTCAGGATCCTGATCCTCGGCTTTCCCGATCACGAGTTGCGGCCCTTTTCCGGTCGTCTTGCAGTCGATCCTCGCGTCGGTCAAGGCTTCCGCCAGGCGATCTTCGATCAGCAAGATCTTGGCGCCACGGTACTCGACGATCTGATCGCCCGGCTTTTGCTTGTCAGGGAAAAGCCCGAAGCCGCTGCCGGACGTCTCCGCTTCCAGACGCAACCCGATGTCGGGGTCGCTCACATTCGCGGATTCTTTCATCTGCGCCAACGTTTCCTTGGCGCGCGTGGTGACATCCACCATGTTCTCCTCCTCTCTTGCTCTCGTTGTTCAGCGATCGTACACCCTTGCGTGACGGTGTACTCCCGCATCAACGTGCACCTCCCGTGCCACGGTTTCACCGGCAAGAGTTACACACCCGCCTGATCCAGGCGGTGCACGGACCCTACCCCTTCGGCGCCCGAGGCCGGCGCCGCGGCCCATCACCGTCACGCGCGGTGTGCGCCGACGGTGGTTGACATGGTCGATCCCGGCTGCTCATACTCTCGCCTGCATTCACCGCCATCGCCACGGGGTGCGCGCGCATGGAATACCTCTTGGTCCGGTTCGAACAGTGCCGCCGGGTCGTGGTCAATGGCCTGCGCAACGGGTTCACCAACTCCATCCTCCAGCTCGAGAGCGGCTCCTACGAGATCACGCTCGAGCCGCCGCCCGACTTCTCGCCGCTCAGCCAGTCCGTCCGTCTCCAGAACACCGCATCGATGGACCCCTACCAGGTCACCTTCCACAAGCTCCCGCCGGCGGCCATCCCGCCGTCGCCCGGCGCGCCCCCGTGAGCCGCCGCCCGCGCGCGCTGTCCTGCCTGCTGCTGGTGTTCGTGCTCGCGGCGTGCGCGCACTATCCGGTCAACGCGCGCTCGAGCACGTACCGGAAGGACGCCGGCTACCGGTTCGATCCGCTCCTCGAGCAGGACGCGGCCGACGAGCTGTTCATCTGTCTCTCGTTCTCCGGTGGCGGGACGCGCGCGGCGGCGCTGGCGTACGGCGTCTTGCGGGCACTGCGGGACACGCGGGTTCCCCGTCGCGGCGTGGAAACCCCGCTGCTCGACGAGGTGGACTGCGTCGCCTCGGTCTCTGGCGGTTCCTTCACCGCCGCCTACTACGCGCTGTTCGGTCCGCGGCTTTTCGAGGATTTCGAGACGCGCGTCCTCAAGCGGAACATCGAGCGAGAATTGACGGGGCGCACGGCGAACCCGCTCAACCTGCTCCGCCTGCTCTCGCCCTACTGGAGCCGGATCGACCTCGCCGCCGAGCTTTACGACGAGACCGTCTTCGCCGGGAAGACCTTCGGCGACCTCATCGCCGCCCGGCGACGCCCCTTCATCCTCCTGAACGCGACCCACCTGGCCAACGGCGCCCGCTTCGAGTTCACCCAGGACGAGTTCGATTTTCTCGGGTCGGATCTGGCCCCGTATCCGGTCGCCCGAGCCGTCGCCGCGTCATCCGCCTTCCCGTTCCTGCTGAGCCCCGTCAGCCTCCGGAGCTATCCCCCGCCGGCCGGCTTCTCGCCCCCCGAGGAGTACCGCCAGGCGCTCGGCGATCGGGAGCTCAACGGGCCCCGCTATGACTGGGCCCTGCACCGCATGAGCCTCCTCGCCACCGGCTCCAAGTGGGTCCATCTCGTGGACGGCGGCCTCTCCGATAACATCGGGCTCCGCGCCATCATGCGGAGCTACGAGGCGGGGACGGGATTCATCGGGCGCCGGATCAACGACGGCCGCATCAAGCGCCTGGTGATCATCGCGGTCAACGCGAGGACGGACCCGCCGCAGCATCTCACGGAACGCGAGCGCCCGCCGGGGCTCCTGACGGTGGGCTACAAGACGGCGACCGTGAGCATGGAGAACTACAGCGTCGACACCATCGATCTCGTGCGCAGGCTGGCGCAGGAGCGCGAGAAGGCCCAGCGGGACATCGCGGCGTGCCAGAGGTATCTCGACCAGCACTGCCCGGCCGCTCCGCCCCTGCCGCAGTTCGCGCGCCCGATCAGGACGTGCATCGTCGAGGTCAGCTTCGACGCGCTCCAGCCGGCGGCGCGGCGGGACGAGTTCCTCCGCATCCCGACCAGCTTCGCGCTGCCTGGTGACACGGTGGACGCCCTGATCCAGGCAGGACGCGAGCTGCTCGGCCAGTCAGCGGACTTCCAGCGTCTTCTCCGCGCCCTCCGGAACGAGCCCGAGCTGGGCGCGGGCGTCGACGGCGAGACGGGCAACTGCTCGTAGCAGCCCTCTGCTCAGGGCGATTGCACCTCTTGCCCGGACCGATACGAGGTGACGGCGACCCGGAAGCTCTCGACCCCCTCGACGACGGGCACCTTCGCGATGAAGCCGGCGCCGTCCCTTCTGGCGATCATCGGGCTGACGAAGACGATCCCGGTCGTGAGGACCTTCCCGGAGGCGCTCAGGCCTTCGGCCGTGACCCAGACATCGAGCACCGTCCGATTGCCATCATTGAAAACCCGGCCTTCCAGCACGGTAGCCGTCGCCTCGCGGGCCTTCACGGTGTAGGTGATGCGGAAGGGCGCGTCGGTCACGCCTGGAGCGCCCAGGAGCAGGACGGCTGCCATGACCCACGCACCCAGATCGGTCGTCACCCGCAATGACCTCGTCCGCCCACGCCACCGCGGCGCGTTCCCGCGGGCACCGGAAAACGCGGGCGCGCTATGGAGTCGAGATGGCGGCGGCGGCCTCGGCCTGGGCCTGGGCGGCCTTGGCCTTCCACATGGCGTTGGCGTGATCGACCTTGGCCCGGGCCTCGATGTGATGCTTCTTCGCCTCGGCGACCATCCGCTTGGCCTCCTCGACCAGGCCCTTGGCCTCGGGGGCGAGCTTCATCGCCTCGGCCTTCTTGATGGCGTCTTCGGCCGCCTTGATCTGCACCGGACAGTTCCACCCAAGCGCCGGGCTCGACCCCCAGGCGAGCGCCAGCGCCACGGTCCAGCCCGCCAGCAGTGAGCGCGTCATGAGGCTCCTGGTGTTGGATGTGCCCGGAGCGCGCCGCGCGGAGCGCTCACGAGCGACGGACGAGGCGGGTTCCGGGCCGCCCGCGCAAATGTGAAGATGGTCGGGGTGAGAGGATTTGAACCTCCGACTCCCTGCTCCCAAAGCAGGTGCGCTACCGGGCTGCGCCACACCCCGACGCGTGACTATCCTAGCCCGACTGGTTCGTGGTGTCCAACTCGTGGAACTGCGTGATCCGCACGGTGCCGTCGCTGCCGAGCCCGGCGCAGCTCGTGAAGCGGCATTTCAGCAAGGAGCTGGCGCTTTCGCGCCTCGACAGACGCGTGCCAAGCGGCAGGCTTGCGCGCGATCAGGTCCCGAAACTTCTTCGCCATTCAGATCAACCCCTCTCGCTTCAGACTCGCCACGTGCGCGTCGTAGAGCCGGTCAGCTACCGGCACGAACTCTTCGTACCAGCGGTCGTTCCCGGTCTTGTCTCCTCCGAGGAGCAGGATTGCGACCCGCCTGGGATCGAAGGCGTAGAGGACCCGATACGGCCGGCCCTGGTGCTGAACCCGCAGCTCGCGCATCTGAGCGTGCCGTGATGACGTGATGCCCGAACTGTACGGATATCCAAGCTGCGGTCCCTCGTCCTCCAGGAGCCCGACCACCGCCGCGATCGACGCCTGCTCGGCGTCCGTGAGCGTCTCCCACCACGTCTCGAATTCGTCGGTGTACTCAACCTCCCATGACACTGAATGACTATACCTCGCAAGGTATTGCAGAGTCAATGGTAGGTCCGCTACGACGGTGGCCCATGGCCCCACTCGAGCAGGATGCGCCGGGCCTGGGCCATCGCCTGACTGCGGTGGCTCACCGCGTGCTTGGCCTCGGGGGGGATCTCCGCGAAGGTGGCTCCGAGAGCCGGGTAGTAGAAGAGCGGGTCGTAGCCGAACCCCCCGTTGCCGCGCGGCTCATCCAGAAGAGTCCCTTCGACCACGCCTTCGGCCGTCGCGGTCCGGCCCTCGGGGGTCGAGAGCGCGACCACGCAGCGGTAGCGGGCGCTGCGCCGCTCGGGCGGGACGTCGCGAAGCTCGCGCAGCATCGCGACGCAGCGGTCTTCGTCGCTCAGGCCTTCGCCCCCGTAGCGTGCGGAGAGCACGCCCGGACGGCCGCCGAGCGCGTCGACCTCGATCCCCGAGTCATCCGCCAGGGCGACCGCCCGCGTCGCCGCGGCCACGGCGCGGGCCTTCAGCAAGGCATTGGCGGCGTACGACTGCGTGCCCTCGGGGGGAAGCGTGAGCGACGGGAAGTCGGTCAGATCCAGGACGCGGTAGGGAATGGACCCGAGCAGGGCCCTCAGCTCGCGGGCCTTGGCGCGGTTGGCGGTCGCGAGGACGAGCGTCCGGTCAGAAGAGGAGGAAGGTCTTGTCGCCACGCGCCTCGAGGGCGCGGCGCTGGAGCCCGATCAGCCGGTCGATGCCGGCCGCGGCCAGGGTCAGCAGATCGTCCAGCCGCGCCTTGGAAAACGGCGTGTGCTCCGCCGTGCCCTGGACCTCCACGAAGGCGCCCGCGCCCGTCATCACCACGTTCATGTCCACCTCGGCGCTCGAGTCCTCGGCGTAGTTCAGGTCGAGCAGCGGCTGGCCTCCCACGATGCCGACGCTCATGGCCGCCACGCAGTCCCGCACGAGCGGGCTCGCGGGGGCGCCCGGCTTGGCCAGGGTCCCGATGGCGTCGGCCACCGCGACGAAGGCGCCCGTGATGGCGGCGGTCCGCGTGCCGCCGTCGGCCTGGATGACGTCGCAGTCCACCCAGATGGTCCGCTCGCCGAGCTTCGACATGTCGACCACCACGCGCAGCGAGCGCCCGACGAGGCGCTGGATCTCCTGGGAGCGCCCGCTCGGTCCGTTCCGCTCGCGGGACGT
>WNGA01019077.1_pt1 | contig 11433 bp, 14 predicted proteins | sample 5400061 | NCBI WGS metagenome assembly WNGA01 (sample SAMN13153366, study PRJNA577476) | soil metagenome | isolation source: 100 cm soil or saprolite under grassland replicate 2 | place: USA:California | collected 2016-06-15
GGACTACTTGACGCGCCCGCCCGAGCTCGTCGACGCGCCCTAACGTCGCTGCGCCAGCAGGCGCACGGGCGCGAAGAGCGTGCGCAACATCAGCGCCGCCAGTTTGAGGACCGCGTAGACGGCGACGATCATGAACAGCACCGGCGCCACGACGATTGCGACCAGCCAGCCCATCGACTCAGCTTGGGGTTTCGAACACGATCGGGACAGGAGTCTCGCCGCGGGTTTCGAAGTGCTCCCGCAGCTTGTCGCCGGTCTGCTCGTTCACGCCGACGTACAGAAACTCCGCTTTCTCGCGGGGGAGATATGAGGCCACGAGCCCGGTCCGGAAGCTCTCGGCTACGCGTTGCGCTTCACTCTCGTCTGTGGCTTCCACGACGAGCGTCATGAGCACGTCATATTTCATTTTGCGTCAACCTCCGGTCCAATTGTCGCTCTTTTAGACGAATGCGCGCGGGAGGCGGCCTTTCGTAGCGCCCGTAGTCCCTACTAGCGACGGGTCTGGGTCGCGACGTCGCGGAGGAAACCCACTGTTCTGGGCCAGATACGACGAACGGACGACGGAGTAGCGCCCCCGCCGAACGACGAGTTAGCAGCGTAGAAGAGGTCCCAGAGCGCCCTATGTGCATCGCGGACTTTGACGCGGTAGTCACGGTCACCGCGGACCGCGGGCACCGTATCGGCGTCGAACTGAAGCTCAACCCACTGACTCGGTGCCAGCCGTCTCGCTCGCGGAAACTCGTAGGACCATGGATGAGGACCCGGTGGAAGCGCTTCCACACGGAGAACGTGAATCGTGAAATCCCCATCGTTCCGCAGGCGGAAGCCGCGCTCAATCAGGAGCAGGTTCAGAAGGAGCGGATCGGTCGCCGCCGACCATCGCCATAGAGACCGAAGCAGGAAAGCGGCGACACCCGTGGTGACAACACCGGCGATCGTAACGAGGTATGGGCCGAGAAAGTCCGCGATCATCGCCGAGCATCTGTGTCAGGACGAGTTGCCGAATTCCGCCTCGGCGCACGCTACGCGTCACGCCCGCAGGGAGCGACTGCACCGCGTCCTCGAAGCCCTGCATGAGGTAAGTCGTGATGCCTTCGCGTCCCGGTACCACGGTCCGAACACGCTTCACTCGACGCAGCTACGCCTCGGGACAGTCGTGCAGTCGGCCGGGGAACCCCTACCTGCAGCGAGCAGCGTCGCAGCAGCGAAGAACGCCCTTGAGATCGAGCAGCTCGAAAGGAGCGCCTTCGACGAGCTAGGGCAGCGACTCTCCGAGTCCGAACCATGAGATGGCGCAAACGTAAGACGCTCCCGATTAGGCCCTGGTACGACGTCGATGACGAGGAGCGTGAACTCGCGCGCCATCTGCTGAACGAGCGGCTTGAGACGGCGGACCGTGAACGCCGCGCGCTGCATCGCGACTGGTTCGGTCTCCTCAGCAGAATTCACGCTCTGCTCCAGCAAGAAGATCGGGGTAGTGAACTTGCTGCCGCGATCGACGAAGAGCTAGACCGACTAGAGAATGACCCGGAGAGCATGTTGGACGTCGTAGCTTGGAAAGACGAACTCCGGACCTGGGCAGACGAATACATCGCCACGGCGGGGACGTTCCACCCACCGCGACCTCCCGTCTAAGACGTCTCTAGAAGGGTTTGGCGAAATTGCGACCAACGAAGGCGCGAAAGAACTACGCTCGGTGGTCGGCTACTCCTGAACTCGTAGCTGCTCAATGGCAGTTCGGACTCGGCCGACAGCGTCGCCCTTCGGGTCGAACGCCACGACAACGTTTCGGATTCTGACCATTTCGTGGCCCTCATCCACCATCACGAGACCGAGATCTCCTTCGGCCTGGTGCCGCCCATATACGCAAACCCAAAACAACGGAAATTGGTCTCTGTTCGCGGGGAACAGGACAACCGGCCTCCGCCTCGCCCACGCCCTCGCTCTTCCCTTCGCCCTGAGAGGTACCCCCTCTTCCGCAAACACTCGTTTGACCTCAGCGAGATCTATCGGTCGACTCATCGCCCGGTATTTTCGTCAAAGCCTCCTAGTTACATACGCGAGAGCGTCGGCGGCTTGCTACTCGCGATCGGTGCCCGGCGGCAGGATGATCTCCTTCGGCTCTTCAGGCTGCGGCGTTGAGTCGTCGTCTGACCCCGGGCCGTACTGGGCCAGCGCCCAACCCGCCGCCGCTCCGATGGCCGGGCCAGCGTAAACGCCGATGTCAGTCGCGAGACTGCGCTCCTCAATCATGTCGAGACTGTCCTCCTCGATGCCGTCAGAGTGATGCTCCTCGTTCACGTGTCCTCCTTCGATTGGCTGCCGAATGTAGACGGCGGCCCGGATGCGGCCGAGGACATCGACGCCAGGCGGCCTACTTCTTTAGTTACACGCGCGAGCGTCGCTACGGACCCAGAAACGGACCCCAGACGGTCTAGGGCGCTTGGTTGAGCCGAAGTACCACGGACTTCGAATCCGTGTGCGGAGGTTCGACTCCTCCCGGGGCCACTCCCTCTAGACCACTATCCATACCGAATCAGCCTGTCCCGGGAGACGCGAGCCCGATCTTCGCGGACACTTGGCCTGCCGCTAAAAACGATGCTCTGTCAGTAACGGCGTGCAAGAGCTGGTGCGCGAGTGGCCGGACGGGCGCCGTGAGGGTGCGCTGCTGGTGCCGAGTGCGCTGTTGTCGAGCCTGCTCGACCTAACCCTGGGTAGGTAGCGGCATAGACTTCATTGATAGGCGACTAGTTGTCCTACCTACGGACGTTGTGAACGCGGCTGATCGGTGGCCGGTCTCGGAGTGAGCTGTGTGGCCGTCGCCGGTTGTAGTCGTCGAGCCAGTGTGGCAGCGCGGCGTTGCGGTGTCGATGTGTGCGGTAACTGAGTCCGTACGCCCATTCGCGGGCCATGGTCTGGTGGAAGCGCTCGACTTTGCCGTTGGTGCGTGGCCGGTAGGGCTGGGTGGTGAGGTGGCGGATGCCGCGGCGGGCAAGCAGTTCCCGTAGCGAGCGGTTCTTGACGTAGCTGAAGCCGTTGTCGGTCATCAGCCGCTTGGCGCTGATGCCTTGGCTCTCGAAGGAGGCGAGGGCGCGCTCGACGAAGGCCGTGACCGTCGCTGCCTTCTCGTCGTTTTGGAGCTCGACGTAAGCGAGGCGGGAGTGGTCGTCGACGATCGCGTGCGCATAGTCGTAGCCGACGGCGGCCCGCTTCTCGTCGGCGGTGCGATGGCGGTCGCGGGTGACCGCGTGACCGGGTCGCAGGAAGCGCGCGTAGCGGCTGACATCCATGTGCAACAGATCGCCGCGCGTAGCGGCTGACATCCATGTGCAACAGATCGCCGGGGCACGGCCATTCATAGCTGTTGGCCGGCTCCTTGACCGCTCTCGGCCGCCGCGAGATCCCGGCCCGCTTGAGCACCTTCCAGACCGTCGAATGCGCAAAGCCGGTCGCGGCCGCGACCAGGCGAGGACCCCAGCCGGTCTCGCGCCGACAGGCGCAGATCCGCTCCTCCAGCTCGGGAGCGAGAAGCCGCGGCGAGCGCTGCGGACGACTCGAGCGATCAACCAGCGCCTCCGCCCGCCGACCTCCGTCTAGCCAGCGGTGCCACCAGCGGTGCGCCGTCGCCGGCGAGACGCTGAAGGCGGCCGCGGCCGCCTTCAGCGACAGACCACCCTCGATCGCCTGCACCAAGGCGAAACGGCCAGCCAGTCCGAGCTTGGCGTTAGCGTGCAGATACATCCGCGCCCTCCTTTGAGCGTGAGTCCGGGAAGACCCACAGCCTCAAAGGAGGGCCGGATAGAACCTCAGCCGTTCACAACCTCTGTAGGCGGCACACCTAGTCGCGTCGACGGACCGTCTATTGCGTCTCGCCGGCTGCTTCTCTCCTCGCCGCGTGATCGTGTCCGTCCGCGAAAGGGGTGAGTTATGCGCCGCGGAATTGTCTCTCTATCGAGTCTCGTTGCTGTTGCTTGCGTAACGGCGGCGGCAGCAACCAGCAGCGGTGTCACGCCGCTGCCGACGAGCAACTTGCTCAGGGGAGGGAAGGCGACTCCGCTGCGGGCCGGGGTGACCTACCAGGCGAAGGGATCGTTTCCGATTGTGCTTCGACTCACGCCGCCCGATGGGAGCTGGTCGGGGGCGCAATGGAAGACCTCGGCGGTCGGCATGCACAGTAAGAAGCCACCGTTTTTCGGCTGGGTCGGCGCTATCCAAACTCCTTCAACGCCGGGTGCTGTGCCGCTCGGGGCGATCACGATCGTCACGTCGTACACCCGAACGCGGTCTCCGACAGCAACAGCTAACTACCTGCGAACTCGCGGGCACGGGGCCACCTACGAGCCGACCTCACACGTCACGGTGGCCGGATTCGCCGGTATCCAATTCGATGGCACGATCACCGGAAAGGAACACACCTTCATCCCTTTCACCCCTCAATCGCGCAACGCGAGGTTCTACGGCGACGCCTTCGAGCTGGGTAAGGGCACGGTCTTCCGCATCATCGTGCTGCAGATCAGGACAAAAACCGTCGTAGTGTTCATCGAGCCTGCCGACCTTTCGCCAGACCAGTTCCCGGCCTTCCTGGCAAAGGCGGACAAGATTTTACAGTCGCTCAAGTTTCCTCGATAGATCGCCGCATCGAGGGACAGCGCGAGGGTCCGCGGGAGACACAACCCCAGGCACTGCTTCGAGCCGCCCGGCGAGTTCTGCCATCGGCATCTGCTTGCGGGTCGAGCAGCAGACCGGCCAGCATGTCCCCGAGCTAGCCCGGCAGCCACCAGCTCGGGCTGTTTCGCCTGTGACATGTCAACAGCTAGACCGTCGCGCAAATTACTCTGCGGCCGCGAAGCGCTGTTCCTCGGCGGCGGCCCCGTCCTAGGCTGGCCCCAACAAATCGACGACCTGGAGGCAGTTATGGCCACGAGCGAAACGCAGACCCGAAACGGCGACTATGTCGACGCGGGCGGGCTGAACACCTACTACGAGGTCAACGGCGCGGGCGATCCGCTGCTGCTGCTCCACGGCGGGTTCTGTCCGGCGGAGACCTTCGACGGCCTGACCCTCGGCCTCGCCGAGGCGTACCGGGTCTACCTCCCCGAGCGCCGCGGCCATGGCCGCACGCCCGATGCGGACGGGCCTATCACCTTCGAGATCATGGCGCAGGACACGATCGCGTTCATGGACGCGCTCGACATCCGCGACGCGCACCTGGTGGGCTGGAGCGACGGAGCGGTCGTAGCGCTGCACGTCGCGCTGCTGCGCCCCGATCTCGTGCGCAAGCTGGTGCTGATCGGCGCCGCGCTCAACCACGACGGCCTACCGGCGCAGGTGCGGGAGATGCTGACGGCGGGAATGACTCCCGAGATCCTGCCACCGTTTCTGAGGCAGCTCTACGCGAACGTCTCTCCGGACGGCCCTGAGCATTTCGAGGTGGTGTTCGACAAGCTCACCGCAACCTGGGCGACGGAGCCGAACTTCGCGCTCTCCGAGCTGGAGCGCCTCTCCGCGCCCACCCTCTTCATGCTCGGCGACGGCGACATGGTGACGGTCGAGCACGCCGCCGCCGTGCAGCGAGCGATCTCCGACGCTCAGCTCGCGGTCGTCCCGGGCGCCTCGCACGGTCTGCCGATGGACAAGCCCGAGTTCGTGAGTCGACTCGTAGTCGACTTCCTCGCCGAGGATCACTGATCTGTGTGCCAGCGCGCCCCGCCGTCGCGGCTGACTCCTCCCGGGGCCACCTACGCCGGCGCCGTTCGGCCGCAGCGGGGGCAGACCCACTCCGTCACCGGCTCCGCGCGTGCGCCTCGCCGCCCGGGTCGGGCCTGTTGTCCGGCCCAGCGGGTGCGCAGACGCATTGGGCCGTGTCCCCGGGGACACTCCTTCGGCTCTTGCGAGGGTTCTTCGCGACCGTCGGTCAACGGCGCCATCCTACGGTGGCGCCTCTCGACTGTCGGACGAGCTACGAAGATCCCGCGGTCGGGGTGACCGGCGGCGGCTGTAGGTGGACGCCTCCGGATGCGACGCGCAAGGGTGAAACGGGTGCGACCGGCGAGATGGGCGGCTCCGCGACCGGCTCGGTCGGCCTGGCGACAACCGGCGCGGCGAGCCGTCGAATCTGGTCGTGCAGCTCGCGGATCTCCTGCATCGCTTCGACCATGGCCCGCGCGTTCTTCGCACTTTCGACCTGCGCCAGGGCGGTTTGCCCGTGAAGACGGCAGAGGGCCGAGCGCGTGTCGCCGACGACATAGCCGACGACGCCACCGATGAAGGCGCCGAGGAGCATGGTCGCGAACCCGAACGCCCGTGGGATCGGCCAGCCGGCCCCGAGTGAGGTGAGCGGCGTCGCGCCAAATGCAGCGCCGATCACCACGCCCGCCGTGACGGAGCCGATGAAGACCGCGTTGGCTTTCCGATAGGCGCTCTCGACGAAGCGCTCGATCACGCCTGGATCGAAGTCAGGAAGATCGGGGGCCGCCACGATCCAGAAATCGGCGGGCAAAGCGCCCTCCTTGAGCCGTTTCGAGGGCGGTGCTAGGTGTTTCGGGCAGGATCTGCTTCCATGAAGGCGGTGACCGGTTTCCTAGCAACCGTGCTCATCTGCGATGACGAGCCGTCACTCAGAGAGCTGATCCGGGTCAGTTTGGACGGTCCGTACGAGTTCGTGGAAGCCGATGACGGCGAGGAATCGCTGGAGATCGCACGACGCCTGCGACCGGATGTCGTCATCCTCGACATGATGATGCCGAGGCGGAACGGGCTCGAGGTGCTCAGCGAGCTCCGGCGTGAGGAAAGCCTCGCGGACACGGCCGTGATCGTCCTGACCGCCCAGCCTGCGACGCGCGAACAGGCGTTGCAGGAAGGTGCGGACGTCGTCATGGTGAAACCCTTCGAGCCCGAGCAGATCACGGCTGCGGTGGAGGAGGTACTCGCAAAGAGAGGATGAGCACGGCCGCCGGCGCCAAGGGCGCACCGCTCGAGGCGGGGTCGAGCGGACAGAACGGATACAGAGGAACCTGGTGGACACGGTCCGGGCTCGTGACCCGGATCGCTCTGTCCGCGATCGCAGTCGCGGCCGGCTTGGCGATCGTCTTCGCGGTCCTCTTCCTGGCGATCACGGGTCTCCGGCACCGATCGCTCGAGGCCCGACATTCGCAGCAGGTGATTGCAACTGCGAATCGCCTCCAGACCCTGGTGATCGATCTCGAGACCGGCGTCCGCGGCTTCGCGATCACGCGCGATGAGCGTTATCTCGCTCCATGGCGAGACGCCCGGACGCAGTACCCCGGCGCCACCGAGAAGCTCGTCGAGCTGACGCGGGACGACCGCCTTCAGCATCGGCGCGCTCTCTCGATCAAGCGCGCGGTCGAAAGGTATTTCAGCGACTCCCTCCCGCTTGTTGACTTCCTGCGCCGAAACCCAGAAGCTGCCCCCACGGTTGCTACGGCGCCGGCTGGCCGCCAGCAAGTGGAGACGATCCGCAAGCGCTTCAGCCACTTCCTCGACACCGAGAGGGTGCTCGGCGAGCGGCGCAGCAATCGCGCAAGCAGCACGGCGCGCAAAGCTCTGGCGGTGGGTGGCATCGCTCTCGGCAGTGCCCTGCTCCTGATCCTGCTCGGCGCCATGTATCTGAATCGGGCGGTTGCGAGACCCGTGCGGTCGGCTGCGGACGCCGCCGCGGGGATAGCGGGCGGCGATTTCTCGGGTCGCTTGGAAACGGACGGTCCCGGGGAGGTCGGCCAGCTCGAGCGGACCTTCAACACCATGGCCGCGTCCTTGGAGCGCACCCTCGCCGACCTCGAAGAGCGAAACCGCACACTCGTCGAGAGCGAACGGGCGAAGGGCGAGCTCGTCAGCAATGTCTCGCACGAGTTGCGGACGCCGCTCGCGAGCGTGCTCGGCTTCTCGGCGCTCATGCTCGACCGCGACCTCGCGCCCGAGGAAACTCGGCGCTACCTCGAGGTGATCCGCACGGAGGCGCGACGCCTTGCCGAGTTGCTCAACGACCTGCTTGATCTCCAGCGCGTCGAGCAGGAGACACTCGAGCTCCGGATGGAGCAGGTCGACCTGAACGATCTCCTCGCAGCTCAGGTGACGCTCTACTCGGCGCAGAGCGAAGCACACGAGCTGCACTTCGACCGAGCTGACCACTCACTTGTCGTCCACGGAGATCGTGACCGCCTCGCCCAGGTGATCGGCAACCTCCTCTCGAATGCGATCAAGTACTCGCCTGAGGGCGGGCAGGTCGACGTCAGCGCGTCGCTGATCGGCGACGAAGTCTGGATCTGGGTGCGCGACCGTGGACTCGGGATTCCGGCCGAGTACCAGGACCGCATCTTCACGAAGTTCTTCCGGGGTGACGTCGGGCGTCGACGTGGGATCAGCGGGACCGGGCTGGGGCTCGTGCTGGCGCGCCAGATCGTGGAAGCTCACGGCGGCCAGATCGGCTTCGACAGCGTCGAGCGGCAGGGCTCCACCTTCTGGCTGGAATTGCCCGCGGCGGCCGTAGGCGGGCGCGAAGAGAACGCAGGCGAGGGATCGTTAGCGACAGCCGGCGACGATTCGGATTCCCGTCACGGGATATAGCTCCGCCCCGTTCGGCGCCGCGCCGCGAAGCCCCCGTTTCTCACTCCAGAAGCCGACGCCGCGGACGAAGAGGATGGCCCCCAGCGATTGCCAGTCGCGCGTCGGCTTCCCGCACTTCGTCATGAACGCGCGCCAGGCGGCAACAATCTCAGCCCGGTGGCGCGTCGTCGCCGGAAGGCAAGCCGGCGAGGGAATCACCGCGTTCACATAGGCCGGGTCGTCGAAGAGCACCAGTCTCACTGCGCCCGTGGGATCGAGCTTGTAGGAGGTGACCTGCGCGGGAACCTCCCAGACATGGAGTTGGAACTGCGTCGCACGGCGCCTCGGCGGATGTCCCGGTCCAGGCCGCTCGCGGATCGCCGCAATCGTCGTGGTCTGGGGGCCAAGTTGCACCCGTCCTCGCAGTCTGTCGCTAAGCGTCTTCAGTCGCCAGAGCTGCCCTCCGCAGTGGCTCGCGGTCGGAGCTGCCGAATGGCCTCCCCCTCCGGCCGCCGTGGCTACGGCAACGCCTGCGGCCGCCCCGGCCGCAGCAAAAAGAAGGGCGATCGAGCCTGTGCGCGTCATTACACGTTCCGGCAGCCCGAGATCGTACGCCTCCGACGGCGAAGGGTCTACTCTGGTGACCGCGCGGGCGTGGCGGAATTGGCAAACGCGCCGGGTTTAGGTCCCGGTGGGGCTCACGCCCCTTAGAGGTTCGAGTCCTCTCGCCCGCACTGCCGATCGAAACCCGGCTCCGCTTCGCGGAGCCATGATGATTTCGATCGGTTCGTTCGCTGACGGAGAGCGGTCGGGGGCGAACGCCGGCAAAGCCGGCATTCGCGGCGTGTGTTATTCAAAACGGGCTTGGACTCCGTCGAGGAGACGCCAGTTGCCCTCGAGCGCCGTCTCGGCGGCTCTTACGAGGCGGTCGCTCTGTTCCGGCGGCACGTCGACGAGCACTTTTCGTGATGCAGCGGCGTGTTCGTGGTCGCGGTCGGCATGGAGAGAGAAGTACGCGGTGCCTGGATCTCCGTCCGCGAAACCGTAGTGCTCCACAAGGCCGGCGAGCTTCGTGCGCGAGATGTCCGGCTGGCCGGACTCGACGGCGTACATGACCGCGCGCGCCTCCAGCTCGTCTGCTCGTCGCCAGGCGTCCGCACAGTCGCGCGTTTCCGGCATCGGCTCGCGGTCGAGTTGCGCGTCGAGTACTTCCGCGAATTCGTCCCAGAGAGCGATGTGCGCGGCCTCCTCCTCAGCATGCTCCGGGTCGCCCGCCGCCGCCGCCGTGTAGGCCAACGCGACGACCGCGTGCCGGTACTCACCCGCGTAGAACGCGAGTTCCTTCCGCGTCAGCTCGCCACGTTCCCAGCACTGGTAGAACGGATGGTCGAGGAGGTTCCAGCGTCTCCGGGCCTCGTCGATGCGCTCGATCAAGTTCATGTGGCTCCTTCCGCCGACGCGACCCCGACGGCATCCTACCCAGGCGGTCTGGTGCGCTTCGACAGCGCTTCTGCCAGACGCTGGATGCCCTCCACGGCGCGCGCGAGGGCGGTCTCGTCGAAGAGATACGGGGTCGCATTTGCCAGCTGACGCGTCGGGCCGTCGAGCTCATCCGAGCCATCGGCGGCGTTGATTGCGTAGCGGAGCGGGATCTCGTGCGTGACGACGAGAATCGACGTCTCCGGCCGGTCGAGCAGCTTCCGAAACGCCTGCCCATACCGACGAGCGGCGTCGCCGAGCGACTCGCCGCCTGGAAACGGGTCTCGGCGCGTGTGCGCGCGCTTCCACGCGCGGTACTCATCGAGCGTCCGGCCCTCCAGCTCACCCACGTCGATGTCGTCGAGGAGCGGGTCCTCTTCGAACGGGACCCCCCGGCCGTCGAGCGCGATAGACGCTGTCTCCAGCGTTCGCCCGAACCGCGTGTGGATGCACAGCTCGAGCGGCACGTGCGCGAGCTGCTGGCCCAGCAGTCGCGCCTCGTCCCGTCCCTTCTCCGTCAGCGCAACAGGCACGGAGGGGTCGCCATTGACGCGATTCTCGAAGTTCAGCGTGGACTCACCATGGCGTGCAATCACGTATAGGTGCACAAGGCCCAGGCTATCCAGGCATCCGCTTGCGGATGCCGTTTCAGAGGAGTCGCGGCTTCGCCGCGACTCCTCGCTTGACCAAGCGTCGACTGAACATGACGTCGTGGGTGCACGTCGCAACCTTGGGCACCTCTGGTCTAATGGCCCCCATGAGCGCCCAGGTCGAGGAGCTGCCGGACAACAAGGTCCGGCTGACGGTGGACGTCCCGAGCGAGGACGTCCACCACGCGGTCGAACACGCAGCCTCGGACCTCGCCGCGAGCGTGAAGATCCCTGGCTTCCGGAAGGGCAAGGTGCCGATGCCTGTCCTCGTCTCGCGCATCGGCAAGGAGCGGCTCTACACGGAGGCGATCGAGAGCCACATCGGCAGCTGGTACGGAAATGCGGTGGCACGGACCGGAATCCGGCCTGCGGAGCAGCCGGAGCTCGACTACGACCTCCCGGGCTCTGACAGGGAGAGCTGGCGCTTCACCGCCACCGTCTCGGTGCTGCCGAAGCCCGAGGTCGCCGACTGGACGAAGCTGCAGGTGCCGTACGCCGAGCCGGAGGTGCCCGAGGACATCGTCGACCACGAGCTCGACGCACTTCGGTCGACTGTCGCCCAGCTTGCGCCCGTGGACGGCCGTCCCGCACAGCTCGGCGACACCGTCGTCGTCGATCTCATCGCCGGGGACGGCGGCCAGCGCGACTACGTCGTCGAGCTCGGCTCCGGGCGGCTCGTCCCCGAGCTCGAGGAGCAGCTGGTCGGCATGGCCGCGGGCGAGACGAAGGAGCTCGAACTCGA
>WNGA01015659.1_pt1 | contig 11432 bp, 10 predicted proteins | sample 5400061 | NCBI WGS metagenome assembly WNGA01 (sample SAMN13153366, study PRJNA577476) | soil metagenome | isolation source: 100 cm soil or saprolite under grassland replicate 2 | place: USA:California | collected 2016-06-15
AGCGGCAGCGCATGGGCCTGGCCCGGGCGCTCGCCGTCGACCCGAGCGTTCTGCTGCTCGACGAGCCGTTCGGCGCCCTCGACGCCCGCGTGCGCAAGGAGCTCCGCCGCTGGCTGCGGCGGCTGCACGACGAGACGCATACGACGACCCTGATTGTCACGCACGACCAGGAGGAGGCGATGGACGTTGCCGACCAGATCGTGCTGATGAACCACGGCCGCGTCGAGCAGGCCGGCGGGCCGCGCGATCTGTACGAGGAGCCGGCGAACGAGTTCGTAATGGGGTTCGTCGGTCCGGTGAACAGGATCGGCGAGGCCTTCATCCGCCCGCACGACGTCGAGCTGCTGCTCGAGCCGGCGGGCGACTGCCAGGAGGCGATGGTCGAGCGGCTAGTCCACCTCGGCTTCGAGGTTCGCGTCGAGCTCGTCCGCGGCGACGGAGAGCAGCTCTCGGTTCAGATCAGCCGCGACGAGGCCGAAAGGCTCGAGCTCGAGCGGGGGCAGATCGTGTACGTCAGGCCTCTGCGGCAGCGCGTCTTCTAGTGCGGAAGCCAGGCGTCGGGGTCGCGCACGAGCGCCTCGACCGACTCCGGTAGCTCGCCGCGCGCGAGATCGGCGAGCGTCACCTCTTCGAGCACGGAGCGGAGGTTCGCGCGCACGGCGACCCAGACCTCGCCGAGCCGAGCAGCCGAGCCCCCGTACTCGACATCCTGCGGTCCCTGGCCGCGCACGTTCGCGATCGGCCCCTCGACGCTGCGGATCACCTCGGCAATCGTGATCTCCTCGGCGGGCCGCGCCAGCCAGTAGCCCCCCTCCGCGCCCCGCTGGCTGCGGACGAGGCCGGCGTGGCGCAGCTCGATCAGGATGTTCTCGAGGAACTTGAGCGGGATCTCCTGCGCCTGGGCAATCCGCTCGCCCTTGACGGGCCCCTCACCGGCCGCCGCCAGCTCGATCGCGGCGCGAACCGCGTAGTCCGCCTTCGCCGAGACCCTCAAGTCGAGATCAGCCGAAGGCGCTCGCCGCGCCCGGCCCGCTCGTCGTCCACTCGGCCAGCTCGAACCAATGGGTTCCGCGCAGCGCGTCGGCCACGGTCGGGTCGGTGTGCTGCGCGAAGAAGACATGATGGTCGAGGTCGCAGCAGATCGTGAGCTCGCCGAGCATCCCTTCGGAGAAGCTCGAGAGCGCCTCCGCCGGCAGGCGCGCCTCGGCGACCGAGTAGTGCTTGAACTGGAGGTCGGGCGCGAGCTCCATCAGCTGCGGCCAGTCTGGGCAGGTTCGTGCGGTCATCTGCTCTCTACTTCGGCGGCGCTGTCGAATTCCTCCGTGCGCCAGCTTCCCTCGAGCCGGAGCAGACCTCGCTCGCGGCCGTCGGGATAGACCAGAAAGCGGTATGCGTCATCGAGCCAATGGTAGAGATGGCGGCCGGTCGAGTCGGAGAGCCCGAAGCGGAGCTGGAACCGGCCGTCCGTGAGCGGCAGACGCTCGACGTCGAAGCGGAGCATCCGCTCACCGGAGACCTCCTCCCAGCCGAGCTCCCCGGCGTCCTGCACGCCCGCCGCCAGCAGAAGACCTGAGTCGCTGCGGAGCTCGTACGTGAGCCGCGGAGGCGGCAGCGGGCTTTCGGCGGCGATGCGGAGCCGCAGCGAGAGCGGCTCTCCGGCCAGGAACTGGCGCCGTTCCTCGCCGTCGGCCGAGAGCAGCTCGACCTCGACGATCCTCGCCTCCCCGCTCCCCCACTCCTTCAGCCCCGCGCGCCGCTCGGCCGGATCTCGCTCCTCGGAGAGGAGACTGTGATAGCGGGAGACGGCGTCGTGCGTGGGCCCATCGAAGTCGACCCTCCCCTCGACGAGCAGCACCGCCCGCTCGCACAGCCGCTCGACGGCGGTGGCGTCGTGGGAGACGAACACGATCGTCCCGCCACGCTGCTTGAACTCGAAGATCTTGCCGAAGCACTTCTGCTGGAAGGCCTCGTCGCCGACCGCGAACACCTCGTCGAGCAGGAGAACGTCGGCCGCGAGGTGCGACGCGACCGCGAAGCCGAGCCGCATGTACATCCCCGTTGAATAGGTGCGCACAGGCAGGTCGATGAAGCGCTCCAGCTCGGCGAAGGCGACGATCTCGTCCATCTGCTCCCGGATGTACGCGCGCTTGAGGCCGTAGATCGAGCCGCTCAGGTAGACGTTCTCGCGGCCGGTGAACTCCGGCTGGAAGCCCGGCGAGCAGACGCAACAGCGTCGTCTTCCCCGAGCCGTTCCGCCCGATCAGGCCCAGCGCCTCGCCCGGCTCGGCGTGGAGCGAGACGTCCTCGAGCGCCCGTACCTCGATCGGCTTCTGGCTGCCGCGCGTGACGAACATCTCCTTCAGCGTCCGGACCGGCTGCGGGTAGACGCGGAAGAGGCGGGTGAGGTGGTCGACGCGGATCTCGCCCGGTCTCATGCGACCCTCTCCCGCAACGCGGTGCGGGCCAGCCCGGCGAGGACACCGATGAAGGCGGGACCGGCGTTCGGCATCTCGATCCGCTCGAAGCGCATCCCGAGCTCCGCTGCCCGCTCGGCCGCCTCGGTGTCGAGATCCCAGCGGATCTCCAGGTGGTCGGCGACGAAGCCGACCGGACACACGAGCACGGCCCGCACGCCTCGCTCGTGCAGGTCGGCGAGGTGGTCGAGGATGTCCGGCCCGAGCCACGGCTCGCCGGTCGGAGACTCGCTCTGGTATGAGAACGACCACTCGCTCAGCGCTGCGCGCTGCGCGATAGACCTGCAGGTGGTCAGAAGCTCGCTCTCGTACGGATCGCCCTCATCCAGGATGCGGGCCGGAAGGGAATGAGCCGTGAAAATCACATGCGCAGCCGTTCCGCGCACCCGCTCCGCGAGCAGCTCCACGAAGCCGGGATCGTCGTGCCAGCTCTCCACGAAGACGAGCTCGGCGCGCCCGTCGAGCGCTTCCTCGAGCCGGCCCCGGTAGTCGCCGATCGAGAGGCGCGAGTAGTGCGGGGCGAGCACGAGGCCGACCAGAGTCGTCGCACCCTCGGCGAGTGCCTGCTCGACAGCATCGGCGATCCGCGGCTGCCAGTGCTTCATCCCGGTGTAGACGGGGAGCTCGAGCGCTTGCTCGAGCGCCGAGCGTGTCTGCTCCGTGATCGCATTCAGCGGCGAGCCGTCGTCGCCTCCGACGCCGAGCCGCCGGTAGCGCTCGACGAGGTCCTCGAGCAGCTCGGGCCGGACCGGGTGGCCGCCGCGGATGTCGGCGTAGTAGGCGGGGACGTCTTCCAGGCGCTCCGGCGACCCGTAGGCCATCAGGATGACCGCCGCGCTCATAGGCCAACCTCTGGCCTATGAGCGTGTGGAGGGGGTGTGGGGGAACCGGGAGGTTCCCCCACCTCAGGTTCTAAGAAGGGGGCTCGTGGGGGCAACATGGTTTCCCCTACGGGAGCGAGCCGGAGGCGAGCGACGCTCACGCGGCCAGCTCCTTCGCCGTGCGCTCGTGCACGAGCTCGACCAGCCGGCGCAGGTCGCCCGGCTTCGTGTCCGGGAGCACGCCGTGGCCGAGGTTGAAGATGTGTCCGGGCCGGCCGCCGGCGCGCGCAAGCACGTCGAGCGCGCCTGCCTCGACCCGCCCCCACGGCCCGAGCAGCAAGGTGGGATCGAGATTCCCCTGCACCCCCCGATCCGGACCGACCTCGGCCCAGCCGTCGTCGAGGGGGATCCGCCAGTCGAGGCCGATCACGTCGCCGCCTGCCTCGGTCATCGACCGCAGCAGCGTCGCCGTCCCGGTCCCGAAGTGGATCGTCGGAGCGTCCACCGCCGCCAGGATCCGCGCCGAGTAGGGAGCGACGAACTCGCCGTAGTCGGCGGGCGAGAGCGCCCCCACCCACGAATCGAAGACCTGGATGACGTCGGCGCCGGCCTCCACCTTCGCGGCGACGTAGGCCGAGAACGTGTCCACGAGCTTCTCCATCAGCGCATGCCAGACGGACGGCTCCCGGTACATCAGCGCCTTCACGCGCCCGAAGTCGCGCGACGGCTTGCCCTCGATCAGATAGCCCGCGACCGTGAACGGCCCGCCGCAGAAGCCGACCAGCCCCTGGTCGACCTCGAGCTCGGAGCGAACCAGCCGGACGGCCTCGAGCACGAACGGGACGGCCTCCTCCGGATCGGGGACACGGAGGCGCTCGACGTCGGCGGCGGTCCGGACCGGCTCGGCGACGACCGGCCCGACGCCTTCGACGAGATCGACGTCGATGCCCATCCCGAGTACGGGAAGCATGATGTCCGCGAACATGACGGCCGCGTCGACCCCGTGGGCCCGCACGGGCTGCAGGGTCACCTCGGCGCACAGCTCCGGCCGGCGGCAGACCTCGAACAGGTCGAAGCGCTTCCGCAGCTCCCGGTATTCGGGTAGCGAACGCCCCGCCTGGCGCATGAACCAGACCGGGGTGCGCTCCACCGGCTGCAGCCTGCAGGCGCGTACGAGGAGCGGCTCCGACACGGCTCTAGACTAGCTTCGTGCCTCCGACGATCGTCCCACCCCGCCCCGTCTCAGGCGGTCCCCTGGCGGCCCGCTGGCTCTGGTACGAGCTGCCGCCGCTGCGCGCAGGCGTAACCGTCCACGGGCGGGCCGAGCTCGAGAACGCAGGCACGGCCGCATGGACGCCGGGCGGTGAGGAGCAGATCAGCGTTTCCTACCACTGGCTCGACTCACTTGGAAATCCGATCGTCTGGGGCGGGATCTTCAGCCCGGTCCAGCGGCCGGTCGCGCCCGGCGAGCGCGTAGAGCTCTACTTCGCGGTCGCGGCCCCGATACCGCCCGGCCGCTACCGGCTGTCGCTCGACGTGGTCGCCGAAGGCCGCTGCTGGTTCTCGGAGCTCGGAAACCTGCCGCTCGAGCTGGACGTCGATGTGCCCCCGCGGCTCGAGCGTCGCGCGCTCGTCGCCAACGTGCGCGGGGCGGGACCTCTCCTCGAGCAGACGCTGGCCGCCCTCGCCGCCCAGGAGGAGCCGCTGCGCGAGGCCGACGACGCCGAGGCTGTCGCGCACCTGGCCGCCGGCTGCCTGCCCGCTCCGGACTGGTCACGCCGCGTGCTCGACGCGCACGCCGACGGCTATGCGGCCGTGGGCGGCTCGATCGAGCCGGCGGGTGGCCCGGTCGCGCGCCGCCGCCTCGGTTCGGTGCTCGCCCCCTGGATGCCGGGCGCGGGCCGCAAGCCCGGCTTCGATCATCCGCTCCTATGTCCTTCGGTCGTCGTCGAGCACGAGGTGGCCTGGGACGAGGACCTGGCGAGGCTCCCCACGCTGGCGGCGCCGCCCGATCCCTGGCTGTACGACGGACGCATCCGCATGCGCGTCCTGACCGAAGCCCTGCATCCATGAGGCAGCGGCTGCTCTCCGTCCTTCGCTGCCCCGTCTGCCGGGGAGCCGTCGAGCCCGACGAGATGCGCGAGCAGATCGAGCAGGGGACGCTCCGCTGCCTCTCCTGCGGCGAGACCTTTCCCGTCGAGCGCGGGATCCCGATGATGCTGAGCGATCGACTTCCGGGGATGCGCGAGAAGCGGGGGGAGATCGAGGGGTGGGTCGAGAAGGCCAAGGGCGAGGACTGGTACGAGCCCGTAGACGAGGTCGACGCCGCTCTTCCGTACGTGTGCCGAGACCTCGGCTGGACCGATTCCGTCTGGGCGGCGAACGAGTACTCCTTCTCTCGCCTGCTCGAGCGCTGGGTGCGACCGGGGCTGAGGGTGCTCGAGGTCGGCGCCGCAAAGGGGTGGGGCTCGCAGTACATGGTCCCCCGCGGGTGCGAGTACGTGGCGAGCGACATGCTCGCGGACGAGAAAATCGGGATCGGCCGCGGCGTCGCCTTCTACGCGGAGCGCGTGGGGCACTTCGAATGTGTGCAGGCCGACGGCGAGCACCTCCCTTTCGCGGAGGGCTCCTTCGACCTCACGTACTGCGTGGCCACGCTCCACCATGCGCTCGACCTGCCGAAGATGGTGTCCGAGATGGCGCGCGTCACGCGCCGCGGCGGCATCGTCGCCGGACTGAACGAGGGGACGCGCCCACTCGGCTGGAGCGACGACGCGCCCGCCCAAGAGGCGGAGAAGCAGCTCGGGATCAACGAGCACACGCATACAGTGTGGGCGTATCTCGCGGCCTTCGCCCGCTCGCGAATCCTGGTCCGCGAGCTCTACCCCGCCAACGGGAAGTTGCTCGGCGCCCGAGGAGGCGGCGCTGTCCGCACGCTCTGGGCCCACACGAGCCAGGGGTCCGAGCTCGGGTACGACGGCATCAGCCTCGCCGGGACGAAAATCTAGAGCTCGACCGCGATCCGGTCGTCGACCCTGTTGAAGACGTACGCGCCCAGCGCGAGCGCGATCAGGGCGGCGACGCACAGGTAGACGACGTCGCCTGCCCGAGGCATCTTGCCCCAGAACAGGGGATCGCGGACCGCCTCGATCGGCGGCGTCAGGAAGTTCCCGTAGCGGATGAACTGGACGAGCGTGTGGTGGTGGTCGATCCCGGTCGCCAACGCTCCGCCGCCGCTGAACGAGTACATGATCGGCGTGAGGAAGAACCAGGGCAGGAGCAGCGCGGCGACGATGTGCTCGACGTCCCTGAAGACGACCGTCGCGGCCGCGATCGCGAGCGCGAGCCCGCCGACGAGAGCGATGATCGGCACGGCGAGAGGCAGCGCCAGCCAGACCGTGTGCCGGGCCTTCGGGATCAGGGCGAAGTTGAGGGGAATCAGCACGACCAAGATCGCCACCAGCGAGACCAGATGCGTCGCGACGGTCGAGAACGGCGCCAGCTGGCGCGGAAAGCGCACCTTCTTGATCAGGTTCGCGTTGTCGATCAGCGAGCGCGAGGCGGCGGCGAGCGCGCCCGAGACGAAGACCCAGACCGCGAGCCCCGAGAGCAGGTAGAGCGGGTAGTGCGCGATCCTCGAGACCGGAAACAGCACGGAGAAGACGAGCGTGTAGATCCCCATCAGGATCAGCGGGTTGACGAGCGACCACATCACCCCGAGCACCGAGCCCTTGTACTTCGTGCGCAGATCGCGGCGAAAGAGGTTCGCGAAAAGCTCGCGGTAGTGGATCAGATCTGCGTAGATCGACATCGCGTGGGCAGTGTAGAGCGCACCTTCATGCGACCCTCCGCAGGCACGGAGAGGATGTGGGTTCCCCCGTTCTAGTACGGATGCGTGTGTAATTTCCGGCGCAATGATCGCGCTCGTCTCAGCGGTCGCCTTCCCGACTGCCGGCTTGGTGATCTGGGTGGCTCTTCGCTCGCCGCTCGCCGGCGTGTTCGTCGCGAAGCCGAGCGAGGAGCGCTGGCACAAGCGCGAGACGCCTGCGGTGGGCGGAATCGGGATCTTCACGGGGCTGCTGGCAGGCGTCGGCCTCGCGATCCTCGCCGGCGCCGTCGGCGGAAGCACGGAGCTGCTCGCGATCCTCGGAGGAACCGGGCTCCTGTTCGCGGTCGGCCTGCTCGACGATGCCTTCTCGCTTCCCCCCTGGGCGAAGCTCGCCGCCCAGTTCGGCGCAACGGCGATCGTGGTCTCGAACGGGCTCACGGTCGAGCTCGTGAAGAACGACTGGATCGCGGTCCCGATCGCGGTCGTCTGGCTGGTCGGGATGACGAATGCCTTCAACCTGCTCGACAACATGGACGGGATCGCTGCGACGGTGGCGGGAATCGCCTGCACCTACTTCGCGATCGACGCGGTCACGGTGCATCCGAACCACCTCGTCCTCGCGCTCTCGCTCAGCGTCGCATGTGCCTGCGCCGCCTTTCTCCCCTTCAACATCGGCCTGCACAGACCCGCCACGGCGTTCCTGGGCGACTCGGGCAGCCAGGTGCTCGGGTTCACGCTCGGCGCGATCGCGCTCGCATCGAGCTGGAAGGTGGCTGCGCCGTCGCTGGCGACGGTGCTCCTGCCGGTGCTCGTGCTCGCCGTCCCGATCCTGGACACGGCGCTCGTGACCGTCGTCCGGCTGCTCGAGGGACGGCCGATCTACGAGGGCGGCCGCGACCACACGAGCCACCGGCTCGTCTACACCGGGCTCTCGGAGAAGCGGGCCCTCCTCCTGCTGGCCGTGATCGCCGCCGCGCTCGGCGGGACGAGCCTCGCCTACAACGCCGCCGACAACTCGGTCGTGACGCTCGTAGGCGTCCTGATCACCTTCGTCCTGCTCGTCCAGCTGGCCGGATTCCTCGGCGAGCTCGACCGCAGGGCGGACAAGGTCGACAGGCGCTCGTTCCTGCGCCGGGCATTCGAGCTCCACCGTGGGCGCCTGGTCGAGATGCTGGTCGACTTCGCCCTGATCACGGCCGCGTTCGCCGGCGCCTACCTGCTGCGATTCGAGGGCGGCGGCCCGCCGAACCAGCGGCATCTCTTCTTCGCAGCCCTCCCGGTGCTCCTCGCCGCGCGCTACGCGGTCTTCATCCTGCTCGGCCTCTACTCGAGCGTCTGGCGCTACCTGAGCGCCCGTGACGCCGTCCGGATCGCCGTCGCCGTCGCCCTCTCCGAGGGAGTCGCCGTGCTGTTCCTGACGCTCTCGCAGACGCGGAGCTTCGAGACCTATTCGCGCAGCGTGTTCGTGATCGACGCCATCCTCTGCACGCTCCTGATCGGCGCGTCCAGGCTCGGCGAGCGGGCGCTGGTGCCGCTGCTCGGCTCGTTCATGCGCCGCGAGCGCAAACGGAGAACGCTGATCGTCGGTGCCGGGCGCGGGGGCCGGAGCCTCCTGCGCGAGCTCCGTGAGACCCCCGGCGAGCAGGTCGTGGGATTCGTGGACGACGACCCGCACCTGCGGCATCGCCGCGTGCACGGAGTACCCGTGCTCGGAGGCGCGTCCGAGATCGACGGAATTCTTCGGCGCAAGAAGCCGGACGCCGTCCTGATCACAATCCCGGACGCGCCACGGGAGCGGCTCGACTTCGTGCTCGCGGGCTGTGCCGAGGCCGGGATCGAGTGCGGCGTCGTCCGGCGCCGGATCGAGCTCGATCCCCAGGCGGCGCTCGGCTCGGCGTCCGAGTGAGCATCGTCCTCGCGAAGAGGCGATTGCCTTTGTCCACCTCGCCCTGGCTCGCTCGACTCATGCCGGTCGCCTCGGTGGGCCTCGTCTACGCCGTCGCCGCCGCGATCTACGGCTGGCAGGCCTGGGCTCAAAGGTCTCCGTGGATCTTCCCCGACGAGACCCAACACGCACAGACTGCTGAGGCAATCGCCGGTACCGGATTGGCTCCGATCGCGCCAATCCCCGGGATTCTGTACTCGGCACTGATCGCGCCTGCCTGGTTCCTACACGACCCAGTCGCTTCGTACGACCTCGCAAAGTTCATCGGCGTGCTCGCGATGTGCTCGGCCGCCGTTCCCGCGTACCTGCTCGCACGCCTGCTCGTACGACCGCGACTGGCCTTGCTCGCGGCCATCGCCGCCGTCGCGATTCCCGGGATGGCCTATTCGAGCCTCCTGATGCAAGAGGCACTCGCGTATCCGTATGCGACCCTCGTCTTCTACGTGCTCACCAGCGCGTTGGTCTCGGGAAAGCGTGCCTGGCTCGGGGCTGCGGTCGTGCTGGCGCTCCTCGGCCCGCTGATCCGGACCGAGCTCGTCGTTCTTCCGATCATCGTGCTGCTCTCCGGGTCTCTGCACGTCTGGTTCGGGGACTGGGCCCGGCGGCACCAGGCGCGGTGGAGGCTCGCGCATTGGGTGTTAGCCACAGGAATCTTCATCTGTGCGCTCGCAGCGTGCGTGGCGCTCGGTGCCGCCGTCTCGACAGCGTGGCGTACCGCGCTGGATCATCCGCTGCATTTCTTGCGCTACGTCGTTCTGGGGCTCGTTCCCTTCACGGTTGGAGTGGGAATTCTGCCCGTCATCGTCAGCCCCGCGGCCCTGCTGGCCAGGCGAGCGGAGCGTGACCGCGCCTTGCGCGCCTTTGGGTTCGTCTTCGCCGCAGGCATGATCGCGCTCCTCGTCTACGTCGGTGCCAAGGAAGCGTTCCTCGCCTCGAAACCCGAAGTGTTCGGACCGGCCAACCTCCTCGGCGAGCGCAACCTCATCTATTTGAGCCCGTTGGTATTCACCGGACTGGTCGTCTGGATGGAGTCGCGCCGGATCAATCGCGCGGTGCTGGTCGGTACGGCCGCGATCGTGCTGAGCATGCTCGCCTGGATGCCCTACGTCTTCGCGTACCTCGCGCCAGATTCCCCAACCGTCACCACGATCGCGCACCTCGCGCAGAAGTTCGATTGGAGCCACGACGCCGTCCGGTACGGGCTTATCGCCGCGGTCGTGGTCGCGACCCTCCTTGTGGCTGTGGCGAGCAAGGGAGGGAGTCGCCTCGCCCGCGACGTAGTCTTGTCGGCTACTTCCATCGTGGTCGTGGGGTGGGGCCTGACCTGCGAGATCTACGCGAGCAACATGTCGCGCGAGATCGGTCACGGGCTCGTGGTCGCTCAACCCCGTCCGCTCGATTGGATCGATCGCGCCACCAACGGCCGGCCGGCGCTCTACCTCGGCGAGGGAGGACTGCGTGCGCCGGAGATCTTTGCACTCGGTTTTTGGAATCGATCGCTCACTCGATCCTGGGGCGTCCAAACCACCCCCGATCCCGGAGTCATTCCTACGTCCCGTGTCGTCTCCGTCGACGGAAGCCTCAGCCTCCAGCCTCGCGCCCGCTACGTCGTCGCCGATCGCCAGATCGAGATCGCGGGCGATCGGATAGCCCAGGGCAAGCGCTGGAACGTCTACCGGATCGGCAGACATCTCCGCCTACGCGCCTTCCAGGCAGGCTTTTGGGAAGACGGGTGGATCGGCAGCACGAGCTCCTATACGCGTTTCTCAGCCGAAGGAGATTTGACCGGTCACATCCGCGTGTGGCTCTCACTGCGCGCCTGGTGCGGCCCGGACCTGAGCACCGAAGCTCGCGTCGTAGTGGGAACGCTCGCTCACCGAAGCGCGGGCCTTTCGATCGCGCACATCACACGCGTCTGGCGGACGGCGATTCACCCCTGCCGGGTCGTTTCTGCCACGCTTCCGGCACCACCCCCGCCGTTTCGCGTCGAGGTCCACGTTGCGCCCACGTTCGTTCCGGCGAAGCTGGACCCGGCATCTCTCGACAAGCGGCAGCTGGGAGCCCAGGTCGCCTACCGGTTCACGCCGAGCGGCTGAAGGCTAGAGAGCGCGCAGCCGCTCGGGATGTTTGCGGACGAAGCGGAGGATGCCGCGCCAGTGCCAGAGCGTTCGCCGGGTCAGGAAGCGGTGATCGGTCTCACGCTTCCACTCGTGACGGACTAGCGCTCCGGGAACGAACCACCGCTCCCAGCCCGCCTTCGCGGCGCGGTAGCAGAGGTCGATGTCCTCGCCGTACATCGGGAAGCCCTCGTCATAGCCGCCGAGCTCGTCCAGCAGCTCCCGACGCAGCAGCCAGAACGCCCC
>WNGA01026541.1_pt1 | contig 11431 bp, 18 predicted proteins | sample 5400061 | NCBI WGS metagenome assembly WNGA01 (sample SAMN13153366, study PRJNA577476) | soil metagenome | isolation source: 100 cm soil or saprolite under grassland replicate 2 | place: USA:California | collected 2016-06-15
ATCAACTATTTTCATCGTACACCAATGTTAGAAGTCACAAGAGCGAATTTCACTCGTACTAAGGTACAATTAACGATGCAGATTTGGCAGCATTAAGGATTAAAATTGCTACATATTCGTCTACATTTAGAAGGGATGATAGTTCACCAGCAGAATAATCAAGTACCTTGGTACGAATTAAGCCATGTTTTGTTAGTAATTCTTTGATCCCATCAGCAAGATCCATTTCAGTTTCATCGTTTGCTTTGAGTGCAGTTGTCAAGTCAGTTATTATTTGACATAAAAATATTTATGTATTGAGACTTTGGAGCTTTTATAAGTCATTTTTACCAGTACACTTATGATGGTACTGAATGAATTGGCATGAAATAGTAACGAAAAGAACACCTGTCAAAACAAAGGATAGAGCAGGTTATGGTTATGTTGTGGGCGAATATAAAGATAATTTGTTAGTCATTGAAGGGAAACTGGTTTCGCATGAATATATGATACCTAAAGGTAAGGTTGACAATTATGACGGAAGAGAATTATGTCTTAACATCCGCTCTGACCAAATAAATCCAGATTTTAGGTTATAGCTGCCACAAAAGTGTGACTCAGTACCTTTCGAATACTAATGTCAGGTCACTTCACTACTAATACCGGACAATGAGCATAAGTCACAACCTCGGATGCTGTACTTCCGAGTAACATTTTCTTTATACCCGTCATGCCTCTAGTTCCTACTATAATTAGATCAATCTTATGGTCTTCGGCATACTCGGTAATTTCTTTTGATACAGACCCTTCGCTCACTATAACTTCAGTTTGGACATTGATACTCTTATCTGATCCAATCTTTTTTACCTGATCGACATAGCTTTGGCCTTTATCTAGTGCAATTGCCAAAACTTCTTTCAAGGGTTCTGAAAAGCCGGGCATAGTACCATGTCCTGTATAACCATACCGCATACTAGGTGGAACGACATATAACGCCGTAAGGTTTGCTGAATTTATTTTTGCTAAATCAATAGCCATTTCTGATGCATCCAATGAAAATTTTGACCCATCAACAGCGACGAGGATCTTGTTATATAATTTGTAACACCGTAATTAAAATTCTGATATTATTAATTAATATATATTTCTAACCGAGTCAATGTTCATGTCATTCTTTGATTATTACTGTGAATTTGTTATATTTCATAGGGTCGAAGTACAAGAGTATGGTGGATGTTGCGAAAATAATAGAGCTTGTGGGAAGTTCTGAAAAAGGATGGAGTGAAGCCGCTCAAGAAGTGTTATATGAGGCAAAGAAGACGATTGACCGAATTACTGGACTCGAAGTTAACGATATTACTGCAAAAGTTGATCCAAGTAGTGGCAAGATTACTGAATATAGAGTTGGGGTAAAGATAGCATTCAGAGTTGAACATTAAATATAACTTAAGATTTAGCAATTCTAATTATTTCTTTTTAAATTCAAATTCCTGATGATGAATCAAGTCATCTCTAGTTAGAAAAGGCTTACTGCAAAGTTCACAAACGTAATTTTTCGGAGCAGTTGCTTGTACTTCGGGATAGTCTTTTCGCTTGTGAGCTGGATTAACTTGTTTTACTCTCAGATTTGTTCTTGTTTTATCAGTAATTTGACTTTCCTGTTTAGCTTCTGGATTATTTTGTTCAAATGCCTTCTTAACATGGTACTGGTCACGATACAATATAGTACCATTCAAGGATTCAAATAAGGCTAAAGTCTCATTTTTGGTAGAGTTCTTATTGAGAAAATCTACTATCTGGTACTTATAGGCAGGAAACTTCAGCCCATCAAGTTTTTTCACCGCATTAGAAATAAAATCTCTATCTTTACTTACCTTCTCCACAGCTTTGTTAATAGATTTTGTATTTAGTTTAGAAATATGCTTGACAGATCGAACTTCCTTGGATACAGGCTTTTTGTTCATTTCTTCCTACTTGTAAATTGAACAGTATATCTGATAAGAATTGCATCATTTTCGAAATATATGAGAGGATATAACCATAAAGAATTTACAGTATATCCAAGTTTAATACTAGCATAAAAATAATGCCGTACACTATATGGCGTACAGCGCGCTCATAATGAATTGGATCTGTTGATTCCAATAGCTTTGTAGTAAAATATTACCTGCTCTATAGCCTATGTTTCATCTTCTGAAATTCTGATTCGTTATTTTTTTGAGAATGGCTGCGACAACTCGACAAACTCCAATTTTGAAACGTGGGGTAGCCATGCCTCGAAATTTACATCTCAATACCAACTGTAGTTAGAAGCTCATGGATAGGAATTCAGGTTTATACTGTAATGACCTTATCTTTATGATAATCCAATAACTCATTTGATTCTTGTTCGGTAAACATACTTTCATAATCCCTCTTATGGTACAAACACAATTCCTTCCATTTTTCTACTCTAAGATCTTTATGAAGATTTTTTTCATATTTTAAAAGCTGGGAAGCCTTGTTTATATGATGAAACACTGACATATCTGCCAGTACTACCACAGTTTTATCTTCAAATTGATCTGCTAATTTCTTTGACAACTCTCTTAATCGTTCTATGTCAGGAACTTCAAAAAATGGATTATCAATTGTCTTGACGATATCTAAGATGACAATCATTCCATTTCTCTCGTGCTCTTTCACTGGGACACCTTTCTGGCTTAGGAAATATCTGACATTTTCTGTGGTATCGTAATATGAAAGAAATAATACTACTGAATTGGGTTGTTCTTCCATTTGTCTTTTTACATAATTGGCATAAACCTTTCTCATCGTTTCTATATTAGAATATAATATTAGACAATGATGTCCTGACGGAACTCGTAGTAGCCACTCTGTAATTTCTTCCATTTTAGAATTATTGTTGGTTTTACCAAGCTTGGTTTCTTCACCGTTGCTATCTCTATTCCCGTTTACGAGAGCATTCATTGGCAAAATATGGTTAACATGGAATATTAAAGATCTAAGATCGGATTGATGCTATTGATCGATCTCGGAAATTGAATTTATCCAAGCTCATTTCAACTTCATCAACCAATTTGACCATTGAAACTGGCTTCTGTAAAAACTTATCAATACATTGACAGTGTTGGAATACCTTATCTTCAATTTCGAATGCGCTGATTAGAATTAGAGTCACCTCTGGATTTATTGCTTTCATTCTATCAAACAATTGTATTCCGTTTAAGACGGGCATCCTATAGTCAGCGACTACGACCCTATAGTTTCGCTGGTTTATTTCAAAATGTTCCAGTGCTGCTTCTGGATCAGTAAACGCAAATACTTGAACTCTATCAATCTGACTTAGAGCATCCTTAAACAGATATACAAGATCGATTTCATCATCAATTACAGCTACGTGCATTGGTGATTGAATTTTTCGATCCAATGTCGTGCCCAATTATATGTAAATAAAATTATTTAAATTTTTCTTCAGTTTTAGCCTCCTTTGATGTTTGCAAATAATTATCATTTGATAAGGGCCTGGTTAAACTGTATGTATGCCATTGTGTTAGTGACAATAATGGTTTGTAAGGGTTTTTGTGCTCGTTTAGAAGTTCATTCTCCAGTGGGTGTCTCTGGCTACGATAATGGTCAGAAGCGGTGTCAAGTTTGTTGTATCTTCATCGATTGGTCAACTTATACGTGCCCGTATTGTGGAATCAAACTAAGGACAAGATCTAGAAATCGAACGGCTAATCGTAAATTAATGAAGCGAATCTAAAGTCAAATATTCAGATGAAGTATTTTAATATATTGAGTGAATTATCACAGTTTCCTATGAGTTCATCCAATCTCTTCCACGGTGGGTATGACACTCATAAGATTATCCTGATTGAATACAACTTCCGATTCACTTTTTAAGTATAATCGTAATAACGCAGCTATGGCTTTTGAGGAAAATGAAAACAATGAGCCAGCGAAATTGACCGAAGAATTGCGCGCTGAAATCACTGAAGAAGAGTCAATCAAAAATAATGTTAGAGTTTTAGAACCAGGAGGACCTATTATAGAACCTGAAGATGAAGAACGCTTTGAGTCCTAGGTAGAAACTACCAGAGTCAAAGAACGTGAACCAGAGCGTATAGAGCGGAAGGCTAAAAGAAGACCAGAAGGCGATTCCAGATCCATTTCCATTTAAGCCAGGTTCATCAGGTGGAGCTGAACTGAAAGCACCATTCAATCGTTAACTTTAAATTTTTATTTTTAGAGATCGCTGCAAATGAAAAACAGAAAAAGCAAGTCTATGTATAGGTAGTCACAATAAGCAGTGATTCCGCCATAAATTTCTAATTGAATTTTCTTGGAAAGCCTATAACTATTAAGTAGGGGAGTTTCAAAATTGCTCACTCGCTGGAGATTTCAATTATACCACCGTAACACTGTCCTATTTAGCAAAACTATATGGCTAAGGAGAAATCTCAGACAACTCTGGACACATGCTGAATCTCCATCGAAGATACTCCCAAGTAATTTACCTAAGGCGCTTGTTCTTCTTTGACTCAAGAGCTCAAGGGCTATAGATTAACATACGAGGCTAAAAAGATATAACCGATAATAAATAATAAAAGTTCGAACTCTTGTCGTTGATCCGCCTGGTGGGTTGCCCTTTATAAGCAAAATGTATCGGATTGTATCATAATAATATATTTTAAGATCCATAAACTATTATGGTAACTTTTAACAAGAAGCATGTAGTTGAAATTATTCAAAAGTGTTTAGAGACTAAAGACATAGACAAACGTACACTTCTGCTTCAACATCTCAATAATGCACTTCCCCTAGAATTTAGGTTTGAATTACCTGCGTTTATTACCAATAACTGGATTAACAAAAATCTGTATTTGCTGGAAGAGAAATACCTTTAACGGCCGCTCAGTCAGCTACTTTGAAATCAGTTCGTCTAAATCTTTCTTCTTTTGTTTTTTTGGTCTACTAAACTCGTCAATATTTACTTCCCTCCTTAATTTTTCTCCTATCATCTCTTGCTTGCGCTTCCCTACAGATGGTCGATTATATTTTTCAAATTTTCTTTCCCGCTGTTTCATTTTCTCTTTTCAGATCTTTTCCCCCGCAGGGACTCTTCTTTGACTTGGAATAAGCTTCGCTTGCTTTTGCTGACTAGGAAGTAGCCCTGATGCATATGTGTCGAATCTCAACAGGCTACCGAAAGAAGAGAGCCATTCTATTTTGCCTGTAACAGATTTTGCCAAATCCTCATTATCACAAACGACAAGAAGTCTATCCATCCCGCTGCGAATTCCTCTCATCACCGCCTCTTCAATTTTTCTTAGAGAAAATTGGCCATCGTCCAGATCATTAGAACCACCTTCGTCAGCCGTTAGCTTGACAAATCCACATCTAAGCGGTGCAAGGGCGGGGTGGAAGTCTATATTCCAGACTAAATCAATAGGGCCTGTGCCGAAATCTTTGTCATATTCTATTCTGAATCCTTTATTCCCGGCCATATTCGCTAGATCCTTAATACTATTACCGGTAACACCTACTCTTAATAGTGTCTTAGGCTTCAAGATCTGTTTGGTCGCAGTTTTAAGTTTTCGTCTCCCACCTACAATTTTTCTCTTTGCTTTACCTAGACTTTTCCCTATTTGTCTTGATGTCCTTCTAACGGAATTACGTCCTTTAACCATTGTTATATTGCCTCTAGCTCGCCCTCAAAATTATCTTTCTTGGATTTGATAATATCGGATTTCTCCACGAGTGTCGACGGAGTAAGTACTGTTACATATTTACGCAACTGAAGAATACTTGGTATGCTTCTTTCTTCATGCACTGAATCACTTATTCGCTTTGTCATAGATTCGGTGGGGACAACAATTATCAATTTATCAATTAGGTTTAACATCGCTTTGGACAATGCCAAGTTTATGGCCGACTCTGAATATTCTAAAATACAGACAAACCCTATTCTTATGTCAGGTAGGGAAACAATTTCAGATTTTCCTGGCTTAAATACCCACGCAACATCTATTGGCCCTGCGCCAAGATCATAATTCTCTATCACCTCATATCCTGATTTTTTCCCAATTTCTATAATTGGAGCTTTAAGAATATCCACAGTCAGGGCAGCCATAATTGTTAAAGTACAATATAGTTCAATAGCGTTTAAAAAATTGCCTTTAAATAAGAATACTAACTGTGATTCCCCGTAGCCCTCCGATAAGATCATCAACCCGTAAGAGCTGAATTTCTGATCTGAGCTACGAGGGGTTCCCGCACACTACTAACGATGCTTGCAGTTTTCCTACTCACATCCTTTTCGCATACGATTGACTAATTATAGACTTTATGGTTAATTAGGATTTTATTATATGACGCGTCAATCTTGAGCTTTTATATTAAATAATGCCAATTATTTTGCATGAGTGGTAACTTCGATGTAATTAAATCAGAGACCTTAAAAAAACTTGAGAAAGAAAGAAGTAAAGCCGGACAAGAAGAGGAAGAATTAGAATCAAGTGATGTAAACTTTTCATTCAGTGAAAATAAGCGTCCCCCGACGGGTTCTCAAATTTAGCAGGGTGGTAAGATAAAATTGAGCGCTCATAATGAATTGGATGAAGAAATTAGTACGGAAGAAGCAAAAAAGCTAGAATTAGACGAGCAGCCCAAGCCGACTAGAAAAGTTACCAATCCGTCTATCCCAGTTTCAGACGAACCAACCTCTAGAGGCGCAAAGGCAAGAAAGAAAAATAGAAAAGTCTAGTCTTGTCAATAGCTTCTTTTTTTACTGTGCTACCTAGCACAACATGGCCGATGTTTACAATTTTAATTAACTATCTTGTCCAATAAGTATCATGCCACAAGGGAAGAAAAAAGGGCTTAGCACGAAGAAATTCGATCGATGCGTCACGAAAGTGAAGCGCAAGGGTGGAGGTAAAAACCCATATGCAATATGCAACGCGAGTATGGGCGGCAAGTCAAAGTCTAAGAAAAACTAAATTCTTTTATTTTTTATTTTTAACTTTACTAACTTATAGCTCTGACATCCGTAGGTCAATTGATTATGAAAGATCTGGTTTGACAAATTGAAAAGAAAAATTTATCCTGTAACTTTAATTAACACTTGGCTTGCATTTAGCTTATTGGTGCTGGAACTTCAATTTTGCTTGGTTCAGTACTTATCTTCAAATTGAATAAATAATTATTATGGCAGTTGTTTCTGTCTTCATTATTTTCTTAACTTTTCTAGCTCGTTTTCAAAAGACTGTCAAGTAAGCTAGATGAGAATATTTCAGTTCATTTTCCATCTTTTATCTCTGCTGTGCTTGTAAAAAGGGTCACTTTTGAGTACCTTAAATGAATAAACTGCAATTAAGGTGCCAATGACTGGCGCTACCCAATAAATCCAATTGTAGGTTAAATTGCCTAATATTAAAGCAGGCCCGAAGGAACAGGCTGGATTCATTGAAGCTCCTGCCTTAATGTGATTGGATTGGATTGATATGGTTCTAAATACTCTGGTTTACATTGCGCTGATAATCATTGTCTTAATCGTGATAGTCGTATTGTTAAAGTTCCTATTTGGAGTATTGTTTGTACTACCAATTGGCTTGGAGAACTTTGGAAACCCTGCGACATTCTATATAGCCCACACAACAACACCGCCACATATTTGAAGGAAGGCTAGTTAGCTCAAGTCTCGTACATCCTTATAACCCGTCTTAGTACGCTTTGGTTTAGTTGGAACACCGATTCTGCGTTCTTTCGTAACATCAACCTTTTCCATATCCCAGCTTTTTTTCTTAGTATATGACTTGAATTAGTCGAAATCTTCCTGAAATTGTTCTGGTGGGGCTCTGCCAAAGTGAAATTTTGGCCGGAGAGCTTATTCGCTTTCTAAAAGCCACAATACTTTTCCATCGAATGAGTCAGCATAATATTTTGGTAGCCATGTTTCTATTACATTTTTCGTACACAAGTGGAAGTACTAGGTCCCAATATTTTCGCAGTCGCGTTGGCTAAGGTGCAAATCAATAGCACCTCAGTTTTTGGTCCGGCTATGAATTCTTTGAATCAATTTTTCGCCCAGGTTATCGCAGCTGTTCCAAATGATATTTAGCTTTTTTTTACGCTGTCCTTTCACCTTACAATCGATAGTCGATAAATAGTTTGTTGAAGTTTACCTCCTGATGAATAGATCAATTAGCGTATTGACCACAGCCGCAGTACTTGTTATCACCAGCCTAATAGGCGGCGGGTATGTATTACAGGCATATAGTCAGGTGGCATCGAACCAAACTAATATGACAGCAGGAAATACAAATGCTAGCTCTATGGAAGGCAATATTACTGGGGCAAATGCCAATAACACCAACGCAAGTGCGCCCCACGCGGCTAACATGACACCGGAAAAAGTTCTTGGGCCAAATGGTACTGCACCGAGCTAGAACGAAATGGAGCCATTTCTTTTTTTTGTAATTGTTTAGTTTTACTTTATTTATAAAAAGTTAAAAGACCAGGGTACTGAAATGTAAAGGTCTGTTGAAGCAAATAATAATACTACGAGTGAAGAACAAAACAACGAATTAATAGAGCAAAAAAAACAAAGGAAGAATTTGAAGAATCCGAACATGAACATTCAAGTGGCTGCGGTTGCGGGGGATAAGCACTATTTTTAAATTGCTTATCTCGACAATAGTCAACCTCATGTTCTCATATAATCGTTAAATGAAATAGTTCTACTAAATATTATAAGAATGGAGAACATTCAGAATTGAAGAGAATTAGTAAACAAGCCTGTTTGCACGAGCGATGAAAAAGAGATTGGTATCGCGTCTGACGTTCAACCTATATCTATTATATTAGGGATGAATAGGCATAGGTCTACAGAATTTGGCAACTGAAAAGAAACACATAGAAGAAGAAAAATATGTCCTAATCCAGATTGTGGAGCTGTGAACAAGACTACTGCCAGCCATTGTATTCATTGTGGACATCAATTCAGGAACTCGTAAATTAGCGAAGTTATAGGAATACAGAAAAATAGATTCGCAACTTCATAAATGTTTAATATGTAATAGATTATATTGGCATGAATCATACAGCTGTAAACACCTTTGATATGATCGTACCCCGGGAAATAACTCTAACAAGTCAGCGTCATCTTCAATTAACAGAATTCTGGGTATCGTGTTAGCGCCCTATTGTTTCGTTTATCTCTATTTCAAATTACTATGGCCTCAGATTTTATCTCTGAAAGTAAAGGAGTTATTTATTAGCTTATTAAAATATCTCAACCGTAAAAACTTATTAAATATTTGCGAGTCCTAAAATGGGTGAAGAAATCTCGTCTGATTTCTATCATTTAGAATTTAGAGTATCTACACCTCTTATTCATTTATCAAAATTAAGAAATATTTTACAATGAATTGGTATATAGTATGAGGTATAATACACAAGCATGAGCGATGAAGAACGAGAGTATGAGGAAGGTTCTGCAGGTACTGAGAAAAGAAGAAAAAGCGATCCTTAAAAGAATACGAATCTAGTGAGCCTATGACTCCCGCAAAAATTGAAGGACATGAACCCACAGCAGTGCATAGGGATCCTAGCGATCAAAAGATCGTTCAACCTGGTCAGACAGGAGCTGATACTCCTGAAGCACAAGAAAAGCTAAAGAAAAAGGGTATGTCGAAAGCCGGCGATTAAGTATAATCTAACCACCGAGGTTCAGAGTATAGCTACGATTAGTTTTGTCGCAGTTTATTCTTTTTTGCATGGTGGTAAATAATTTTACCCCGCCATTATTTCTACTATATTCTTTTATGGGTGATATTTCTGTAAAAAGATTCATACCTCGGATAACATCGAGATACTTAAGCTGGATGAATACTTTTTGGCTTTTTGAATAATTCCGGACAAATGAATCATGTGCACTTATGTTTAAAGGGGAACTGAAGACATGATACTCCAGCATAGTAAAATAATATTTAGAAGGGTAATAGATTATGCTACTTATAAGACAGAGCTAGATGTGTCTACGCTTAATTCTTAACTAGTTTTCTCCACTAGGTTAATGCTGAGGTAAAACTAAAATTTGTATCATTTGATATTTCTATTACTTCCATTTCAACAAAGGTTCTCCATACCCACTTGAATGAAATGGAAGCGACACGAGAATTCTAGGTTAGTAGGGTAGGTATAGATAGGGTTTGTCCAGCCCAATCTGGCATTATTCACTAACACCTACCCTACTGATCTTTCTCTAATATCGAGTAAAACCATGTGCTATTTTTAACAAAATTATTACATCATGCGATCATTTCTGTCTTATATTCAAATAACCCAATCCGTGAAAGTACTCGTATGATTTAATTTCCTTATTTATTATATTATTTATCCCATTTCCTTATTAGTAACTACACCCTTTTTTTGGGCAGTGAAACGACAACGTAGCAGAAATAATATAGTCGCATCCATTCTACGCTTGGTGACAGAAAAGGGTGGACTAGGGATCACGAATATTATGTATGGTTCCTATCTTTCTTATCAACAGGTGTCTCGATACTTGCAACTCATAAAAGAAAGCGGCTTATTGGACTACGATGAAAAAAATGGGCTTTACAGAATAACGGAAAAAGGATTACAATATTTAGAACTATACCATAAGATGGATGACCTGCTCAAAGAAGGACGGACTAGTATTACTGATTCACTAATTCTTCTTCTCTTGTATCTTTTTTATCCCGTGCTTCCAGTATTAGGTGAGTTCATTTAATGGTAATTTCCTTGGCCTATCACAAAACAAAGTAATAACGGATTCCAATTGCGAGAAAATGAAAATGGCGTTAATCAGAACTAACAATAATTTTTGCTTCGAATGGAAAATGCAATTTACTTCTCTAATTCAAAATCCTGCAAGTCGTATCCAGAAGTTTGTAATGTATTAATTACAAAATTCCTAAATTCAGCGTCTGGATTCCAAGCACATTCATGACCAACCAATACGACTGTGCCAAATCTTCCAGTAGACGGATGTTCTGAATTCTTTCTTCCACAATTATAACATATGTTCTCAATCTCTTCTTTCATATTTGTCTCTCGTTGAGTTCAACTCAAAATTTGAATTGACCTTATAATTTGCGAAACACTAGGTAGATTCTTGTAAAATAATCTCTTACTGTCGGAATATATGAACGTACAAGAATCTTTATCTATTTTTGCAAACACAATTAATATCTTACCTGGCTTACCCAGTTCAGGAATATCTCACATGATTGACATCGTTTCTGTCCATTGATATATCTCTCAGAGCTGGCTGGTTTAATCGCCTTGTACTTTGAACACAATCCTCTACAGACATTTACCCTAGTTTAATAGAGGTTTGCTGGAGCGATCCGTGGAACGTCTATACAAACTTTTCTTCCAATGAATAAAGATAATTGTC
>WNGA01025095.1_pt1 | contig 11430 bp, 12 predicted proteins | sample 5400061 | NCBI WGS metagenome assembly WNGA01 (sample SAMN13153366, study PRJNA577476) | soil metagenome | isolation source: 100 cm soil or saprolite under grassland replicate 2 | place: USA:California | collected 2016-06-15
GTAAGGCGCTCGCGGACCGGCTGCTAGAGGAGGCCGGCGTCGCGGTGTTGGCCGGCAGCGCCTTCGGCGACCACGGCGAAGGCTATCTGCGCCTGTCCTACGCTAACTCGATCCCGAACATCGACAAGGCGCTGGAGCGCATCGCGGCGCTCGCGAGCCGGCTTGTCGCGTAAGTGCTCGGCTCGCCGGGCGGCTTAGTTGAGGAGCGACGGCGCCTCCGGCTCGAGCAGCTTCAACGGATGTCCGATGAGGATCTGCTGGATGAGGTCCGCCATCATCAGCGCTCGACGTGGCGACGGCCTTCGCTTCGTGAGCACGCCAGGAAGCACCAGCGCGATCTTCAGAATGAGCTAGGATGCCCGGTCGGGGCCGAGTGAGTTAGGGGCACTCAGCCGGACTGTCCTACAGTCCTGGGACCGCTCGTTCACGGAGATTGCCATGGACGGCGTGATAACCTACCAGTTCGTTAGGAAGCTCTCAGACGATAAGGGGATCGTAGTTGCGTGTAGGGCGGGCCGTATCCGAACCTTATTCGTAGCACGACCATTGGATCTGTGGCTGGCTCGACGCCCTGCTATGATCGAGGTGACCGACCGTGTCAAAGAACCTGGCCTCTGACGTCCGCACCTATGGCGCGATGGTGGACAGCCTTCATCTCTACGATGAGAGTCTCGAAGTGAGCAACGTCCTGGTCTGGCGTGAGGGGCTCCATGAGGACTTGCGGAATGGGGCATCCCTTGGCCCGGATGACCGCGTACTGCTTGAGCAGGCAGACACCAAACTCGTGGCGCTGCGGGGGCTGATCGTGCGTCGCTTCCCCGAAGTCTTCGAGGCGAACGCGGACATACCACGAAAGCTCTGGTGGTGGCACCTCGACAAGGGCCCACAGGTCCGCGAGGAGGCGGGCGCCGCTGCGCGAAAGCCCTAAAATTCCCCCTTCGATGATGTCTGCGTGCTGCGTGTGGAGCACACCACGGAAGATCGGGCGGCTGGCGTGCGCGGCGCTGAAGCAAGGGCTGGCGCCCTGCGGTACTATGCGGCCGACACACGTGTCACCATCGATCGGTTTGGGAGGTTGTCCTCTATGAGGCGCTGGTGGGTTTGGGCGCTGGTATTCGCTCTGGGCCTGGCGAGTGGGGCGGCTCCGGTCCGCGCGGACGGTGGGTGGCTGGACGAGAAGCCAATCAAGCCCTGGAATCAGGCCGGCATGTCGGTCCCGAGACCCCTGGCGGAGGATGCTCCCTTCCCCGCCAATGAGGAGCGCTGCGCGGCTCGAATCCGGCAACCGGAGAACGCGGCGGACCAGGCCGTGGTCGACGCCGGTTGGACCCTCTACGAGAGCTACCGAGCCGGCTGGGGGATCAGCGTCGTGTTTGCGACGGTCGGGACCGACGGGATGTGCCGCCCCTGGGGCTATCAGCAATTCGTGTTCGTCAACGGCGTGTTCGCCGGCACGGTCTCGCCCGTCCCAATGTATTCGCGGACTGATGGTTCAGGGAGCGTCCTCTCCTTCGACGGAGATGGCCGCATCTCCGCCTCGTTCGCCCGCTACGACGACAAGGACCCGCTGTGCTGCCCGTCGAAGCCGTCGGCCTTCGTCGAGTTCAAGATCGACCGCAACGAAAACGGACCCCTCCTGGCGCTGGCTAACCAGTAGGCACCCTCGCACCCTCACCCTTATTGACAGCGCTCGGTGAGAGCCCTACAATCGCGCCTAGCTCGAACATCCGTTCGCGCTGAGGGCGTGGTGAACGTCTCGCAAGTCGTCGAGCAGCTCGTGCAGGCGCCCGCCTCCAGTAGGTGCATCACTGCCTTTCGACACGTGGCGCCGCGCGACGCTCGCTACGCCCCGTTTCCCGAGAGAATCGACCCCCGCCTGCGCGCCGCGTACGCGCGACGGGGGATCGAGCGGCTCTACACGCACCAGGCCGAGGCGATCGGGCATGTGCTGGCCGGCCGGAACGTGGTGATCGTCACGCCGACCGCCTCCGGCAAGACGCTCTGCTACAACCTGCCGGTCCTGGACGCCATCTTGAAGGACCCGAACGCGCGGGCGCTGTACCTGTTTCCTACCAAGGCGCTGGCGCAGGACCAGCAGGCCGAGCTGTACGGGCTGGTGGAGGCGGCCGGGGCGGATATCAAGACCTTCACCTACGACGGCGACACGCCCGCCACGGCCCGCCGCGCAATCCGCCAGGCCGGGCACGTGGTGGTCACCAACCCCGATATGCTGCACACGGGCATCCTGCCCCACCACGACAAATGGGTCCGCCTGTTCGAGAATCTGCGCTACGTGGTGGTCGACGGGATCTGTGCCTTCTACGGGACCAACCCGCAGTTCATCTGCTGCTCCGCGACCATCAGCAACGCCCAGGAGCTGGGGGCTCGGTTGACCGAGTACGGCTCGCTGGTCGAAGGAAGCTTAGAGTCGCCGACCGCGGAGCTGGGCGCACGGGCCGAGCGGCTGGTGGACCTGCCGCTGCGGCTGGTGGACGACAACGGGGCGCCGAACGGCGAGAAGTTCCTGCTTTTCTACAACCCGCCGGTCGTCAACCGCCAGCTGGGCATCCGTCGCAGCTCGACGCTGGTGGCCCGCGACCTGGCGAGCACCTTCCTGGCCAACAATCTCCAGACGATCGTCTTCGCCCGCAGCCGCCTGACCGTGGAGGTGCTGCTGCACTACCTGCAGGAGGCAGCCCGACGGCGCAACCTTGGCCCCGACGTGGTCCGCGGCTACCGGGGCGGCTATCTGCCCAGGGAGCGGCGCTTCGGCGGCCTGGAGGCGGCGGTTCTGCTCGGCTACCCGGGGACGATCGCCAGCACCCTGCAGCAAATGGGACGGGTCGGCCGTCGCGACAGCGCCTCGGTGGCGGTGCTGGTGGCCACCAGCGCTCCACTCGACCAGTTTATCATCACCCACCCGGAGTACTTCTTCGGCCAGGCCCCGGAGAGCGGCCTGGTCAACCCCGCCAACCTCGTGATCCGCGCCAACCACGTCCGCTGCGCGGCATTCGAGCTGCCGTTCGAGGTTGGCGAGAGCTTCGGCGGTCCGGCCACCGCGGAGCTGCTCGCATACTTCGAGGAGGTGGAGGCGCTCCAGTTCAACGCCGTGAGCCGAAAGTGGTACTGGGCGAGCGAGCGCTTCCCGGCCGAAGGGGTTAGCTTGCGCAGCGCGGCGAGCGACAACTTCGTGATCGTCGACATCACCGAGACTGGAGCCCCACGCGTCATCGGTGAAATGGACCGCTACGCGGCGCCGGTCTATCTGCACGAAGAGGCGATCTACATCCACGGCGGCCAGCAGCACCAGGTCGAGCGGCTCGACTGGGAGCAGAAGAAGGCCTACGTGCGGCGTGTCGACGTGAACTATTACACCGACGCCGAGCTGGCCGTGCACCTGCAGGTCACGGACGTCTTCGATCAGACGCCCCGAGAGGACGCGCCGCTGAGCGCCTACGGCGAGGTGAGCGTGACCTTCCAGCCGACGATCTTCAAGAAGATCAAGTTCGACACGCACGAGAACGTCGGTTGGGGCAAGATCCATCTGCCCGAGGAGGAGCTCCAGACGACGGCCTTCTGGCTGGCGTTGCCGGCCGCCTGGAGCGCGAGCCTGGCCCGCGACGAGCTGGAGGGTGGGCTGGTCGGCCTGGCCCACCTGCTGGAGGGCGTGGCGCCCCTGTTCTTGATGTGTGACCCGCGCGACGTGGGTGTCGTGCCGCAAGTCAAGTCGCCCTTCACCGAGCTGCCGACGATCTTTCTGTATGAGCGGGTGCCGGCCGGAGTAGGCTTTGCCGAAAAGCTGTTCTCGATGCGCGCCGAGCTGCTCCGGGCGGCGGCCGATCTGGCGCGAAACTGTGGCTGCGAGGCTGGCTGCCCGAGCTGCGTCGGTCCAGTCGCGGTGGTCGGGGAGCGTGGCAGAGAGGCCGCTATCGCGCTGGCGACCGGGGCACGCGGGGCTGCGGGCCGCATCGCCGTCTGAAGAGAGTCAGGCCGACCGGGCCTGCGGGAGGAGCTGGAGTGAGCGTCTATCCGCATGACCAATTCGCCGACATACCGAACCGGCCGGGCATTCAGGGCCGCACCCTGGCGGGTCCCGAGCACGGAATCACGACGTTCTTCATCCAGGAAGATCGGCTCGAGACGGGGGCGCGGATCCCCGGGTCCCGAGCACGGAATCACGACGTTCTTCATCCAGGAAGATCGGCTCGAGACGGGGGCGCGGATCCCCCTCCACACGCACCCAGTCGACGAGGTGCTGGTGGTGGTCGAGGGTCGGTTGACCGTCACGGCCGGAGCCGAGACGCAAACGGTGCCTAGCGACACCACGCTGGTAATTCCGCCAGGCACGCCGCATCGACTGGTCAACGACGGGCCAGATTCCGTGCGTATCCTGGCGGCCGCGGCCTGGAACCGCGCGACGTTCTATCAGCAGGCTAGCACCTACCTGGAGGGCCAGCCACGCGGCTAACGTGTGCGGAAGGGACCCCGGGGGGCGCGCTGGCGTAGACAGACCTGCCAGCGAGGGTTTAGACTAGTCTAAGACCAGCCTAAACTATACGAGCATCGAGGAGGCCAACTGTGCGGACCGTCGGCGCTTATGAGGCCAAGACTCACCTGGCTCAGCTCTTGGAACAGGTTGGCCGCGGGGAAACGATTACGATTACCAAGCACGGGATACCCGTAGCCGTGCTGGCGCCACCACCTCGAGCCGAGCGCCCCGATGTTGCCGCGCTCATCGATTCCTGGCGTGAATATAGACGGGGCATTACGCTGGGTGGGCTATCGCTCCGGGAACTGATCGAGGAGGGGCGTCGGTAGGTGGTCTTTGTCCTCGACGCCTCGGTCACGATGGCCTGGTGCTTTGTCGACGAAGCGAGCGCATTTTCAGAGGCGGTGTTGGACCGTCTCCGTGGGGATGAAGGAGCGCTCGTGCCCGGCATCTGGCCGCTTGAGGTGGCTAATGTTCTGCTAATTGGCAGGCGCCGAGGACGACTCGCCGAGGCCCAAACGGGGCGATTCCTGGAGCTAATCCGAACCCTGTCGATCGCCGTCGACACGGAGGCGCCGATCCAGAGGGTGGAGACAGTTCTCGCGGTAGGGCGTGAGTACGGGCTCTCGGCCTACGACGCCGCCTACCTGGAAACGGCGATGCGGCACGGGGTGCCGCTGGCAACCCAGGACGAGCGGCTGCGCGCGGCCGCCGCTCGGGCGGGCGTTCAGTTGTTCGAGTAGTCGGTGCTGGCCTGCCACCAGCCGACCGGCTGCTCACTGGATCATCTCAGCGGTCTGGAGAAGGATGGACTGGGGGATGGTCAGCCCGCGGGCCGGGCCGCCTGAACGCTGACAACTCCTGCTCGCTTCGTGTCCGTCCGAGAGAGGTGCCCATTTGTCCGACAGCATGTCTGCTATACTGGGCGCCAGAGTGCGCCGAAACGCGGCTATACGACACCGGCCCAAGATCGCGGCTACCGTCGATCCGCTCTTGCTCAAGGTTGTCGACGCCTGGCTGAGGAAGCATCCGGCGTTCGATCGCAGCAAGGTGATCGACGAGGCTCTGCGCCTATGGTATGCCCGTCTGCAACAAAAGGCAATGGAGGAGCAGTTCACCTCCCCATCCGGAGTCGACGCTGGCGAGTGGGAGGCATGGCGCAAGATCCGCGACGCCGCAGCGTCGCAGCGCCTCAGGGCGCCCAACGACGCGTGACGAATGGTCCAGCCGCCACGCCGAGGCGAGATCTGGTTTGGCTTCACGCCGGGCCAGCCTCGCGATCCTCACCAGCCGCGACCGGTCCTTGTGGTCTCAGAGGACATTCGCAACCGGCACCGCGATGATGTGGTGGTGGTCCCCATCTTCTCGCGTGGCCGACCAGGCCCCACACGTGTCGCGCTTTCGGAAGGCGCGGCTGGCATTCCTCGCGCGAGCATCCTCTTCTGTGAGCAGATCACGACGCTCTATCGCGACTTCCTGGTAGATGGTCCGCTCGGTGAACCCGTGTCCCGGTCTGTTTTCGAGGCGGTTCTGCGTGCTGTGCGCCGCGCTCTGGGTGAAGTCGTGCCGGAGCCAGACGATGGCTGGTAGAGCCAGCGCGGCCTGAAGGGCGTCTTTTGTCGGCAGACCCCGGGCCCTCGCGGGCCACGGTAGCAAAGCTGGCCTAGACGCTCGGCCTCCCCCCACGGCCCTCTCTGGTGCCGGGTGCTGGCGCGGCATGATGACGCGCGCACGGCGACGCCCCTACCAGGGAACGAGCGAGGCGCGCGGGACGCGGCCGGTCTCTTGCTCCTCGAAGGCGCGGTTGATCTCGGTCAGTGGGAACTGAAAAGCCATCATCTTGTGGTAGGGGTAGCGGTCGCGCGTGCGGGCCGCGAAGTCGACGGCCTGCTTGAGGTGGCGCGGCTCGTACTGGAGCATGCCAGTGATCCGCAGATGGCGGCGGACTAGCATGTTGGGCTCGAACTCGCAGGTCAGACCGGCGTTGATGTTGCCGATCTCCAGGTAGCGCCCACCGTTGCCCAGCATCCGAAGGCCTTCCAGCATCACGCTCGGGAAACCGACCAGGTCGCAGGCGACTTCGGCGCCTACGTGGCCCGTCAGCTCCCAGACACGCTCGATTCGCTGATCCGGTTCCGGCAGTTCGCGCAGGTCGATGATCTCGTCGGCGCCGAACTCGTGGGCGAGCTGGAGTCGCTCGTCGACCCCGTCGATGGCGATGATTCGTGCGGCGCCGCGCTCCTTTGCCACGGCGATCGCGTACAAGCCAAGCCCGCCCGCGCCCTGGATGACCACCGTCTCTCCGAGTCCCAGCCCGGCCTCCTCGAAGCCGTAGATGACTTGCGACAGGGCGCAGTTGAGGCCGGCGGCGAGCGGGTCGGGTATCGAGTCGGGCAGCTTGTACACGAAGTGATTGGGCCACAGGAAGTAGTACTGGGCGAAGGCGCCCTGGAAGTGGGGTGGCACGTCCGAGGTTTGCCGCCGGCCCGGCCCCTTCTGGGTGCAGTAGGTGCTCCGCCCGCGCGTGCAGTAGGCGCAGCGGCGGCAGGGAAACGTGTAGCCGTAGACGACTCGATCGCCGATCGCCAGCGGCTGGCCATCACTGTCGCTCGCGATGCCCTCGCCGAGTTCGTCGACGGTGCCCATCATCTCGTGCCCCATGATGCTCGGGTATGGCCAGTTCACCATCGCGCGGTCGCGGTCGCCGCGCCAGGTGTGCATGTCCGAGCCGCAAACGTTGGCCAGCGAGATCCGGATCCTGATTCCGCCCGGCATCGGCTCCAGCACGGGGTACTCACGCAGCTCGAATGGCTTCCCGAGAGCGGGCAGGACCGCCGCCAGTCCAGTCGTGGTCATCGAACGTCCTCCTGTTGCGGGCGTAGGGCCGGCGCAGGCCCGTCGAATGGAAGCTATTGAACAGGGTGCCGGCTCGCTTGTCCAGTGGAGCTGCCGGCACGCCTGCGTGACAAGATAGATAGGCCTGACTAATCTGATACGATGACCTCGAGGGACCGCCCGTATTGGCTAGAAGGAGCCACGCCATGGTGATCGCCCAGAAGCCTGCCCGGGAGATCACGCGCGCCTACGAGCCGTTCGACGAGGATATGCCGGACTGGTACCGAGACGCCGTAGTCAGGATCTTGACCGTCCAAGCACGCATCGAGACCGAATACCCGATGTACCCGCAGCGAAGCCTGCTGCCGGCCATGCGGCTGGCGCCGAGCCCCGACGACTGGGTCCGCTACGCCTCGTACTGGGCCCAGGAGGTCGAGCACGCCAGCTACTGGATCAAGATGCTGGCTGACCTGGGCGTGAGGGTCGACGAGAAGTTCATGTCCACCCCTAAGCCGATCTACATCTTCGACATGCGTGACACCGCGCAGACCTGGGTCGAATGGGCCTACTTCAGCTTCTTCGCCGACCGCCAGGGCGCCTACATGGCCTGGGACTGGATCGGCTCCAGCTACGGCCCGTTCGAGCGGATCGCCGAGCGGGCCTGGCGGGAGGAAGAAGGGCATGCCCAGATGGGCTACGAGATGCTCAAGGGTGTCTGTGACGCGCCCGAGGGCCGCGTCCTTGCCCAGGAGAAGCTTGCGATCTGGTATCCGGCGGGTCTGGATATGTTCGGCCGCTCCGAATCGAAGCGCCAGTACGACTACATTCGCTGGGGCCTGCGGAGGCGAACGAACGAGGAGATGCGCCAGGAATTCCGGGCCGAGGTCGACGGCGTGCTGCGCCGCGTCGGTCTCGAGCCGCCCGACCCGGCGGCTAACCGCAGGTTCCTGTGAGCCCAGCGCGCCGACCCACCGCGCGGCTCGTTCGAGGCGGTGGGACGCAGCATGCCCCGCGCACGTTTGGCGCCTCGTCGCAATACACCGGCGCCCGAGTACCGCCCCCCGGCGAGCGGACGATACTCGAGGTGGAGGTCGTGCCGGAGCTGTGCATGAACTTCCTGAACTGCATGCGGATCGCGACCGGGGCCTTCGCCACGGACCGCCAGACGCGGCGGACCAAGCCGGCCCGCTGGCAGCAAGTGGACGTCCACAAGCTCTGGAAGGCGGGCTGGAGCTGTCCCTCCGGCGCGATCCGGTTCGTCACTGACCAGGGCTACGTCGTGCCGCGCTGGGAGGAGGCGTTCAAGTGGCGGACCGAGTCCCACGTCGCAGCCGGGCGGCGCCGCGGCGGTGATACAGGCTCCCCTCCCCCAACGCTTGGGGGAGGGGAAGGGGGGTGGGGGCCGGCTGGTGCGGGACGAACCGGCGCGATGAAGCCTCGTTAGGGATGGGAAGCGTGTTAGATGGCTGCACCCCCTGGCCGCCCGACGCGGCCGACAGATACCGTCGGAAGGGCTACTGGCAGGGAAAGACGTTAGGTGACCTGGTCGACGCTTGGGCAGCCGAGTACGGCGAGCGCGAGGCGATCGTTTGCGGCCGTGAGCGTGTCACCTACCGTGAGCTGCAACGCCGGGTGGACCGACTGGCCTACCAGCTCGTGCGGCTGGGGCTCCGGCCAACCGAGCGGATCGTCGTCCAGCTGCCCAACGTGGCCGAGTTCATCTACCTGTACTACGCCTGCGCCAAGGTCGGCGTCATCCCGGTCATGGCCCTGCCGCCGCATCGCTACAGCGAGATCTCGTATCTGGTCGAGTTCTCGGAGGCGGCCGCGTACGCGATTCCGGCCAGCTTCCGCGGCTTCGACTACCAGCAGCTCGCGGCAGAGGTACGCCAGGCGGTACCGGGTCTTCGCCACGTGCTTGTAGTCGGCGACGGCGCCCGCTCCGACATGGTCTCGATGGCCGAGCTGTTGGCTGAGCCCGCCGAGCAGACCGAGTCGGTCGAGCGGCTGGCCGGGGCAGGGCCGGATCCTTCGGATGTCGCGCTCTTCCTACTGTCGGGTGGCACGACCGGGCTGCCCAAGCTGATCCCGCGCACCCACGACGACTACGCCTACAACTCACGCGCCAGCGCCGAGGTGTGTGGTTTCGGGCCTGACACCGTCTACCTGGTGGCACTGCCGATCTCGCATAACTTCCCACTCTCCTCACCCGGCATCCAGGGCGCCCTTCAGTCGGGCGGCAAGGTCGTGCTGACCAACAATGCCGAGCCGGCCGGAGCATTTGCCCTGATCGAGCGCGAGCGGGTGACGGCCACGGCGCTCGTGCCCGCCTTGGCGATGAGGTGGATAGAAGGGCCGGAACGAGAGCGCTTCGACCTGTCCAGCCTGCGTCTGCTGCAGGTCGGCGGGGCGCGCCTGAATCCGGAGCCGGCGCGGCGGGTGAAGCCTGCCCTGGGCTGCCAGCTCCAGCAGGTCTTCGGTATGGCGGAGGGCCTGCTCAACTACACCCGCCTGGACGAGCCCGAAGAGGCGATCGTCGAGACGCAGGGCCGCCCGGTCTCGCCGGCTGACGAGATCCGAATCGTCGACGAGGACGATCGCGACGTGCCGCCGGGTGAGCCCGGCAATCTGCTCGCCCGGGGGCCCTACACGATCCGTGGCTACTACAGGGCGCCCGAGCACAACCGCCGCGCCTTCACAAGCGACGGCTACTACCGGACCGGTGACGTGGTTCGTCTGCATAGCTCCGGCAACCTGATCGTCGAGGGCCGCGAGAAGGACATGATCAATCGCGGTGGCGAGAAGATCTCGGCCGAGGAGGTGGAGAACCTGATCCTGGCTCATCCGGCCGTCTTCAACGCCGCCGCCGTAGCGATGCCCGACCCGGTTCTTGGCGAGCGGACTTGCGCCTACGTGATCCTCAAACCCGGCGCCAACCTGAGTTTCGAGGAGCTGATCGCGTTCCTCGAGAAGCAGCAGATCGCCAAGTTCAAGCTCCCCGAGCGCCTGGAGCTAGTGGACAGCTTCCCCCTCACCAACGTCGGCAAGGTCTCCAAGAAAGACCTCCGCGAGGACATCGCCAGGAAGCTGAAAGCCGAGGGGAAGGGTTAGAGTCTGGGGACACGTAATCCCGAAAACATTCTTGTCATTCTGAGCATAGTTGTTGTCATCCTGAGCGAAGCGAAGGATCTCATGCTCGCCAGCCCCGAACCTCGCTCAAACTCAATACCGACCGAGCCTGGTTAACCGATCGTGCGGGAATTGCGCGATTACTACGTCTACATCATGGGCAGCAAGACCCGACGGCTGTACGTGGGTGTCACCGGCGACCTCGAACGGCGAATCGCTCAACACAAAGATGGAAGTGTGCCTGGCTTCACCAAGAAGTACAACATGACTCGGCTGGTCTACTATGAATCGACCGATGACGTCTACGCCGCGATCGAGCGCGAGAAGCAGATGAAGGGCTGGCTTCGCTCAAAGAAGATCGCTTTGATCGAGTCGGTGAATCCGGACTGGCGTGACCTATGGGTTGAGCTGACCTGAGCATGAGATCCTTCTGATGGCACCGGACCCGAGGATTCCCAGCGTTGTTAGCCTTGGTCCGGCTGGGAAAGGATCGTACGACCTTTCGCAAATGATCGCTGGGCTAGGTGACAAAGGGTGGGAGATGGTTGGCTGCGGCAATGTGGATCAGCGTCGTCACACCATTTACTTCAAACGCCCCACGCCGTAAACAGGCAATCGTATGGCCGAATTAGTCTTCATCCACGGCGCGGGGGATAGCTCCGCCGTGTGGTCAGCCCAGACCGAGCACTTCGGAGCCACCCACCGGGTGCTGGCGCTCGACTTGCCGGGGCATGGCGGGCGGCTCGGCGAGCAGGCGCTCGAGAACCACGACGCCAATGCGGTGGAGGTCGCGCGGCAGCTCGAGGCGCAAGGGCTCGGCGAGCCGGTGCTGATTGGGCACTCGATGGGGGGTGCGGTTGTCCTGAGTCTCGCGCTGCGCGAGCCCAGGCTGCCCCGAGCGCTGGTTCTGGTGGCCAGCGGCGCCAGGCTGCGGATGCATCCGCGGCTGCTGGAGTCCGCCAGAGAGAGGGCGCAGG
>WNGA01023814.1_pt1 | contig 11428 bp, 7 predicted proteins | sample 5400061 | NCBI WGS metagenome assembly WNGA01 (sample SAMN13153366, study PRJNA577476) | soil metagenome | isolation source: 100 cm soil or saprolite under grassland replicate 2 | place: USA:California | collected 2016-06-15
GCCTGCGAACGTCACAACGCGTCAAGCCCAGCTTCTGCTTGGCTGTAAGACGGTACTGCTGAAACGCTATGGTGCGGCGGGTTTTGCCGCGATCGACACGCGTCTGCACGCCATCGCGGAGGTGCTCCAACGCCGCCAGATCCAGGCGCATTGTTGCTATATCGATGATGCGGCCTCGCTCCAGATCGACGAGCGGATCACGCTTGCGCCGGTGGCGCACGAGGCCGACGCCATACGCAATCTCATCCGCACGTTCGCCGAGGCGCTTGGCCAACACGGGCAAGAGCTAGGCACCGTGCTCCTGATCGGCGGGGACGATAGTATTCCATTTCATCGGCTCGCGAACCCGCTGCACGACGACGACGCGGTTGTGCTCTCCGACTCGCCGTATGGCAGCGACGACGCCGGCTACCTGCTCCCGCAACGCGTGGTAGCACGCCTGCCAGATGGCGCGGATGACCAGCCGGAAGTGCTCCTCAAGCTGCTCGATCAGATGATCGATTATCATCAGGGGCGCGGCTCGCAGCTGAGGAACCGCTTTTTTCACTTGCCCCTGCTCGGTGGCCGCCGCAACCCGGCGCGTAAGCAATCCAGCCCGGCTGATGCCGGCTATAGCGCCGAGGTCTGGCGTGCGGCATCGCGCATGGCGCTTGACGCGCTCGACGCTGGCGCACCGCTCTCGTGTAGCCCGCCGCTCGATACCGATACGCTCGATCTTGCCGAATGGATTGATCGCCGCGTCCTATATGTCAATCTGCATGGCGCATCCGGCCTCGCGAATTGGTATGGTCAGCCCGATCTGCTCTGGCCTGGCCCGGCAACGCAGCTGCCGATCGCGCTCCGCCCCGATCAGCTCGCCGACCAGCAACTGGCCGGAACCTTGCTGATCAGCGAGGCATGCTATGGCGCCGAGCTGGCGGCTCGCACGCAGCAAACATCGATCATGCTCAAGGCGCTCGCGGAGGGCGCGCTGGCGTGCGTCGGCGCGACCGTAAGCTCGTATGGCAGCCTCACAATGCCACTGATCGGCGCCGACCTGCTTTGCCAGAAGCTGCTGGCGCATCTGGCCAGCGGGATTCCGGTCGGTGCCGCATTCCACCAGGCCCGGCTAGAATTCGCGCAGACCATGTATCGTCGCCAGGGATATCTTGATGACGTGGACGTCAAGACATTAACGGAGTTCGTGCTGCTCGGCGATCCGTGGGCGGTTGTCGAAGCCAGCAACCGCGCCCCAGCACAGTGGCCAATCACTAAAATCGCGGGGATCGAGCGTGTGCCCAAGCCGCGGCCAAAGGCCGTGATCGACGAAGCGCAGGTTCCGCAGGACCTACTGAAGCGCGCGCGTACCGCCCTCCGCCGCGCGCTTCCAATCGCCGCAGCCGCGCCGCTCTATATCACCGCACAGCCGGAGCCACGCTTCATACGCAAAAGCAACAACGCCCAGGAACTCGTCTTCAGCGCCCAGAATCACCAGCCCACGATCGATGGGCACGAGATAGCGCAGACTGCGCACGTCACGGTCAACCAGCGTGCGGTTGTCAAGCTCGCGGTCACGCGGTAAGCGGGCGCGCGATGACAATGCGGAATCCCAAATGATAGCGCCAGTAGGTGGACACCAGCCGGCTGCGGAACGTACAACGCGCGTGGTTTGATAGCGAGACACAGGATGATCCACGCAGCGTGTAGCTGCCTGGCTCCTCGAATGGCGCTGCTGCTCCCGGATAGCTGCGGTAGACGCTGGCGGTCCACTCCCAGACATTGCCAATACAATCATGTAACCCATAGGCGCTCACGCCTTCTGGGTAGCAGCCGACCGGTGTTGTCATCCAGGTGCCACGCCCAGCGGCCGTGTTTGCGCGCGCGTCACTCCACTCATTGCCCCAGGGGTACTGCCGTTTTGCCTGGCTGTGGGGATCCCAGCTGGCCGCTTTCTCCCACTCGATTTCGGTCGGCAGCCGCACGACCATATCGGGAGAGCGCAGACCAGCTTGCCCGAGCCGCGCGTTGAGCCAGGCGCAATATGCCACCGCATCATGCCAGGTGACACCGACAACCGGATACGATATGTTATTGAAGCGCGTGTCGTGCCAGTAGCGTGGCGGCTGATGGGACGTATCGTCTAAAAATACCGCGTACTCCTGATTTGTGACCGGGTAGATGCCGATGGCGAATGCGAGCACGTGGATGTGCTGCTCCGGCCCTTCGTCGTCGTACCCGCCTTTGCTTCCCAACACATATGATCCGGCCGCAATCTGGGCCATTGGCGGCAGCACCTGCGCCAGCCGTGGGTCGCCCAAGCGCCCCAGCAGAGTACCAGCCTGAATACGCTCAACTAGCATGGCTTTGGGCTCGCCAAGCAGCGCCACCAGATCGTGCTGTGCCACAACTCGCAGCGCGGGTGTGGCTTCCTCGGCTCCAATGGCATCGAGGCAGCTGGCAGCCAGCAAGAGCGCTTGCCACCCAGCAGTACGGGTCAGCGCAGCCTCGAACATGAGTCGCTCGGTCAGCTCGGTAGCGACCCGCGGTGTCGCACCGTGTGCAAGCTCGTAGGCAACCAGCGGCAGCGCCTCGCGCCAGCGTGCGTCGGCGGCCCGCGTGGCGACGTGATGTACGAAATCTGGCTGAGTCGCCAGGGCATGCACTGCCAGGTATTCGAATAGCGATCGGCGCGGCATTGTGTAGACGCCCGGCGCCACCGCTGCCAGCAGCCCGCGACGACATAACCATGTCAAGAGGCGCGGAAGCACCTGTTCAACTACACGGTCAGGGGCGATACCAAAAGATTGGAGCTGCGCGGCGAGGATTGGCTCGATTATAGTGCGGCTAAGCGTGGGTAGCATGTCAAGTTCGGGGCTGCTGCCGAATTGGAGCGCCAGCGATTGAAGCAACGCCTGTCGTTCCACAGCGGTAAATGATACACCAATATCCAGCGTCTGGCTCAGGCTTTGCCCACTGCCTAGCGAGCTGTGCGCCCATCCATTGAGCAGCAAGTCGCACTGCCGGTGAAGAATGAAGCCCCGAGCTGCTGGTAATGGATGGCCTTCCGCATGCACAAGAATCCAAAGCGCGAGTGTCAGCGGGCTGGCGGCTAGCTCATCAAGCGGTGCATTGCCATGGAGTAGCCCTTGCAGCGCCACGATCTGCGGGGAGACATTATCGGATAGCTGAAGATACGGGCCGGCAGCGAGCGCGGTATACCAGCGCTCGATCATCGCGTCAATCTGGCTGCGGTCGAGTGGAGCAAGCGTATAAGCAACAAACCCGCGCATACCTGAGAGCGTGGCGACATCAGAACCGTCGCAAGCGACAACAAAACGGTTGCTCGGATACCGCAAGGTAAACAGATTTAGCGCAGCGATAACATCATCAAAAGCCGATTCTTTCAGGATCTCATCAAAACAATCGATCATGAGCAAGCACCGGCCCTGCTCCAACTCATGCTGAATGATCGGCAGCAATACGCCAAGATCTTGATCGCGAAACCATGCCTCGATAGCATGCCACATGCGTGATTCGATCGGCAAACGCTGATCATCCGGCGTTGTTGCAAGCAGCTGGAGGGCTCTTTCAACCTCGTGAGCGGTGAGGAGGATCGGTAGTGGAAGTGGGCCACCCCAGCGCTGGGTGAAGTCGGTCGGTAGCGCCGGCGCACCATCAGCAATCGCCACACATGCACGCGCGACATGGCGCATACACATACTTTTGCCACCGCCGATATCACTTATCAGTGCGATCTGTGATCCTGGAGTGCGAATCAGATCGACAAGCGTTGCCCTGGTTGTGTTCGTTTCAACCGCTATCTGCTGGGTGGCGAAAAGATCAACTGGCGCCAACGTTCGCTCAATATAGATATCGTTCAACCGTAGCTTAATATGATGTATTCCACTGATGCCATCAAGTGACAGGTAATCCAGCCGATCAAGCAATATCTGCTGATATTTCAGCATAAGCTCGCTCTGAGCGAGGCCAGCTTGGCCGACAGCGATCATCCTTGGATCACCTATCATCCGAGTGATCCTCGAGCGCGCGCGAGGCGGCGCTGCCTAGAGCTGGTTGACTTGCGCTCATCCATAGTTAAGATATGATCCTATGATTACGATTGGAGAGGTGATGAGGAACATCCATATGGACGATGGTATCTTCTAGGGAAGGTGCGCTTAAATAGTCATCCCACTAGGATGTTTTAATAACAGAGAGTTCCTAAGTTCAGAGAGTATATCGCGTAATTACTACATGGTCAAGTAGATGTTCAGATATACCTACTCGCCTTGCCCGAGATAGTGGAGGCGGGCGTCCCGATCGTGTTCTGAAAAACTATAGCTCAAGCCTCTCGCTGCGCTGGGTAAACCGCCGCGATCGCCTCGTAGAGCTGATCATTATCCCAATATGCGCTATGTGATGCCGGGAAAGGCTTGCCAGATGTGCAGACCTGGTCGCTTTCTGCTGCGCCTGGAAACACTCTTCCGATCGGGAAGCTCAAAAAATCGGCTGGATCATAGAAGTTGAGCCACCGCCCACGCAGACGAGGCGCTTTGTAGACCGGGCGATGCGCGAGTGGCCCCGATTCCGCCGGCGAAGTGGATCCCTGAAAGAGACCATACTATAATCATAGGCTATCACACCCCCAAGGCTGTGGGCAATGATCACCAATGGCTCGGCTGGGCGCAGCCTACATGCTTGGGTAACAGTATTGTGGACAAACTGACGTAGCGCGGCGGCTCGCGCCAAGTACATCATAACATCGCCCACATAGCTGGTTGCGACCTGCATAATGTTGCTGCGAAGATGGCTAACCAGCATCGTCACTGTTGCCCAGAACGGATATGTCAGCGCTAACGGCAGGCCCTTTTGCATTGCTTGAGGTTGATCGAGGAAGAGCGCGAGCAGCGCCTGTAAGGCTTGCCAGCCCTCCGGACGCTCGGTGAAGTTGCGCGATCGTTTGGATCGTTGGAGCAGCGCGCGTACCAGCAAGAGGTTAACGGTCGCCGTGGATCTACGCGGCTGCCCGAAAGTCCGTGCTGCTGCGTGAATCAGCTCCGATGCACTTACCCCAAGCTCATCGAGTATCTCTTGGAGCGGGCTGGGCGTCGATAGAACGATCTGGAGCGCGTCGAGACCGACATCCAGCGTGGGCGACGCTGATGCCCAAAGCGACTTAGCCTGGATCGCTGTCGCCAGATCCACGCTGTTGCTCTGCGAGGTTGATATGATCGGTGTGCCCGTCTGGAGTTCTATCCCTTCATACCAGGCCGCGGGTCCCCAGTCACCCCAATAGACGGGAAAAAACGCATTCTCGGGCACGGTATACCCGCGCGATTTCACCACACTGTCACGTAAGCGGTCGCGCGCGTTGAGAAAGAGCGCCCGAAATTCGGCTACGTTGTGCTGCCCGATACCATGAATCAAGAGTGTCGGCATGGATAAATCCCCACGCTGCTATGCACCGCAGTCTCACCGCAGTCTCGCCACAGTTGTACCGCACCAGCACCATGCTATGCTGGCATCGATACAGCGATTGTGATGACGACATTGGCGAACAGACTGAGGAGGTATGCAATGAAGCTCTTACTGAAAGACGCTAATCTCGACGGACTGAAAGGCTCGATTCAATACTGTGCCGATTGTCGGAAGCCGAGCGTCCACTATCGTACGACGAATGGTTGGCCAATCTGCGGTATGTGTGGCTACAATCCGGATCTCGTAAGGTTTTGTGAGCAAGAGCGCGCGCCTGAGCAGCGCGAAACGCATACTCCGCGCGTAAGGTATCGTGTTTAGGAGAACATTTGGGGGCCATAGCAGCTCGTCTTGCGCATGTGGCAGCTTGGTGGCCGCCTCGTCGAGCAGCCGGTTCAGCAGCGCGCGCGCCTCGGATCGAAAATCATCAGTTGACATACCGGGACTCCTTTGCCATGGCCTCTTCTGGAGCCGCCGGTCGATTGGACGGACAGCGGCGCGGGGTTGTGCAGGGCCAGTGAGAGCGGCGAGCGCTCGCAGCGCGGCACAAAAGGAGAGGGTCTTGGCGGGACTGCGTCCCTTCATACCCCCAACAGTCACGATGAGATTGGTAGCGCACGTAACACCTTGTTGAGGCCGTGGATGGTCTCGTCGATATCCTCGGTGGTGAACAAAGGGTTAACATCCAGGTGGATGGCGCGCCGCAGGAGATCCAACGTCTGCGGGCACATATCCGCGCGATACTCCACCGGCGCCCCCCAGCGCCATGGGCCGCCCTGCTCCGACCAGGTGCGCCGTTCCATGATCGGGCCCCAGTGCGGGTAGACGTGGTAGTCTATGCGATCGGGCCGGTACATGCCGCCCGCGCCGACATTCTCGGCGCGCAACGCCTGGATCGCGCGGTCGGCTAGCTCGGCGGAGGGCAGGAAGAAGATTAGCGAAATCCCCGTGTCGCCCTCGATGTCGGTCACGCCGCGGAAGTGGCCACCGGCGCGGGCCAGGGCATCGGCAATGCCGGCTTTGAGCGCGTGCTTGCGCGTCAGCATCTCGTCGATCAGCCCGTCGAGGCGGCCAAGCTGAACCAGGGCCACGGCGGCGGTGAGCTCGGGCATGCGGAAGTTCATACCCATTAAAATCTCATCGTCCGGCACATTGTTGCGTAGGCCGCCGATGGTATCGTGGAACATCACGGCGCGCTTGTGTATCTCGGCGTCCGAGGTGATGACCATGCCGCCCTCGCCGCATGTGATGATCTTGTTGAATTGCAGGCTGAAGCAGCCGACATCGCCCAGCGTGCCCAGGCGCTGTCCGCGGTAGCCGCCGCCATCGGCCTGCGCCGCATCTTCGATCACACGCAGCCCGCGCGCGCGGGCCAGCGCGAGCAGCTCGTCCAGCCGCGCTGGCGCACCGCGCATATGTACCGGCATGATCGCTTTAGTGCGCGGCGTGACCTTGCGTTCTACATCCGCTGGGTTGAGCGTCAGCGTATCGTCGACCTCGGCCAGGATCGGGATACCGCCCATCATCACGACTGCGGAGGCCGATGCGATCCAGGTATAGGCCGGCACGATCACCTCGTCGCCAGGGCCAACGCCAATCCCGGCTAACCCGCACATCAGCGCCGCCGTGCCCGAGCTCACCGCGATGGCTTTCTGCGCGCCCATATGTGCTGCGAACGCCGCCTCCAACTGCGCGACCCTGGAGGGGCCGGGCTGAGGGCCATAGTAGCGGAACAGCCGCTTGCTCCTGAGCACCTCGAGCACGGCCTGCTCCTCCTCGTCGCCGATCAGGTTCCCGCCTGGGTACATGGGCGGGTCGGGGCGGCGGCGCGCCGGCTGGCCGCCGTCGATCGCCAGGCGATCCTCTGGCGAGGGATTCGTGTTGGGTGTCATCTTCGCTCTCCTAACGTCCTGCCTCACCAGCCGTAGCGCTCCGGCCCCCACGGCCGGTCGATCGTCTCCTGCGACTTAAGCAGGCGCAGCGTGCGGCTTGGGACGTCTTCATACAGCATCACACCGGCGCCGACACAGGCGTAGGCGCCGATCTTGACACCGGGCTGGGTGATTACATTCACGCCGGTGCGGCTGAAGTCGCCGAAGTACGTGGCGTTGCCGCCCCACTCAGGCACCTCGTGGCGACCGCGGATGCGGTGGTCGGTCACGCTGTCGTCGAATCGCAGGGTGCCGCAGACGGTCGCCGCGCCAATATCGACTGACTGGCCGACCACGCCATAGATCTCGCAGTAGTGCCACAGATACGAGCCGTCGAACTGGACGCCGCTGATCTCGGCGCCGTGGCCGACGACGCACCGGCTGCCGAGCGCCACATGCGATTCCACCAGGCAGTAGTCGGTCACTCGGCAGCGATCGCCGATTACGGCCGGACCGCGCACAATCGCGCCGTTGCTGATCTCCGTCTGTGCGCCCACGGTCATGTTGCCGCCGATGATCACGCGGTTTCCGACCACGCTGCTGGGGCCGAGCACGACCTTGCCGCGCAGTTCGGCGCCGTCGTGGATGCGCGCGGTCGGGTGGATGCGGCTCTCGGTGATAGCTGCGGCCACATCCTCCACCCGATAATGGTTCGCCTCCAGAATATGCCAGGGCTTGTCGATGTCTACAAAGAATCCTTGAGCCATGACAGCGGTGATAGGATTTCCGTCGTCGATGAAGCGCTGCAGCGACTCGGCCAGCTCGGCCTCGGCCGGGGGCATGCCGCCGACCGGTACTGTGCTCATCAGGCCGGGGTTGGCCTCCAGGTAGGGTACCAGGCGCCGGTCGGATGCGACCACTCCGCACAAGCGGTGCTTGGCATCGCGGCTATGCCCTTCCAGCCCGCGCAGCGCATCTCCATCGACGAACGCCCCGATCCAGTCTTGCGGGCGTCGCGGCGGATCGAGCGGCTGGATCAGCGCGACGGCGGCCACGTGGCCGCCCTGCCAGGCCTCGCGCACGGCCGCGAGACTGCGCGCGGACACATAGATATCGCCATGGACGATCAGAAATGAGTCGTCTTCGACCAGGCGCAGGCCGGTGAGCGTTGCATCGGCGGTTCCGCTCGGTCGCGCCTGCTCAACATAAGCGATCGTGCTGGCAGCGCCGAGCAGAGCTGCGCGCACCGACGCGGCGTGCGTGCCGATCACCACCACCACGCGCCGGATGCCTGCCTGGGCCAGCGCGTCGACCAGCAGCCGAATATTAGGCACGCCGCCCACCGGCAGCGCGCATTTGTTGCGCAGATCGCCGTAGGGCCACACGCGCTCGCCACGCCCGGCCGCGAGCACAATCGCCGTCTCAATCATGCGCTACACCGCTGCGCGAATCTTCGCCACCGCAGCCAGGACGTCGTCCATATCCTCGCGCGAGCCAAGCAGCGCGCTCTGTCCCAGCATCCATACCGCTTCCTCAGCGCAGGCGCGCTCGGTGTTTGGGCACTCCGGCTGTGCGATCTCCCCCAGCCCGAGCGTGCGCTGCAGCAAGCTGGTGGTGTTCTGGACGGCGCCGGTGGTGTAGAGCGGAATGTAGCCGGGCGAAGCTGGGATACCCTCCGCGCGCAGGGCCGCGATGAAGCGCTCGCGCGGCCAGCCGCCAAACGCCGCGGGTTGGTAGCGCGTGAGGATGAAATGAAAGCCGTGGCGTGTGACTTTGTCGTAGGCGCGCTGAGGGATGAGCCCGCCGATCTCGCTCAAGCCCTGGCACAGATAAGTGCCGTTGGCCGCGCGGCGATCCGCCCAATCCTCCATGCGCGTCAGCTGCGCGCGCAGCAGCGCGCCCTGGAACTGCGACAGCCGAAAGTTATCGCCGAGCACGTCGTGCTGATACCACTCGCCGTCGCGCGTGCGGCCGCAGTTCTTGAACGACCAGGCGCGTTCGAGCAGTTCGGGGTCGCTGGTGGTGATCGCCCCGCCCTCGCCGGAGTTAATATTCTTGGATGATTGGAAGCTGAAGCAGGCCAGGTCGCCAAGGCTGCCGGTGAGGTTGCCGCCCCAGCGCGCGCCGTGGGCCTGGCAGGCATCCTCGATCACGGTGAGTCCATGCCGTGAGGCGATCGTACAGATCGAGTCCATGTCGGCGGGGTTTCCCGCGATATGCACCGGGATGATCGCCTTGGTGCGCGGCGATACCGCCGCCTCGGCCGCCGTCGGGCTAAGGCAGTAGGTCTCCGAGTCGATATCGGCGAAGATGGGAATCGCGCCCACCAGCAGCACCGCCGTCGCCGTGGCCACAAACGTGTACGGCGGGACGATCACTTCGTCGCCGTAGCTCACCCCAGCCGCGCGCAGCGCTGCCTCCAGCGCCGCGGTGCCGTTTGTGACCGAGAGCGCGAAGCGCGCCCCAACCGCCTGCGCGAACTCGCGCTCGAACGCCTCGGTCTCCTCGCCGCCGATGCCCCACTGCCCAGAATGCAGCGCGCGCAGCAGCGCCTGCTCCTCGCGCTCGTCCCAGATCGGCCAGCCCTGGAACGGGCGCTGGCGCACGGGCGTGCCGCCGTCGACTGCCAGTTGTTTGGAGGCTGTGTTAACAGTTGTCATGGCTCACCTCTCTATAGATCGATGCCAGCTGGTGCCTCGCTGGGATGACATGAGTAATCCGCCCTGGTAGAGTCCGGCATAGAGCGTGTTCTGATGCTCTGCCAGCGCGAGCACCGCATCCGGTCCGGCCCAGCCGTATTCCCAATCCGCGCCGCCGTCGGTCGAGCGCATAATCTCGCCGTCGCCGGTGCCAGCTACCAGAAGCTGTGGATCGTCCGGGGCGATCCAGAGACTGTTGACATTGCGCAGCTTGGCCGACCGTAGATGCCAGGATCGTCCCGCGTCGATCGAGCGGTAGAGCCCCGCGCCCTCGCAGCCCAGGTAGAGCGTCCGATCGGCGGCGAACCACGGGCTGATCGCCAGCGCCTGGGCCGCGCCCACGAACCCCTCGTCGGCCCGCTGCCATGCGCGGCCGCCGTTCGGCGATCGGTAGATCCCCTCCTCGGTAATGGCGAATACTTCCTCGCGCCGGCCCCATTCCAGCGGCGCGGCGATCGCCAGGATCGTGTAGCCCGTAAGCCCGAAGTTGGCCAGCCGCCAGCGGCGCCCGCCGTCGATCGAGCGTAACACGCCATCCTGCTCGGTCCCTGCCAGCACTACTCGATCCACCGCAAAGCGCGGCGAGACGGTAAAACAGGTCACGCCACTGGTGACCTCGTCGACCCATGCCTCGTACCAGTGCGCGCCGCGATCGACCGAGTATTGCACGCCGCCGATCACCCCCGCCGCCAGCATCAGGCCATCCGCCTCGTCGCCAGCGCGCACGAATGCGGACACGATCGGCGTAGCCGGGGGCGTGTCCCATAGCTGCCAGATCCCGCCGCAGCCTCGCCACAGGCCGGCATCGGTCGCCGCCCAGAGCGCGCCATCCGCCACGGCCAGGCTCAGCACCGTGCAATCACGCGGTGGTGCGGATGCGCCTGCGCCGCCGCGCTCGTCGCGATCGCTCATGGCGCAAAGCTCGTCTCAGGGGCGCGCTTAAGCACCAGCGCCTCGGTTGTGAGCGCGGTCACGGCGCCGCTCGCCGCAGCCTGGAGCGCCTCGCACAGTACGTCAGCCGCGTCGAGCATCCCGCACTCATCTACACGGACAATCGCATCGGCCACCCCATCATAGACCCAATCGGAACCGCGGCGACGCAGCTCCGCCAGTACTTGCGCGGGGTCGCGCTTGCCGGCGTTGGCCACGATCTGCCGGAGCGGCGCCTCGAGCGCTCGGCGGACAGCCTCGACGCCCAGGCGCTCCGCTCCGGACGCCTCCAGCCCGCCGAGCGCGTCGGCGGCGAACAGGTATGCGCTGCCCCCACCGGCGACCACGCCATCGCGCAGGGCCAGCGGCAGCGCGCGGACACATTGCTCGGCGCGCGCCCCCAGCAATTCTCGCTCCGGCGTGCTCGCGGCGCCAATCTTCAAGATCGCTGTGCCATTCGCCATGCGCCCAAGC
>WNGA01014237.1_pt1 | contig 11426 bp, 11 predicted proteins | sample 5400061 | NCBI WGS metagenome assembly WNGA01 (sample SAMN13153366, study PRJNA577476) | soil metagenome | isolation source: 100 cm soil or saprolite under grassland replicate 2 | place: USA:California | collected 2016-06-15
GACTCGGCCTTATCCCTGGAGCACAAATCGAAGTGACTGGTCATTCGCAATTCGACCATAATAGTACTGTCAAGATGGGCCGTAAATCATCTGTGCTTGGACTGCCGATCACTAGCAAAGTTTTCGTTGAGGCATTGTGAAGCTCTGGTTGATTCTTTGTAATTGCACTCTGCCTGAGATAAGCCTGCCCTCGCGATGACATAATAGAGGAAACATGAACGAAAATTTATTCCGCATTTCAGCCGCTCTGATACTTGTTTTGGCCATTAGTATTTCTGGCTACTTCCGCCGCAAAGCAGATAGAATATCAGGTGAGAAAGTTTCAACGAAAGATGAAGGTAGGCCGATATTTTTGGCCCTCCGCCTCGGTGGATTATTTCTGTGGTTTAGCCCGCTGATTTATGCCATCAACCCAGCCTGGATGGCGTGGTCAAAAATAGGCTTACCCGATTGGCTGCGATGGATTGGGGTCGGCGTCGGCTTTCTCTCACTTGCACTGATTACCTGGATGTTCAGGAGCATTGGCACCGGCATTACACCCACCGTTGCCACGCGCAAGGAACACAAACTTTCCACAAGCGGACCTTATCGCTGGATCAGACATCCCCTTTACTCGTTTGGGACACTGGCTTTTCTTTCCCTTGGATTGATTGCCGATTCCTGGTTTATTGTTCTGCTCGCAGTATTAGCATTTATTCTGCTCGCAACACGTACTCCAAATGAAGAAGCTCATCTTATTGAGAAATTCGGTGATGACTACCGCGAATACATGAAGCGGACAGGTAGATATCTGCCGCGCTTGAAATTCTAATTAATACCTGTGCTTAATCCGCCGTCCCTCGCGGAGCATCCCTGTGGGACGGCGGCGTAAAGTGCTGGCTTTTTGCAAAACTACTCCTATGGCAAATATTATGCAAACCGAATTTATCTTCCGAATCCTTCTTCTAATTGCGATCCTTGCATTCATTGCGCATCGCGGTTATTACACTAGAAAAAACACTACGTCTGATGAAAATACTTTGAAGAAGCGTGAGGAAGGACTAGCACCTCGATTGGCTGCAATATTCGGCCTCGTGGGATTAATTGCTATGATTGTTTATATCGTAAACCCAAAGTGGCTTGCATTTGCATCCCTTTCATTTCCACTCTGGCTGCGTTGGGCAGGCATTGGCATGGCACTCGCGGGATTCATCCTTCTTCAGTGGGCACAAAACACGCTTGGCAGGAACTGGAGTGACACACCACGCATGATGAAGGAACAAAGACTGGTCACAAGCGGCCCATATCAATGGATAAGACATCCAATTTATGCAGCATTCATCCTTATCCTAAGCTCAACGCTCTTTATCTCAGCCAACTGGCTCATAGGGCTGACTTGGGCAGGAATGGCCGTTCTCGAAATCCTCTCACGCATCCGTTTTGAAGAGTCAATCATGCTTGAATACTTTGGTGATGAATATCGCGAGTATATGAAAAAGACAGGAACCTTTGTGCCAAAGCTAAATTTGTAACCAAATCATCTAAATACCGCAACCTTATCTGCCTTTAGGTGGAACAACCATATGGAGATTGCGGTACAAGAAGGTAAGAGTGACTGCAAAACAAGAAACCCGCAAAAAACCAGATCTCCTTCGTGGCGATGTGAGTACATTGCAATCCGCCAATGAAGTTTTGAGCGGCGCGAGCAAGAAGGGATTTTTCGCTCGCCTGCTTCCTTTTCTCGGTCCTGCCTTTATCGCCTGTGTCGCGTACATCGACCCTGGCAACTTCGCTACTAATATTCAAGGTGGAGCGGAATTCGGCTACACTCTGCTATGGGTCATTGTTGCCAGCAACCTGATGGCTATGCTCATTCAATCGCTATCCGCGAAACTGGGTATCGCTTCAGGATTGAATCTTGCTGAACAGTGCCGCAACAACTTTCCTCGATCTGTTACTTTGAGCATGTGGGTATTAATGGAATTGGTTGCCATGGCTACTGACTTAGCCGAGTTCCTCGGCGCAGCACTTGGCTTTAATTTGCTTTTCGGCATCCCATTATGGATCGCAGGCCTGCTGACTGTAGCAGTAACCTTCCTTATCCTTGGATTAGAGCGTTATGGCTTTCGTCCTCTGGAAGCAGTGATCACCGTGCTTGTCGGTGTGGTTGCATTCAGCTATCTGGTCGAAACCATTCTCGACCGTCCTGATTGGGGAAACGTGGCGTTTCACGCCGTGGCACCAATTTTTTCGGGAACGGAAAGCGTGCTCATCGCCACCGGTATCCTCGGCGCAACAGTGATGCCTCATGTCATCTTTCTGCATTCGGCGCTGACCCAAGGCCGCATTGTCGTCAAAGATCCTAAGCAACGCAAGAAGTTATTCCGGTTTGAAGTCATCGATGTTGGTATTGCAATGGGATTAGCAGGTTTGATCAATGCTGCCATGTTAATCATGGCCTCCTCAACGTTTTTCAGCCATGGACTGACAAACATTGGTACAATCGAGGAAGCGCATCGGACGTTGCAACCCTTGTTAGGCAGTGCCGCCTCATGGGTCTTTGCCATCTCTTTGCTAGCTTCCGGACTTTCCTCGTCCTCAGTTGGTACATTGGCTGGTCAGGTCATCATGGGCGGCTTTCTGCACCGACAAATCCCAACGTGGGTGCGCAGGCTGGTCACTGTTTTTCCACCTATGATCATTATCATGCTCGGGCTTGATCCCACCCGAACATTGGTCATCAGCCAGGTAGTGCTAAGCTTCGGCCTTCCGTTTGCCATTATCCCCTTAGTGATGTTTACCGCGCGGCGTGACATTATGGGTGACTTAGTGAATAAGCGTGTCACAACAGTTATCGCCAGCTTGGTCGCGACGCTCATTGTAGCCCTGAATATCTATTTACTTATTCAACTCTTTACGGGGAGCTAGCCATGTTCAAACATATTCTCGTACCCCTGGATGGTTCAAAACTAGCAGAAAGTGTCCTGCCAGCCGCGGCTTCGCTAGCCTCTAAAACAAAAGCCGTGGTTACGCTCTTTCACGTTATCGAGCAAAAAGCCCCTTCTGAGGTTCACCACGAACGTCACCTGACGAAAGCAGATGAAGCTAATGCATATCTGGAGGCTATTGCCCAAAAGTATTTTGCAAAAGATGCGAGGGTTGACCATCACGTACACAGTGCCGAAGTAAAGGATGTGGCCGCAAGTATTGCCGAGCATGCCCAGGAACTCAATTCGGATTTGATCGTAATGTGCGCTCACGGACGCAGTGGTGTGCGCGACGTTCTGTTCGGGGGCATTGCTCTCCAGGTTATCGCTCGGGGCGAGACTCCTGTCCTGCTTCTGCGACCCAGCCCAACGTCCACGCCTGAAGCGTTTCAACTGCAGAGGATTATGCTTCCGCTAGACAGTGAGTCGGCGCACGATGATAGTTTTCCGTACGCGATCGACTTAGCCAAGGCATACAATGCAGCGATCATCATGCTGACCGTGATACCAACGTACGGCACACTGACTGGCGAAGAAGTAGCCGCAAGCACTTTGCTTCCAGGTACTACCACCGCTCTTCTCGATATTAAAGAAAAAGACGCGCGCGATCACCTGCAAGCTCATGTGGAGGAACTAAACAGCTCCGGCTTTGAAGTATTTGCTGAAACCGCCCGCGGTGACCCTGTTTCGATGATCGTCAGCGAAGCTGAGCGCCTCGAGGCGGACCTAATCCTGCTTGCCACACATCGCAAAGCAGGTTTAGATGCTTTCTGGTCACGCAGCGTGGCGCCCAATATTGCGCGGCGTACAAAATTGCCTCTTTTACTTCTACCACTCAAATAAAGTCGGGATTGTGGTTAATAATCGAGGCACGTCATACGTAACGGGCTGAAAAAATCCGCTTAATAGGAATATTATCTATTGGTATATTTATCGTTAATCAGGATGTAACACACTCGTGCAAATTATGGCTTAAAATTAACTCATGTCTGGAAATCACTTTCATTCTCATTTTGGAGATGCGGCCATTAAAACCTCAAAACGACTCGCACTATCACTTGGCTTGACGCTTGCTTTTGTCTTCTTCGAAGTCATTGCTGGATTTGTCGGCAACAGTCTCGCTTTGCTCACCGAAGCTGCACACAATTTCACAGATGTCATTGTGCTCGGATTAAGCTGGTATGCTCTGCGAATTGCCTTACAACCCGCTGATGCCGGAAAAACCTATGGCTATCATCGCGTGGGGATTTTGGTTGCATTAGTTAACTCAACCACGCTAGTCTTAATATCACTTGGAATTTTTTACGAAGCCTATCGTCGCTTCTTGACCCCTCCCGAAGTGAATGCGCCAATTCTAATTGGCGTAGGCATTGTCGCATTTTTCATCAACGCGATTACGGCATGGCTCGTCCAGCGCGGCAGTGAAAAAGACTTGAATCTGCGGAGCACATTCCTGCACCTGACGGGGGATGTACTGTCCACGCTTGGCGCTGTCGTGGCAGGTATTGCTATTGCGTTCACCGACTGGAACTGGCTCGATCCGCTTGTCAGTATTCTGATTGGTATTCTTATTCTTTGGAATGCCTGGAGCATCTTGCGCCAAACGATTAACATCCTGCTGGAAAGTACTCCCAAAAACATCAATATGGATAAGATGATAGATGATCTCCGAAAAGTGGACGGTGTACTCGATGTCCATGATTTGCATGTATGGAGCATTAGTGAAAATTTGCGCGTGCTTTCGGCGCACATCGTCACAGAAGATATACCAATAAGCGTGGGCGCACGCATTCAACGTGGTGTAAATATGGTTTTATCGCACAAATACAACGTTCAACATGCCACCTTACAACTTGAATGTGAGGGGTGCGAATCAAAACTACTATATTGCGATATTGGGGAAACGAATCGTGTCTACGAGCATAATTAAGCATAAAAAGCAACCTAGCGCATAACGACCATTTAAATAAGCACGTTAATCATAATAATCGGTGCTGGATGTCGCCACTTGCAGGCGGAGGAAGCGCATTCTTTCATACAGAGTGCCGCAGCTTCCAAATAAGCTGTATAGAGGCTGCGGTACAAGCGGTAGAATATTTGTGCTATAATTCTAATCTTACGGAGAAACGGCTTATGCCGATAGTATTTGAAAAGGAAATTACCTAACGAAAGTAGAAGTGAACCATGACTCTTTACTATCAAAATCTCGATGAGCGCACACGACAACTAATGTTAGAAGAAGTAGACTATGACATCGCTCATAATCAACTACATATCAGCCCTCTCCTGAGTGGACAGGGCCAGAGAGACTATGCTAACCTACTGCGTGAGGCCATTCAAAGTGGGAATGATGAGACATTGGCCGAAAACCTACGCACGCATAGACGTATCACGAGGACATTGCCACGACGTAGGCCCAAAGGCGACGGGTATCTGGTTGCCTCCACACCGGAGAACGCCGCAGAAATGTTGGCTGAGAACGAATTCAACCGTTTCTACATCCGCGCCGTGGCCCGCCGCGCTTTGGAAGATGGTATCTCAGAGTTAGTGGTGTACCGTGCCAAGCCCGTACGTAAGCCTCGGCCTGAATCGGAGGCTCGGGTTGAAACAACCCTTCCAGCAGAGGATTTGCTGGCGGATTTAAGATCGCATCCAGGCGACGAACCACCCACCCTCGGTGTGCCCTCTGGGCCAAACTCTGGCCTCAGTGTTCGTCTCCCGTAAGCAGGTCGCTATATTTTATGAAAAAACAGAGGTCGAGTCTTGAATGGGACTCGACCTCTGCTTATTAATACTACATACGGATTCTGGCAGCTCCTAAAGGTAATGGATTTATGAAGAAAATGTTGCGAAAGTTCGGAATCTTCTCAACGCGATATAAGAGGGCGGGAATAACCTACGGCAAGACCTCATAAACCTGGATCGAACTTTCACGTCCTCTCAGTGTTACTGCCCCAATTCGTTGAGTGCGATACTTATCAACGATTGCAGCGACAGTCGCCGGGCCGACCACAATGCGATTAGGGCGGGCGTATTCTTGCATTCGAAAAACTACATTCACCACGTCACCAAGTGCATTGAATTCGGCACGCTCACGCGTACCAATATATCCCACCATGGCCACGCCCGAATTAATCGATACACCCATAATAATCCGCTGATTAAGTACTAAATGCCCGGTAGTTTTAATTCGTCCCAAAAGTTCACGACCCGATAAGATTGCGCGCACCTCTGGTCTCAGCTCTCCTGGAACGTCAACAAATATTGCCATAACGCCATCACCCAAATACTTCAACATGCCGTTATATTTGAAAATGATATCAGCCGAGTCGTTGTAAAATCTATCGAGGATCAACGCAAAATTCTTAACCCCCAGTTTTTCCCCCAACCCAATCGATTCGGCGATATCAGCGAACATCACTGTGACTTTCTCCTCATGCAATGGAGGAAGTTCGCCATTTTCAAGATAATTCTTTAGCAGAAATTTGACCTCCGACGGGGAAACGAAGCGCGTGAACAATTGGCGGATCTGCTCCTCCTTGCGAACTCTTTCCAGCAAATTCATGCGCTGAATCGTTAGGGATGCCTGATGGCTAATGGCGACGGCAATTTGCAGGTCGTTTTGGGTAAACGCGCGCGTGCCGGGACGCTCCTTTTTCAAATACATCAACGCCAGAACATCGTCGCCGCTCAGGACGGGAATATGCATTTCAGTCGGTGTAACTTCAGCAGAGCGATTTTGAATAGCACGCACCGCCAAAGCATCCTCTCTTGATCCATCAAGCTGCATAAACATTTCTTTCATGATGATCTCGCAAGATTGAACGCCCATAGAGTGTTTGATAAGAGCAGTTAATTCATCAACGATCATTCCAAGGCTGGTGGCAAAATTCAATTTGCGCGCAACATCATAGAGCAAGACGGCGTGCCGATCGAGCGATTCGAGTAGAAGTTCTCGCGTAAAGAGATGTGTACCAGATGCACCCCGTTTTGCCTCATTTTCATCGCCCGGCGAAATGAGATTAAAGATCACCTGTCCAATTCGGATAACATCATCCGCTTTTAATGGACATTCACCCGATATGCGCTCGTGGTTGATAAATGTGCCATTTGTGCTATCGAAATCAACTATGGAGATCTTTTTTGCTATCTCATCGAGATGAATTTCGGCATGGTGGCGGGAAGCCGAAGAATCCTCCACGACGATATCATTCGTGGAGGAGCGGCCGATGGATGTATTTCCACTCTTCAGCGTATACTGTATAGGATCACGGTCTGGCGCATGAACGACGAGATTCCACATAACTAACCACCTGCAGATCCCCAAGATGAAGTGACGGCTGCAAGAGAGATATATGAAGCTGTTTTATTTTGGTGCAAATCCAATTATAACTTCACTTTACTACTTCCAGCAACTTAATTAATTCCACAACTTGAGAGACTTATTATCCGATGATCTGCTTTCATCATGACCAAATAACATATACAAACAATGCATCTACAATTGCGGTCAACAGTCCGATGACGGATAGAGCTACTCCAACCGTCGTTATAATTCTGGTTTCCGATCTTCGTCCCAGGATGCCGAGAATAATTCCCATCATTCCCAACAGTCCACCGCAATGAGGGACGATCGCCGCGCATAGTCTGAGTATGCGCAACGTGGCGGATACGATCGCGTAGATTTTTTGGTCCGTTCTTCCGGATCTAGGTCGGGATCAATTTCCATCGTGTAATTATAGTAGAATCTATAACGGGCTGCACAAATTCAGTTGAGCGTGAGAAAGCATAGATCGGGTTGTTTGTGCCTCTTACTCCACCCACCGAACCAATGCAAAGGGAAGCCGCAGCTCGGAATACAACGACTCGTAGTTCGGCACGTCCCCAAAGGGGGAAGATCAGCCAAAGTTGTTTGAATAACTCGGACATTATTTATGGCTCCGAGCAACATCCACCTTCAGTCCTTCAGGGCGGCGCTCATTACGCCGCCGTCCCACAGGGATGCTTCGCGAGGGACGGCGGCTGGAGCATAAGTATGGAAGGAAAAGCGGAAACATCAACCGAAGCTATTTGAATAAAAAGCCTTGCAAAGGCTAAATCTTTCGGGCTTTGTCTGCATGACAGGCCTTCGCAAGGCTAACATACAAGGAGGTCTTACGGCAAGATTTATGCACAAACGAGTGCTTACATCCAAATCGATTCCTCACATTTTGACTTTGCTACTTTTGGGGCTGGCGATTTATCTATTAGCCCCACAACTTGCTTCATTGGAAGATTCGCTGAAAGTGATTCGCCAAATGTCGCCTGGATTTGTCGTGTTGGCACTGGCTTCACAGGTAGCAAGTTATTGGGGCAGCGGATACTTGATGCAAACCAGTGTCAGCATTGTGAAGCAGCGGATCACAATATTCCAGGGGGCGCTGGTCACCTTGGCAGCGAATAGTGTCAGTTTATTGGTTGGAGGCTCCGTAACAGCACTCGCTATGACGATTCGGTGGATGCATCGTCTTAAAGTGAATGTTCAGGGAGCCAGTCTTGCAGGAACTTTGCCATTTGTCTTCAACAATCTGGTTTTGCTCGCCTTATCGCTCTTTAGCCTTGTGTACTTGCTTATCCGCCACGAGCTTTCAAGGTTACAGGCCGTGTTCTTTGCCGCTGTTGCGCTACTCTTTCTATCTATTTTCGTGGTGGTCGTTTGGTCACTACGTAATCGGACCCAGCTCACCCGTATAGTTCACCATATTGGTCACAGATGGGCAACATTCCGACATCGCTCATACAATACAGAAAGAGCCGAGTCCGCAATTAAGCAGTTGTTTGAGGCCTGGCGTCAGTTGCGCACCGGCGGTTGGATTAAGCCATTAACTGGTGCTGCTATCAATATCGGGCTTGACATGCTCACCTTATACATTCTCTTTGGCGCTTTTGGTCATTCTGTTAGCCCGAGCGTGTTGTTCGTGGGTTATGGTTTGCCCTTATTGTTTGGCAAGGTTGGCTTTCTGCCCGGTGGTTTGGGCATCGTTGAGGGCACAATGGCTGTGTTATACGGGGGATTTGGTGTTCCGTATGAAATTTTAGTCGTGGTCATCCTGGCATATCGGTTGTTATCTTTTTGGCTACCGACAATACTGGGATTCTCACTTATTCCATATCTCAATAAATAAGTTTTCTGAATGATTGCTTCATTCTTCTCCTGCCAAGGGCTTAATCCTCTCCCACAGCTTCAAAATTTCATCCTCGGCGAGCAAAGCTATCAATTCTACAACTTCCATAAGATTGTTAGATCCAGATGAACACCAGCCAATCCTTTGACCGTGCCGCGAACATATACGACCAGACTCGCCCCCTACCCGAAGCCACCGCAACCCGCGGCATTCAAGCTATTCTTGATATCACCGGATCGGAAGCCGTTATCCTTGACGTAGGGACGGGCACAGGCCGCGTCAGTATCCCATTGCTTGAACGCGGTGCAAGGCTCATCGGTTGTGATCTCTCCATGAAGATGCTGATGCGCTTACAGGAAAAATTCTCTTCTGCTCAGTTAGCCCAAGCGGATTCGGCTCTCCTCCCGCTCCCAACAAATTACTTTGATGCTGTATTGACTGTTCATGTATTGCATTTGGTTGGCCCGTGGAGGGAGGCTTTGCGCGAGTTCAGGCGAGTACTAAAGCCTGGCGGCGCATACCTCAATATCCGGACCTATGAGCCAGCAGGTACCTCACCCCGGGAGCAGCTCAGAGGCTTCTGGCGCAGTTGGGTTACAGCGCACGGGATTGATGTACGGCTTCCAGGTGTTCAAAACCGCACAGAATTCCTGCAAGAACTACAGACAATAGGTGCTAGTGTGAAGAAGGTTGAAGCCGTTCATTACACTTAAGTTTATACTCTACAAGAAGAACTGGAACGATATCAGACCCGCGTATATTCAGATACGTGGAAAATCCCTAATGAGATTTTTGAAGCAAGTATCCAAGAACTTCATGCGCGCATGCTAGGCGATTATGGCAGCATGGATCAACCGGTCGAAGATGAGGTTCGGTTTGCTATTGATGTGACGCGCTTTGAAAGCTAATTTCTCCTTGTTAGCCGCTTCTTTCCGAGCGATCATCGTTTAGGAAACAAAAGGATCATGCTCAATGGACAAAATCCACTCTGTGGAAAAGCACTTCGCACAACGGTATGGACCGCTTTTCTTCGCGGTGGGCGCCTTTTTAATCACCTGGCTAACGGGACTGTTCGTTGTCCTTTCATCGCATGCCGACTTGGTCAATGGCGCTCAGCACGTAAAAAATCCACTTCTCATATCATTCCCCGTCGCGCTGACTCTTATGCTGATCGGTGGATACGGGCCCGCCTTCGCCGCTCTCGGGGTGACAGCAGTCGAATCCGGGCATGCCGGGGTTCGAGCGTTACTCGCTCAATTCCTGAGATGGCGGGTCGGACTGGGGTGGTATGCTCTGGCCCTCCTCGGACCCAGCCTCATTGGCCTGCTCGCCGTCGGGCTGTACGTTCTCGTCACGCGGACAGTGCCGGAGCAGTGGTGGATGCTCCCGAATCCGCTTCGATTTGGCTTAGTCCTTTTGGGCCCTTGGGGCGAGGAGCTTGGTTGGCGCGGCTACGCGCTTCCAAAGTTACAGAGTCGCTGGGGTGCCTTCGGCGCAAGCGGTCTTGTAGCCCTCATATGGTTTAGTTGGCACCAATGGCCATTGTTCACTCCAGCCCGTGAGCCGAACGTAGATTGGGTAGGACTCGTTGTATTTCTCGGCTACCTTTTTGCTATATCAGTCTTGATGACTTGGCTCTATAACAGCACGGCGGGCAGCCTGCCGATCGCTTGGGCAGCGCACGCGGGACTCAATCTGATGGGCACGATGGTGCCACTCATATTTGTCGCAGTGATGTTTTCCCTCGCGGCTGCTCTGGTTCTCCTGCTCAACGGTCCACAGACTCTATCACACGTTGAGATTGACTCACAATAAACATCGCTGATGCTGGGGTCTATGTTTCGGGACTAGACCTTGAAAGAAATCACCTTTGGTTAGTTTGAGAGCAAGCATATTGCGTATATTAACGATCCTGCACAAGCAAGAAACCAACGCGGTCAGCAAGTAACCCGAAATTTGCTTGGTCTTTAGATTCGCTAAAAGTAATACTCGTCATTGCCTCACTCGGCAATGTGACCACAGCGACTCTGCGTGCCTGCACAGAGGATGAATTCCACACGATCTTATCTGCCTAAGGCAAACCGTTTCTGAATCAAAACAGCGGACACCTGATCAGGGTCCGCTGCTCTTTCCACTTATTTACTAATCTACTCGATATAGGTCACTGACCTACTCCTCTCCCATCAGCAACTTGATCCTCTCCCAAGGCTTGAGTGATTCGTCTTCCGCAAGGAGAGACTTTAACTCATACATCTCATCGCGCAATGCGGCTGCTTTCTCGAATTCAAGATTCTTC